>Ga0307411_10001293_pt1 | contig 10051 bp, 7 predicted proteins | sample DK1Ometagenome_2_FD_203712 | JGI IMG/M metagenome (GOLD analysis project Ga0307411, IMG submission 203712) | Maize rhizosphere microbial communities from greenhouse at UC Davis, California, United States - DK15-O-1 | ecosystem: Host-associated > Plants > Roots > Rhizosphere > Soil | place: USA...
GCGCGCGGTCGGTGTAGGCTTTTTTGCGGTCGGCCTTCCGCGCGCGGCCCGGAGGCGGCGGCATCAGGCCGAAGTTGACGTTCATGGGTTGAAACGTCTCGGCATCGGCGCCGCCGGTGATGTGGTTGAGCAGGGCGCCCAAGGCAGTTTCGACGGGCGGCAAGGGTGAGGTTTCTCCACGCAGTTCAGCCGCGGCGAACCGCGCGGCCAAGATACCGACCGCGGCGCTTTCCACATAGCCTTCGCAGCCCGTGATCTGGCCGGCGAAGCGGATGTTCGGCTTCGGCTTCAGTCGCAGCTCCCGGTCGAGCAGGCGGGGCGAATTGATGAAGCTGTTGCGATGGATGCCGCCCAGCCGTGCGAACTCGGCATTCTCCAGGCCGGGGATGGTGCGGAAGATGCGGACCTGCTCACCGTGCTTCAGCTTGGTCTGGAAACCGACCATGTTCCACAGCGTCCCCATGGCATTGTCCTGGCGGAGCTGGACGACTGCATAGGGCCAGCGGCCGGTCCGCGGATTATCCAGGCCGACGCCCTTCATCGGGCCGAAGCGCAAGGTTTCCGGCCCGCGCTCCGCCATCACTTCGATCGGCATGCAGCCCTCGAAATAGGGCGTGTCCTTTTCCCACTCCTTGAACTCGGTCTTTTCGCCTTCGTTTAGAGCCGTCACGAACGCGTCGTACTGCTCCTTGTCGAGGGGGCAGTTGACGTAGTCCTTGCCGCCTTTGTCCCAGCGGGCGGCCATCCAGGCGATGTCCATGTCGATGCTGTCGCGGTGGATGATCGGCGCGATCGCGTCGAAGAAGGCCAGGGCCCCTTCGCCGGTTTCGGCAGCGATGGTTTCCGCGAGCTTGGAGCCGGTCAGCGGACCCGTGGCGATGATCGTTGGATGATCGGGGAGTTCGTCGATCCTCTCACGTACCACAGTCACGTTGGGATGCTGTTCGACCGTGCGGGTGACCTCGGCGGCGAATTCCTCGCGGTCGACGGCAAGCGCCGAACCGGCGGGAACCCGATGCTTGTCCCCGGCGCGCATGATGAGCGAATCCAGCGCGCGCATCTCCTGGTGGAGCAGGCCGACGGCATTGTGCTCCGCGTCGTCGGACCGGAAGCTATTCGAGCAGACCATCTCGGCCAGGCGGTCGCTCTCGTGCGCGGGCGTCGTGTCCCCGCCGCCGCGCATTTCGCTGAGCCGCACCCGCACGCCAGCCTCGGCCAGCTGCCAGGCAGCTTCCGATCCGGCGAGGCCACCGCCGATGATGTGAACGTCGAAAGACATGCGGGGCTGTTAGTCGCCCGCGTTCGCGCTATCCAGCGCCGATGCGCATCTTCACCATTGGATACGAGGGCGCGACGGTCGGCGAGTTCGTCGCCGCGCTGCAGGCCGCAGGCGTCGAGCGCGTCATCGATGTGCGCGCGCTGCCGCTCTCAAGGCGGCCAGGTTTCTCGAAGACGCCACTTCGACTAGCGCTTGACGAGGTGGGCATCGAATATGTCCACCTGAAGGCGCTTGGAACACCGAGTGAAGGGCGGACCGCTGCGCGGGCAGGGCGGCATGAGGAGATGGCGCGCGTCTACTCCGGGCAGCTCGAGCTCCCCGAAGCCATGGCCCAATCTGCCCAAATGCTGGAGCTTGCTCGCGAAAAGCCGACCGCATTGCTGTGCATGGAGCGCGATCCGGCCCACTGTCACCGTACCCTGCTTCTGGACGCGGTGGCAGCCGATGCAGAGGTCGTGGATCTGTTCGCGTCCTGAGGCGGAACAGCCTTAGGAACCCCGCGAAAGCTGGCCGGTTTCCCCTGAGTTAACAACGCCAATAGGGAGAATCGGAATGAGGAGACTGGGGATCCTGTTTGGCGGAGCGCTTGCGCTTGCCGCATGCCAGACGACGCCGCCTGCGCCGCCTGTCGATCCAACCAATCCGTTGTTTGCGCCCGGCTACATGGCCGAGGCGGCGAGTTCGGACCAGTTCGAGATCCAGTCCGGCCAGCTTGCCATGCAGGCATCGCAGAATGGCGCTGTCCGCAATTTCGCGAACATGATCATCGCCGACCATACGCGCTCCACGCAGATGGTCGCGAGCGCTGCGGCGTCCGCGCGGCTGACGCAGCCACCGCCGACATTGCTTCCGCCGCAGCAGGCCATGCTCGACCAGTTGCGTGCTGCCGGATCCGGGCCGGCCTTCGACATGGCGTTCCAGCAAGTGCAGATCCAGGCGCACCAGTCGGCGCTCTCACTGCACCAGAATTACGCAACCGGCGGTGACGTGCCGGCGCTACGCACGATTGCCGGCCAGATCGTCCCGGTCGTGCAGGGGCACCTCAATATGCTGCAGACCATGCAGGTGACGCCGCCGCCACCTCCGGCCCCGCCGCCACCTCCGCCGCCGCCAATCCGGCGCTCCGGAGAACGCGGCTAAATCACTCCGGCCCGGTTGCTGATGCAGCCGGGCCGCTTCGTTGGTCGAAGCCGAAAGCTACCTTATCGAAAGATATGGAAGTGATGTCCGGCGGCGGCTAGCGGCGCAGCATGACTGCCATTCTTGCCAAAGCGCCGCGACGTGGCGCGCCACCGCACCACCGGATCACGACTCTGACCGGGCTCTTCTGGGCCTTCAGCTATGTGTTGCTGAGCATCCGGGGCGCGCTGTTCTTCGACGACTGGACGCGCCTGATCGACGATAATCGGCTGCTCACGGTCACCGTCGGGGCAGGAGCCTTCGCGATCGTGCTGAAGCAGCTCGAGGGACGGCGGTCGATCAAGCTCGGCGAGGTCACCACGTGGATCGTCGCCGCGACGCTCGCAGTGCTGATCGTGCGGATGACCATCGATCAGATGGCCTTCGACGTCCCGCAGGGAATGGGCGTGAACCTGCTCTACGGCCTTAGCTGGGCCGCTTACTTCGGCCTGTGGGTCATAGGATCGCTCACATTTGCGCCCGCGGCTGCCCGGACGGTGAGCGTGGTCCAGCCGATAGCGGCGGCTACGGTAGAAACGCCAGCGAAGCGCGACGATCTGGAAGCGCTGATCGTGGCGCTGCTGGAGGAGGCCGGCGCTCTCCGCCCCGCAGATCGCAAGAGCCTCGCCGAGCGGGTGCTTGCGGCTGGAGGATATGAGTCTGCCGATGCCGACCCGCGCGACAACGAACGAGCGCGCCTGGCGGTGCGGATCGCCGCCCGCCTGGCCGACCGCGCCTAGACGGCGGGAAGTTCCTCGGGCGCCGTCTCTCCGTCGAGCAGGGCTTCGATGTCCGGGATAGGCCGGCCGCTCATTTCCTTGTTCACGGTGCAGACGATCCGCTTTTCGACTTCCTTGTGAAGGTTCTTCCGCAGGACGCCGAGAGCCTTGGGCGGTGCGACGATCGCAAGAGCTTCGAAATCCTGGCGCAACACGCGCTTCTTCAACTCGTCCGCCGCATCCTTGATCCAGCGATCCTCTTCCTGCTGATGAAAGTCGGTTTCTTCCATCGCCGGCCGGAAAGTATCGCCGCCGCCTGAGCTCATGCGCGTGGCGGCGGTGCCCGGCGCGTCGGTTCTCAGTTCGCGATCCTTCCGATCCTCGCGCTCATCATGGGCCTCTGTACGCAAGTCGATCTGGTTCCCGTCGCCTTGGTTGCGAAGAAACAGGACCTTGGTGCCGTCAGCGACCAGGACGAGTGCGTTGTTGGGAAGGGGCATGGACGTTTACTCCTGAACAGTTCGCTAGGAGAACGCGGACCTGGCCCGGGCGGTTGCGGCGGCTCGTCGCAACACCGCGCCGCCTCAGGCTGGTCTATTCCTGCTCCGGATCCGCGGGCTTCTCAAGCTCGCTTTCGCTGGTGACCGCATCGGGGACGGGCGCAGTCTTGTCGCCGCCTTCGATCTCGATCTCTTCCTCGTCGCTTTCCTCGATCTTGGCGACGCTGACGACATGCTCGTTGTCGCCGACGCGGAAGATGGTCACGCCCATGGTGTTGCGGCCCGCGATGCGGATGTCGGCGACGGTCGTGCGGATCAGCTTGCCCTGGTCGGTGACGAGCATGAGTTGCTCGCCCTGCCGGGCCGGGAAGCTGGCGACGACGCAGCCGTTACGCTCGCTCGTGTCGATGTTGGTGATGCCCTGGCCGCCGCGATTGGTGCGGCGATATTCGTAGGCCGAGGAGCGCTTGCCGTAGCCGTTCTCCGTGATGGTCAGAATGAACTGCTCGCCTTCATGAAGCTCGGCGATGCGCTCCTGGCTGAGCGAGCATTCGCCTTCCTTTTCGCCCTTCCACGGAGCGAAGCGGAGATAGGCCTCACGCTCCTCCTGGGTCGTGCCCATCCGGTGAAGGATGGACATGGAGATGACCTCGTCGCCGGGCTGCAAGCGGACGCCGCGGACGCCGGTCGAGGTTCGCGATTGGAACTCGCGGACGTCCGTGGCCATGAATCGGATCGCCTTGCCGTGCCGCGTGGCGAGGAGGACGTCGTCGCCTTCGGTCAGCAGTTCGACGCCGATCAGGCGGTCGGTGGGGTCGCCCTGTTCCTCAGTATCCTCGTCGGCGGACTCGGACATGCCGAAGCGCATCGCGATTTTGCCGGCCGTGGGAATGTTGGTGAAGGCCGCCATGCTGTTGCGCCGCACGGTGCCGTGGGCGGTCGCGAACATGATGTGGAGGTTGCCCCACTCCGCCTCGTCCTCCGGCAGGGGCAGGACGGTCGAGATGGTCTCGCCGGCCGCCAGCGGGAGCAGGTTCACCATCGGGCGGCCCTTGGTGTTCGGCCCGCCTTCGGGCAGCCGCCAGACTTTCTTGCGGTAGACGCGGCCGAGGTTGGAGAAGAACAGCACCGGGTTGTGGGTGGAGGTCACGAACAGATTGGTGACCGTGTCCTCGTCCTTGGTCGCCATGCCCGAGCGGCCTTTGCCGCCACGCTTTTGCTCGCGGAACACGGCGAGGGGCGTGCGCTTGATGTAGCCTTCGAGAGTCACGGTCACGACCATGTCCTCGCGCTCGATCAGGTCCTCGTCCTCGATGCCGTCGGCAGCGGGCGCGATCTCGGTGACGCGAGGGGTCGCGAACTCGGCTTCGACCTCGTCGAACTCTTCGCGCATGACCTCATAGAGGCGCGCGCGGTTGGCGAGGATTTCGAGCAATTCGCCAATGTTCTTGGCGAGGCCTTCCAGCTCGTTGCCGATCTCGTCGCGGCCCAGCGCCGTGAGGCGGTGGAGGCGAAGCTCGAGGATTGCGCGGACCTGCGCTTCGCTCAACCGATAGACCCTGTCCGCCTTCTGCGGCTCGACGGCTTCGACCAGCGCGATGTACGAGCGGATCTCCTCCATCGGCCATTCGCGCTCGAGCAATTTCTCGCGGGCGACCGCCGGCGAGGCCGAGCTGCGGATGAGCTTCACCACCTCGTCGAGGTTGGTCACCGCGACGACGAGGCCGAGCAGGATGTGAGCGCGCTCGCGGGCCTTGAGCAGCTCGAACTTCGAGCGGCGGGTGATGACTTCCTCGCGGAAGCGGATGAAGGCCTCGATGAAATCGCGAAGGTTCAGCGTTTCCGGGCGCCCGCTGCGGATGGCGAGCATGTTGGCCGGGAAGCTCGTCTGGGCGGGTGTGTGACGCCACAATTGGTTCAGCACGACGTCCGGCGTCGCATCGCGCTTGAGATCGATGACGATGCGCACGCCCAGGCGATTGGACTCGTCACGGATGTCCGAAACGCCCTCAATGCGGCGGTCCTTCGCGGCTTCGGCGATCTTCTCGACCAGGCCGGATTTGCCGACCTGGTACGGGATCTCGGTAAGGACGATCGACCGGCGGTCGCCGCGGCCTTCCTCTACATGATGGCGCGAGCGCATCATGATCGAGCCTCGGCCGGTGGTGTAGGCGCTGCGCGTTCCGGCTGATCCGAGGATCAGGCCGCCCGTCGGGAAGTCCGGCGCCTTCACATGCTCCATCAGGCCTTCGGAGGTGATCGCGGGATCTTCCATGTAGGCGCGGCATGCAGCCAGCACCTCGCCGAGGTTATGCGGCGGGATGTTGGTCGCCATGCCGACCGCGATGCCGCCGGCGCCGTTGACGAGCAGGTTGGGGAAGCGGGCAGGGAGGACCTGGGGCTCGCGCTCCGACGCGTCGTAGTTCGGCGTGAAGTCCACGGTGTCGCGGTCGATGTCGCCGAGAAGGAAGTTGGCGACCTTGGCGAGCCTCGCTTCCGTGTACCGCATGGCCGCGGGCGGATCCGGGTCCATCGAGCCGAAATTGCCCTGGCCGTCGACCAGGGGCACGCGCATCGACCAGTCCTGGGTCATGCGGGCGAGTGCGTCGTAGATCGCGCTGTCGCCATGCGGGTGATACTTACCCATGACGTCACCGACGATGCGGCTCGACTTACGATAGGGGCGGCCGGCGACGTAGCCCGCCTCCTGGCAGGCGTAGAGGATGCGGCGGTGAACCGGCTTTAAGCCGTCGCGGACGTCGGGCAGCGCGCGGCTGACGATGACGCTCATCGCGTAATCGAGGTACGAGGTCTTCATCTCCTCGACGATGGAGATCGGCGCGATGTCGCTATCGCCCGGAGGGGGAGGGGTGGTGTCGTCGATCGGAGGCTGAGTGGCCAAGAAAAATCCTGCTCTACAAGGTGTGCGCAAAGGGTGCGGCCAATGGCCGCTTGCCCCCGTTGCCTACCTAGTTAGTGGGTGTTTCGACCGAGCGCCACCCCGCGCGTACGCGCGCGCGAGGAAAAATTGGTTTGAGAATTGTTTTTCGTCCGCTCGAAAACCCTTATAAATCAAGCGGTTCAAAAGAGGTTCAGGGCGCATTGACCAAGAAACTTGGCCTTGCACAGTTACGGGTCTAATGCGCCGCCGTTATTTCCGCGGCCGCGCGTCGACCGCTACAGGAGAAGCCAGCCCCATGAAGCTCATCAGCACCACCGCGATTGCGACCATTTTCGTCCTGTCAGCTGTCCCTGCGGCCGCCCAGTACAACACACCGGACCAGCCCCAGCAGCAGGCCAAGCCAGCTGCATCCGCCGCGCAGGCGCAGCCGCAGCCGAAGATCAATCCGTCTAAGGGCGCGACAAAGGCTCTCCAGGAGTTGCAGGCTGCTGTCCAGAAGAACGACACGGCGAATATTCCGGCGAAGATCGCCGCCGCCCAAGCCGTCGCGACCACCAAGGACGATAAATACCTGCTCGGTCGACTCCAGCTGCAGGCAGCTGTCGCTTCGAAGAACAATTCCGCGATCAGCGCGGCAATCGACGCCATCGCCGCGTCGGGCTTTCTTGGCGGACCGGAAGTCAGCAAATTTTATGTCGGTTTGGGTGGCACCTACTACAACGAGAAGCAGTATGCGCAGGCCGCGGACGCCTACCAGAAGGCTCTGACGCTCGACGCAGCCAATTCTGAAGCCGCATCGATGCTTGGCGATGCCTTGGCCGGAGCTGGCAAGAAGGCCGAGGCAGCCGCGGCCTATCAACGATTGATGCAAAGCAGTGCGGCCAGCGGCCAGAAGCCGGATGAAGGGCTGGTCAAGCGCGCTGTTGCAGCAGCCTATGAAGCGCAATCGCCCGCCGCCGTTGGTCTCGCGCGTCAATGGGTTGCCGCTTATCCGTCCGCTGCAAGCTGGCGCGATGCCGTCGCCATCTATCGCAACCTCAATCACCCCGACGTCGAGGGTACGATCAGCCTGTACCGCCTTCTCCACGCGGCCGGAGCACTGAACAGCGGTGGTGAGTATGCGCAATATGCGCGGGCTGCCGCTGACCAGAACAACTTCAACGAAGCGCAGGTCGCCCTCGACGCCGGCGTTAACGCGAAGCTGATCGATCCTTCGAAGCCGGAATATAGCGATCTCGTCCAGGGACTTAAGACCAAGCCCAAGGCGACGGCTGCCGATCTCGCCGCCGCCACCAAGAGCGCTCAGAGCGGCATGGCGCTCTTGCGTATCGGCGATCGTTATGCGGCGATGGGCGACTATGCGAAGGCGGTTGAGCTTTACCGGATGTCGATGGGCAAGCCCGGCGTCGATGCCGATGTCGCCAACCTGCACATCGGCATGGCCCTGGCACGCTCCGGAGATAAAGCCGGTGCGACGACGGCATTCAATGCTGTTAAGGGAACCCGCTCAGAAATCGCCAAGTTCTGGCTCACCTATCTGAGCACCAAAGCCTAACTGTCAGATCTGTCCGAAGGTGGGGCGTCAGCGCCGGCCGACCCCATTTCTCCGGGCTCAGTCCTACATGGTGCAGCTGTCCCGTTACGGGGCGGTTAAGTTCTTAGTGCTTAGCGCGTTGTAAACCCTCGCATAGAGCAGCAGGAGAGTGTGTCCGAGGGAAACGAGCATCAGTGCGCTTTGACGATCGTCTGCAGACCGTCCTGAACCAGCCTGCCGAGGATCGGCATGATGCGGCGGTACGCTGGCGCCAGCTGGTGGATCTGGTTGCGCGCGCTGGTGCGAATAGCGGCAGCCCGAAGGTAATCGACGCACTCGAGGCCATTCGCAACGAAGCGCCGCGGGTTGACGAGCAGTTACGCGCAGCAGCCGCACGCGCGGTTGCCGCTCTTCCTTTGCCGCTTGGATTGCTGGAATTCTTTGCGACGGACGGTCTTGCCGTCTCCGCGCCGGTGCTCGCCGCGGCGACACTCGACGATTATCACTGGCAGGTGCTGCACGGTGTGGCCGACGAGGAGACACGTCGATTTATCAAGACCGTTCACCCGGAGCTTAGTGTTGAGCCGCATGTCGAGACTAAGACTGTCTCACCGCAGCGCCCCGATGTCGCCGACCCCGGGAACCCGGTTCCCTATACGCCGCCATCCCTTCATGAGGTCGTTGAGCGGATTGAACGTCGACGGCGCGTTCGTGCAGGGCAGCCTGCAAGCTCGACTGGCGCGCAAGCGGCTGCAGAGGCGCCTGCGCTTTTTCGTTGGGAGTGCGGACCGGGCGGTGAGATCGCCTGGGTGGATGGAGCTCCGCGCGGTGCGCTGATCGGCCGCTCGATTTCCCGAAGCCACGACGGCGACGGTGATAGTGTGGATCGCGAAGTCGTCCGCGCATTCGCCGTCCGAGCGCCCTTCCGCGACGCATCACTGACGCTAGTAGGTAGTGCAACGGTCGCCGGCGAATGGAAGATCAGCGGTGTTCCGGCGTTCGACGCGGCTGATGGTCGGTTCGCTGGATACCGCGGCGTGGCCCTGCGCGAAGCCGCGGCTTCGACCGAGACAAGTGGAGACACGGAGTCGATCCCGGACGTCCTTGCCGATCCGGCCTCGCTTCGTGAGCTCGTCCACGAGATCAAGACGCCGCTCAATGCGGTCATCGGCTTTGCGGAGATCATCGAGGGCCAGTATCTGGGACCTGCTGACCGGGCTTATCGCGATCGCGCTGGCGAGATCGTGCGACAGGCAAGGCTACTATTGACGGCGATCGACGACCTCGACTTCGTGGCCAAGGTGCATTCAGCCAGCGGCGCTTCGCGCGACCGGATCGATCTTTCGGCGCTGATCGAGCGCGAAGCTGACGAGTTGCGAGTCATGGCCGCCAAGCGCGGAATCGACCTGGACGTGATCAGGCCGCGGTTCGAGATCAGCGCTGGTGCTCAGCCGGAGCTTGCGGATCGGCTGCTCATTCGCCTCTTCGGCGTTCTCCTCAATCTTGCTGAGCGAGGGGAGCAACTGGCCTTGGTCGTCGAGTCCGCGCTCGATGGCCCACGAATTTCAGTCAGTCGGCCGCTTGCGCTGAAAGGTATCCCGGACGCGGAGCTATTTGAAGCAGGAGGAGGTCCCGGCGATGCCGGCTTCGCCTTGCGGCTCGTCCGCGGCTTGGCGCGCATCGCCGGCGGGGATTTAGCTGCGAGCCGGGACCATTTCGCCTTGGTTTTCCAGCGGGGCTGACGGTCACACCCTTGGCGCAGCGCGAGGTGCAGTCTATCGCGCTGTGGCCGGGGAGGGCCTGTAGCTCAACGGTAGAGCCGGCCGCTCATAACGGCTAGGTTGTAGGTTCGAATCCTGCCGGGCCCACCATCGCCTGCCCAACCAATCCGGGGATTGGCGAGCGTCGCGATCCGCCCTAGGGCCGGCACCGATCGTC
>Ga0307411_10001294_pt1 | contig 10050 bp, 10 predicted proteins | sample DK1Ometagenome_2_FD_203712 | JGI IMG/M metagenome (GOLD analysis project Ga0307411, IMG submission 203712) | Maize rhizosphere microbial communities from greenhouse at UC Davis, California, United States - DK15-O-1 | ecosystem: Host-associated > Plants > Roots > Rhizosphere > Soil | place: USA...
CGACGCGCCGGCGCTCCGGCGCGGCCCGGTGGTGCTCGCCGACGGCCGGGTGGTGGGCGAGCACGACGGCTTCGCGCGCTACACCGTCGGCCAGCGGCGCGGGCTGCCCGGCGGCTTCGCGCAGCCCATGTACGTCGTCGCCATCCGGCCGGCGGAGCGCGCCGTGGTCATCGGACCGCGGGAGGCGCTGCTCGGGTCGGGCGTGGTGGCGCGCGAGGTGAACTGGCTGGGCGAGGCGCCGCCGGTGGGCGCGGCGGTGAGCGTGCGCGTCCGCCACCGGGCGCCCCCAGCGCCCGCCGAGATCGTGCGCGTGGACGGCGACGAGATCGAGCTCGCCCTCGACGAGCCGGTCGCGGCCATCACCCCCGGGCAGTCGCTCGTGCTCTACGACGGCGATCGGGTGCTCGGCGGCGGCTTCATCGAGGCGGCGCGGGGTGGGCGCGCAAGCCTTCCCGTCCTCGCCGCGTAGGCGCGGTCGTGCGGGCCGTCTACGGGTCGGCGGACTGGCCGGCGCCCACCCGGTAGAAGCGGAAGGGGCGCTCGCCCGACACGTACAGCTCGTCGGGGCTCCGAGGCAGGTCGGCGAGGAAGTAATGCCGGAGCACGTTGCCCAGCACGTTCACCAGGGTGATGGGCTCGTGGAACGCAGCCTCCCCGCCCGCCGGGAGGTAGAAGGCGCCGAGCGCGCCGAAGCGCTCCCGGATGAAGGCCGGCGACACGCGGTCCGGCCGCTCGTAGTAGCGCACGTCGGAGAAGCGACTCCCGTGGTCGCCGACGACCAGAATGACCGGCGGCGTGCGCGACTCACGGAGCAGCGTCGTGACCAGGTCGAGCACCAGGCCGTCGACGCACCGCACCTGCCGTAGGTACGCGGCGCGCTGTTCGGGCGTGTCGGCCTCCATCTCCGCGCCGATGGGGCGGTCGAGCGCGCGGCACCCCTCGTCGAAGAGGTACGGGATGTGTGGCAGCAGCACGTGCGCGAATGTGAACGTCGGCGCCGGGTCCCTCGGCATCTCGCGCAGGCCGGCGAAGGTGCGCCGGTAGAACTCGGCGTCGGCGCGCTCGCGGCGCAGGGTGGAGCGCAGCAGCGTCGAGCGGAGGACCGCGACCCGCAGCTCGGTGCGGCGCACCTCGTCCGCGATGCGGAAGGCCGGCCGGGCGTCGAACTCGATGTCTGCGAGCGGGCTGTGCTGGGTGATTCCCCACCAAGTCGAGGGGAAGAGCGCGTATTTGTAGCCGCGTGCCTTCAGGAAGCGAGCGGCGCGGTTGTTCTCGACCAGGTACCTGGGCAGTGAGAAGTCGGTATTCGTCTCCCCCACGTCGCGGCCGATGCTTGTGACGTGCGCTGCATTCACCAGCGAGGGGATCGACGTCACCGTCTGCGTGTAGTTGCTGCGCACGTGCCCGGGGACGAGGAACCCCAGCGCCCGCAGGCTGTCCTCGAAGGGCGCGTTGTCGAATCCGAGCACCTCGCGCAGCACGGCGGCGTTGGCGTGTCCGTCGAGGACGAGCAGGTAGATGTCCCGAGGAGGGGTGTTGCGGCCGGGCGGCGGAGTGCCGACGGTCCCAACCGGACGGGCGAGCTCGCGGGCGAGGCGGCTGTTTTGCGCCACGCGCGGCTGACGGCCGCGCCCGAGGAACGCATTCAGCGCGATGATCGCGAGGAGCAGGACGCCGAAGCGGGCCATCAACGCATTCACCGCGGCCAGGCGGTCGCGCGGCTGGCGAACGAGCCACAGGACGAGGATCGCGGTCGCCGTCAGGCCGAGAGGGACCAGCACGTAGTTGCGCGAGAAGCGCCAGGTGACCGCCTCGATGGCAGACTGCGCTGGCGCGTAGTAGAAGAACCACGCAAGCGCCACCATGGCCAGCGCCGCGGCCAGCGGCTCCGCCCTGCTCGAGCGGTCCAGGGCGCGCGCCAGCCCGAGGGCGAGGGCCACCACGAGCGTGGCGGCGGCGAGCACGACTGCGAGGACGAGCGCGAAGTCATCGACTCGGAATTGCCCGGCGCTGCGGGCGGCGATGCCGAGGACCAGCGCGGCCGCGAACAGCAGCGGGTACAGCAGGCCGGCAGCCCGCCGCACTCTAGGACCGGCGCCTCCGCATGCGGTAGAGCACGCGCTGCGAGTCGGCGAGCCGGTCACGCGCCTCCAGCTCGAAGTGGGGCTCGAACGCCCGCTCGAATCCCTCTTGCGTGTAGTCCGGAAAGATGTCCGCGCGATTGCGCAACAGCCGCCCGACCTGAGAATCGCTCTTCGGGATGAACTCGACCACGAGGGCACGGCCGAGCCGCGAGAGCAGCTCCGCGACGCGCGGCAGCGGGACGTTGTTCGCGATCGCAAGGTGGTGCACGAGCGCGAGCGCCATGACCGCGTCGGCGGGACCGCGCTCCGCCAGCGAGAGCCGCTCCTCGTGTGCCCACCCCACGGCGGGCGACGGGTTCATCAGGTCGAGCTGCAGCGGGAGCAGCCCCGTCTCACCGCGCTCGCGGACCTGCCGGTAGTTCAGCTCGACCGCGGCAGGGTCGAAGTCGAAGCACACCACCGACGGCGCGATCTCGCGCGCGACGCGGCTGAAGGTGCCGGTGTTCCCGCCCAGATCCCACACCGTCCGCGGCGCGAGCGCCGCCACGTGGTCGCGTACGAGCCGCCGCTTCTCCGCCAGCGCGGCGTCGGAATAGTTGTGATCAGACGTGTAGTCGGCCCACTGCGTGCCTGCCGGCCGCCACTCGAGCGACCGCACCGTGCCACTCAGACTGCTTACGAGGCCAAGCAGGGCGCGCTTGCTGACCTGACGCGCCCGCGTGACCGTCGACACGGACGCCCCCTGGAATCGCCTCGTCGCGCGCGCGTGCAGGTGCACGTGCAGCAGCGTGCCGGCGCGCGCCCAGCTCCGCGCCGGGAGGAGCGTACTCCCGAGGTCGATGGGGATGCCGTCGAGGTACTCGCGCTGGAGCCGGCCGCAGCGCACGTCGCGCGTGCTCATGAGCGCGAGCGGCACGAGGAAGTGCTCGCAGAACTGCTTGTAGGCCGCCCAAGGGCCGCCCTCGCGGTAGCGCTCGAAGGAGAGCGTGTCGATGAAGATGGGGCGCCCGTCCGAGAACTGGACGTTGTAGGCACTCGCGTCGCGAAGGCTGAAGCCGCGCGCGAGGGCGCGCTCCTGGACCTCCAGCGTGAGGAGCGCGGCGTCGCGCAGCTGCCCGAACGCCCACTCGTACGGGTACGAGATGAAGGCGACCGGCGCCGGCTCGATCACGGCGTGGGCGTCCGCGGTGGCCGCGCGCTCGACGCCCACCACACGGTGACCGACGAGCAACCCGGCGCCAGCGAGGTCGTCGTAGAGCCCCGAGGTCTCGCAGGCGTCGAACTCCTCGGCGAAGACCCGATTGACCTGCCGATAGAGCGCGCCGTCCGCGGTGTAGACGAAGCCGCTCGGGTCGCGGAACGAGCCTCGGACGATCTCCGCAGTCACCGCTTCTCGCGCCGGCTGAACAGATTCTGGAAGAATCGCTTCACCGAATCGCGAACTGTTCTCACCGTCGTCGCTATGGCCAGGATGCCGGCGACGAGGACTTGCAGGATCAGGCTGCCCGCTGCCGGATCGATGTACATGCGATGCTCCCGCTAATGAGAGAGGTGCGGCGCTTCGGAACGACGGTCTCCACGTCTCCTGCGCTGCGCACGGCCCCTCCATGATGAGTGGACAGCCGCAGCCTCTCGCCGTCCCGCCCGCTCATCGGCGACGCGGTGCCCGGGGGCGGCGATTCAGGATCGTTACATCGCCTATATGCGGTCCCGGCCGCAAAACGACAATGGGGCCGCGCCACGCGGCCCAATTGTGGTACGCTGTCCTCAGTTCCTGAGGCGTCAGTACTTCATGTCTCCGGCCTCGGCGAACTGGCGCATCAGCCGCTCCTGGTCCTCGGACAGCTTCTCCGGGACGCTGATCGTCACCTCGACGAGCAGGTCGCCCGTCTGGCCGTCCTTCGAGATCCCCTGGCCGCGCACGCGGAAGCGGCGCCCCGAGGAGGTGCCGGCCGGGATGCGCACGGCGACCTTGCGCCCGTCGAGCGTGCGTACGCTGACCTTGGTGCCGAGCGTGGCCTGGGCGACGTTGAGCGGCAGCGTCGCCACCAGATCGAGCCCCTCGCGCTTGTAGAAGCGGTCCGGCTGCACCTGGAAGGTGATGAGCAGGTCGCCCGGCGGCCCCCCGTTCGCGCCCTTGCCGCCCTGCCCCTTGAGCCGGATGCGCGATCCGGTGTCCACTCCGGGCGGCACGGTGACGACGACGCGCTTTCGCCCCCGTACCTCGCCGACGCCGGCGCAGGTGGGGCACCGCTCGCTCGGGACCTGGCCACGGCCGAGGCACATCGGGCAGGGACGCTGCACGGCGAAGCCGCCCTGGCCGAAGGAGATCGTGCCGCGCCCCGAGCACTCCGGGCACGTCCTGATCGTGGCGCCCGGCGCGGCCCCGGTGCCGTGGCAGGTGCCGCACTCCTCCGTCGCCTCGATCTCCACGGGCACCTTGCCGCCGGTTGCCGCCGTGCGGAACGGGATCTCGACGCTGGTCTCGATGGTGTCGCCGCGCTCCGCCGCCCGCGCGTTCGTGCCGCGGGCGCCGCGCGCCGTGCCGCCGAACATCGAGCCGAAGATGTCGCCCAGCCCGCCCAGGCCGCCGACGTCGAAGTCCTCGAAGCGGAAGCTGCCGCCGCCCGGCGCGCCGCCGGGAGCGCCGGCGTTCGGGCGCCCCGCGCCGGGCCGGGCCCCGCCGGCGAAGCCGCCGAAGGCGCCCAGCCGCCGCATGTCGTCGTACTGCTTCCGCTTCGTGGCGTCGCCCAGGACGGTGTACGCCTCCGAGATCTCCTTGAACCGCTCGGCCGCCTTCTCGTCGTTCGCGTTCGCGTCGGGGTGGTACTTCTTGGCCAAGCGCCGGTACGACTTCTTGATCTCGTCCGCCGTGGCCGACGACGCCACGCCGAGCACCGCGTAGTAATCCTTCGTCTGGGCCATGGCGTCAGCGCGCGGTCAACCGTTCCACTGCTTGACGACGACGCGCGCGGGGCGCAGCAGCTGCCCGTTGAAGATGTAGCCGGGCTGGAACACGCGGGCCACCATGTGGTCGTCCTCGCTCGACGCCGCCGGCTCGGTGGCGACGGCCTCGTGGAGCGCCGGGTCGAACGGGTGGTCCACCGGGTTCACGATCTCGAGACCGTGCCCGGCGAGCGTCTTGAGCAGCTTCTTCTCCACCATCTCCGCCCCCTGCACCACCGCCGCCGCCTCCACGGTGGACGGGTCCACGTGGGCGAAGCGCCCCAGGTCGTCGAGGGCGTCGAGCATTCCCTTGACCATGTCGCTCTGCCCGCGCCACGCCGCCTCCTGCCGCTCCTTCACCGTCCGGCGGCGGTAGTTGTCGTACTCGGCGGCGAGGCGCAGGTACTTGTCGCGCTGCTCCTCGAGCGTGCGCTGGCGCTCGGCGTCGCCAGTGGCCGCCGGCGCGTCCGAGAACTCGCCGGCCACGCCGTCGTCCGCCACGCTGCCGTCGGCGCTGGCGCCGCGGGCGTAGGCGTCGTCGGACCCCGGCTCGCCGCGCGCGGCGCCGCCATCGTCGAATGGCCGTTCGTGTCTACTTGCCATGATGTGGTGCCCCGTGTGCCCTGTGCGGTGATCCGCCGCCGGCGGTGCGTCCGCGCGTCGCGACGTTCGTGAAAGGTGGGCCCGCGGCGGTCGCCCGGGCAACTCTCGCGCGGCGAACGCGGGCCGGCGGCCGGGGGCCGGGCCGCGCGCCCCGGCTCACCCGCGGTCCGACGGGAACAACAGCATGCGGCGCACCATGTCGAGCGCCGCCTGCGCGGCGCGCTGGCGAATCTCTTCCCGGTCGCCGCCGAACAGCGTGCGCGCCACCCACGCCGCGCCGTCCATGTCCACCGCCAGCCAGACGGTGCCGACGGGCTTCTCCGCCGTGCCCCCACCGGGCCCCGCGACGCCCGTGATCCCGACGCCGACGGCCGTGCCCAGGCGCTCGCGTACCCCCGCCGCCATCTGCCGCGCCACGGGCTCGCTGACGGCGCCGTACGCCTCGAGGTCGCGCTCGTCCACGCCGAGCCAGGCGCGCTTCACGCGGTTGTCGTAGGCCACGACTCCCCCCTCCACCACGTCGCTCGAGCCGGGGATGGCGGTGAGCCGAGCGGCGAGCATCCCGCCGGTGCAGCTCTCCGCGGCGGCCAGTCGAAGCCCGCGGTCGCGGCAGGCGTCGAGCACCACCGCTGCCAGGTCGGTGGCGTCCTCGCCGTACACGAAGCGGCCCACACGCTCCCGGAGCCGGGCGGCACCGGCGGCGAGCGCGCGCTCCGCGTCCTCGGCGGGGAGGGCGCGCGCCGTGAGCCGCAGGTCCACGCCGTCGACGCCGGGCAGATAGGCGAGGGGGAGCCCGTCCACGCCGCGCGCCAGCTCGCCGAGGTTGACGGCGAGCTGCGACTCGGCGATGCCCGTGGTGCGCACCGTACGCGAGCGCACGACGCGCGCGCCGGCACCGGTGGCGGCGCGCGCAGCGACGAGGGGAAGCAGCTCGTCGGCGAGCATGCCGCGCATCTCGCGCGGCACGCCCGGAAGCATCGCCACCCACCGCCCTCGCTCGTCCTCGAGCCAAATGCCCGGGGCGGTGCCGTGTCGGTTGACGAGCACTCGCGCTCCGCTCGGGATCATTGCCTGCTGGAGGTTGGTGGCCGGCAGGGCGCCGGGCCGGCCACGCTCCCTCCAGATCGCCTCGAGCCGAGCGACGACGGACGGGTCGAGCGCCAGCGTGCGGCCGAACAGCTCGGCGATCGCCGGCTTCGTGAGGTCGTCGGCGGTGGGGCCGAGGCCGCCGGTGACGATCACGGCGCCGGTGCGGTCCAGCGCCTCGCGCACGGCGGTGGCGATCTCGTCGGCGCGGTCCCCCACGGTGCCGCGGCGCGCGACCTCGACGCCGATGGCGGCGAGCTCCCGCGCGAGGTGCGCGGCGTTGGTGTCGATGGTGAATCCGAGGAGCAGCTCGTCGCCGACGGTGACGATCTCGATGCGCATGCGCGGGCGGGTGGGCGGGGCGGCGCTCAGGCGCGCCCGGGGCCTCCGCGCGCGAGCACGCCGCCGTAGCGGCGCATGTAGAGCCAGAGCGAGTAGAGCGTAAGGTAGACGGCGGCCGCCATCGAGACGATGCCTACGAGGGCGTTGAAGTAGGCGAACCCCCGCCAGGCCGCCGACGTCCACCCGTAGCGCGCCGCCGCCGTGGCCGCCGCGAACCAGAAGAAGGTCGCCCCCACCCACGTCCACTGGAACCCCGTCTTCCACTTCGCCGGGCCGATGGCCGCGATCACCACTCCGCGCCGCGCCGCCGCCTGGCGAAAGACGGTCATGAACAGCTCCCGGCCGAGGACCACCGCGAGCACCCACCAGGGGAGCCCCATGGGGCCGAAGGGCGTCGCGAACGGGAAGGCCAGGCCGCGCTCCGTCCCCTCGCGCAGCATCGGGCCCAGGACGCCCGCCACCAGCGGCGTCCGGTGCGGCGAGAGGAAGCCCGCCGCCCACCCCGAGCCCACGAGCAGGAACATCGGGACGAAGGTGGCCAGCAGGAGGAGCTTGTCGGCGAGCGGGTCGAGCAGGCGGCCGAGGTCCGTGACCAGGTCGCGCGACCGGGCCAGGTGGCCGTCGTAGTAATCCGTGACGGCGACGGCGATGAACAGCCAGAAGCCGGCGAGGCGCAGTCCCCACGATGAGGCGAAGGGGAGGAGCGCGACCACCGGCGAGGCGACGATGCGGGCGACCGTGAGCGAGTTCGGGAGGTTCATGACGCGTTACGGTCCGCCCGCGCGCCTCAGGAGAGGGACTTGAGGACCAGCTTGCTGACCGCCTTGAGCGTGTCGAACACGCCGTCCCCGGCGACGGCCACGGCCTCGAAGTAGGGCGCGCGCTCCACCCACTCCCCGGTCGGGATCTGCTCGACGAGGTTCTCGCCCGGCCGGAACGGGTCGGGCGTCACGCGCTGCCGCACGGCGTCGGGCACTTCCCAACCGGGGTTGAGCGCGGCCTGCAGCTCGCGGATGGGCGCCGCGTTCGGCAGGTCGCGTTTGTTGTACTGCACGACGAAGGGCATCTTCGTGAGGTCGTAGCTGTACTCCGCCATGTTGTCGTACAGGTTCTGCATCGCCTCCATGTTCGCCTCCATCCGCTCCGTCTGGGAGTCGGCGACGAACACGATCCCGTCCACGCCCTTCAGGATCAGCTTCCGGCTGGCGTTGTAGTACACCTGCCCCGGCACCGTGTACAGGTGGAAGCGCGTCTTGAAGCCACGGATCGTGCCGAGGTCCACCGGCAGGAAGTCGAAGAACAGCGTGCGCTCGGTCTCGGTGGCGAGCGAGATGAGCTTGCCGCGCGTGTCCGGCTGCACCTTGCTGTAGACGTGCTCGAGGTTCGTCGTCTTGCCGCCGAGCCCGGGGCCGTAGAAGACGATTTTGCAGTTGATCTCGCGCGAGGCGTAGTTGATCATCGACATGGCGTCTCTCCGCTATTGAAAGAGCTTGTCGATCTCGTCGTCCGCGCCGGCGAGCACGTTCGGCGCGCCCTCGCCGGTGGGACGGGCGAACACGCGCGTGAAGAGCTCCGTCAGGTCGTCCACCGCCTGCTTCACCTTGAGCCGCACGAGGCCCAGCGTCGTGCGGTTGTCGAAGAGCACCACGAGGATGACGCGGCGCGCCACGTCCGCGAGGTACATGGACTCGCGCTCCCCCTGGTGGAAGAGCGTCGTGAAGTCCGACTCGCCGATCAGGCGCGCGAGCTGGTCGTTGGCGCTGAAGTCGGCCGCGGTGAGCGTCGCGAAGGCGGTGGCGTCGAAGGTCGGCTGTTCGCCGACGGTGGCGACGAGCTGCCCCGTCCGGTCCACCAGGAGGGCGCAGCGAGCGTTGCTGTCGTGAAGGAAGCGCTGGAGCGACTGCGTGATCGCCCCGAAGTCGTCTTCGGTGAACGACCAGCTCGCGGCACGGACGGGCATGTACGTCCCTGGATTGTCGGCTATTCGAGGTCTTGCTCCATCTGCCGCAGCACCAGCTCGCCGCGGCGTCGGAGGACGGATTGACGCTCCCACCCGACGTAGTCGCGCAGGAGCCTCGCCGTATCGACACTCGGCTGGCCGCTCAGGTAACCAAGTGCCGCGAGGCGCCGCAGCGGGGAGGCGCTGAACAGCCGCTTCCGGTGCTGGTGGACCTGTTGGCTCCATCCCACGACCCCGAGCGCCAGCCCGCCGAGGAAGCCGAAGGCGGCCATGCGGAGGGCCTGCACGGTGTTCGCGTCGTCGTCGTAGGCGCGCCGCCCGAAGGGGTGGGCGCTGTCCCCCCGGTCGAGGGCGCGGCGGCCGCGCTGCCGCCGCCGGCCGGTGTCCCGGTCGCGCGGGCGCACTACCGCATCTCCCGGCGCGCCGTGAGCGCCTGGGCAATGGTCACCCCGTCGGCGTACTCCAGGTCCCCGCCGACCGGGAGCCCGCGGGCGATGCGCGTGACCGAGACGGCGTGCGGGGCGAGCTGGCGCTGGACGTAGAGCGCCGTGGCCTCCCCCTCCATGCTCGGGTTGGTGGCGAGGATCACTTCCCGGACGCCGCCCTCGGCGGCGCGCTGCACGAGCTGGGCGATGGTCAGGTCCTCCGGGCCAATGCCGTCGAGGGGGGAGAGGCGGCCGCCGAGGACATGGTACTGCCCGCGGAACTCGCCGGCGCGCTCGATCGCGCCGACGTCCGACGCCTCCTCGACGACGCAGATGACCCCCGCCTCGCGCCGCGGGTCGCGGCAGATGGCGCACGGGTCGTCCTCGGTGAGGTTGAAGCAGCGCGAGCAGCTGTGCACTCGGCTGGAGAGCGTGGTGAGGGCGTGCGCGAGGCGGCGGCTCTGCTCCGGGTTCTGTTTCAGCAGGTGGTACGTGAGGCGGAGCGCCGTCTTGCGGCCGATGCCGGGCAGCTTCGCCAGCTCGGCGGCCAGCTCGTCGATCGCGCTCACGCTAGAACGGCAGCTTGAACGGCAGGTTGAGGCCC
>Ga0307411_10001295_pt1 | contig 10049 bp, 9 predicted proteins | sample DK1Ometagenome_2_FD_203712 | JGI IMG/M metagenome (GOLD analysis project Ga0307411, IMG submission 203712) | Maize rhizosphere microbial communities from greenhouse at UC Davis, California, United States - DK15-O-1 | ecosystem: Host-associated > Plants > Roots > Rhizosphere > Soil | place: USA...
CTGAAAAGAGGGAGTTGAGGGTCAGAATGCATTCGCGCGGGACGCATCGTTTCCTGAGCCTGCTGCTCGCGGCCGTGTTCACGCTCGGCGGCGCGAGCGCCACGCGCGCCGATGCGCTCGACGGCCTGCTCGAGGTGAGCTCGGCCTACGCCACGCCCGAGAACGGCGTCTACAACCTGTTCGCGCGCATCGCCTACCCGGTCAACGACGACATCCGCGCCGCGCTGAAGGACGGGCTCACGCTGACCTTCGATCTCGACGTGGTGGTGTCGCGCGAACGGCGCCTGTGGGTGGACGAGACCGTGGCCGAGTACACGCTCAAGCGCGAGCTCAATTACCACGCCGTCAGCGACCGCTACGTCGCGCGCGACGTCGACAACCGCAACGGCAGCGAACAGCACAGCTACGCCACGCTCGAAGAGGCGCTCGAGGCGCTCGGCACCGTGGATGCCTGGCCGTTCCTGCTGCAGCAGCAGCTGTCGCCGAGCCGCACGTACCGCGTGAGCCTGCGTGCCGGCGTGCGCCGCGGCCGCCTGCCCGACACGCTGCGCGTGCTCCTCTTCTGGACCGACGACTGGCATCGAGAGAGCGAGTGGTTCTCATGGTCCCTGCCGCACTGAGACGCCTCGGCACCCTCGGGCTCATCGCGCTGTGGGTGCTGGTGAGCGGCGGCCTGCTGCTGCTGCTGGCGTTGTCGGTGCAGAACTCGGTCCAGTACAGCAAGCTGCAGGCCTGGATCCTGCTGGTCAACGCCATCGCGGTGGTGACCGTCAGCGTGCTGCTGGCGCGCAAGATCATCGAGCTGGTGCGCGCCTTCCGCGCGCAGGTCCCCGGTTCGCGCCTGACGGCGCGCACCGTGGCCATCTTCGGCTCGCTGGTGATCGCGCCGCTGATCATCGTCTATCTATTCAGCCTGGAGTTCCTGAACCGCGGCATCGACAGCTGGTTCAAGGTCGAGATCAAGCAGGGGCTCACCGACGCGCTGGAGCTGTCCAAGGCCGCCATGGACGTGCGCATGCGCGAGTACGCGCGCAACACCGAGCTGTTCGCCAACCGGCTGGCCGACAGCCCCACCACCAACTGGTCGATCGCCACCGACGCGCATCGCATCGAGAGCGGCGCGCTCGAGGTGGTGGTGTACGGCGCGCTGGGCCAGGTGCTCGCGGCGAGCAGCGGCGAGTCCACCTCCGCCAACCTGCCGCGCTACGCGTCGCCGGAAATCACGCGCGCCATCGCCAGCGGCAACACCTACTGGAGCCTGGAACCGCTGTCGGAAGGCGACTACCTGATCAACACCGCCGCACCTATCGCGGCCACACCGGGTCCGAGCGAAGGTCGCTTCGTGGTGGCGCTGTACCCGGTGCCGCCACAGCTCGCGCGACTATCCGAAGCCGTGCAGCGCTCCTATTCACAGCACGGTGAACTGTCGGCGCAGCGCGAGCCCGTGAAGAACAGTTTTCGTATGACGCTCACACTGGTGCTGCTGTTGGCCATGCTCACCGCGATTTATGGAGCTATCTACTCCGCCGAGAAGCTCACGCGCCCGGTGCAGGACCTGATCGCCGGCACGCGCGCCGTCGGCAAGGGTGACTTCGGCACGCGGCTGCCGCTGCCGTCGCGCGACGAGATGGGCTTCCTGGTGCACTCGTTCAACGACATGACCAAGCGGCTGCGGCGCGCGCGCGAGGAGACCACCCGCAGCCAGCAGGCGGTGGAGCGCGAACGCGAGCGCCTGTCGATCATCCTGGCGCGCCTGACCACCGGCGTCATCTCGATCGGCCGCGACCTCGTGCTGCGCAGCGCGAACCACGCGGCCAGCAGCATCCTCGGCGTCGACCTCGAGCAGGGCATCGGCCAGCCGTTGAGCCTGCTCACCGCAGACAACCCGCGGTTCGCGCGCTTCGTCGGCGAAGTGAGCGCGCGCCTCGCCAAGGGCGAGGAAGAATGGCGCGAGCAGATGGACCTCAAGCCGGAGATGTCCGGCGCGCGCGTGCTGGTGTGCGCCTGCACGCCATTGCTCGGCAACGAGCATGCCGACGACGACGCCGAGCGCCAGGGCGGCTTCATCATCGTGTTCGACGACATCAGTGCGCTGCTGCAGGCGCAGCGCGACGCGGCCTGGGGCGAGGTCGCGCGTCGCCTGGCGCACGAGATCAAGAACCCGCTCACGCCGATCCAGCTTTCGGCGGAGCGCATGCGACGCCGCTACCTCGAGCAGATGAAGGGTGAAGACGCGCAGATCCTCGACCGCGCCACCTACACCATCGTGCAGCAGGTCGAGGCCATGAAAGCCATGGTCAACGCCTTCAGCGAATACGCACGCGCGCCGGACATGACCGTCACGCGCTTCCCCCTGAATGCGCTGGTCACCGAGGTGGCCGACCTGCACCGCGTGCAGGAATCCGCGGTGCACATCGACGTGGAACTGGACCCGCACATCGAGCAGGTCGAAGCCGACCGGGGCCGCGTCCGCCAGATCCTCAACAACCTGATCGTGAACGGTGTCGAGGCCGTGGAGAACTCCGCGGCGGGACACGTGGTCGTAGCTACGAAGCTGGAAAACACGGGAGCGGCGGCCTACGCCACGATTACGGTAAGTGACAACGGGCCGGGCTTCGCGCGCGAGGTACTCGGGCGCGCTTTCGACCCTTACGTCACCAGCAAACCCAAGGGAACGGGACTCGGACTCGCCATCGTGAAGAAGATCGTCGAGGAACACGGCGGGCGCGTCGAGGCCGACAATCGGCCCGAAGGCGGCGCGCGCGTGCGTGTATCCTTGCCGGTAACTGACGGGTCCCGACAGCTGGTCGCGCGCGACAGGCGCGCTGAACCGCGGAAGGAGCGAGCATGAGCGCCGCACACATTCTGGTCGTCGATGATGAAGCCGATATCCGGGGGCTCCTCAAGGAGATCCTCTCCGAGGAGGGCTACGACGTGGACGTGGCCGGTGACGCCGGCCAGGCGCGCGCCTCGCGCGCCCGGCAACTGCCCGATCTCGTGTTGCTCGACATCTGGATGCCGGACACCGACGGCATCACGCTGTTGCGCGAGTGGCAGGGCGCCTCCGCCGAGGCCTCCTGCCCGGTGGTCATGATGTCCGGCCACGGCACCGTCGAGACCGCGGTCGAGGCCACGCGCCTCGGCGCCTTCGACTTCGTCGAGAAGCCGCTGTCGTTGCAGAAGCTGCTGCGCACCGTCGAGCGCGCACTCGAGGCCGGCAAGCGCAAGCGACACGCCGGCAAGCTGTTGGCCGCGTCGCCGGGCGTGCCGGTGGGCCGCAGCCGCGTGATGCAGCAGCTGCGCTCGGACCTGGCGCAGATCGCCGGCAACGATTCACCGGTGCTGCTGGTCGGCGAGACCGGCACCGGCCGCGAGGCCTTCGCGCGCTTCATCCACGACGCCAGCCCGCGCGCCGCGCGGCCGTTCGTCACGCTCATCTCCAGCACGCTGCGAGGCGACGGCGCCGAGCAGGTGCTGTTCGGCACCGAATCCAACGGGCAGGTCGCGCCCGGCGTGCTGGAACGCGCCGGCGCCGGCACGCTGTTCGTCAACGAGCTCGAGGATCTGCCAGCCCAGGCGCAGCGCGCCTTGCTGGGGACGCTCGAGAGCGGCCAGTTCACGCGCGTCGGTGGCAGCGAACCGATCGCCTTCAAGGCGCGGCTGCTGTCCTCGGCGCGGCCGGGCATCGAGGCGCGCAGCGACGAGTTTCGCCGGGATCTCCTGGCACACCTCAATACACTCATCGTGCGCGTGCCGCCGCTGCGCGAGTACACCGAGGATGTGCCCGACCTGCTGCGGCACTACGTCGATCGCATGGTGGACGGCGAGGGCCTCACGTTCCGCAAGTTCAGCGTGGCCGCGCAGAACCGGCTGCGCAACTATCCCTGGCCGGACAACGTGCGCGAGCTGAAGAATCTGGTGCAGCGCCTGCTGCTCCAGGGTGGCGGGGAGGAAATCCGCCTCGAGGAAATCGAGCGCGAGCTGGCCGCACAGGCCCCGACCGCAGAACCGCTGGTCAAGCAGGACCTGCTGGCGCTGCCGCTGCGCGAGGCGCGCGAGCAATTCGAACGCGCCTACCTGCAGCAGCAGCTGCTGCTGTGCAACGGCAAGGTGGGCCAGCTGGCCAAGCGCGTCGGCATGGAACGCACGCACCTGTATCGCAAGCTGCGTTCGCTGGGCGTCGACTTCCGCAACATCACCGACGACAGCGAATAGGCGCGCCGCGCCCGCACAACGGAAAACGCCCCCGAAGAGGGGGCGTCCGTGACGCAAAAGACCGCTCAGCGTTTACGGATAACCCGTCTCCGCCGGATCCGGCGACACCTTGATCACGCGAAACACGCCTTCGTAGCCGGACTTCATCGAGAACTCGATGCGTCCCACGCCCTTGTACAGGTAGTACAGGCGCTGCAGGTCCTTGGCGCCGAAGTTGAAGGGCTGCCACTGCTTGCCGGTGAGGCGCTGCGTCTGCGCGGTGGGCTGGCCGATCAGCGAATCGACCTCCTGCTGGCTCATGCCTTCCTTGATCAGCGCGAAGTCGACCTTCTTCGCGGCCGGGGCGGCCTCAGGCGCAGGGGCTGGCGCCGGCGCGGCGGCAGGTTTCACGGCCGCGGCGGCCTTCGCACCCTTCTTGCCCTTGGCGGCCGGAGCCGGTGGCGGCGGGGGCGGCGGCGGATTGCGCAGCAGCTCGAGGTTCACCGTGCCGGCGGTGTAAGGATTGCTGACTTCCTTCGGCAGTCCCTTGGCGGCCTTCTCGCAGTGGCCGCGCGCCTTGCGATGCACGACCTTGTCGTTCTCGATGCGCTCGAGCACCGGGCGGTAACGGCTGTTGCCCGAGGCGCCCAGCGCCCGGCACATCCAGGCCACGGCATCGACCGCGTCGCGGTCCTCGCCGGAGCGCTGGTATCTCTCGAGCAGCGTCTCGGCCTGGACGTCGAGCACCTCGGTATTGGTGTTGCCGGTGTTGTAGAGGCTCTGCGCCACGTCACGCAGCGAGATCCAGCTGCCCTTGAGCATGCGGTCCACGTACATCTTCTCGGCTTCGTCGAGCGCGGCGAAGCTGTTCATGCTCGCCAGCGCCGCCATGGCGCCGAGCGCCAGTGAACAGATCTTCCGGTTCATGTGATGACTCCCTGCAAAACAGGTCGTGATTTTTCTTGCGGCGCGATCTTAACATTCCGTTAAGTCGCGAGCCGTCACCGGTTCTGTGACAAATTCCCGGCGCGACGCGTGAGCCTGCCGTCGTCGGCGATGTCCAGCAGTCCATCGGGAAAGGCCGCCCATGTCAGGGTGCGTACCATCGCCATGGCATTCCGCAACGGGTCCAGCGAGGGACCTGCCGGGCGGATCTGCGTGGTCGATTCGATCTGGCCCGATACGAAGCGCCCCTCATCGTCCAGCGTGCACAGCAGGATCGGCGCGATCCCGCGGATGCCTTCGACGCTGATGCCGTAATACGTGGCGAAATTACCGAGGCTGTAGGCGATCAGCCGGTCGCGGTACAACTCCAGCGGCCGCACCACGTGCGGCCCGTGGCCGAGGACCAGGTCCGCGCCCGCGTCGACCATGGCATGCGCGAACCCGACCACGTCGCCGCGGTCCTCGCCGGCGAAGATCTCGCGCGCGAACGGCAGCACCTCGGCGCCATTGCCCTCGGCGCCGCCATGGAACGACACGATGACGATGTCGTGCGTCGCCGCCAGCTGCGTCACCAGCGGCAGGCCGATCTGCGGGTCGTTGAGGGAATTCGAACCCACGTTGGGCGCGAAGGCGATCAATGCCACGCGGCGGCCGTTGGCCATCCAGCTCGCGACGGTGCCTTCGCGTCCCGAGTGGCGTATGCCCACGGCATCGAGCGCGGCCATGGTGGAGGAGCGGCCTTCCTCGCCGAAGTCGCGCGCATGGTTGTTGGCCAGGCTCATGACGTCGAAGCCCGCCTTCGCGAGGTATTGCGCGTAACGCGTGGGCGTGCGGAACAGGAAGCAGATGCGCGTGTCCTTGCACTGCTTCACCGGCTCGCCGCCATCCTGCAGCACTCCCTCGAGGTTGCCGAAGGCCACGTCCGGCCCGGTGAGGAGCGGCGTCACGGCCTCGAGGAAACCGACGCCGTCGTCGTCCGGCAGGATGTTCTCGGGGAAATCCGTGCCCATCATGATGTCGCCCACCGCGGCGATGGTGAGGCCGGGATGCGTGGGCATGGGCAGCGGCGCCGGCGGCGGTTCCGCGGGCGCCGCAGGTGTGGGCGCGGGCCGGGTGGCGCAGCCGGCGAGCAGGGTGGCAGCGATCAGCGCGGCGAGCCGCGTGCGCGCCGTGCCCACGCTCATTCGCCGACGCGTATCACGAGCGCGTCGAGATCCGCGGCGCGCAGCCGCGCGCGCAGCCGGTTGAGCTCGGTGAGATCGGTGATCGGGCCGATGCGCACGCGATGCCAGACATCGTCGTCGACCGCGACGCGCTGCACGTTGGCGTCGATGCCCTGCAGTTTCAGCTGCGCGCGGATGCGATCCGCCTCGGCCTGCTGGCGATAGCTGCCGGCCTGCAGCACGTAGACGCCGGGTCGCTCGATTTTTGCGGGCGTGTGATCGCGTTCGCGCGAGACCTCGCGATCCTTCTCCGGCACCACCACCTCGAAGTTCGGCAGCATGTCGTAGAAGTCGTAGTTCTTGGCGCTGTCCTCGACGTCGCCGGCGGCCGCTTCCTTGTCGGAGCGCGGCTCCGGGCGTGGCACCTCGGCGATCACCCTGGTGACGTTCTTGTCGCGGTAGTTCTGCCAGACGAGCACGAACAGCGACAGCGACAATCCCACGGCCAGCCCCAGGCCGAATTCGCGCAAGCGCGTGAGATTGAGCGGCATGCCACCGCCGCGCGCGCGCTTGAAATCCCGACTGGTGATCTTCGCGACCAAGGCGCTCCTTACATCGACTCGGGCGCGGATACGCCGAGGATTTCCAGCCCGTTACGAATCACCTGTTGTACCGCCAGCGCCAGCGTGATGCGTGCATTTCGCAAGGAAGCGTCCTCGACGATCCACTTCTCGGCGTTGTAATAGGTGTGCAGCGTGTTCGCAAGCTCGCGCAGGTAGTGGACCAGCGCGTGCGGCGCGCGGTTCAGCGCTGCCTGCTCGGCGGTCTCCGGATACTTCGACAACGCGGTGATCACCGCCTGCTCGTGCGGCGTGACGAGCTTCGCCAGGCTGGCGGCACCCGCGGCCGGGTCGTGGCCGAAGCCGCGCGCGCCCAGTTCCTTCATGACCGAGCACACGCGCGCGTGCGCGTACTGCACGTAGTACACGGGATTCTCGTTGCTGCGCGACTTCGCCAGCTCCAGGTCGAAGTCCAGCGCCTGGTCGTGGCTGCGCATCAGGTAGAAGAAGCGGCAGGCATCATTGCCGACTTCATTGCGCAGCTCGCGCAGCGTGACGAAGTTGCCTTCGCGCTTGCCCATGGCGAGTTTCTCGCCACCGCGGAACAGGCTCACCAGCTGCAGCAGCGTGACTTCGAAGCAATCGCCGGGCGCGCCCAGCGCCTGCAGCGCACCGCGCACGCGCGTCACGTAGCCATGATGGTCCGCGCCCCACACGTCGATCAGCAGGTCGTGGCCGCGCTGCCGCTTGTCGTAGTGATAGGCGATGTCCGAGGCGAAGTAGGTCTTCTCGCCATTGGCACGGATGACCACGCGATCTTCGTCGTCACCGTAGTCGGTGCTCTTGAACCACTCGGCGCCGTCCTTCGTATACATGTGCCCGGAAGCGCGCAACACGTCGATGGCGCGATCCACGGCGCCGGACTTGTTGAGCTCGCGCTCCGAGAACCAGTTGTCGAAGCGCACGCGGTATTCGTCGAGATCGTTGCGGATGTCGGCCAGCATCGCGTCGCGCGCGAACAGCACGATGAAATCGAATTCCTGCGCGCCCAGCAGGCGGCGCGAGTTGCCGATCAGCCCGTCGATGTGTTTGTCCTTGTCGCCGGCCGGTGCGTCCGGCGGCACGCCGCGCATCACCTCCGCGCCCGGCCGCCTGAGAGCGTCACCGCGCTGATCGTGCAGCGCCTTCACCACCGGGAGGATGTAGCCCGCCTTGTAGCCATTCGACGGGAAGGTGATCGCTTCGCCGCACTGCTCGAGGTAGCGCAGGTAGACGCTCACCGCGAGGATGTCGATCTGGCGGCCCGCGTCGTTGATGTAGTACTCGCGGTAGACGTCGTAGCCCGCGGCCTCCAGCAGGTTGCCGAGCGTCGCGCCGACGGCTGCCTGGCGCCCGTGACCCACGTGCATGGGGCCGGTGGGATTCGCCGACACGAACTCGACCATGACCTTGCGCCGCGCGCCCACGGCGCTGCGGCCATAGGCCGCGCCCTGCGCGGCGACCTTGCGCAGCTCCGCGGCCCAGGCGTCTTTCACCAGCCGGAAATTGATGAAACCCGCGCCGGCGATCTCGGCCTTCGCGATCAATTCGTTGGCCGGAATGGCGCCGACGATGGCCTGCGCCAGCTCGCGCGGGTTTTTCCGCGCGGCCTTGGCGAGGCGCATGGCGATGTTGCTGGCGAAATCGCCGTGTTGCGGATCGCGCGCGCGCTCGACCACCACCTGCGCGGGATCGGCCGGTTCTGCGAGGACGCTGGGAACGAGGGATCGCAGCGCCTCGCAAAGCAGGCGCTCAAGCTCGGTTTTCAAAGGGGAACCTGTCTGGAACTCGATGAATCGGCGCGAATCTTAACCGTAAATCCCTTCTGTCAACGAATGGCGCCCGAACCCGTTGATCTTTCCGCAGGCCTCGTTTTTCACAGGAGATCCAGATGAAGACCCCCATTTACGCGCTCGCCGTTGCGGCGTTGCTCGGAGGCCCGGCCATGGCCGGCGACAGCCCGCGCAGTGACACGCCGCACGACACCCTGCGGGCGGACACGGACGGCGACGGGCGCGTGTCGCGCGCCGAGGCCGAGGCCGCCGGCTCGAGGAAGTCGAGCCAGTGGTTCGAAAAACTCGACGCCGACAAGGACGGCTACGTGACGCAGGAGGAAGTCAGCCAGGCCAAGGCCACGCGTCGCGCCGACATGCAGGCGCGCTTCGACGAACACTTCAAGGAAGCCGACGCGAACAGCGATGGCCAGCTGTCGCTCGACGAAGTGCAGGCCAAGATGCCGCGCCTCGCCGATCGATTCAGCACGCTCGACAAGGACAAGAACGGCATGCTGACGCGGGATGAGCTGCAGCGCGGTGGACCCGGGCATCACCGCCGGCCCGAGCCCCAGGGCTGATGACGGCCTGATCAGGAGCTCTGGACGAACGAAGCGGCGGGTCGGAACGGACCCGCCGCTTTTTTATCGCCCGCGGTTCACGGTTTCGACGTGCTCACCGAGGCATCACCATTCGCATGGCCATCGGCGTTCGCGCTGGCCCGCACCGGCGACGACAGGCCCTGCGGCTGCGTCGCGTCCGGAGACGCGGGTTCGGGCCCGGTCAGCGAACCCGTGAGGCCGCCGGCGGCGGTCGCATTCCCTTGCTGACCGCCCCCTGCCGAACTCGCGGCGTTGCTGGCGGCATTCTCACCGCCCGCCATGCCCTGGCTGGCCGCGCTGGCGGCACCAGTCGCAGCACCGCTCAGCTGGCCCTGTGCGGACGAGGTCGCCGAAGACGCCGAGTCAGTGATCACCTCGCGCGTGCCCACGGCACGATCGCGCAGCCGTCCGCCGGTTCCACGTGTGCGGTCGACGGCGCCGCTGGTGTGACGGCGCAGGGTGTCGCCGCGATCGAGGTTGCCGCCGAGCGTGCCAGCCAGGCTGCCCTGGCCATTGCCGCCGAGCGTGCCCATGCCGCTGCCCATGCCTGTGCCGAGCGTGCCGCCGAGGTTGCCGCCCAGCCCACCCGTGGCTCCGCCGCCGAGCACCTGTGCCTGCACCAGCGGCGCCCCGCAGATCAACGCAAACGCGGCCAGAGACTTGAGGAAGTTCTTGTTCATGGATTTCTCCTGATTCGCGCCGCGGCCCATCCGCAGCTCTCAGGAGGTACTACGCCGGCGAGGGTCGATTTCTTCCCCGCTCGCCAAAACCGAT
>Ga0307411_10001296_pt1 | contig 10042 bp, 6 predicted proteins | sample DK1Ometagenome_2_FD_203712 | JGI IMG/M metagenome (GOLD analysis project Ga0307411, IMG submission 203712) | Maize rhizosphere microbial communities from greenhouse at UC Davis, California, United States - DK15-O-1 | ecosystem: Host-associated > Plants > Roots > Rhizosphere > Soil | place: USA...
GGCGGAATTCCGCCGTTTTTCGCTCGACCCCATGCGTGCCGTGCTCGACCGGCTTCCGCGTGGCGTGCCGACCATCGTCTTCACACGCAACGCCGGCCACGCGCTTCCCGCGCTCGTCGACCTGGGGGCATCCTGCGTCGGGCTCGACTGGACGATCGATCTGGCCTCTGCGCGCGCCGCGCATGGCGCGCACGTCGCATTGCAGGGCAATCTCGATCCGGTCGCGCTGCTGACCGATCCGGTGACCGTCGCCCGCGCCGCGACCGCGGTCGTCCGCGCGGCGGGGCCTGCACCCGGCTACGTCTTCAACCTCGGACACGGCATCCTGCCGGCGACGCCGCCGGAGCATGTCTTCGCGCTCGTGGAAGCCGTTCATGCGGTCCACGACGTGACGATGATCGACCAAAGCGCGACCGAAAAGGCTTGACAAGGACGGGAAAGCGAGGTTTGCGCGCCAGTTATGCACACGCATCGGCCATTTGTCCTACGCCGGTCGATGTGACGAAATTTGCGCGAATCGCTCTGCTTAACAGATTGAAAAAACGAAAGTATTTTTCGCCCGTCGCGCAGGTGCAACAATCAAGCCACGAGCGGTCGCCCACCGTGTTCGGTCCGGGCCGGGAGTTACGCACAAAATTATCCACAGCGCCGGTCGGAAATATTTTCCGGAGTCTTTCCTAATTAGACCGTTGTCATTCGATGTTCATGTTGCGCCTTAGGTCTGCGGTAATGCGCGTCGAAGTGCCGCCGCGTTCGGACTAGCGCTGCGACGCGTGACGATCGCGCAAATCGCGCTGCCGGTGGCGGCGTGGCAACTGTTCGATTACTGGGTCCCCAACGGGCTCGCGATCGCCGCCGGCGACATCGTGCGCGTGCGTCTCGGCACGCGCCGTCATCACGGCGTCGTCGTCGCGCTCGATGCGACATCCTCGTTCCTCGATCGGCTGCAGCCGATCGAGGCGCTCGCGGGCATGCCGTGCGTCCCCGCGGACGTCATGGAGCTCGCGTCGTTCACCGGGGCCTATTACCACGCGGCGCCGGGAATGGCTCATGCGCTCGCGACGCCGCCCGGCACACGCGCACGACGACGTGCCGAAGTGCAGGCCGACGTCGAACCTGCGCGTGCGGCGCCCTATGCGCTGAACGATGCGCAGGCAGCCGCGGCGGACGCGATCAATGCGTCAGCGCGCACGTTCGCGCCGATGCTGTTGCATGGCGTCACCGGCAGCGGCAAGACCGACGTCTATCTCGCCGCTGCCGCGCACGCGATCCGCGGCGGCGGCCAGGTGCTCGTGCTGGTGCCGGAAATCAACCTCACGCCGCAGCTCGAGGCGCGCGTGCAGTCGGCGCTTCCCGGCGTGCAGACCGCGACGCTGCACAGCGGGCTCGCGGCCGGCGTGCGGCGCGCGAACTGGGATCGCGCTGCGAGCGGCGACGCGCAGATCGTGCTCGCGACGCGCCTCGGCGTGTTCGTGCCGCTACCCCAACTCGCGCTCGTCGTCGTCGACGAGGAGCACGACGACTCGTACAAGCAGCAAGACGGCGTGCGCTATCACGCGCGCGATCTCGCCGTCTGGCGCGCGCGCCAACGCGGCGTGCCCGTCGTGCTGGGCAGCGCGACGCCTTCGCTCGAAACGTGGGCACACGCGAAGGCCGGCCGCTATCGGACGATCGCGCTTGCAGCGCGCGCGGACGCGCGCGCGCGGCTGCCGGAAATCCGCTTCGCGCCTGCGCGCGGCAAGGACACGCGTGACGGGCTGTCGCCGATTCTCCGTGATGCGATCGCAAGGCGCATCGCCGTGAACGAGCAGGTGCTGTTGTTCATCAACCGGCGGGGCTACGCGCCGTCGCTCAAGTGCGCGGCGTGTGCATGGGAATCGCAGTGCCCGCGCTGCGCCGCGCGGCTCGTGCTGCACCGCCAACCCGATCGGCTGCGCTGTCACCATTGCGGCCACGAGTCGCGGCCGCCGCGCGCGTGTCCTTCCTGCGGAAACGTCGATCTGCTGCCCGTCGGCTCGGGGACGCAGCGGCTGGAAGAGACGCTGCGCGCCGCCTTTCCGGCAGCGCGCATCGCGCGCGTCGATCGCGACACGACGCGCACCCGGGGCGCGTTCGCGGCGGTGCGGCGCCAGGTGGAGGCGCACGAGCTCGACATTCTCGTCGGCACGCAGATGCTCGCGAAGGGACACGATTTCCCGCGGTTGACGCTCGTCGGCGTGCTCGGCGCCGACAACGCGCTCTACAGCGCCGATTTCCGCGCGACCGAACGGCTCGCGGGCCTGCTGATGCAGGCGGCCGGCCGCGCAGGGCGCGCCGAGCGCCCGGGCACCGTCGTCGTGCAAACGGACTTTCCCGATCATCCGGTGTACCGCGCACTTGCCGCGCACGATTACGCGCGCCTGGCCGACGAGCTGCTGGCCGAGCGCAAGTCCGCGCAGTTGCCGCCCGCAGTGCATGTCGCGCTGCTCGTCGCCGAAGCGCATGCGCGCGCCGATGTCGACCGCTTTCTCGATCACGCGGTGGACATCGCGCGCGGGCTCGTTCGCGATGTCGCGGATGTCGACGTCTTCGGCCCGCTGCCGCCCGCGCTGCCGCGCCGCGCTGGCTTCGAGCGCGGGCAGGTGCTCGTGCAAAGCGCGCATCGCGCGTCGCTGCAGGCGTTCCTGGCGCGGTTTCGCGAGGCGCTCGCGCGCCATGCGAGCACGCGCGTGCGCTATGCGCTCGACGTCGATCCGGCGACGTTCTGAAACCTGCGTCGAGACAGGTTCTATAATTCGCCTGTATGCCCGCCTACCCTGACGGCGCGGCCGAAGCGGACGCCGTCGATCCCAGACAGGCCATCTCCCTGGCCGTCGCCCGCATCGTCCGCACGCTGTTTCCCGAAGCCGCCGCAAGCGACGTCGTCGTCGAGCGCCCGCGCGACGCCGCGCATGGCGACTACGCGACGAGCATCGCGCTCGCGCTCGCGAAGCCGGCGAAGCGCAATCCGCGCGAGCTCGCTGCCGCGATCGCCGCCGCGCTCGGCAGCGCGCTGCCTGGACTGATCGAGCAGCCGGTGGTCGCAGGGCCTGGCTTCATCAACATCACGCTCGACCCGGCGGCGCGGCGGCGCGTTGTCACCGACGTGCTCGCGGCGGGAGATCGTTACGGCGAAAGCGATGCGCGTGCGGGCGAGCGCGTGATCGTCGAGTTCGTCTCGGCCAATCCGACCGGGCCGCTGCACGTCGGCCACGGTCGCCAGGCCGCGCTCGGCGACGCGATCGCGAACCTGCTCGAAGCGCAGGGCGCAAGCGTGACGCGCGAGTTCTATTACAACGACGCCGGCGCGCAGATCCACAACCTCGCGATCTCGGTGCGCGCACGCGCGCACGAGATCCTCGGCGAATCCGGCGCGTTTCCGGAGGACGGTTATCGCGGCGAATACATCCGCGAGCTCGCCGAGCGCTATCTGCGCGAAGTCGGCAACGATCTCGGCGACATCGAGGCGATCCGCCGTTTCGCCGTCGCCGAGTTGCGCAAGGAACAGGACCGCGACCTGTCGGCGTTCGGCGTGCGCTTCGACAATTTCTATCTCGAAAGCTCCCTCTATGCCGATGGGCGCGTCGAAGCCACGGTCGCGAAGCTGATCGCCTCCAACGCGACCTACGAGCACGAGGGCGCGCTGTGGCTGCGCACGACGCAGTTCGGCGACGACAAGGACCGCGTGATGCGCAAGTCCGACGGCGGCTACACGTACTTCGTGCCGGACGTCGCGTACCACGTCACCAAGCACGAGCGCGGCTTCGCGAAGGCGATCAACGTCCAGGGCTCCGACCATCACGGCACCGTCGCGCGCGTGCGCGCAGGCCTGCAGGCGATCGGCATCGGCATCCCGCGGGGCTATCCCGATTACGTGCTGCACAAGATGGTGACCGTGATGCGCGGCGGCTGCGAGGTGAAGATCAGCAAGCGCGCCGGCAGCTACGTGACGCTGCGCGACCTGATCGACGAGGCCGGGCGCGACGCCGTCCGCTACTTCCTCGTCTCACGCAAGGCCGACTCCGAATTCGTGTTCGACATCGACCTGGCGCGCTCGCAATCCGAGGACAACCCCGTGTATTACGTGCAGTACGCGCACGCGCGCGTCGCGTCGGTGCTGAAGCAGGCAGGGACGACGCGCGAGGCGGAAATCGCCCGGCTGCGCGGCGCGGATCTCTCGCCGCTCGGCAGTGCCTACGAGGTCGCGCTGATGCGCAGGCTCGCCGATTTTCCGGGCGAAATCGCAACGGCGGCACGCGATTTCGCGCCGCATCAGGTCACGTTCTACCTGAAGGATTTGGCGCAGGAATTCCACAGTTACTATAATGCGGAGCGCTTCCTGGTCGACGACGCGCGGCTGCGCGACGCACGGCTCGCGCTGGCGGTCGCGGTCGGCCAGGTGTTGCGCAACGGACTTCGAATGCTCGGCATCGGTGCGCCGGACGAGATGTGACCATGGCTATTTCCGCAACACGGCGTGCACCTGCCCGGATGCCGCACAGCGCCTTCGGCGGCACGCTCGTCGGCATTTTCATCGGCATCGTCGTAGGCCTCGGCATGGCGGCCACGGTCGCCTACTGGCTGATGAAGAACAATCCGGCATTGCCGATGCCGTCGCTTTCCCGCGACGCGCGCGAGGCGCCGCAGGATGCGGCGGCGAAAGTGGCGAAAGCCGATGCCGACAAGCCTCGTTTCGATTTCTACAAGATCCTGCCCGGCATCGAGGAGCCGAAGGTCGATCCGGCACGCCGTGCGACCGCGGCGGGCGATCGCGCGCTCGTCGAGCAGGCCAAGGAGCGTGCGGCGGCGAAGCCGTCGACGCCCGTGGACGCCGCGCCGGCGCGCGTGCCCGACAAGATCGTGCCGGTCGACGCGCCGCCGAAGCTCGCCAAGGCCGCCGATCGCTTCTGGCTGCAGGCGGGCTCCTTCTCGTCCGTTCCGGACGCCGAGAACCTGCGCGCGCGGCTCGCGCTCGCGGGCTGGGAAGCGACGGTGCAGGAGGGGGCGCTGCCGGACAGGAGCGTGCGCTATCGCGTGCGCCTCGGTCCCTACGACAACCCCGACGAGCTCGGCCGGATGAAAAGCGAGCTCGCGCGGCGCGGCTTCGACGTCGCGGTCATCCGCTACTAGTCACCATCCGTTAGCTGCCTGCGGCCGCTTCGGAACCCGGGCGCCCGCACGACAGACCAAAGCGATTCCCTTCCCGCAATCTGGAGAACTCATGACAATCCGAGCAATGCCCAGGATCGCCCGTGCGCTCGTCGTGCTCGTGGCTGCTCTCGCGTTCGCGGGCAGTGCCGCCGCCCAACTCGTCGAGGGCAAGACCTACCGCCGCATCGCGAACCCGCAGCCGACGGAAACCGGTCGCAAGATCGAGGTCATCGAGTTCTTCTCATACGGCTGCCCGCATTGCGCCGAGCTCGAGCCGTACCTCGACGCGTGGCTCGCCAAGGCGCCGCCGGACGTCGCCTTCCGGCGCGTACCCGTCATGTTCCAGCAGCGGTGGGTCCCGCTCGCGAAGATCTACTACACGCTCGACGCGCTCGGCGTCGAATCGAAGCTGTCGCCCGACGTCTTCAAGGCGATCCACGGCTCGAACATCGCGCTGTGGGACACGGCCAAGTTCTATGACTGGGCGGCGAGCCAGGGGATCGATCGCAAGAAGGTCGAGGAAGTGTTCACGTCGTTCGCCATCGACGGCAAGGTCAAGCGCGCAATGCAGCTCGCGCAGCAGTACAACGTCCAGTCCGTTCCGCTCGTCGTCGTCGACGGCAAGTTCGTCACGTCGTCGTCGGACGTCGGCACGCACGCGCAGCTTCCGCCCGCGATCGACGAGCTGGTCGCGAAGGCGCGCGCCGAACGGGCGAAATAGCGGCGCGCATCTGGCCCGCGCAGCGCCTGCCGGCACCGTCTTCATCACCGGCGCGTCGTCGGGCATCGGCGCCGCGCTCGCTCGGCATTACGCCGCGAGGGGCGCGCGCGTCGGCCTGTTCGCGCGACGCGAAACCGAGCTTGCGCGCATCGCGCAGTCGCTCGACGCCGCGCGCGTCGCGATCTACGCGGGCGATGTTCGCGACGCGCCCGCACTCGCCGCGGCCGCCGCGGATTTCGGCGCGCGCTTCGGCACGCCGGACATCGTCATCGCCAATGCCGGCGTGTCGCGCGGGACGCTCACGGACCACGCGGAAGATCTGCCGGCGTTCCGGTCCGTTTTCGACACCAACGTCATGGGCATCGTGAACGCGTTCCAGCCGTTCATCGCGGCGATGCGCGCGGCGCGGCACGGGACGCTCGTCGGCATCGCGAGCGTTGCCGGCTTCCGCGGCATACCGGGCTCGGGCGCGTACAGCGCGTCGAAGGCGGCCGCGATCGCTTACCTCGAAAGCCTCCGGGTCGAGCTGCACGGCAGCGGTGTCGCCGTCGTCACGATCTGTCCGGGATACGTGGCGACGCCGCTCACGGCGAAGAATCCGTATCGGATGCCGTTCCTGATCGAGCCCGACGCGGCTGCGCGCCGGATCGCGCGCGCGATCGGCGCACGCCGGCGCTTCTGCGTCGTGCCGTGGCAGATGGCGATCGCCGGGCGCGCGCTGGCGCTGCTGCCGCGGCCGCTGTACGACCGCATGCTCGCGAAAGCACCGCGCAAGCCGCGCCGACCCGATTAGATCCCCCACGTCGCGCTGCTTCGGCGCCGGTCGTGCTCGGAACGCGTGCTAGAACGGCACGCGCACGCCGAGCGTCACGCCGTACTCGTCGCCGCTCGAGCGGCCCGACGTCGCCGAGCCCGTCAGGTAACCCGTCACGCCTTTGAAGTCTGCGGCCGCGCCGACGAGATACGAAACGTAGTCGCGATCCGGCTTGATCGTCGGCACCGAATAGTCGCCGCCAAGCGTCACGGACGACGCGGAGACGTAACGCTGGTCGTCCTTGCTCTCGAACTCCCACGCGACGCGCGCGAACGGCCGCACGTTCGCGATGCGGCCCGAAGCCTGCCAGCCGAGACTCGTGACGAGCGACTCGCGCTTCTGCTCGCCGTAGCTCAGCGCCGTGCTGTCGCTGCCGTTCTCCGAATAGCCGCGCACGTGGATCTCCTGGTACGAAACGCGCGCGAATGGCCCGTGCAGCCAGTCGGCGTAGCCGAACCAGTAGCCGCCGAGCAGGCTGCCCATCGCGTGCCAGCCGCGCGTTTCGCCGCTCTCCCGCCGCGTGAGCGCGCCGAGCCGGATGTCGCGATGCACGTCGCGGTAGTCGAGGTCGCCTGCGCCGAGCGTGATGCCCGCGTACCACGGCCCGTCGCCGTAGCCCGCGTACACGGTGCCCGTCATCTCGTCGAGCTTGTAGCCGCCGTTGCCGCCGCCGAAGTCGCCCTTGTTCTGCGCAAACGTCGCCGCGGCGCCGACCAGGATGTTAGGCGTGACCTTGATGTCGCCGCCGGCCGCGATCGTGTTGACGTTGGCGTCGCCATTGAGGAAGCGGCTGTCGAAATCGTTGTTGCCGTAGTCGTAGCTCGCCCAGAAGTCGAACTTGTTGGTGCCGCGCGGCGCGTTCACGCCGGAGATCATCCGCCCGTCGATCGCGCGGAACGTCGAGCGCTCGACGGCGAGCGGCGCCTCGGCGATCACGCCGATGCGCGCCGGGCCCTCGATCATCGACGCGACGAGCTCGGCGATCACCGCGTGCGCGCCGGTCGTCGGATGCACGCCGTCGGCGAACACGAACGCGTTCGCGGCATCCGGCGCGACGAAGTTCGCGCTCGTGCAGAGCAGCGACACCGTCGTGCCGCACGCAGGCGTCGTGACGTTGGTGAACCCGAACGCACCTGGGTTGGCGAGAATCTCGTTGAACAGCGCGAAGATGTTCACGCGCATCGTCGGCGCGCCGAGCGTGTCGAGGCCGCCGATCAGCGTGCTGTTGAAAAGCCCGGTGATCGCGGAAATCTGCGCCGGCTGGCCGGATGCGGTGCCCGCGGGCGTCCTGCCGATGTCCGGGAGATTGAACACGACGATGTTGCGCGCGCCGCCCGCCTGCAGCACGCCGACCTGCTGGACGAGGCTTGCGGCCGCGATGCCGACGTTGGCCTGCAATTCCGCCGGCGTGATCGCGCCTGCCGCAAGCAGGCCAAGTTGGTAGAAGATGTCGTTCGCGCCGCCCCAGACCGAGTAGAGCGCGCCCTGATCCAGCGGTCCGCGCCCGGTGAGCAGCGCGACCTGCGCCGCGATCGGCAACGCGGTGGCCGTCGGCGGCCTGTCCGGCACGCCCGGCAGTCCCGTGACGCGTGCGCCGCCCTGCGCGAAATTGGTTCCGCCCTGCGTCGCGGGATCGGCAGCCAGGCCGTAACGCGACGCGAGCACCTGCGACCACACCGGGCCCGGATTCGTGGTGAACAGCCCGGTGCCCGGCGGCAACGCGGGCTTGTACGTGCCGCTGTCGGTGAGGCTGTCGCCGAAGTAGAAGATGTTCGTGAACTGCGCACAGGCCGGCGGTGCGGCAAGGGCGAGCAGGACGGTGGCGGCGGCAAGTGACGCTCGAAGCGGACGCATGGGGGCCAAATCCTCGTTGGAACGGCGGAAGGCGGCAATCGGACTAATGCATGACGACAATGCGATTCGCGCGAGGCATTCTAATCCAAGGCAGTTCGCGATTCGTCGCGGCGCTCGTGGTCGCAATCGCGATGCCGGCGCTCGCGCAGGACGACGAGGGTGGCCGGGCCGGTCGTGTCGCGAGCGTGCACGGCACGCTGTCGCACAAGGCTGACGACGCGGCGGCGTGGACGCCGGTTGCGCAGAACTATCCGGTGGCCGAGGGCGCGAGGCTGGCCCTCGCGCCGGGCGGACGCGCGGAAATCGACTACGGCGGCGGGCTGTTCCGGCTCGACGGCGGCACCGAAGTTCGTGTCACCCGGCTCGCCGACCACGCTTTCGCGCTGTTCGTCGACGAAGGCAGCGTCGTCGTTCGCGTGAACGTGCACGACGCCGACGATTCGGTTCGCATCGCGACGCCGGCGACCGAGATTGCGCTCGTCCGCCCGGGTCTTTATCGCATCGACGTCGCAGCCGACAGTCCGCAGACGAGCGTCACCGTGCGCATCGGTGAAGCGGAGCTCGCGACCGGTGCCGGCAGCGTGCAGGTGCTCGCCGGCCAGGTGGCGTCGCTGTCGGGCGTTGCCGGCGAATCGGCCGACGTGCGCAACGCGCCGGCGATCGACGCGTTCGACGCGTGGAGCGCCGCACGCGATCGGATGTACGACGAATCGAGGCAGCCCGCATACGTTTCGCGCCGGATGGTCGGCGCGGACGATCTCGCGGCGTACGGGACGTGGCAGACCTATCCCGACTACGGCGCCGTCTGGTTTCCGGCGGACGTCGCGCGCGAATGGGCTCCGTACCGATTCGGCTACTGGACCTGGTTGCCGGGATGGGGCTACGCGTGGGTGGACAACGCTCCGTGGGGCTATGCGCCGTTCCACTACGGCCGCTGGGCGTACATCGGCGGCCGCTGGGGTTGGTGCCCGGGCGCGTTCGTCGCGCGCCCGCTGTGGGCGCCTGCGCTCGTCGCGTGGTACGGCGGTGCGGGCTGGGCGGCCGGAGGCGTGGCGGGGCCGATCTACGGCTGGGTTCCGCTCGGGTGGCGCGAGCCGTACGTGCCGCCGTTTGGCACGTGCGCGGCGCGTTGCTGGACGCGTTACAACCGGCCGCTTGGCGTCGCGGCCGATCGGCGGCGGGATTCGACGCCAATGCACTTCGCGAACTGGAATGCGCCCGGCGGCGTCACGGCGGTGAGCGGCGACGCTCTGACGTCCGGCCGGCCCGTCGCGACGCATCGCGTGCCGGTCGGCGCGAATCCTTCGTTCACGCCGTCGCTCGTGACACGCCCGCCCGCCGCGCGCCCGGTGGCGCCGCTGCGTCCGGGCGTTCAGGCCGTTCCATCGAATCCGCCGGCGAATCGCGCGACGACCTCGAATCCGCCGGCGAATCGCGCGACGACGGCGCCCGTCGCGCCGCGCAACGTTTTGCCGGCGCGCGTT
>Ga0307411_10001297_pt1 | contig 10041 bp, 9 predicted proteins | sample DK1Ometagenome_2_FD_203712 | JGI IMG/M metagenome (GOLD analysis project Ga0307411, IMG submission 203712) | Maize rhizosphere microbial communities from greenhouse at UC Davis, California, United States - DK15-O-1 | ecosystem: Host-associated > Plants > Roots > Rhizosphere > Soil | place: USA...
CAGGTTCGCGACGCGCGTGATCGTCATGCGCCGCCCCGGGAAGGCGCGCTCGATCCCCTGCTTCACGAATTGCTCGGCGCAGTTCATCTCCCACGGCGGGAGGAACTCGCCGTCGGGCAGGTGCGGAAGGCCAAGCCTCTCGCCGGCAATGCCGACGAACCGCTCCACATAGCTGTACCAGGGCGCGATGTCCGCATACCGGATGGGCCAATCGACGCCGTGTCCGTCGCGCAGGTTCGCCTCGAAATCGAGGTCGCTCCACCGCAAGCAGACCCGCCCCCAGAGGAGGCTGCGGCCGCCGAGGTGATAGCCGCGGATCCAGCGGAAGTCCTGCCCGCCGCCCTCGCTGATGTAAGGGTGCTCGCGGTCGTTGACGAAGAAGTGCTGCGTCGCCTCGCCGAACGCGTAGTTCTTGCTCTGGATCGGGTAGTCGCGCTCGTACAGCTGCCGGTCGCCCAGGCCGCGATGCGCGAACTCCCACGGCTGCAACCACTCGGTGACGTAGTCCTTGCCGTGCTCCACGTACCGCCCGCGTTCGAGCACGAGAGTACGCAGTCCTTTCTCGCAGAGCTCCTTCGCGGCCCAGCCACCTGTGATGCCGGAGCCCACGACGATCGCGTCGTGCGGTTCGTTCCGCCGTGGCGACATCTCAACGAGGAGCGCGTGCGGTGAGCGTGTTCACACGGCCCACGTGCGGCCGATCCGCGTGAGGGGGACGCATCCTTCGAAGCGGCCCGGGACCTGGGCGTGGCGCAGCTCGCGCGTGGCGCCGATCTCGGAGGTGTAGTATCCGAGGAGCGTGAGCTCTTTCATCATGCGAAAGAACGGCGCCTCGCGCCGGCCGGGCGCCGCTCGCTGCACACTATCGGGCTTCAGCTCGGCCAGCGCCTTCGTGTCCGCCGCCCCGCGCTCGGTCTCCTTGGCCGGGTCGGGGACGGGGCGCGGGGCGGGGGCGGCGAACGCCTCCCGGTCGAGCTGATCGAGCACCGCGCGCTGCTCTTCCGCGCCGCATCGCAGGAAGGCGCGGCCGCAGCCGCGCCGAGCGCGCGCGTCCACCTCCGCAAGACCGGCCAGGAAGCGCTGCCGCTCCCCGTCCGGGTAGTACTCCGCGAGCATCGTGTCGATGAATCGGTGCACGCCCGCGCCGCGGGCGCCTGGCGTATCGGTCTCGGGGAGGATGCGCTCGGCGATGGTGGCAACCAGCTCCGCTTGCTCCGTGGTGAGCGCACGGGGCGCCCACGCGCTGCCCGCGGCGCGGCGCGACTCACACCCGGCGAGCACGCCGGCGATGGCCGGCGCGGAGAGGGCGCCGCCCAGGAGCAGGGCGGTGCGGCGCAACGCCTCGCGCCGATCGATCGCGTCGTCTGAGGGTCGTGGCATAGCCGGGCCGATTTCCTGTCCTCTCCCTTCTGGCGAACCTCCGACAAATACTTGATCGCTCAATGCCAGCGAAGTAAAGCCCGGCAGTGCGGCGCACCTCGCCCATCTGCCGCGGCCCCGTGCCCTCACTGTCCCGGATACGCCGAAAACCCGCCGAGCCGGACCGGGAGCCGCCGTGCCCCCCACGTGCCCGGCCGGGCTTCGAACACCCCGGCGCACGCGGCTCCACATGACTGGCAGCGCCCTTCCGAAGTCAGCTTCCACTCCGAGAGCACGTACCAGTCGCGCCCGATCAGTGTCTCGCCGCAGCCGTGGCAGTAGGTGCTTCCGCCCTCGCGGTCGTGCGTGTTCCCCGTATAGGCGTAGCGGACGCCGTTCCGGATCGCGATCCGCCGGGCTCGGGTCAGTGTGGCCGGGGGCGTGTGCGGCCGGTCCAGCAGCTTGTAGTCGGGGTGGAAGGCGGTGAAGTGCATCGGCACGTCGGGGCCGAGATGCTCCACGACCCACTGCGTCATCCGCTCCAGCTCCTCGTCCGAGTCGTTCTCACCCGGGATCAGCAGCGTGGTGATCTCCAGCCACACGTTGGTCTCGTGCCGGATGTACTTCAGCGTCTCGAGCACGGGCTCCAGCCGGGCTGCGCTTACGTCGTGGTAGAAGCGCTCGGTGAACGCCTTGAGGTCCACGTTCGCCGCGTCCATGTGCCGGTAGAACTCGGCGCGCGGCTCGGCGCACACGTACCCGGCCGTGACCGCCACGCTCTGGATGCCCCGGTCGCGGCACGCCTGCGCGACGTCGATGGCGTACTCGTGGAAGATCACCGGGTCGTTGTAGGTGAACGCGACGCTGCGGCACCCTAGCTCCTCGGCAGCCCGGGCAATGCCATCGGGCGAGGCATGGTCCGCCAGCGTGTCCATCTCCCGCGACTTACTGATGTCCCAGTTGTGGCAAAACTTGCACGCCAGATTGCACCCGGCCGTGCCGAACGACAAGACGGGAGTGCCGGGGAGAAAGTGGTTCAGCGGCTTCTTCTCGATCGGGTCCACGCAGTAGCCGCTGGACCGACCGTAGGTGGTGAGGACGATCCGGCCCCCCTGGTTGGCGCGCACGAAGCAGAGCCCCCGCTGACCCTCGCGCAGCTTGCAGGCGCGCGGGCAGACGTCGCACTGCACGCGCCCGTCCTCCAGCACGTGCCAGTAGCGGGTGGGGACGGTGCTGTGCAGGGCGGGGGAGAGTGTCTCGAGGTCCATGGAAACCGCTCGCACGTCGAAGACTGTACTGAATAAAGAAGTCCTTGGGGCCACAAGGGAGGTGGGTGGTCTCGGCCCTCGGTTGCGAACTTCTGGCTCTCAGTGAACGGCGGCGCTCGGCTCTCGGCCCTCGGCTCTCGGCTGGGGCGGGAGGGGCAGGAGGACGGCCCTCAAGCCGAAGTCTTCCTAATTACCGCCCTAGCCGAGAGCCGAGAGCTGACAGCCGAGAGCTGAAGTTCATAGAGAGTCGAGCGCCGCCGTTCTACCACCCCTCCAGCTCGTCGATCGTCCTCGGCCAGTCCCGCTTAAGGAGCCGCGACAACGCGCGGTCGGCGAGCAGCCGCCCGCCCGTCTGGCAGCGCGCGCAGTAGTTGGTCTCGTTGTCGGCGTAGCGGATGCGTTGGATCGGCGTGCCGCACGCCGGACACGGCTTGCCGAAGCGGCCGTGCACCGCCATCTCCTCGTGGAACGCCGTCACGGTCTCCGGAAAGCCGTCCCCCACGGCACGGCGCAACCGGGCGGTCCACTCGTCGAGCGTCGCCCGCGTTGCCGCGTGCAGCCGGGCGATCTCGTCGTCCGCGAGGCGACTCGTGAGCGCGAGCGGCGAGAGGCGCGCGGCGTGGAGGATCTCGTCCGAGTAAGCGTTGCCGATGCCGCTGAACAGTCGCGGGTCGGTGAGCGCGCGCTTGAGCGTGTGGTTCTCCGAGCGGAGCCGCGCGGCGAAGGCGGCGAGCGGCGCCTCGAGCACCTCCAACCCGCCGCGGTCGAACGCCGCCAGCGCCGGCTCGCCGACGACGAGGTGCATCGACGCGCGACGCGTGGTGCCGGCCTCGCTGAGGAACAGCGTGCCGTCGGCGAACTCCAGCGCCGCCAGCGCCAGCTTGCCAGGGAGCTTCTTGCCCGGCGGCCGCCAGCGAAGACGCCCGGCGATCATCAGGTGGATGACGAGGAAGCGGTCTGGCTCGAACGCGAGTACAATGCGCTTGCCGATCCGCCTCGCCCCGGCGACGCGCGCGCCCTCCAGCTCCGAGACCGGCGGCATGACGGAGCGCAGCACGAACGGGTTCAGCACCCGCACACGCTCGACGCGGCGGCCGAGCACGTGCGCCTGGAGCCGCTCGAGGTAGACGACGACGTCGGGGAGCTCGGGCATGACGAGCGAGGGACGAGGGACGAGGGACGGGGGACGAGGGCTGCGGACGCTCGTCCCTCGTCCCTGTTATTCGTCCCTACCCCTGCTTGCCAGCCCGGATCCGCAGGTGCCACATTCGCCCGCCGAGTGCGGCGCACGCCGCGCGGCGGCCGGAACTCACCGGAGGAGCGTTGATGCCACGATCACGTGAGGCGGGTTTGCCCGGGGCGCGGATGACGAAGTATCAGGCGCTTCTGCTGGTGGCGTTCCTTGGCGCCTGGACGTGGGCCGCCATCGACCCGGTCTTCAGGAAGGATTGGCTGCTGGAGAATGTGCTGGTGTTCATCTTCGTGCCGATCCTCCTGTTGACGGGAGTCTACTTCAGGCTGTCGAGCGTGTCGTACACGCTGATCACCCTCTTCATGGTGTTGCACGTCGTCGGCTCTCACTACACCTACGAGCGGGTGCCCTTCGGGAACACGCTGCAGCGCTGGACTGGCGCCGACCGCAACATGTACGACCGGTTAGTCCACTTTTCATTCGGCTTGTTGCTGGCGTATCCGATCCGCGAGATGTTCACGCGCGTCGCCAAGGCCAGAGGCTTCTGGGGCTTCTTCCTGCCGTTCGACGTGACGATGTCCTTCTCGGCGATCTACGAGATCATCGAATGGCAAAGCGCAAAGGATGCGTCGGCGGCCGGGATCGCATTTCTCGGAGCGCAAGGCGACATCTGGGACGCCCAGAAGGACATGACGATGGCGGGCCTCGGCGCGCTCATCGCGATGACGGTGACCTTCTTGATCCGCGCCCGCTACGATCGGTCGCTGTGGAAGGAGATGCGAGACAGCTTTCGGATCCCGACAGGCGACAAGCCGTCGGGCGAGGATGAGCTGCGGGAGTTGATTGAGGACAGCTCTCGGCTATGAGCCCTCGGCTCTCGGCTGGGGCGGTGAAGGGCAGGACCCCCTCGGCATCGGGCACGTCCTCCTGACGCCGAGGGGGTCCTCACACCGCCCCAGCCGAGAGCCGAGGGCCGAGCGCCGAGAGCCGCAGTTATCTGTCCTTCACCTTCGCCCACGAGTCGCGCAGCGTCACCGTGCGGTTGAAGACGAGGGCGCCGCCCTGGGAGTCGATCGGGTCGCTCATGAAGTAGCCTGTGCGCTCGAACTGGTAGCGCGAGCCGACCGGGTCACGCGCCACGCTCGGCTCGATCTTCGCGCCGCGCACGGTGACGAGCGAGTCCGGGTTGAGGTAGGCCATGAAGCCGCCCCCCTCACCTCCCCCCGCTCCGTCCGAGCCCGCCCCGCGCCCCGACCCTGCGGGCGGGGCAGGCTGCGCGTCGGGACTCGCCCCGCCCGGGGCGTCGGGACTCGCCCCGCGCGCAGCATCGGGGTCGGGGACGGTGAACAGCCGGTCGTAGAGCCGCACCTCGCAGTCGAGCGCCTCGGCCGCCGACACCCAGTGGATGGTCCCCTGCACCTTGCGCCCGTCCGGCGCGTCGCCGCCGCGCGTCGCCGGGTCGTAGGTGCAGCGCAGCTCGACGATCTCGCCCGACGCGCCCTTCACGACGTCCGTGCACGTAATGAAGTAGCCATAGCGCAGCCGCACCTCGCGGCCCGGCGCCAGCCGGAAGAACTTCTTCGGCGGGTCCTCCATGAAGTCGTCGCGGTCGATGTAGAGCTCCCGCGAGAACGGCACCGTGCGCGACCCGGTCTTCGGCACGTCGTGCGGGTAGTACGAGGCCTCCAGCTGCTCGACCTGCCCCTCCGGGTAGTTCGTGAGCACGACCTTGAGCGGCTTCAGCACGCACAGCACGCGCGGCACGCGCATGTTGAGGTCGTCGCGTACGTGGTGCTCGAACGTCGCCAGCTCGACCCGCGCGTCCTTGCGCGCCACGCCGATCGCGTCGCAGAAGGCGCGGATCGCCTCCGGCGTGACGCCGCGGCGCCGGAGCCCCGCCAGCGTCGGCATGCGCGGGTCGTCCCAGCCACTCACGCGCCCCTCGTTCACGAGGCGCAGCAGCTTCCGCTTGCTGACCACCGTGTACTCGAGCTCCAGCCGCGCGAACTCGACCTGCGTCGGCGGATACTCGAACCCCACCTCGTGCACGAGCCAGTCGTAGATGTCGCGGTTGTCCTTGAACTCGAGCGTGCAGAGCGAGCGCGTGATCCCCTCGATCGCGTCCGACAGCCCGTGGGCGAAGTCGTAGAGCGGGTAGATGCACCAGGCGTCGCCGCGCCGGTAGTGCGTCGCGTGCCGGATGCGCAGCAGGAGCGGGTCGCGCATGATCATGTTCGGGTGCGCCATGTCGATCTTGGCGCGCAGCACGTGCGCCCCGTCGGGGAACTCGCCAGCCCGCATCCGCCGCAGTAGGTCGAGGTTCTCGTCCATCGAGCGGTCCCGGTACGGACTCTCGCGCCCGGGTGTCGTGACCGTGCCCCGCCCCTCGCGGATCTCCTCCTCGCTCTGCGAGTCCACGTACGCCTTGCCCCTCTTCACCAGGCGCTCGGCGAATTCGTAGAGCTTCTCGAAGTAGTCGCTCGCGTACCGCTCCTCGTCCCACTCGAACCCGAGCCACTGCACGTCCCGCTTGATCGCCTCGACGTACTTGATGTCCTCGGTGAACGGGTTCGTGTCGTCGAAGCGCAAGTTGCACCGGCCGCCGAACTCCTCGGCGATGCCGAAGTTGAGGCAGATGGACTTGGCGTGGCCGATGTGCAGGAAGCCGTTCGGCTCGGGCGGGAAGCGCGTCGCGACCGGGCGGCCGAAGCGGTTGGTCGCGACGTCGTCGGCGACCAATTCTCGAATGAAGTCCTTCCGGGGTGCGGCGGTGTCGGGCATGGCGACGGTCAGCGTGATGAGGGGTCCGCCGGAATTTACACCGCGCCCGCGGCCCAGACGGGTTCGCGCCACCCCGGGGTTGTCAGGACGCGACTGGGACGACCCGTCGTAGCGGCGCACCGCCTCCGACGAGTGCCCGCCACAGCTTCTCGCTCCCGCGAGTCCGCGCCTTTCGCAAAGGACGCCGGCGCCTTATTGTCGGGCTCGGTGGACGCTGCCCCGCGACGTCGCGCCCGACGTCAACACCCCGAGTGCCACGCACATCACGCACATCGCGACGAGGATGACGACCGTCACCGAGCGCGCTCTGATCGCCGTCGCCGCCCTCCTCCTCTCCGCCTGCGCGCCGGAGCCAACCCTCCCCGTCGGGGCCATGCGCTTCGACCCGCCCGAGCGCTTCCGGACGCTGTGGGCCGAGACGGAGGCGTGCTCCGGGAAGCAGCGCCCGTTCTCCGCCGTCAGCTGGTATCAGGTGCCGGGCATGTGGGAGGTGACGATGTACGACGGCAGACAGGTGGCGGCGTTCTACGACCTCCGCCGTGACATCGTGGTCATCGCGGGCGCCTACATGACCAGCGACCCGCTCATCCGCCACGAGTCGCTGCATGCGATCCTCGATCGGCCCGGCCACCCCGTCGAGTTCGATCTCTGCAATCTCCGGCTCAACGAATCACAGCTCGCCAGCTGACCCGCGCGTCGCGGTAAGATCGGCATCAGAGCGGCAGAAAGCGAACTCTACTGTTGGCCTGGGACCTGCATAGGGACCGCCGCGTGCTCCGGCCCCGCGACCCCCACACAGCCAATCCTCACACCGCCTCCCCGCGCGCGCCTGGTCGTCCCGGCCGCCTCGGCCGCCCCGGCAGTCCGCCCGTGCGCTGGTTGTTCCGCGAGATCCTGGTGCGCGTGATGGTGGTCTGTGGCCGCCTCCTCCAGCTGTTCGGCGCCAGTGGCGGCGCGGTCGCCGCCTTCGCGCTCATCGTGCTCGCCGTGGCCGGGCTCCTCATTGCCGCACCGGACGGGCGCTCGTCCGCCCAGCCGTGACCGGCCTCGCCCCGCCGCTCCGCCGCTAGTCCGAGCCGGTGCTCCTGGCGTTCGATCCCGACCCGCTGGGGCCCAACGTCAACAGTGTTCGCCGCCGGGACGCGGGCACTCGTGGCGCTCGGAATCGCTGAGGGCGATGCGCCAGGCAGCGCCGGCATCACATCGCGGTAGTGTCCGCCGGCACGCGCTCGGCGGCGAGGCGCGAGCGACTCGCGCCCGCCGCTTCGCGATTCCTGCGGCGGAGCAGTCGGTCGCCGCTACCGAACGTCCAGCCGGCGATCTCTCCAGGGCCCATTCGGCAGACGCCGGCGCGGACGGGCTGCCGGGCGCCTACCCCGCACACGTGCCACACGCACGAGGAGCGGGCCGATGGGTATCGGGGCCTCTCCTCCAAGTAGCCGTGGGGCAAGAAGTTGGCTGGTGGTCCGTGCCGTCGGGCCGGCGTGAGTAGTCAGATAGACAACAGCCGAGCCCGGTTTCGCTGCCGGGTGACCTTCGCGGGCGGCGGTGCGAAGTCGCGCCGCCGCCCGCCTTCCCGCGTGACGAGCGTCCTCCAGCACGATCATGACCATCCCCGACGAGCACGTCGAGTCGGCGCGCGCCGCCGGCCTGCGCTACGTGACCGACGCGATGCCCGGCATTCGCCGTCGGCGCCGGGGGCGCGGGTTTGCCTACCTCGGCCCGGACGACCGACCGGTCACTGACCCGGCTGAGCTCGACCGGATCCGCAAGCTGGCGATCCCGCCGCGGTGGACCGACGTCTGGATCTGCCCGGCCGCGACCGGCCATCTGCAGGTCACGGCGCGCGACGCGAAGGGACGCAAGCAGTACCGCTACCACGCGCGCTACCGCGACGTTCGGGACGAGACGAAGTTCGGCCGCATGCTCGCGTTCAGCGAGATCCTCCACGTGATCCGCGAGCGCGTCGAGCGCGACATTGCGCTGCCGGAGCTCTCGCGCGACAAGGTGCTCGCCACCGTCGTCTGGCTGCTCGAGCGGACGCTGATCCGGGTCGGGAGCGACGAGTACGCGCGCACGAACGGGTCGTTCGGCCTGACCACGCTCCGCCGCCGCCACGTGGCCGTCTCGGGTGCGAAGCTGCGCTTCGAGTTCCGGGGCAAGAGCGGGATCGCGCACTCGGTCGCCGTCACCGACCGACGGATCTCGCGCGTCGTCCAGCGCTGTCAGGAGCTGCCGGGGCAGGAGCTCTTCCAGTACCTCGGCGACGACGGACGGCGGCAGACGGTCGACGCCGACGACATCAACGAGTACCTGCGGCGGATCACCGGGCGCGACGTGACGGCGAAGGACTTCCGGACGTGGGCCGGCACCATGCTCGCCGCCACCGCACTTCGCGAGATCGGTCCGGGCGAATCCGAGAAGCAGGCGAAGGCGAACATCGTCCGCGCCATCGACCAGGTGGCGAAGCGGCTCGGCAACACCCGCGCGGTGTGCCGCAAGTACTACGTGCACCCCGCGGTGATCGACGCCTACCTCGAAGGGTTCGTGCTGCCGCCGGTTCCGCCGTTCGGGCCGGGCGGCGGCGGGCGCCGCGAGAGCGGTGCGCCGACCCTGCGCAGAGACGAGGTGGCGGTCGTCGAGCTCCTTCGCCGCCGTTCGACGAAGGCGCCGGCCGATCTCGCGGGCGCTGCGCGCGAGGAGCCGGCGACGGCGCGGACGAGCGACGTGGACGCACCGCCGGCCGAGGAGGATTCGGATCTCGTGCTCGTTCCGGCCGGGGAGAGCAGAGAGAGCTGAGCCGTCGCCGTTCCGACTCCCGCGCCCTTTCCTTCTCGCTGCGCCCGGCACACCGCCGGCGCTCCCCGGCTCGGTGCACGCGAGCGCCACGGCTGACTTGCGAGGACATCTGTTCCGGTTAGCTTGATCCGCCCGAAAGAAGACCGAAGCATCACCGGTTCCGGGAGGGTCTCATGCGCTGGGCAAACTCGACCACGCTGCTGGCGGCCCCAACGCCTGCTGATCGAAGTCGACACCTGGGCGCGGACCGCCGAGCGGGTCGCGTGCGCCGCGAGGAGCTCGAGCGTTGGCTTTGCGGCCCGGAGTCGCCGGTCCCGTCGCTCGACAGCATGGCTTCCCTGTTCGGGCTGTGCTTCGACGCACCCGTGTGCGACGCCGCCACGCTGCCGCACCGGCTTCGGTTCACCGTCGCCGTGCTGCGCGATGCCTTCCCCACCGACGCCGCGGCGCGTCGCTGGCTCCGCGCGCCGACCGTGGAGCTCGGCGGCGAGCGCCCGCTCGACCTCCTGCTCCGCGGGCACGTCGAGCAGCTCGAGGAGCTCGCCATCAGTGCGTGGAACCGTTAGAAGAACTGCGGGGTCGGGTGCTGCGGGTCGGGAGGTGCGGGTCGGAGGGTCGACAGGGCTCCTCCGACCCGCACCT
>Ga0307411_10001298_pt1 | contig 10041 bp, 7 predicted proteins | sample DK1Ometagenome_2_FD_203712 | JGI IMG/M metagenome (GOLD analysis project Ga0307411, IMG submission 203712) | Maize rhizosphere microbial communities from greenhouse at UC Davis, California, United States - DK15-O-1 | ecosystem: Host-associated > Plants > Roots > Rhizosphere > Soil | place: USA...
ACCGCCCAGATCATCCGCAAGCGCGAGCAGACGAAGGGCATTCCCATCGTTTTCCTGTCGGCCGTGAACAAGGAAACCGAGCATCTCATGCGCGGCTATTCGATGGGCGCCGTCGATTATGTCTTCAAGCCGGTCGATCCGGTAGTGTTGCGCTCGAAGGTCACCGTCTTCGTCGACCTTTTCGCCAAGACGAAGGAGATCGAGCGGAAGGCAGCGCAGGAACAGGCCCTCAACGCGGAGCTTCTACGGGCGGAGCAGGAATTGCGCCGCGCGGAACAGCGGCAGGCGGCGATCATCCAATCGCTGCCCATGGTCCTCTATCTCGAACCATTCGAAGCTGAAAACCGCTGGCCTCATTATGTGAGCGGCGACTTCCACGCGATCACCGGCTTCACATTGGACGACGTCCGCAAGCAGCCGACAATGTGGGAGGACCGGCTTCACCCGGACGATCGCGACGCGGTGGTTGCAACCATCGAAGCCCGACGGACGAGCGGCCGCTCATCGGTCGAATATCGCTGGCAGAGCGCCGACGGCACCTACCGCCACTTCCTCGACCAGGCCGTTCTGCTCAGGGACAGCGACGGGCTCCCAGTGGAATTCGCCGGCACGCTGACCGACATCACCGAACAGCGCTCCCTCGAGAACCAGCTCATGCAGGCGCAGAAGATGGACGCCATTGGCAAGCTGACGGGCGGCATCGCGCACGACTTTAACAATCTGCTTGCGGCGGTCATCGGTGGCCTTGGGCTGCTCGAGAAGCGCGCTTCCCTGGCGCAGGAGGAAGCCCGCATCCTCACCATGACCAAGCGGGCCGCCGAGCAGGGAAGCGAGCTCGTCCGGCGCCTCCTCGCCTTTGCGCGCCGGCAGACGCTCGAGCCGCGTCCGATCCGCATCCGCCAGCTTCAGGAAGCCGTCACGGATCTGCTGACGCACACGCTTGGCGGGCTGGTGCAGATCGAATGGCAGGTCGGCGGCGAGGTACCGGACGCATTCGCGGACCAGGCCCAGTTGGAGCTCGCCCTGGTCAACCTCATCATCAATGCGCGTGATGCCATGCCGGACGGCGGCACTGTCACCATTTCCGTCGACACGGCGGAGGTCGTGGGTGACCATTCGCAGGGACTGGCAGCTGGTGGCTATGTGCGGCTGCGGATTTCGGACACTGGCAGCGGCATTGCTCCGGAGCATATCGAAAAGGTGCTGGAGCCCTTCTTCACCACAAAGGAAGTGGGCAAGGGAAGCGGGCTGGGACTGCCGATGGTGTACGGATTCGCCAAGCAATCGAATGGCGCATTCCATCTGGAAAGCAGTATCGGAAACGGAACCACCGCCGAATTGTGGATCCCGCGAGCTCCAGAATCCGCGGAAGACAAGCCTTCGGAATCCCGCGCGGAGGAGACGGTTGTCGCAGCGCCCTCGCGCCCGCTTCACATCCTCTTGGTCGATGATCATCCCGAGGTGCGCACGACAACGGCCGCGATGCTCGAGGAGCTGGGTCACACCGTTGTCGAGGCGGCCAATGGCCAGGAGGCACTGACGGCACTTAACAACGGTGCAGCAAGCTGCGACCTGCTCATCAGCGACTATGCGATGCCGCACCTCTCCGGCACGGAATTCCTGCGTCAGGCACGGAAAATCTGCCCGGACGTGCCGGCGTTGATCATCACCGGCTATGCGGAAGCGGACGCGGTGCGCGACAGGCCGGAAAGCGTCGAAATCCTGCTCAAGCCGTTCACGCCGTCCGCGCTTGAAAAGGCTGTCGCACGCATCTGCGGTGGGGGACCCGTGACCCATTGAGCACAACGCCGAGGCAAACGATCCGACCGTCTCTTGCGGTGAAGCGAGAAACCGGAAGGGGCCGACGGCTGTTTGTTTGACGTATTCCATCGGAATTTTTTAAAGGTCTGAGGTGTCCGGTATCAAAGATCCGCGCGATGCGGACTTCGAAGAAGCGAATTCGCAACTGGTTGCTGGGTTGAAGAGCTGCCGATCGGTGGTCGAAAACTACCGTGCGATGCTCGCACCAGAGCAGGACGCGCCGACCACCGATGGCGCCATCGGCGATGCCGAGTCCGGCGAGAGCTTCGCCTAATCTGAACTTGCGGCTGTAACTCGGTCGGAGAAACGGCAATACTCTTGCCCGGGCTATTGCCGGGGGCGCGTTTGGCTTCGCTGCATCTTTTCAACGACCCGTCGGGTCTCGCCTGGTTTATCGTCGCTGCCTATTTCGCCGGCGCTCTCTCCGCCTTCGTTGCGAGCCGGTCGGCTTCCAGGATTGAAGCACGATTCTGGCTTGGAGTGTCGCTCCTGCTACTCCTTCTCGGCTTCAATAAGGAACTGGATCTGCAGTCGCTGCTGACCGAGTTCGGCCGCACTCTGACGCGCTCGATCGGCATCTACGAGCAGCGCGCCCTTTTGCAGGGCCTCTTTTTGCTGCTGCTGGCCGGCGCGGCGACATTCACGATTCTCCACCTGAGGAAGATGCTGCACGGATCATCCGCGTCGGCGAAGACCGCCGCTGCCGGAATCGCAATGCTGTTCGCCTTTATCCTTCTTCGCGCCGCCTCGTTCCATCACATCGACGACTGGGTCACCGTAGATGTTCGCGGCCTTCGCAGCGGCTGGTGGCTGGAGCTGGCGGGCATCGTGGTGGTGGCGCTGTCGGCGCTTGCTTTTCGAGCTGAATCACGGCGTCGCTGAGTGCGGCGAAGAGAACTGAAGAACGCTGCTGAGGCTCACATTTATCAATGTAGAACAAGCTTTAGGGCCTATCGGCAATAATCTCGCTAATCCACGTCAGCTATTTGAACCGCCGTTTCCACGGCTGCGTTCCGGGGTTCGCTACAGTTCGTAGCGTACAACGGAGGATAGCATGGCCGGAACGAAGAGCGGCGGGTCGAAGCGCGGGTTTGCCGCAATGGATCCCGCGAAGCAGCGGGAAATCGCCAGCAAGGGCGGAAGGGCGAGCCACGGCGGTGGCCGCAAGAGCTCAAGCAGCACGAGCCGCTGAGGACTTTCGAACGATTGCGGCGCCGGACGGACTCGTTCCGTTCGGCGTCTCATTACCGGAACAGCAGTGACAGCCGGGCAACCGCGCATCAAAATGCAGCGTTGACCGGCAAACATGTATCGATCCGATCTCAAGACACGCGACAAGGGCGGGGCGATCGCCGCGGTGGTTGCCATCCACGCAGCACTGCTTTTCGTCTTCCTGCACTTGGCCGGAAGGATCGATCTTACGAACCCGCAGCGCGTTCTCCAGGTCTTCGACATCACCGAAGTGCCGCCTCCTCCCCCGCCGCTGCCGGAAGTCCCGCGTCCCACTGAGAAGACCCAAAAGCCCAAGGATCCCGAAGGGGAGGCGTCTCAGGAGAATATCAGGAGCCAGGCGACACCAGTGGTTGCTCCAAAGCCGCCGATCGCGCTGCCAATCCCGCTACCGGTCAACGTGACGCAGACGCCAAATGAAGGCGCTGCGCCCACGCAGGGCGCATCGGAGCTTCCCGGACCAGGCGCAGGCGCCGGCGGGACTGGGACGGGGACCGGCTCGGGCGGGTCGGGAAGCGGAACGGGCGGCGGCGGCGGTGGCGAAGGCACGCGCCCATCGCTCGTTCGAGGAATCACCGGGCGTGATTATCCGCAGGAGATTTTGAGGCGCTGGCCACGCGCCGGTGCCATTTATCTTCGCCTAAGGATCCTGCCCAATGGTCGTCCAAGTCGCTGCGACGTCATGAGATCGTTCGGCGATGCTCTGGCCGACCAGTGGACTTGCAGCCTGATGATGGAGCGCGGGGAATTTCGTCCCGCCAGAGACTCGCGCGGAAATCCGATCGAAGCCTGGTTCGGATACGTTCAGAGATGATGGCTAGGTCAGCCCTCGCCAACCGGGCTCGACCCGCCTAGATGCGCGCCTTTATGGAGTTTGCCGAGGCATGATCGAAGCCGAATGGTGGGAATATGAGAGCGCGGACGAGATGGCGGACGCGGTCGCGGGCGATGTCAGCTTCATCATCGAAAGCGCCCTCGATGCGCGCGGATCATCGCTTATCGCACTTCCGGGCGGAAACACGCCAAAGGCGATCTACAAGGCGCTGGCCGCCAAGAAGCTGCCCTGGAAGCAGGTCACGATCATCCCCACCGACGAGCGCCTCGTGCCGATGGACGACGAGCGCAGCAACATTCGCGGTATCGCCCAAGCCTTCCTTCCGGCCGGCGCTCGCGTGATCCCGATCACCGGCGATATTCCGGACTACAGGCTGGCGGGAAATTCGGCGGATGCGCGGCTGCAGGACCTGTCCTGGCCGCCGGACCTGGTATGGCTGGGCGTTGGAGCCGACGGGCATACCGCCTCGCTGTTCACTGGACCCGATCTTCAGGACGCGCTGGAGGCCCCGAAGGCCCGCCGCGCCGTTGGCGTCATGCCGGACCCGCTGCCCCAAGAGGCGCCCGTCGCCCGCGTGACCCTAACGCGAGGGGCGATCCTTTCCGCCCGCACTGTGCTCATCACCCTCACCGGGGATGACAAGCGCGAGATGCTCGAACGTGCGATTGAGGACGGGCAGAGCTCTAAGCTGCCGATCGGCCGCGTTCTTGCGGAGGCCGAGCAGCCGATCGACATCCACTGGGCCCCCTGAGCCCCGGTTAGCTCTGCCAGCCCCCGCCGAGGGCAAGGAATACCGAAACCAAATAGTCCGACAGCTGCGCTTCGGACCGCGCCAGCTCTGCTTCGATGTTCGACAACGAACGCTCCGCATCCAGCACGATCTGGAACGGATCGCGGCCGGCCTGATAGCGAAGCCGGGCTATGCGCGCGGCTTCCGCGGCGTGCGCGCGCGCGCGCCGTAGGCTGTCGCGCCGCTCCAACTCGCGCGCATAGCGGGTGAGGCCGCCTTCCGTTTCTTCGAGTGCGCGAAGCCACGTCCCGTCGAAATTGGCGAGCGCCGCGTCGGCCGAAGCCCGTGCTTGCCCCAGCCGCGCACGGGCCACTTCCATGTTCGGGAAGCTCCAGCTGATCAGCGGGCCGATATTGAATCGAAAGCCGTCGCCGATCGCACCCAAAGAAATCGCGCTGCTCCCGACTGAGCCGCCGAGCGTCACTTTCGGGTAAAGGTCGGCTGTCGCCACTCCAACCCGAGCCGTGGCCGCGGCGAGTTCGCGCTCGGCTTGGCGGATGTCCGGCCGCCGGGAGAGAAGCGAGGCACCGTCCCCGACTGGAAGAGGTCGGGATAGCTGGGGCGGGTGCTGGCATCCCGCGACTCGCGCCGGGAATTCTGCTGGTGGGCGTCCTGTCAGGACTGCCAGACGAAACAGCGCGCCCGCACGCTGTGCCTCCAGCGTTGGCAGCGTGGCTCGGACCTGCTCGAGCTGGGCGCCGGCCTGTCCGGTCTCGAGAGCCGTGCCGCGACCGCCTTCGAACAGGCGGCGCGTCAGATCGAAAGTCTGCTCCTGGAGCCGCAATGAGTCGCGGGCGACCGCCAGTTGCTGGCCGGCACTGCAGGCGTCAGCATAGGCGCGCACCGTTTCGGCAGCGACGCTGATCCGCGTGTTGTCGAACGCGGCCTGGACCGCACCGACGTCTGCGCGGCTGGCCTCGATTGCGCGCCGGATGCCGCCGAACAGGTCGACCTGGTAGCTGACGTCCAGGCCTGCGTCGTAGCGCAAGGCGGGATCCCCCCCGGGATCCTGCGCATAGCGAATGTCCGCGTTGAGGTCGGTGGTGGGAAGCCGTCCGGCACGCGTCTCGCGCAGCAGCGCCCGGGCACGGGACAGGTTCGCGCTCGCGACGCGAAGGTCCGTGTTGGCCATGAGCGCCTCTTCGACCAATTGATCGAGCAACGGGTCGGCGAAAAGGCTCCACCAGCGGCCCGGCGGCTGGTCCTGGGTGAAGGTCGGCGATCGGGAACTCAAGAAAGACGCTTGTGCCTGAGCCTGGGGCGCTGGTGACCGATAGTTCGGCCCGACCGCCGTGCAGGCCCCCAGCGCGAGAGCGGCTGTGAGCGTCAAAAACCGCCTCATTCGGCAGGCTCCGCATGGCCATGCGAGTGAAGCGTGCTGTGCTGCATCGCCTTCGGCATGAAGCGGTCCAGCCCCCGGCAGACGACGTAGAATACGGGCGTGAAGATCAGGCCGAACAAAGTCACGCCGACCATTCCGAACGCCACTGCCGTGCCCATCGCCTGCCGCATCTCGGCGCCGGGGCCCACGGCGATCGCGAGCGGGATCACGCCGAAGATGAAGGCGAAGCTGGTCATCAGGATCGGCCGCAGGCGCGACTTGGCGGCATGCACCGCTGCATCGAACTTGTTCATGCCCTGATCGTCCTCCGCCTGGCGCGCGAACTCGACGATGAGGATGGCGTTCTTGGCGGCGAGGGCGATCAGCACGATCAGGCCGATCTGCGTCAGGATGTTGTTGTCCTGTCCGCGCAAGCTCACGCCCGTCAGCGCCGCGAGGACGCACATCGGGACGATGAGGATCACGGCGAGCGGAAGAGTGAGCGACTCATATTGCGCCGCCAGCACCATGAAAACGCAAAGCACCGCGACTGCGAAGACGAGCGGAGCCGTGTTGCCTGCAGCCTGCTGCTGGAAGGCGAGGCCCGTCCATTCGAAACCGAAGCCCGGCGGCAGGTTCTTCGCTGCCAGTTCCTCCATCGTCCGCAGTGAGTCGCCCGACGCGATGCCCGGCGGCGTCTGGCCCTGCAGCTCGGCGGCCGGATAATTGTTGTACCGCGCCACCTGCACCGGCCCGCTGCCGTACCGGAAGGTCGCTACCGCGGAGAGTGGGACCATCTGACCCGATGACGAGCGTACCTGCAGGCGGCCCACGTCGGCGAGGTCGTCGCGCGCGGCAGCTTCCGCCTGAGCGGTGACCCGGAAGGTCCGGCCCAGCAAGTTGAAATCGTTGACGTAGGTAGAGCCGAGATAGGTCCCGAGCGCGTCATAGACCTGGCTCGGCTGCACGCCGACGAGCTGAGCGCGGTCACGGTCGACGTCCGCCTCGATCCGCGGGGAGCCCGTGTTGAAGAGCGAAAAGACCTGCCCGATGCTCTTGCTCTGTTGCGCTGCGCCCATCATCGCGAAGGTCGCGCCCTGCAGCGCTTCGTAGCCGGCGCCTCCGCGATCCTGAACCATCATCGCAAAGCCGCTGCCGTTGCCCAGACCGGGAACCGGCGGTGGCGACAGGAAGAAGACCTGCGCGTCGTCCACCGCGGCGCCGACCGCGCCCGTGAGCGCACCGGCCAGTTCGGCCGCTGACTCGCCCGCTCCGCGCCGATCCTCATGTTCGGCCAGGCGCAGGAACATGATGCCGCTGTTGGAAGCGGGACTGAATGTCGATCCGTCGAGCCCGGCGAAGGCGGCCGTCTCGAGGATCATCTCGTTCCGCGACACGACCTTGCGGATGCTTTCCACGGCGGCCTCGGTCCGCTCGAGCGAGGAACCGGGAGGAAGCTGGATGACTCCGATCAGGAAGCCCTGGTCCTGGTCCGGGATGAAGCCCGTCGGCGTGGCGTTCAGCCGCCACACGGTGAGACCCAGCAAGCCGCCGTAGATGACAAGCATGAGCGTCGAGCGATGCACGAGCTTGGTGGTCAGGGACCCGTATCGGTGGGAGACCCAGTCGAAGCCCTGGTTGAAGCGGGCGCCCGTCATCTTGATCGTGCGCATCCAGCCGCGTCGTTCCTCGGCATAATCCTGCCCGCTCGAATGCGGCTTCAGCAGCAAGGCCGCGAGAGCAGGGGACAGGGTCAGCGAAATGATCGTGGAGATAGCGGCGGCGGCAGCGATGGTGACTGCAAACTGGCGATAGAAGATGCCCGGGATGCCGGAGATGAGCGCTGCCGGCACGAACACGGCAACGAGAACCAGGCCGATCGCAATCAGCGCGCCTGAAATTTCCCGCATCGTGCGGTGCGCGGCCTCGCGCGGCGAAAGGCCATCGCGGATGTGCTTCTCGACCGCCTCGACGACCACGATCGCGTCGTCGACGACGATGCCGACAGCGAGCACCAGCGCGAACAACGAAAGCGAATTGATCGAGAAGCCGAGCGCGAGCTGCACCGCGAAGGTGCCGACCAGCGACACGGGAATGGCGATGATCGGGATGATCGCCGCCCGCCAGGTCTGGAGGAACAGGACGATCACCAGCACGACCAGCACGATCGCTTCGACCAGTGTGCGCTGGACCTCGTTCACCGACTCCTGGACATATTCGGTCGGGTTGTAGGGGATGGAATATTCAACGCCGGGCGGGAAGGATCGTGACGCCTCTTCCAGGTTGTTGAGGACACCCTCGGCCGTATCGAGCGCGTTCGAGCCGGGAAGCTGTTGAATGGCCATGAACACGGCTGGTCGCGTGCCGGACGTCCCCCGGATGCTGTAGTCTTGGCTGCCGATCTCAACGCGGGCCACGTCCCGCAACCGCGTGATCGCGCCGGTCGCCTCGTCGGTCTTCAGCACAACGTCGGCGAACTGGTCAGGATTGGTCAGCCGGCCCTGCACCTGGACCGGCAATTCGAACGCGGCGCCGCCTCGCCGCAGCGGAGCCTGGCCGACGGAGCCGCCGGCGACTTGCACGTTCTGCCCGCGAAGCGCTCCGACGATCTCTTCCGAGGTCAGGTTGCGGGCGGCAGCAGCGTCCGGATCGATCCAGATGCGCATCGAGTAATTGCCGCCGCCGAACACCTGGACTGCACCGACGCCCGGAAGCCGCAGAAGCCGATCGCGAATGGTCGAATTGGCGTAATTGCCGACATAGTCGATGTCGACGGATGGGTCGGTGGACGTCAACGCCGCCACCATCAGGAAGTCGGTCGCCTGCTTGTTGACGGTGACGCCGATCTGGCGGACCTGGTCGGGCAGGCGCGGCTCGGCGAGGGCCACGCGGTTTTGCACCAGCACTTGCGCCGTATCGATGTCGGTGCCCGGCTGGAACGTGACGGTGATCCCCGTCAGTCCCTGGCTGGAGTTCGAGCGCATGTAGAGCATGCCCTCGACCCCGTTGATCTCCTGCTCGATCGGGGCGGCGATGGTTTCCGCCATCGTCTCCGCCGAGGCGCCGGGAAAGGCCGCCGTGACGGCAACGGAAGGCGGTGCAATCTCCGGGTATTGAGCGAGCGGCAGAGCGGGATAGGCGAAGGCGCCCAGCAAGGTGATGAACAAGGCGATGACCGACGCGAAGATCGGCCGGTCGATGAAGAAGCTCGACATGTTCATCGCGCGGCCCTCAGCGGCCGGCCGCCTGGCCGACGGAAGTTGCGACCGACGGAGGCGGAGCTTGCAGCGGGGCCGTATCAGGCTCTGATGTAGACGGCGGCTGGATCCTTCCTTTCTTCGGCTTCACTTTCTGGCCGGGCATCGCGCGCTGGATGCCGCCGATGATGACTTGGTCCTGTGGTCCGACACCAGTGCGAATGACGCGCAGGGTGCCGTTCAGCGGGCCCAGCTGAACTGGACGGACGGTCACCGTACTGCTGCGTTCGACGACATAGAGGACCCGGCGCGCGGCATCCGTCACGATCGCCGTGTCGGGCACCAGAAGCGCGCGATAGGGCGCCGAGGAAGCGAGCCGCAGGCGTCCCATCATCCCGGCCTTGAGGAAGCCGTCAGGGTTCGGCACCACCGCGCGACCGCGAATGGTACCGGCGCCGGAGTTCAGAGCATTGTCGACGAAGTCGAGCCTACCGGCGTGGACATACTGGGCCTCGTCCTGGAGGCGGATGCGCACGGGAGCACCGACCCTTGCCGAGCCGTTCTGTCGCTGGAAGCGGAGCAGCAGGGCCTCCGACCCGTCGAAGGAGAAATGCAGCGGATTCGTCGACACCACGGTCGTCAGAACCGTCTCGTCGGCGGTGACGGCATTGCCGGGGTCGATGCGACGCTCCGAAACCTGTCCCGAGATCGGCGCCAGAACACGCGTGAAGCCGACATCGAGCTGACGAGCACGCAGGAGAGCTGCGGCGGCCGAGACGTCGGCATTGGCAGATCGCAGCGCGGCCTGGCGTTGCTCCACTTCTTCCACGCTTGCCGCTCGCTGGGC
>Ga0307411_10001299_pt1 | contig 10034 bp, 12 predicted proteins | sample DK1Ometagenome_2_FD_203712 | JGI IMG/M metagenome (GOLD analysis project Ga0307411, IMG submission 203712) | Maize rhizosphere microbial communities from greenhouse at UC Davis, California, United States - DK15-O-1 | ecosystem: Host-associated > Plants > Roots > Rhizosphere > Soil | place: USA...
ATGCGACCTCATCCCGTTCGTCGTCATGTAGTACGGCAACCAAGCCGCACGCGGACACCACCGGGAGACCGACGATGAAGTACCTGCTGCTGATCAACGCCGCCACTGCCGAAGAGCAGTGCGAGCCCGCCTCGTTCGAGGACTGGGTGGTCTACGACAAGGCTGCGAAGGAAGCCGGGGTCCTGGTCGACGGGCACTCGCTGGCCGATCTGACGACGGCCACGGCGGTCCGGGTCGGTCCCGACGGCGAGCGGACGATCACCGACGGGCCGTTCGCCGAGACGCGCGAGGTGCTCGGCGGCTACCTGGTCATCGACGTGCCGGACCTGGACGTCGCGCTCGACTGGGCCGCCCGCTGCCCCGGCTCCCGCGGTGGCGGTTCGGTCGTGGTGCGCCCGATCGCCGACTTCGAGAGCTGACGGCGATGGGCGAGCGGGCTGCCGCGACGTCCGTGGAGGCGATGTTCCGCGAGGAGCGCGGCAGGCTGCTCGCCTCCCTCGTCCGCCGCTTCGGCGACCTGGACCTCGCCGAGGAGGTCGCCTCGGAGGCGATCGAGGCGGCGCTGGTGCACTGGCCGGTCGACGGGGTCCCGTCGCGGCCGGGGGCGTGGCTGCTGACGACGGCGCGCCGCAAGGCTGTCGACCGGCTGCGGCGGGACCAGGCCTACGCAGCCCGGCTCGCCGTGCTCCAGGTGGAGGCGGACCGGGCCGACCCCGCCCCACCGGCGGACGCGGACGGCGACCTGCCCGACGAGCGGTTGCAGCTGTTCTTCACCTGCGCGCACCCCGCGCTGCCCGCCGAGGACCGGGTCGCGCTGACCCTGCGCTGCCTGGCAGGCCTGACGACGCCCGAGGTCGCGCGGGCGTTCCTGGTGCCGTCCGCGACGATGGCCCAGCGGATCGTGCGGGCGAAGAAGAAGATCCGCGAGGCGCGCATCCCGTTCCGGGTGCCCGGCGCGGACGAGCTGCCGGAGCGTCTGCCGGGCGTGCTCCAGGTCATCTACTCGATCTTCACCGAGGGCTACGCGGCCAGCTCGGGGCCCGACCTGCAACGGCTCGACGTGGCCGAGGAAGCCATCCGGCTGGCCCGGATCCTGCGCAGGCTGCTGCCCGCCGAACGGGAAGTGGCGGGCCTGCTCGGCCTGCTGCTGCTGATCCACGCGCGGCGCGCCGCGCGCACCGGTCCCGGTGGCGAGGTCGTGCTGCTCGACGACCAGGACCGCCGTCGCTGGGACCGGGCGCTGATCGCGGAAGGCGCCGACCTGGTCGTCGTCGCGCTGACCGGCGGGCCGCCCGGCGCTTACGGGGTGCAGGCCGCCATCGCCGCGCTGCACGACGAAGCCGTGGACGTCGCGAGCACGGACTGGCCGCAGATCGTGCTGCTCTACGACGTGCTGCTGGCGCTCGCGCCGTCTCCGATCTTCGCGCTGAACCGGGCGGCGGCGATCGCGATGCGCGACGGCCCGGCGGCGGGCCTGGCTCTGCTGGACGACCTGGCGGGCGAGCCGCGGCTGCGCGGCTACCACCCGTACCCGACCGCGCGGGCGGACCTCCTGCACCGGCTCGGCCGCTTCCCCGAGGCGGCGGCCGCCTACCGGGAGGCGCTCGACCTGGTCGGCACCGACCCCGAACGCGCGCACCTGCTCCGCAGGCTGCGCGCCGTCGACCCGGCCGACGGCCGACTGTGACAGAACGCGCACACAACGCGGACCGGCCGGTCAACTCACCCGCCGACGATTGGTCGGGTGACGTCGAACTCGCTGCTCACCACACCCCTGCCCGTTCCGGAGACCGCCCGGCAGCGCGGCGGCCCCCTGCTCGCGGCCGCTGCCGCGCACGGAGTCGCCCTGGGCTTGACGTACCTGGTGTTCGTGTCGACGAGCGGCGGGCAGGAACTGGAAGGGGCCCTGCTGCCCCGCGCCGAGCAGGGCGGCGGCTACGAGCAGCAGACCGACCTGGTCGTGCCCGCTAAGGAGGTGCTGGCCACCTTCGGCGATCCGACCCTGCTGGTACTGCTGCTGGCCGGTGTGTTCGTGGTGGGCGCGCTGGGCAGGCGGCTGCGCGCGGGGATCGCGGGGGTCGGGATCGTCCTGGCGACGGTCGCCGCGACCAGCGCGCTCAAGGACGTCCTCGTCCGCCCCGAACTCGGGGTCGTGGGTTCCAGCTCCCACAACAGCTTCCCCAGCGGCCACGTCGGGGTGGCGATGGGGCTGCTGCTGGCGTTCCTGCTCGTGCTGCCCGACCGCGCGCGTCCGTGGCTCGCGGTGCCCGGCGCGGTCGGGGTCGCTGTCGTCGCGTCGTCGACCATGGTCGTGGGCTGGCACCGGCTCAGCGACACCGTCGGCGGTGTCCTGGTGGCGGCGGCGCTGTACTTCGTCGCCACCGCCGTCCTGGCCCGCGGGGACGGGACCGCGGCGGCGCGGCCGAGCGGCCTCACCTGCGTCCCGGTCGCCGTCGTGCTGCTCGTGGTCGTCGCGGTCAGCGGGGTGGGCCTGACCGCCGCGATCGTCGCCGCCACCGCGTTCACAGCGCTCGTCGTGGCGGCCTGCGTCCTCGTCGTGCCGCAGAACCTGAGGTGACCGCGCGCACTCCGTCGAGCCCGGTAATAGTTGGTGGCATGTCCAGGGTCCTGTTGATCGAAGACGACCACGCCGTGCGCGACGGCCTGCGCCTCGCGCTGACCAGGCAGGGCCACGTCGTGGAGGCCGTGGAAACCGGTGAGGAAGGCCTGGCTCGGCTGGCCGCGACCGACGTCGTGGTGCTCGACCTGATGCTGCCCGGCATCGACGGGTTCGAGGTCTGCCGCCGGATCAGGGCGGTCGGGCACCTGCCGATCATCATGCTCACCGCGCGCAACGACGACATCGACGTGGTCGCCGGACTGGAAGCGGGCGCCGACGACTACGTGGTCAAACCGGTGCAGGCCAGGGTGCTCGAAGCCCGCATCCGCGCGGTGCTGCGGCGAACCGGCGGTGAGCCGGGCGGGGATGCCGCGACACCGGAGCGGCACGGCGAGCTGACCATCGACCGGATCGGGTTCGCGGTGACCAAGGCGGGCAAACCGGTCAGCCTTGCCCCGACCGAGCTGCGCCTGCTGTTCGAGCTCTCCGCCGCCCCCGGCCGCGTGCACAGCCGCCACCAGCTGCTGGAATCGGTGTGGGAACACGGTTATCTCGGCGACTCGCGGTTGGTGGACGCCTGCGTGATGCGGTTGCGCTCGAAGATCGAGGACGACTCGGCGGCTCCGGTCTACGTGCAGACGGTGCGCGGGTTCGGCTACCGGTTCGGTCCGCTGTGAAGGCGTTGCGCGGGGCGTGGAGCCTGCGCGCCCGGCTGGTGCTGGCGTTCGCGCTGCTGGGAGTGGTCACCACGGCGGCTGTCGCGGGTTCGCTCTACGTCCAGGCCCGCACCGTCATCCTGCAGAAAGCCCAGGACGCGGCGGTGCTGGCGTTCACCGACCAGATCACCAGGACACTTCCGCCGCGCGTGCTGCCGCTGAGCCAGGCCGTGCTCGACGACCTCGCGGGTCGACTGTCCAATCGGGACAGCGACGTGGTCGCCGTCTACCGGGAGCTGGAGTCCCGCGGGTCGCTCGACCCCGGCACCTTCACCCCGGAACTGCGGGCGGAGGTGCGCGGCGGCCACGTCGCGTGGCAGCGCATGATCCTCTTCGGGCAGCCGGTGCTGGCCATCGGGACGCAGGTGACGACCGCGACCCCCGACCTGGAGGTCTACGCGGTGCGGAGCCTGCTGCCCGAGCAGAACAGCATCGACGAGATCGCCGACCGCGCGTTGCGCATCGGCGGGGTGTCGCTGGTCTTCGCGGTGCTGCTGGCGCTGTTGGCCGCGGGCAGCGTGCTGCGGCCGGTGCGGGACCTCGACGTGGCGGCGCGCAGGTTGGGCGAAGGCGATCTGACGACCCGGCTGGACATCCGCGGCCCGGACGAGCTCGCGGGGGTGGCCAGGACGTTCAACACCACCGCCGACGCGCTGGAGCGGCAGGTCGGCGAGCTGCGCCGGATGGAGGCCGACGCCCGGCGCTTCGTCGCGGACGTGTCGCACGAGCTGCGCACGCCGCTGGCCGCCATGACGGCCGTCACCGACGTGCTCGACGAGGAGGCGGACCGGCTGCCCGGCGACGCGGGCGAAGCGGCCCGGCTGGTCAGCCAGGAGACGCACAACCTGACCCGGCTGGTGAACGACCTCATCGAGGTCACCCGGTTCGACTCCGGCACCGCCGCGCTCGCGCTCGACCACGTGGACGTGGCGGCGGCGGTGACCGCCACGCTGCACGCCAGGGGGTGGGCGGAGCTGGTGGAAACCGACCTGCCCCAAGGGGTGGTGGCCGAACTCGACCCGCGCCGGCTGGACGTGGTCATCGCGAACCTGGTCGGCAACGCGGTGCGGCACGGCGCACCGCCGGTGTCGCTCCGGTTGCGCGCCGAGCCGGACTGGCTCGTCTTCGAGGTCGCCGACAGCGGTCCCGGCCTGGCGCCGGAGGTGCTGCCGCACGTGTTCGACAGGTTCTACAAGGCGAACACCGCCAGGAGCCGCTCCGAGGGCAGCGGCCTGGGCCTGGCCATCGCGTGGGAGAACGCCCGACTGCACCGCCGCGGCGACCGGCGCGGCAGCCTGGTCGCGGGCAACCGGCCGACAGGCGGGGCCGTGTTCACCCTGCGCGTGCCACGCGGACCGGAGGAGAAGTGGTGACCAGGACTTCGTGGCTGTTGGCCGCAGTCGTGCTGCTCGGTGCCGTGTCGCCTGCCGCGGGGTGCGGCGTCCAGCCCAGCGGGGTGATCGTCGGGGTGCCCGCGCCGACCGGCACGGGTGACCTCGCCACGATGTACCTGGTGCAAGAGGGGAAACTCGCGCAGGTGGCGCGGTCGGCGCCCCAGCCGCTGTCCACGCTGGAGGTGCTCACCTGGCTGACGAACGGTCCCACCGCCGACGAGACGGCCAGGGGCTTCACCAGCGAGATCCCGCCGGGCACCACCGCGGTCGACGTCACCACCACCGGGTCCGGGCAGGAGGTGTCACTGTCGACGAGCTTGGCAGCACTGTCCACAATGGCCGTCGACCAGCTCGTGTGCACCGTGAGCGGCGGCGGCCTCGTGCCCGTCACCCTGGTCAGCGGCGGGACGACCCGAGGTCCGCTGCTCTGCCCTGATCACGCGTAGTCCGGCAGGCGTCGGGCGACTTCGTCTGGCGATGGCATCCGGGCGATCTCCTCGGCGATCACCCGCGCCGCGTCGCGGTGCTCGGTGTTCCCGTTGCGCGGCAGCAACTTCCGGACGTGCTGGGCGACCGCGTCCGCGCTCACCTCACCAGGCAGGAGGCGCAGCGCGGCGCCCGCGGCGACGAGGGCGTCGGCATTGGCGAACTGGTCGGCACCCTGCGGCAGGACCAGCTGCGGGACGCCGACGGCGAGCGCGCCGAGGGTGGTGCCGCTGCCGCCGTGGTGCACGACCACGTCGACGTGCGGCAGCAGGTCCGCCTGCGGCAGCCAGGAGTGCACGGTGACGTTGTCCGGCACGTCGCCCAGCTCCTCCGGTCGGACCCGGCCCGCGGCGACCACGACGCGCGCGTCCAGCGCGGCCAGACCCGCGATCACCGTGGTGAGCAGCTCCGGGGTGCCGAACGCGGTGCCCAGCGTCAGGTAGACCAGCGGGCTCCCGCCCCAGTCCCGCGGTGCGGCCGGTGCGGAGAACGGCACGGGCCGCAGCTCGATGCGGGCCTCGGTCACGATGAAGTCCTTGTCCTGCAAGGACGGCGGGCAGATGTCGAGGTGCGGCCGTCCGGGCGCCTCGACGTTCCTCGTCGGCAGTTCGAGTCCGATCCCTTCGGGCATCAAGCGGCCGAAACCGTGCCAGATGCCAGGAATCCCGGCGCGGTGCGCGGCGACCGCCGCCCCCGGCACCCCCCACTCGTGCACGACGAGGTCGGGCCGCAGTCTAGCCAACTCGGGTTCGAGGTCCTCGGCGTACACCTCGTAGAACGAGTCGGCCGGGCGGAAGGGCCGAAGTCCGTACGCGGCCAGCGGTGCGTGCACGGCTTCGCCCGCGGCGAAGTGCACCTCGTGCCCGGCGTCGCGCACGGCGATCGCGAGCGGGATCAGCGGGTAGGTGTGACCGACGGACGCCAAACTGGCGAACAGCACGCGCATGCCCGCGAATCTACGCCTGCGGATCGCCCACCAGGCGGCGCAGCAGCGCGGGGTCGAGGAACCGCGTGACGCGCGTGATGCCGTCCGCCGTGATCTCCAGGACCATGTACCCCGTCGGCAGCTCGTCGTCGCCGACGTACGACGCGAACGCGGGAGCGGCGTTGGCGCGAGCCTCCGCCAGCCGCAACGCGCGCGGCGCGCGCCAGTCCGCGACAGCGGTGAAGAACGCGGCGATCGCCGCCTGCCCGTGGTAAGCGTGCGGGGCTGGCGGCATGCTCAGCCACGCGTCCGACGTGAGCAGCTCGATGACGGCGGGGATGTCGTCGGCCACGAGCGCGGCGGCGAACCGCCGGGCGATGTCGCGTTCCGTCGACAGGTCCGCGCGTGGCTCGATCCCCTTGGCGGCGCGCAGTGCGGCCCTGCCCCGTTGCAGCGCCGCTTTGGCCGCGCCGGGCGACATGTCGAGGATGTGCGCGGTCTCCTCGGTCGAGAAGTCCAGCACGTCGCGGAGGATCACCGTCGCCGTCTGCCTCGGCGGGAGGAGTTGCAGTGCGACCACGAACGCGAGTTCGATCGTCTCGCGCGCCTGGTAGCGCTGCTCGGGCCCCGCACCGGCGGCGAGCAGCGCGTCCGGGTAGGGCTGCAACCAGGTCACGGGGTCCAGCCGGGTCGGCTCGGGCACCGCGAAGGGCGGCACCGGCGCGGGAGGCGGACGGCGGCGGCCGTCCCTGATCGCGTTGAGGCACCTGGTCGTGGCGATCCGGTAGAGCCACGTCCGGACGGAGGCGTCCCCGCGAAAACCGCTCAACCCCTGCCACGCGGCCAGGAGCGTCTCCTGCACCAGCTCGTCGGCGTCGATGAGCGAGCCGAGCATCCGGTAGCAGTGCACGTGCAGTTCCGACAGGTACGGCGTGATCAGCTCGCGGAAGGCGTCCTGCTGCCCGGCCCGCGCGCGCTCGAGTACCTCCGGCGACCCCACGGGGGAGATCATGCCACCGGTCCGTTCAGCTCTCCGGTGGTGTCTACACCAGGAGAACCACTCGAAACCTGGAGGGCCGATGACCGACCACCCCGCCGCGCTCGCCGTCGCACTGGCGTACTACGACGCGTGGACCAGCAAGGACTTCGACACCGCGATGACCTACATCGCCGCGGACGTCGTCTGCGACGCGCCCGCGGGCACGCTGCGGGGCGCCGAGGCGTTCCGCGGCTTCATGGAGCCGTTCTCGCGCATCGTCACGCGCAGCGAACTGCTCTCCGCCTTCGGCGACGACGAGCACGCGGTCCTGGTGTACGACACCGACACGGTCCCGGTGAGCGGCGCGCCCGGCGCCGAACGCGTCACGGTCCACGCGGGCGAGATCGTCCACATGCGCATCGTCTTCGACCGCGCGCCGTTCGAGGCGGCCCGTCGCGCGTAGCTCTCGTTGTCGGTGGTGCGATTTACGATGACCGCGACCACGATCCCCGCCACGGGAGGCAGGATGACCACGCTCGACAACCGTCCGAACACCGCGTTGCTCGTCATCGACGTGCAGAACGGCGTCATGGCGGAAGCGCACGACCGGGACGCCGTCGTCGCCAACATCGGCGTCCTGGTGGACAAGGCGCGCGCCGCCGACGTCGACGTCGTCTGGGTCCAGCACAACAGCGACGAACTGCCCAGCGGCAGCGAGAAGTGGCAGTACGTGCCCGAACTGGTCCGGCGCGACGCCGAACCGCTGGTGCAGAAGGCTTACGGCGATTCCTTCGAGGAGACCGACCTGGAGTCGGTGCTGGCCGAACGCGGCATCGGCAGCCTCATCGTCGCGGGCGCGCAGACCGACGAGTGCATCCGCTCGACGCTCCACGGCGCGATCACCCGCGGCTACGACGCGGCACTGGTCGACGACGCGCACACGACCGAAGACCTCTCCTCGTACGGCGCTCCGCCGCCCGACAAGGTCATCGCCCACACGAATCTGTACTGGAAGTACCACAAAGCGCCCGGTCGGACGGCGGGCACCGTCACCACCGCCGAGGTGGATTTCACAGCCTGAGGGCCTGCCCCGCTGATCTGCCAGGGTCAGCGGGGCCTAGGTGGCCTTCGCGTTGCGCTCGAACCGCGACCACTCACCCGCCGCGCAGTAGCCGCAGCCCGTTCCGAAGAACTCCCCGCCCGCCTGTTGGTCGCCGAGCAGGTGGTACCGGAACCACGCGGTGATCGGTCCGCGGAAGCCACCACCGTCGAAGGCGGGCGTCGTGTGGGTGGCACCGGCCAGTTCGCCGTAGACGGCCGGGACGTGCGTGGTGCGCAGGTAGCGCGGGTGCACCAGCAGTTGCGGCACCACCACCAGGTCGTGCTGCCCGGCCAGGAAGAACACGGGGCCGGTCAGCGCGTCGACGGAGCCTTGCGGCCCCGGCTCGATCGGCACCGTGGTGTCCACCCTGGCGTCCGCGCCCGCGGCGATGGCTCCGCCGCCGCCCTGCGAGTGGCCCGCCGCGCCGATCTTGGTCAGGTCGACCTTCCCCCGGTAGACGCTGCCCGGAGCGCTGTCGCGGCCCGCCAGGTAGTCGATGCCGTCGAGCATGTCCCGGCCCGAACCGGACCACGGCGTGTCGGCCGCGGCGACGATGAACCCGTGCGAGGCGAAGTGCCGCAGCAGTCCGTCGTAGATCTTCGGGGTGACGCCGGTGCCGTTGCCCCAGATGATCACCGGGTGCCTGCCGCAGCCGAAGCCGCCGAGGTCGGTCGGCCGGTAGAGGGTGTGCGCCGGTCCGCCCGCTTCGACGGTGACCGCGAACGGCCCGGCGGCAGCCCAGTTCCGGTCCACCGCCGGACAGGACGCCGCGGCCGCCGGGGTGCCACCCACCGCCGACACGGCCGCGAACAGACCCGCGACGAGCAGCGAACCGAGCACCCGCGAACGCCGCTTCATCGCGAACCGACAGCGGTGGCGACCAGCGCGCCGGACTTCGCCATGCCCGTGGCGTTGGGGTGGTACGGGGCCGCGGCCGACGTGGGCAGCAGGCCTTCCAGCCACTTGTGCCCGCCCGACGCGCACACGCCGTGGTCCGCGCTCGGGGTCCGGAGGTCGATGAAGCCCGCGCCGTTGGCGGCGGCCTGCCGCGCGAGCATCGCGTGCAACCTGTCGAAGGTGCCCTGGAGGTAGTCCGCGTCGACGGGCCAGATCGGGTCGTTCGGCCAGCAGCCACCCGGCTTGAAGTACGTCCCGTAGCTGACGACGTACACCTTCGCGGCCGGGGAACGCAGGTGGATCCGGGCCAGCACGGCGGCGACGTCCGGCGCGGCCTGCTCGATCCGCGCGGCCAGCCGGTCCTGGCCGCCCGCGGTGTACTGGGCCCGGCACGACAGGCCCGGCGTCTGCGGGTACAGCCGAACGCAGGAGGGCACGACGGTGCCGAGGTCGATGTCGTTGGCGCCGATGGCCAGCGTCACCAGGTCGGTGTCCGGCGTGAGTGCGTCGAACTGCGGTGGCACGAAGCCGAACTGCCTGCCCGCCATGTCGGCCGTCGTGGCTCCGCTGCACGTCACGTCCGTGAGCACCGCGCCCAGCTGCGCCGCGGCGACGGCGGGCCAGTTCCGGCTCGACCGCAGGCAGGGCACGTCCACCTGCGGCAGGATCAGCGGCCCCGCCGCCGACGAGTCACCCAGCGCGACGTAGCTCAGGCCGCCATCGGGCTCAGCCGACGCGGAACCAGCACCGACCGTCACCAGCGAGCCGCCAAGGGCGATCACGGCGGCCGCGGATCGGAAAGCTCGAAGCCTCGAACCCATCGCGTTCTCCAGTTACTCGTGAGTTAACAACCGCTATCATGATGGACCACAGTCCTGAAGTCGCGATATGGGGCAAAACTCAGAGAAGGCAGTC
>Ga0307411_10001300_pt1 | contig 10033 bp, 8 predicted proteins | sample DK1Ometagenome_2_FD_203712 | JGI IMG/M metagenome (GOLD analysis project Ga0307411, IMG submission 203712) | Maize rhizosphere microbial communities from greenhouse at UC Davis, California, United States - DK15-O-1 | ecosystem: Host-associated > Plants > Roots > Rhizosphere > Soil | place: USA...
TCTCGGCGCGGTCGCGCGCGAACGGCGCTGGCTCACGCTGCTCGAGGCGCCGCCGCTCGACGAGGTGCGCGAGTTCCTCGAGCGGCAGCGAAAGGGCGGCATGATCCAGTTCGTCGCGGACGCAGCCTCGCGCATCGTCGGCTGGTGCGACGTCATCCCGAAGCGCGTCGAGGGCTTCCGCCACTCGTCGGACCTCGGCATGGGCCTGCTGCCGGGCTACCGCGGCCGCGGCCTCGGCCGCGCGCTGCTCGAGCGCACCCTCGAACGGGCGCGCAGCGCCGGACTGCTGCGCATCGAGCTCGAGGTCTATGCCAGCAACGAGGCGGCCATCGCGCTCTACGAGCGCAGCGGCTTCCGGCACGAAGGCTGCCGGCGTCGCGCCCGCTTCCTCGACGGCCGGGCGGACGACGTGCTCGAGATGGCGATCCTGCTCGACGAGAGACCGCGCTGACTCAGCCGCGCGCCACGCGCTCGGCGGCTTCGGACGCGGCGCGCAGGCACGCCTCGACCGCGGGAATCGGGTCGTCGGCGTCGCCCTCGTACTCGAGGCTGAGCGCCTTCTCCGGCCCGAAGCCGATCTCGCGCAGCGCCCGGAAGAAGGCGTCGAGCTCGAGCTTGCCCTCGCCGAGGATGCGGCTCTCTGCGAACAGGCCCTCGCCCGCGAAGTCCTTCAGGTGCACGCCGTGCACCCGTGGGCCGAGCCGCCGCAGCGCCTCGACCGGGTCCTCGCCCGAGCGGATGAAATGGCCGGCATCCACGCACGCCCCGAAGCCCGGGTGGCGGCCCGCCAGCGACGCTTCGACGTCGGCGATCGTGCCGTACCGGAACCACGGTCCGTGGTTGTGGATGCCGAGCCGGACCTCCGGGTGCTCCGCGCACAGCTGGTCGAGCGCATCGAGCGCCTCGTCGTCGGGCATGATGGTGAGGAGCGGGATGCCGGCCGCCCGCGCGAAGGCGAACAGGCGGCGCGCCTCGGCCGCGTCGGCAACGCCGTGGACGCCGCTCGCGGTGATGCGCAGGCCGCGCGCGGCGAACGCCGCCTGCACGCGCGCGATCTCGCCCGGCTCGGCCGTCACCGGGAAGTGCGAGCCGAGCTCGTAGAAGAGCACTTTCGTCTCGGGGATCAGCTCGACGTGCGAGAGGCCGAGCTCGGCCACGGCGTCGAGCATCCCCTCGAGCGGCAGCGTGCGCAGGGTGAAGCTCTGGATGCCCATCGCGAAGCCGCCGTAGGCGAGCTCGCGCACCGGCGTCTGCGCGCGGGACGCGCGCGGCAGCAGCGCGCCCGCCGCCCACGCGGCGCCGACGACGAGGAGCTCACGCCGCGAGAAGCGCATTGCGACCTCCACGCCTTTCGACCTCCGAGCGAGCCGCAGGTGAGCGGCGCGCGCGGCTTGCCGCGCTTGCGCCCACGCTACCATGCCGCCTTCCCGCCGGGAGGTGCCCGATGCTCTCGCGCTTCGACGACTATCCCATCCATCAGACGCCCGAGCCGATCGCGCAGCCGGCCTCGAGCGATCGCAACGCCTACGACCGCTACTGGTTCAACGGCTACGCCGAAGACGGCGAGTTCTACTTCGGCATCGGCGCGGCCGTCTATCCGAACCTCGGGATCATGGACTGCGGCTTCTCGATCGTGACGGGCGGCGAGCAGCACGCCTTCCACGCCTCGCGGCGCATCCCGCGCGAGCCCAGCCGCGTCGAGGTCGGTCCCTTCCGCATCGACATCATCGAGCCGATGAAGCGTCTGCGCGTGGTGGTGGACGACAACGAGACGGGCATCGCCTGCAACCTCGAGTGGATCCCGCGCACGGCGAACATCGAGGAGGGCCGCCAGACCAGCAAGCGCGGGCGCACGACGATGGATGCGACGCGCTTCAACCAGTTCGGACGCTGGCGGGGCACGGTCCGCTACGGCGGCCGCACGCTCGCGATCGACCCGAAGCGCACGTACGGCACCAAGGACCGCTCGTGGGGCATCCGGCCGGTGGGCGCGCCGGACCCGGGCGGGGCGCCGCCGACGCAGGCGCCGCAGGTGTTCTTCCTGTGGGCGCCGCTCCAGTGGCCCGAGCGCTGCACGCACATGGGCTCCTTCGAGGATTCCGACGGCCACATGTGGCACTGGGACGGCATGATCTGTCCCGCCTACGAGAACCCCGACGACATCCCAGGCATCGAGGACCCGAGCACGCGCCTGCTCGGCGGCGTCGAGCACCGGCTGGTCTACCAGCCCGGCACGCGGCGCGCGCGCTCCGCCGAGATCACGCTGATCGAGAAGGACGGGCGGCGCCACGAGATCGCGCTCGAGCCCCTGCTGTGCTTCCGCATGAAGGGCATCGGCTACACGCACCCGAGCTGGGGCCACGGCCTCTGGAAGGGCGAGCTCGCGGTGGGCGGCGAGAGCTGGAAGACCGCCGACCTCGACGAGATGGCGCTCGAGAACCAGCACATCCAGCAGGTCGTGCGCGCCACCAGCGGCGGCAAGCAGGGCGTCGGCGTGCTCGAGCAGATCGCCTTCGGCCCGCATCACCGCTACGGCTTCAAGGAATTCCTCGACCCGGCGAAGTAGGAGTATCTCCAGGCATGACACGTTTCGAAGGCAAGGTGGCGCTGATCACGGGGGCGGCGTCGGGAATCGGGCGCGCCACCGCGGAGCGGCTCGCGAGCGAGGGCGCGAGTCTGTTCCTGGTGGACCTCGCCAAGGAGGGCCTCGAGGAAACCGTGAAGCGCTGCGCCGCGCACGGCGCGGTGGTCGAGAGCGCGCCCTGCGACGTCGCGCGCGAGGAGCAGGTGAACGACGCGGTCGCGCGCTGCGTCGACCGCTTCGGCAAGCTCGACGTGTTGGTGAACGTGGCCGGCATCCTGCTGCTGGCGCACACGCACGAGACCACGCTGGCGCAGTGGCAGAAGATCCTCGACGTGAATCTCACCGGCACGTTCCTGTTCTGCAAAGCCGCCCTGCCCCACCTGCTCGCGAGCCACGGCAACATCGTGAACACCTCCTCGACCTCCGCCCTCAACGGCATGCCCTACGGCGCGGCCTACGGCGCCAGCAAGGGCGCGGTGCTCGCGCTCACGCGCGCGCTCGCCGTCGAGTACGGCGGCAAGGGCGTCCGCGTGAACGCGATCTGCCCCGGCTCGATCAAGACGCCGATGGGCAGCGGCAGCAACCTGCCGAAGGACGTGAACTGGGAGCTGCTGAAGCGCGCCATGCCGCTCGACAAGCCGCGCGGCCCCGAGGTGGTGGCGAGCGTGGTGGCGATGCTCGCCTCCGAGGACGGCGTCCACATCAACGGCGAATCGATCCGCATGGACGGGGGGACGCTTGCGTAGGACGCGTGGCGCCTCGGAGCGCGCGGCCGGCGGCCTGCGCTCCTCAGCGTCGGGCCGGCGCGAGCGGGAGCTGCACGCTTGGCCCGGCACTTTCCGCGGCGACTTGCGCGACGCGGGTGCGGATCCTGCGGCGGTCGCCGCGCCGCGTGTTCGACGGCCCTCCATGGCGGGCTCCGGCCGCCGGCCGCGCGCACGTGAGGCGGCGGCGGCATGACGCCCGAGCAGACTTCCGACCTGCTCGAGATCCAGCAGCTCATCTATCGCTATGCGTGGCTGATCGACACGCGCGACTTCGACGGGCTCGAGCGCGTCTTCGCGCCGGGCGCGGAGGTCCACTACAACGTGTTCGGCGGCGTGAAGCAGACGTGGCCGGCGGTGAAGGACTTCCTGCGCATGGGGCTCTCGCTGCACCGCGTGACCCAGCACGGCATGAGCAACCCCATGGTCGAGCTCGACGGCGACCGCGCCACGGCGCGCACCTACGGCAACCTCGTGCACGTGCAGGAGCTCCTCGATGGCAAGCCCTCGTACGTGGTGCAGCACGCCATCTACCACGACGTGCTCGAGCGCCTTTCCTTCGGCTGGCGCATCACGAGCCGGCGCCTCGACAACCTCTTCGTCCAGGGGCGCTTCCTCGGGCCGGACCGCGTGAAGCGCTTCGAGAAGCCCCAGCCCTATTGAGCTCGCCGTTCCGCCATCGCGGCCTCGTCGAGGGCTTCTACGGGCGGCCCTGGGACCACGCCGACCGGCTGTGGTGGATCGACCAGCTGGCGGCGCTCGGCATGAACACCTACGTGGTCGCGCCGAAGGACGACCCGCTGCAGCGCCAGCGCTGGCGCGAGCCCTACCCGCCCGAGGAGTGCTCGCGCTTCGGCGAGCTGGTGGCGCGCGGGCGCGAGGCGGGCGTTTCGGTCGGCTTCGCGGTCTCGCCCGGCCTCTCGATCCGCTACGCGGACGCCGCCGACGTCGCGGCGCTCGTCGACAAGCTGCGCGCGTTCGCAGCGCTCGGCGCGCGCTTCCTCGCGCTCTGCCTCGACGACGTGCCGACCGAGCTCGTGCACGAGGAGGACCGCGCGGCCTTCGGCTCGCTGGCCGCCGCGCACGTGGCGCTCGCGCACGCCGTGCAGCGCGCGCTCGGCCCCGAGGTGATGCTGTGGCTGGTTCCGACGGACTACGCGGGCAACGACCCCTCGCCCTACCTCGAGGAGCTCGGCGCGGGGCTCGACCCGTCGCTCGAGGTGGCGTGGACCGGCCGCACCACGGTGCCGCCCAGCGTGCGCGCGGACGAGGCGAGCGCGCGCGCCGCGCTGCTGCGCCGCAAGGTGCTGCTCTGGGACAACGTGCCCGTCTCCGATGGGCCGATGCGGAGCATGCTCCATCTCGTGCCGTACTGTGGCCGCGAGCCGGGGCTCGCGGATCACGCGTCGGGGGTGCTGCTGAACCCGATGCAGCACGCGCGCGCCTCGTACGTGGCGGTCGCGGGCGCCGCCGCGTTCCTCGCCGATCCGGCGCGCTTCGACGCGGAGGCCGCGTGGCAGGACGCCGTGCGCGCGCTCGGCGCAGGCGCCGAGCAGGCCTTCGAGACCTTCGCGCTCGCGCACCGCTTCTCGCCGCTCACCGCGGGCGACCGCGACCCCGCGCTCGAGGCCGAGTGGAGCGCGTCGCGCAGGGGACGTTCCGTCTCCGTCACGAAGCGCCTGCGCGCGCTGGTGGAGGCACGCATCGCGGCCGGCTCTGCGCTGCGCCGCGACCTCGCCGACCGCCGCCTGCTCGCCGAGCTCGAGCCGTGGCTGGCCGGTCACGAGCGCGAGTCGCGCCGCATCGCGGCGGCGCTCGATCTGCTGGAGGCGCTCGCCGGCGAGAGCGACTCGCTCGGCAAGGCGCTCGCCTGGATCCGCTGCGAAGGCCGGCTCACGCTGAACCCGCCGGCCGCCACCACGAGCTACGGGCCGCGCCGCGTCCTCTACCCGCAGCTCGTCGGCCTCGCCGCCGGCACCGCCCGCTTCGGCGCCGACCCGGCCCTGTTCGAAGACCGCTGCCTCGGCGACGAGATCGTGCGCTTCGCCGCAGCGTGCGCGCTCGCCGCGGTGGGCCCGCAGGCCTGAAGCTCAGCCCGCCGGCCGCCGCGTGCGCCGCCACGCGGCGTGGGCCTGCGCCAGCAGGACGCCGACGCCGACCAGCGCGATCACCCAGCCTGCGGGCGCGCCCACGAAGGGCAGATTGCGCAGCAGCACGACGACCGCGAGGCCGGCCGCGAGCGCCATCCCGAACTCGCGCATCGAATCGCCGCGCGGCCTCACCAGCGAGCGCCCGATCAGTGCCGCCGCGACGACGGCGCCGAGGTAGAGGCTCACGGCCCAGGCCGCGAGCCCGATCAAGGCGGCCGGGATCCCGACGATCGTGAGGGCGAGCAGCACGAGCCCGAACGGGAACAGCACGGCGAACGCGGCGCCGAGGCCGAGCGACGCGAAGAACGCGCGGCCCGTCTCGATGCGGCCCGCGAACCAGCTCGGCGCCAGCGCGTGGAGGATCAAGCCGATCAGGAAGGAGGCGACGAAGCCGACCGCGGTCCAGGTGTAGAAGCGGCCGTCGCGGTAGCGTGACCAGAGCGTGTGCGCGTGCCGGTCGAGCAGCACCACGTCGCTCGCGCCGGCGATCACCGCGCCCTCGGCCACCTCGAGGCGCTCGCGCTCGGGCAGATGCGCGCGCAGACCCCCCGCCACGCGGGCGCCCGACAGCACGAGGACGCGTTCGGCCCGCACCTCGACGTCGCGCCCGACCTCGCCCTCGATCTCGAGGCGCTCCCCGACGCTGGCGAGATCGCGCGCCACCTCGCCCTCGACGCGCACGCGCTCCCCGCCCAGGAAGGCGTCGCGCGCCACGCGTGCCCCCGGCCCCACCACGATGCGCTCGCCCGCCAGATAGGCGCTCGCGCCGACCGTGCCCGTCACCGCGATCTGCTCGCCCCCCGCGATCAGGCCGTCCGCGATCCGCCCGCGCAGCTCGATCTCGCGGCCCATCGCGATCACGCTGCCCTCGACCTCGCCGCGGATCGCGACCCGCTCGCAGACCGCGAGCACGTCGCCCACCACGATGCCGTCGATCTCGAGCGACTCGCAGCTCACCACGAGCGTGCCCGCGTGGCTCTCGCCGCGGGCGATGCGCACGCTGTCGCGGTGCTCGAAGCGGACCGTGGCCCGCGCCGGCTCGCTGCCGCCGAGCGCGAGCACCAGCAGCGCGAACGCCGCGAGCGCGCGGGCGCCCGCGTAGCGCCGCAGCAGCGCGCCCGCGAGGAAGGTGAAGACGGCGGCGAGCCCGGCGAGCGCGCCGAGCGCGGTCGCGAGCTCGAGCCAGCCGGGCGCCCGGTCGCGCAGCAGGAAGACCGTGTCGAACAACATCTCGTTCACTCCCAGCAGCGTGGAGGGACTCAGCCAGCCGAGGCCCGAGGGAAGCATCTCGATCAGCGCCGAGCCCGCCGCGGTGGCGAGCGCGGTGACGCCGACCGCGAGCGGAAGCCCGTACGCGAAGCCGCGCGCCGGCGCCGGGCCCACGGCGAGAACGGCGCCTCGCGCCGGCGCGGCGTCGTCGGCGAGCAGCGCGGTGAGGGCGCGCGCCTCCTCGCGCAGCGCGAGCACGCGGCCGCGGCAGCGCTCGCAGCCCACCAGGTGCGCTTCGAGGCGGCGCACCTCCGCGGGCTCGATGCCCTGGTCGACGTAGGCGGCGACCCACCACTCGGGCGGACAGCTCATTGCAGGCCTCCCTCCGAGAGCGCCTCGCGCAGGCGCAGCTTGGCGCGGAACAACAGCACACCGACGTCGCGGGCGCGCACGCCGAGCAGCTCCGCGATCGCGTCGTAGGGCAGCTCCGCGAAGTAGCGCAGCACGAGAGGCGCGCGGTGCCGCGGGGGCAGCGCGTCGAGCGCGGCGAGGAGCTGCTCCCGCCGCTCGCGGGCCAGGGCGCTGCCGAGCGGCGACGGCGCCGCGCTCGGCAGCGCGTCGGCGGAGAGATCCGCGGCGTCGAACAGCCGCCCCTCGACCGCGCGCCGGCGCAGCTGGTCGATGCAGTGATGCGCGGCGACGGCGAGCAGCCAGGTGCGGAAGGGCCGCGCCGGGTCGTAGCCGGCGAGCGCCTCGCGCGCGCGCAGGAACACCTCCGAGCGCGCGTCCTTCGCGTCCTCGTCGGAGCCGAGCAGGCGCCGGCAGAGCCTCGTCAGCGGCTCGGAGCAGGCGAAGAAGAGGTCGGCGAAGGCCTCCCGGTCGCCCAGGGCGACGCGCGCCACCAGCGCCTCGGGCTCCTGGCGGTCGATCGCTGCTCCTCCGGCCTCGGCCAAGGCCATTGTCGGCGACATCCTGCCGGGTCTACGAGCGAAAGGGGCGCTTTCTTACCGGGCCGCCTTCCAGGCCTCCGCGACCGCCACCTTGAGCCGCGTCCCCGCCTCGAGCGGGGCGCCTTCCGCGAGGTCGTTCGCCACGGCGACCTGGGCCGCGTTCCACGCGCTTCCGCTTCGCGCCAGCAGCGCGTCGAGCGACTCCCCGGGGGCCGCGACGCGGATGCGCAGCCGCTCCGCGCGGACCCGCGCGCGGTCCTCCGCCGTGAGCGGACGCAGGCTCTGGACCACGGCGGCGATCTGCGGCCGCCGGGCCTGTGCCTCGGCGATCGGATACACGCCGACGATGCGATAGACGCGGCCCGCGAGCGCGATCCAGGTGAGCAGCGCCGCATCGGTCCCGCTCCCGACCTCGAGCTGCGCGGCCGGGCGGCCGTTCACCTCGAAGGTCTGGAGCGCGCGCCGGTGCTCCTCGCTCGCCAACTCGCCCGCCGCGGCCGCGGCGGGGTCGCCCTCCGCCGACAGCTCGAGCAGGATCGCGACGCGGCCCGCAGCCGTCGGATCGGCCGCGACTACGGCCTCCGGGCGGTTCTCGCGGTCCCAGCCGGGCGGCACGCGGAAGGCGAAGCCGAGGTCGGGATGGAAGAAGTCGTCCTCCACGAAGACGCCGTGCGCGGGGCTCTCGCCGACCAGCAGCCCGTCGAGGCGCGCGAGCGCGGCGTCCTGGTCGGCGGCGCTGCGCGGGCGCGCCTGCGGCGCGAGCTCCTCGGCGAGTGCCCGCGCGCGCCGCGTGCGGTCGGGCGTCCGCGGGTGACTCGCGAAGAACGAGAGCGGCGGCGGGCCCTCGGCGTGGAGCGCCTCCTCGCGCTCGAGCCGCTCGAGGAACTCCGCGAGCGCGAGCGGGCGGAAGCCCGCCGCGAGCGCGAGCTTCGCGCCGACCTCGTCCGCCTCGTACTCCTGCTCCCGTCCGTACGCCGACAGCGCGATGCCCGAGACGATCGCGCCGGGCAGGCCGACGAGCGTGCCGAGCGGTCGGCTCACGCTGCCCACGATCGCCGCCGGCACGCCGAACACGAGCGCGAGCGGTGTCGCGGCAGTGGTCTTGCGCACGGAGTGGCGCGCGGCCACGTGGCCGATCTCGTGGCCGATCACCGCGGCGAGCTCGTCCTCGCTGCGCGCGAGCGCGAGGATCCCGCGCGTGACGAAGACCGGCCCGCCGGGCAGGGCGAAGGCGTTCGGCACCTCGAGGTCGACGACGTGGAAGCGGTAGTCGACGTCCCGCCGGGGCGAGTGGGCGGCCAGCCGCGCGCCGATCGCGTCGACCCAGCTCGTGGTGGCCGCGTGATCGGAGCGGCCGAGCTCGGCGAGGAACTGCTTCTCCTGCTCGGCGCCGAGCTCCCGCTCGCGGTCGGACGACATCAGCACGAGCTCGGGGCGCCCGCTCACCGGATTCACGGCGCAGCCGAGCACGAGCAGCGCGAAGCATGCGGCACGGGCCATCATGGCAACAGCAGCACCTTGCCGGTGGTGCGCCGCCCTTCGAGCGCGCGCTGCGCCGCGCTGGCCTCGGCGAGAGGAAAACGCGCGCCGATCCGCACGGCGAGGCGGCCCTGGGCGATGGCCCCGAGCACCGCGCCCGAGCGCAGCTCGAGCTCCACGCGGTCGGCCGTGTAGTGGGCGAGCGACGGGCGCGTCACGAACAGCGAGCCGAGCGCGTTCAGGCGGCCGAGATCGAAGGGCGGCACCGGGCCGCTCGACTGCCCAAAGAGCGCCAGCAGCCCGCGCGGGCGCAGCGCGCGCAGGCTGCCCTCGAAGGTGGCCTGCCCGACGGAGTCGTAGACCACGTCGCAGCCGCGCCCGCCGGTGAGCCGGCGCGCCTCCGCTGCGAAGTCCACCGCGTCGTAGCGGATCACGTCGTGTGCGCCGGCCCCGCGCGCGAGCGCCTCCTTCTCCGCGGACGAGCACGTGCCGATCACGCGCGCGCCCGCCGCGACCAGCAGCTGGATCAGCAGCAGCCCGACGCCGCCGGCCGCCGCGTGCACGAGCGCGATGTCGCCCGGGCGGGTCGTGCGGCAGCCGTTCACGAGATAGTGCGCGGTCATGCCCTGGAGCATCGCCGCCGCGCCCTGCCGCGTGCTCACGCCCTGCGGCAGGACGACGAGCTTCGCCGCGGGCACCGCCGCGTACTGCGCGTACGCCCCCGGCACGCCCGTGTAGGCGACCTTGTCGCCGACCTTCACCTCGGTGACGCCGGACGCCACCGCGGTGACGGTGCCGCCCGCTTCGAGACCGAGCGTCAACGGCATGTCGAGCTTGTAGAGCCCGCTGCGCTGGTAGACGTCGATGTAGTTGAGACCGGCGGCGTCGACCTTCACG
>Ga0307411_10001301_pt1 | contig 10032 bp, 11 predicted proteins | sample DK1Ometagenome_2_FD_203712 | JGI IMG/M metagenome (GOLD analysis project Ga0307411, IMG submission 203712) | Maize rhizosphere microbial communities from greenhouse at UC Davis, California, United States - DK15-O-1 | ecosystem: Host-associated > Plants > Roots > Rhizosphere > Soil | place: USA...
TGCAACGACAATCGCGACGAGGGACTGAGCCGGGGCGCGCTGAAGCGGGTGCTCGAAGCGTTTCCGCAGGCGACGGTGATGGTCCGGGCCTATGATCGCCGCCATCTGATTTCGCTTCGCGGGCTCGACCTTGCCCACGCCCAGCGTGAGTTGTTCGAGAGTGCGGTGCTGATGGGCCGCAAGGCGTTGAAAGCTGTTGGCGTGGACATTGCGGAAGTCGACCACGTCGACCGCGAATATCGGCTGCGTGATTGCGAGCGGCTGGAGCGGCAGGGAGCCGAGGGCGACCTGCATGCGGGCGAAGACCGGTCCTTCGGGCCGGGTCGTTCGCTGCCGGACGAGGCTGATCCGGGTTAGGCGGCGCTGACCAGGAAAGCGGTAAGCCGGCGCTCGTCCACCGAGCGATCGAGGAAGGCGCGGCCGATGCCGTGGGACAGCACCAACGCCACCTGCCCTTCAGCATTCTTCTTGTCGCGCCGGATCCAGTCGACCAGCTGTTTCGCCCGACCTGCCAATCCCACCTCCGCCAGCCGCACCGGCAGTCCGGCATCGGCGAGGTGCGCAGCGACGCGATCGGTGTCGGCAGCGGGGCATAACCCAAGTTCCGAGGAAAATCGGAAAGCAAGCGTCATACCGAGGGCGACGGCCTCGCCGTGGAGAACATTGCCCAGCCCCGCCTCGGCCTCGATCGCATGAGCAAAGCTATGGCCGAGGTTAAGCAGCGCCCGCCGGCCACCACGATCGGTCACGTCGCCTGCCACGATGCGAGCCTTGGCACGGATGGCGGAGCAGATCGCCTGATCGCGAAGGTCCCGATGTGCCGCCAGGACTCCGCGCCCATTAATCTCGCACCAGGCGAACAGGGCAGGGTCGTCGATGAGGCCGTATTTGACGATCTCGGCATAACCCGACTGAACCTGCCGCTCGTCCAGCGTGTCGAGGAAGGCGGGATCGGCGACGACCAGCGCCGGCTGGTGAAAGGTGCCGATCAGATTCTTCTCGCCGAACGCGTCGATTGCCGTCTTGCCTCCGACGGCGCTGTCGGCCTGGGACAAAAGGGTGGTCGGGATGTGGACTACCGGGCAGCCGCGCTTGAAGAGCGAAGCAGCCAGGCCAACGAGATCGCCGACGCTTCCGCCGCCACAAGCGACAATGGGCGTGTCCCGGGAGATGTTATGCTCGGAAAAGGCTGTGAGCAGCTTGTGCAGCTCATTCCAGCCCTTCGCCGCTTCGCCCTCAGCCACGAGGAGCGGCCGCGCCCCGAGCGCTTCCGCGACGCGGGCGCCATGCAACGCGAATACCCGAGGCTCGCTGACCAGCACCGGCGCCGAGTTTCCGGCCATGTCGACGATGCGCTCGATTCCGGCTTCGACCGGACCGACGAGCACATCGTAGCTTCGTGGGCTAACCTCCACGGAAATGACGGTCATGCTGTGAGATGCCGGTGAAGGGCGACGACGATCGTTTCGACCACGTCGCCGTGCGCGCCATCGCCGTTTGTACGCACATGAATCTGGGCTTCGGCATAGAAGCCGCGGCGCTCGTCGGCCAACCGACCCAATATCTCCGCCGGGTCACCCTTCTTCAGCAGCGGGCGGTTGTTCCGGCGGCTGGTGCGCTCGGCCAGCACTTCTACCGGCGCATCTAGCCAAACGGTGATCGCTCGCTTGTTCAATATATCCCGGGTGCGCGGGTCGTTGAACGCACCGCCGCCAGTGGCGATTACGCGGACATCGCCCTCGACCAGCCGGGCGACCAACCGCCGCTCTCCGTCGCGAAAGTCATGCTCGCCGTAGCGCTCGAACAATTCGGCGGTCTTGGATCCCGACGCTTCCTCGATCGCGACATCGCTGTCGACGAACGGCAGGCCGAGTCGCTTCGCCAGCCGCCGCCCGACGGTCGACTTTCCCGCGCCCATCAGGCCGACCAGCACGATCGGTCGATCCAGAAGATCTGTCAGCTTTTGCACGGGTCGGGGCTATACATAGGGGCGCAAGGTCGGGCAAAAGCCTTTCTCGCGCCCATTACATACAGTTGGAGTAACCATGCCTCGAGGCCTGATTTTCCTGATCGTCGTTATCCTGTTGCTGGTTGGAGGCTTGTTCCTCCTGTCCCGCAGCGCCGAGGAAGTTCCAGTGCAGACGATCGAGGCTGATGTGGCGAGCAATGCGGCGGCCAACTAAGCAACTGCTCGGCGGAACGGCGGCACTGGCGCTCTTGCTAGCGCTTCCCGCCATCGCGCAGGACCGGCCGGAATCGCTCCTTCCGCCGGGCTTCGGAGACCCGACGACGGTTACGCCGGAGCCAGCTCAGAACACCCAATCGCCGGCTCGGCCAGCGACCTCATCTCCCTCCACAGCCCGATCGGGCGTGGGCGCTGGAGTGGAGGCAGTCGACCGGTTGAGCCCCTTGGAGGAGCTACTCGCCGAAAAGCCGGTGCAACAGGTCGAATATCCGATCGATGCGCGGCGCGACCCGCGTTTCGCGGGAACGCTCGACCCCGAAGCGCTCGATTTGGGGATGCGGCCGTGGGGAGCAGCGAGCGGCAAGTCGCTTGAGATATTGATGCGGCGGATGAACACTCCGCTGGCTTCGCGCTGGGCGCATATTGGCCTGCGTAACATCCTGCTCGCGAGCGCCCAGGCACCCGCCGATGTCAATCCCGCGGACTGGGCGGCGGAACGCGCCTGGCTGCTACTGAGAATGGGCGAGGCCGATGGCGCCCGACTCCTCATCGCAACTGTCGACACCGATCGCTTCACGCCCAAAATGCGCCAGGTCGCGCTCCAGTCGGCGTTGGCGACCAGCGATCCCTCGGCGATGTGCCCGCTTGAAGCCGGCCTTACCAAGGTGGAGCCGCGCGTGGCGTCGCTTGTTACCGCCATCTGCGCATCGCTGTCGGGCGAGGCGGAAAGAGCAGCTGCCGATATCGAAGCCGCCCGCCGCAGGGGCCGCGTCGGTGCGATCGATCTGGCGCTGGCCGACAAGGTGGTTGGCGCCGGTGCCGAAACATCGCGCGCGGTGACGATCGAATGGGACCCTGTCGACCGGCTCAACAGCTGGCGCTACGGTCTTTCGACGGCCACTGCGATGATGCCGCCCGACCGATTGGTCAACAGCGCCAATCTCCAGACTCGAGCCTGGCTGGCGAGGGCGCCGATGTTCTCGGCGATGCAGCGCATCCCCTCGGCACGGATCGCGGCGGGACTTGGAGTCCTGTCGAGTCAAGCGCTCATCGATCTCTATTCGACCGCCTATGATGCCACCGATCCAGATCAGCTTGGCGAATCCGACGCTTGGCAACTGAGGCTGGCTTTCATTGGCAAGGACCAGGAAGCGCGACTGTCGGCCATGCGCAAATTGTGGGGCAATGCGCAGTCGCCGATGGATCGAATGGCGGCTCGAGTCCTGCTGTCGCGCGCCGCCAGACGGGTTCGCCCGAGCGCTGATCTGCAATCCGACGCCATCGACCTCGTCGCCTCGCTCATGGCCGGCGGGTTCGATCGGGAGGCTGCGCGCTGGGCACCGGTCATCGGTGACCTGGACGACCAGCAAGCGGATGCCATCTGGGCAATGCTTGCGCTCGGGGCGCCCAATGCAGATGGCCTTGGAATTGACGCGAGCCGCATTGAAGATTTTGCCGACCGCGACCAGAGCGAGGACAAGCAGCGCACCGCCTTGCTGATCGCTGGCCTCGCTGGTCTGGGCCGGATCGACGCGGCAACGGCCGGGCGGCTGAGCCGAGACTATAGTCTGGGGCTGGGTGCCGAGACCAATTGGACCCGGCTGATCGACGGCGCGATGCGGCGGAGACAGGGCGGCACCTGCCTGGTGCTCGCCGCGAGCGGGCTGCAGGGTCGCGAATTCGACGAGGTCGGCGCGGCCTATCTCTTCCATTCGATCAATGCCCTGCGCGTTACCGGCCAAGATTATCTCGCGCGAATGATCGCGGCCGAGGCGCTGGCCCGGACGTGACCGAGGGCGACCGCGCGCTGGTCGACCGCTTCTGCGACATGATGGCGGCGGAGGCGGGCGCGGCACGCAACACGCTCCTCGCCTATCGACGCGACCTGCAAGCGGCGGCGGAAGTTGTGGTCTCGCTGGAAAATGCCGACGCTCCAGCCTTGCGGAAACTGGGTGAGGCCTGGACGGGCTTGGCGACATCGACGGTGGCGCGGCGGTCGGCGGCACTAAGGCGATTCTACGGGTTCCTTTTCGACGAGGGTTTGCGCGGCGACGATCCATCGGCCGCTCTGCCTCGCCCAACACTGCAGCGCCCATTACCGAAAGTCCTCGACACTCAAGAGGTCGAGGCCATGTTCGTCGAGGTGGAAGCGCGGGCTGCCAGCGGGCAGCCCCTTGCGTTGCGCAACCTCGCCTTGCTGGAGCTGCTTTACGGGTCGGGCCTTCGCGCGACCGAGTTGGTATCCCTGCCACGCCGCGCACTTCGGCAAGGCCAGCCTTTTCTGATCCTCCGTGGCAAGGGTGACAAGGAACGGCTTGCGCCGGTTTCGGAACGTGCAACCGAGGCGGTGCGCCAGTGGTTGCCGCACGTGCCCGAAGCAAGCTCCTGGCTGTTCCCCAGCGGCAAATCGCACCTCAGCCGGGTCCGCCTGTTTCAGCTGGTCCGAACGATGGCCGCGCTCGCCGGAATCTCACCCGATCGCGTAAGCCCCCACGTCCTCCGCCATGCCTTCGCAACGCACCTGCTCGCGGGCGGAGCGGATCTTCGCGTGCTCCAGTCACTTCTGGGACATGCGGATATTGCGACGACCCAAATCTACACCCACGTCGATGCCGCGCGGCTGGTCGAGCTGGTCAACACCCGGCACCCGCTCGCCACGGACCATCGTTGACGGATAACGCCTCGCCGCTTACCCCGCCCGGCAAATGCAGACCTATCTTGAATTTGAAAAACCGATCGCGTCGCTCGACGCGAAAATCAACGAATTGCGCGAGACGGCGACTGCCGGCGACATCGATATCGACAGCGAGGTCGCAAAGCTCGAAGCAAAGTCCTCGAAGCTGCTGCGCGAAATATATGCCAAGCTAACTCCCTGGCAAAAGACGATGGTCGCGCGCCATCCCGAGCGGCCGCATTTCAAACATTATGTCGCGGGGCTGACCGAGGATTTCATGCCGCTGGCCGGTGACCGGGCGTTCGCCGACGATCCGGCGATCATCGGCGGCCTGGCGCGGATCGATGGGCATCGCGTGATGCTGATCGGGCATGAGAAGGGCGACGATACCGCGAGCCGCCTCAAGCATAATTTCGGAATGGCGAAGCCCGAGGGCTACCGGAAGGCAATCCGCCTGATGCAACTGGCCGACCGATTCGGCCTTCCAGTGGTCAGCCTGGTTGACACATCGGGTGCGTTTCCGGGCGTCCAGGCCGAGGAGCGCGGCCAGGCCGAGGCGATTGCCCGCTCAACCGAGCAATGTCTGGCGCTAGGCGTTCCGCTGGTCGCAGCGGTGGTCGGCGAAGGGGGTTCGGGCGGCGCGGTGGCCATCGCCGCCGCCAATCGTGTGCTAATGTTCGAGCACGCAGTATATTCCGTCATTTCGCCCGAGGGCTGCGCCTCGATCCTGTGGCGAACCGCCGACAAAGCATCGGATGCAGCCGAAGCGATGAAGGTTACGGCAAGCGATCTTCAGGCACTGGGCGTAATCGATCGCATTATCCCCGAACCGCTCGGTGGCGCACAACGCAATCCGGCGGAAGCGATCGCCAACCTGAAGGCGGCGGTCGTCGAAGAACTCAACGGGCTGGCCAAGCTCAGCCGCCGGCAATTGCTCGACCAGCGCCGCTCCAAATTCCTCGCGATCGGCTAGGAACCTTCGCGGCGTTCCTCCCGTTCACCGAGGCGAAATGCCCAATCGGTGATGGAGTGACGCATGCGTAACGTACTCGCCCTTCTTGCCGCGAGCGCGGTAGTGGTCGTCCCCGCCGCCGCTCAGTCGCAGCGGCTGCAAAGCCTTAACCCTCGCGAAGTCCAGGAAGCCGCGCGCCAGCATCCCGAGCTTGTTGCCGAATTCGGTGGTGCAGAGACAGGCCCGCGGGCCGCTTATGTCGAAAGCGTAGGTCGGCGCGTCGCGGCCTACTCCGGAACTGCCAATGCCGGCCAGGTCTATCACTTCACCACGTTGAACAGCGCGGTCGAAAACGCCTTCGCCGTGCCGGGCGGCTATGTCTACATCACCCGCCAGCTGATGGGCATCATGAACGACGAGGCAGAGCTGGCCTTCGTGGTTGGTCATGAAACAGGCCATATCGCCGCGAACCATGCCCAGGCGCGCAAGGCGGCATCGCGCAACAACTCCATTCTCGGCGTGCTTGGCGTCCTGCTTGGCAGCGTCGTCGGCGGCGGCTTCGGCAATCTGATCGCGCAAAGTGCGGCCTATAGCTCCAAGCTGCGGACCCTGAGCTTTTCCCGCAGCCAGGAATATCAGGCCGACGTGCTCGGAATCCGCTATCTCGCCCAAGCCGGCTATGACCCCAGCGCCGGTGCAAGCATGCTGCGGCAGCTAACCTTAAGCTCCGCCTTGGAATCCCGCATCCAAGGCGACGCCAACCGTTCGACCCCGGAGTGGGCGAGCACTCACCCGCTAAGCCAGAACCGCGTGACCCAGGCGGCGCAAATGGCTCGGCAGACCGGGCGTTCGGGACAGGGAATGCGCAACCGGGATGCCTTCCTCACACAGCTGGAGGGCGTCACGGTCGACGACGATCCGGCGCAAGGTGTGATCGAGGGCCGAAACTTTACCCATCCCGACCTTCGTCTCCAATTCATCGTGCCGACCGGCTATCTGATGCAGAACGGTACCAGCGCGGTGACGATTGAGGGATCGGCCGGGAAAGCCCAATTCTCCGGCGGCCGCTTTCGTGGGAGCATGGATCAATATATCGGCCGGGTGCTGCAGGAATTGACCGAAGGCCGGGTGCAACTTGCGCTTGGCCCGGTTCAGCGGACGAACGTCAACGGCATTCCGGCCACTTATGTCGTGGGGCGCACCAACACCTCATCAGGCGCGTTGGATGTCGGGGTGTTCGCCTATCAATGGGATGCGGACACCGTCTATCACTTCGTCACGCTGACCCGGGGTGGGCAGGGGATGGCGCCCTTCGTTTCGATGCTCAATTCGCTCCGCCGGATCAGTGCCGCGGAAGCGGCCTCGATCCGGCCAAGGATTATTGACGTGGTGACGGTTGGACGCGGAGACACGCTTCAGTCGCTGGCGGCCCGGACGGCCTATCGCGACTATCAGATGGACCGGTTCCTGGCACTGAATGGCCTCTCGGCCGGCAGCCGGCTGGTACCGGGCCAGAAGGTCAAGCTGGTGATCTACGGAGCGCGGCGACGCTAGCGAGAATCCTCAACATGGTTGGCGAGCCTGGTCCACATTCCGTTGGATCCGCCTCCCAATGATTGCAGGCTACCCATAATCGCAACCGCGATCAGGGCAGCGATCAAGCCATATTCTATAGCGGTCGCGCCGCGCTTGTCCGAGCGCAGGTTGCGACCCTTCATCTGGATAGCGAGCACGCCACCCTCCTCTGGTCCTGGTCCACGAGGCGGTTTTACGGGCGAAACGATTAAGAATTAATTGGTGGGAGAAGGTTAACTCCGGCCTAGCCGCGATTATTGGCGCCAGCCCAGAAAATGGAGAATTTCTACCGTTTCGTCGGTTCTGCCACCCGTGCCCCCCTGCTCGAACGCCTCTCTGGCGCGCTTCGCGGCCGATTTCGAGAAGGGCGGAGGACGCTGGCGGAGTACATTTGTCGCCCCCATCGCCCTGAGGTCGCGAACAAGGTCGCCGAGCTTTGAATAGCGAAGAACGACCCGGTCGACATCGACCACCGGCATGTGGAAGCCGGCGGCGGTGAGCAGTGCGGCGAACGAGGCAGGCTCGATACGCGGATGAGTCCGGGCGATGGCACGATCGTCGAGCCGGTCGCCCTCGATCAGCGCTCCGCGCATGGCGGGAAGGCTGTTTCCGCCCGCAACAGCGCCGATCAGCAATCCGCCCCTTCTCAGCGAGCGATGGACCATGTGGAGCGCGAGCGGAAGCTCATTGACGGTGTCGAGCGTCCCGACCGCGACGCAGACGTCATATTGGCTTTCGCCGAAATCGAACCGATCTTCCTCCGCGGTCTTGCCGCCTGCCCGTCGGGCGAAAATTCCTCCCGGATCGATCACGTCGACCCTACCGAACTCGCCGAGCCGTTCCCGCCAGGGCGGAGATGGGCATCCGATCAACAAGATTCTCGAAGCGGGCGGCGCCACGGCGCGAACTCGATCGAGGCAATCGTCAAACACGCGGTCGAGCAAAAATAGTTCCGGTCCCAGCCGGGCAGCGCGGTCGCGACGCAGGGCACGCAGCTTTCGGTCGAACAGGTCGTGGGTCACGGGGGCGCTTGTGCGGTGGCAAAGGCCGCGCGACAAGGGGGCATGGTAGGCGTGCCCCGACCGGTCCGGATTCTGATGAAGACGGTGCTCGACTTCGCGCTGCCGGCGCGATGCGCAGGCTGCGCGGAGGTGATTGCAGAAGTGGGGGCCTTCTGCCCCGACTGCTGGGCCGGGATGGAATGGCTCGGCAATGCTGGTTGCCAGACCTGCGGCCTGCCGCTGGCCTCGACAGAGGCCGACCAATGCGGGCGGTGCTTGGCCGATCCCCCGGGGCTCGACCGGATGCGAGCCGCGGTTGCCTATGACGATCTGTCCCGATCGATCGTGCTTCGCCTCAAATATGGCCGGAAGGTCGCGCTGGCGCGGACAATGGCTCGCTATATGGCTTTGCTGAACGACGCCGGCGGGGGCGAAGCGGTGGTCGTGCCGGTGCCGCTTCATCGCCGCCGTTTATGGTCACGCGGCTTCAACCAGTCCGGGCTGGTCGCCCGTCACTTGGCGAAAGGCTGGGGTTGTCCGTTCGAAGCTGGACTGCTGCGCCGCACGAAACCGACGAAACCGCTTAAGGGCATGAGCCATGGTCAGCGGCGCAAGGCCGTGGCGGGCGCCTTCGCGGTCGCCGATCCTGACCGAATCAAAGGAAGAGAGGTCATCTTGATCGACGATGTGCTGACCAGCGGGAGCACGGCGGAGGCCTGTGCCCGAGCCCTTCGGAAGGCGGGCGCGGCGCGGGTTGAGCTGATTTGCTGGGCACGGGTGGTGCGCCCCGCGCATTTAATGCGTTAGGGCGGGGTTGGATGGAGAGGGAGTTTCGGGTGCCCAAGGTTGAAATCTACACCAAAATGACGTGCGGTTTCTGCATCCGCGCGAAGAAGCTGCTCGATATGAAGAAGGTGCCTTACGAGGAGATTTCCGTCGACCTAGGCGGACCGAGGAAAGCGGAGATGGTCGAGCGCGCGAACGGGCGGATGACGGTGCCGCAAATCTTCATCGACGGGCGGCATATCGGCGGCTGCGACGCATTGATGGCCCTCGAATATGACGGCAAGTTGGACGAATTGCTCGCCGCATGAGCGCGGCTCGCATCGCTCTCTATCAGGCGCAAAGCGGGATCGATCCCGCGGCCAATTCGGAGCGGCTCGGCAGTGCGGTGCGTGACGCGGCGGCGGGTGGCGCGGCCATGCTGTTCACGCCCGAAATGTCGGGAATGCTCGACCGGCTTCGGGAGCGGGCACTCGGCAAGGCGCGGAGCGAAGCCGACGACGAAGTGCTGGCCGGCGTTCGAAATGCAGCGGCCGAGGCGGGTATCTGGGTTCATCTCGGCTCGCTCGCGCTGAAGAGCGAAGGCGGCAAGTTGGTCAATCGCGGGTTCGTGATCGACGACAACGGCGAAATTCGGGCGCGCTACGACAAAATCCATTTGTTCGATGTCGACCTGCCGACGGGCGAGAGTTGGCGCGAGTCGGCGATGTATGAAGCCGGGCGGGAGGCGGTGATTGTAGCCGATACGCCGGTCGGCAAGCTCGGCCTGACCATCTGTTACGACCTGCGCTTCCCCGAGCTGTTTCAGCGGCTGAGCGAGGCGGGCGCCGATCTTATCTCGGTGCCCGCCGCCTTCACGGTT
>Ga0307411_10001302_pt1 | contig 10023 bp, 8 predicted proteins | sample DK1Ometagenome_2_FD_203712 | JGI IMG/M metagenome (GOLD analysis project Ga0307411, IMG submission 203712) | Maize rhizosphere microbial communities from greenhouse at UC Davis, California, United States - DK15-O-1 | ecosystem: Host-associated > Plants > Roots > Rhizosphere > Soil | place: USA...
ACTGGCCTGGACGGGCCTCGCGCTGATGCTCGGTGCCATCGCCCTGGCGCCGCCCGGCGCCGACGGCAGCGCGCTGATCGCCGCGGGACCGACGGTCGGAGCGGCGCTCTTCATTGCGGCCGGGCCGCTGGCGATGATCAATCGCACAGTGTTCGCCTGGCGACCGGTGGTCTACGTCGGGTTGATCAGTTATCCGCTGTACCTGTGGCACTGGCCGCTGCTCAGCTACGTTCGCATCCTGCACCTTCCGGACGTGGGACTCGACCGCCAGCTGCGCCTGGTGGCGATTGCGGTGTCCGTGGTCGCGGCGGTGCTCACGTATCAATACGTCGAACTTCCGGTGAGACGCAGGCGAGACCTCGGCCGGCTGGGTGTCCGCCTGATGGGCACGCTGGCTGGCGTGGGGCTGCTCGCGTTGTCGCTGCAGGCGAGTCATGGGTTGCCGCAACGCACGCCGTTGGCGGTTGACCCTTTCGCGTGGCCGGAGTCACTGCGCTTCGACGACCCGTGCCTGGCGCGTTACGGGCAACCGGAGAAATTCCGCAGCGAGGCTTTTTGCGTTCGCAACGACGCGGCGCGCGAGCCGGCCATCGTCGTGATCGGCGACTCGCATGCAAACGCGCTGTGGCCCGGCGTCGAGGCCGTGCATCACGCCGAGTCTGTATTGCAAATTGGCGGCTCGGCCTGTCCGTTCCTGCGACGCATGCAGTTCTGGCGCGAGGACGCGCCTTCCCATCGCGAGGTCTGCGTCCCGCTGATCGACGCGGCCTATGACGCGATCACGCCGGCGACCCGCGTGGTGATACTCGCCGCACGCAGCACCATTTACGCGACGCCCGAGAAATCACGCGACTATGGGGCGCGAGGACCCGTGCACCTCAGATCCCTGGATTTCCCGCAAGCCGCGCCGCTCGAGGCTTACGAAAGAGGGCTGGCCAGCGACCTCGCGCGCCTGCTCGAATCCGGCGTGGAAGTGCTGCTGGTACTGCAGGTGCCGGAACTCGACTTCTCGCCGCGCACCTGCCTGGCAATCCGTCCTTTCCAGCGGTTGTTGCCGTCCGGGCTACCGCCGCACCGCTGCACGATGCCGCGGCGCGACGTGGAGGCCGGTCAGGCCGCGTATCGTGCTGTCGTTGCACGCGTGGTCGCGTCGCTCGCTTCACCCAGGCTGCGTGTGCTCGATCCCATGGATGTGTTGTGCGACGCAAACGAGTGCCACGCCATGCTCGACGGCGTGCTCATGTACCGGGACGAGGATCACCTCGGCATCGCCGGTTCGCGGCTCGTCTGGACACGTCTCGAGGCACGCGCCGGCCTGCCGCCACACTGACTGCCACAGCAGGCGGCGATGGAATTGTGCACGTGCCAGCACGACATCCACCTTCGATGTCGGCACGTCCCCGGCAGGCGGTGAAACCGTGGAAGCAGCGTGACGTGCAGCGGCGATTCGCGCTCGATCGGTTCGTGCCGCAGCACGCGTGCGCGCACCGGCTTCCCAGTCGACGCGATCTCGGCCGCGTACTCGCCGCCGTCCCCGTTGAACAGCACGAAGTGCGCGCCGGCCGCCAGCCGCAACACGCGAGTCAGGTGCTCGCCGGCCTGCGCGGGCAGCGCGATCTCGCCGCCCGCCTCGAGTTTCCCGGGCACGTGGATACGCGTCAGGCGCAGCTGCTCGAGGCCATCGAGCCGCTGATCGCCCGCCGCCGCGAAGCGCACCTGCGGGAAGCTAACTAGAGGCACGCATGGCCGAACGCATATCCGAGATCTACAGCCTGCTGGTGCCCTTGATGGACGGGCGCCTGATCATTCCGCGCTCCTGCGTGGCCGAGGTGGTGGGTTTCCAGAATCCCTCGGAAATGCCGGGCGCTCCGCCCTGGTATCTCGGTATGTTTGCCTGGGGCAGCCGTCAGATTCCGCTGATTTCGTTCGAGGGGACCTGTGGCCAGACTATTCCGCCGCTGACCGGACGCAGGCGTGTGGTCGTGCTGTTCGCGCTCGGTTCGCAGGTGGAGGGTGGCTACTATGGAATGGTCTCGCAGGGATTCCCGCAGCTGGTGCGCGTCAGCGCCGACATCCTGCGTCCGGATCCCACCCGCACCTTCCCGAAGCGCACGCCGATCATCTCGCAGGTGCGGATGATCAACGAAGCGCCATGGATTCCGGATCTCGAACGCATCGAAGAAATGATTTCCGAGGAGACCTCAGTCCTCGTCGAGTGACCGTTGCATGACGGCCTATCGGCCGGACGTGGACGGTCTGCGCGCGCTCGCCGTTTCGGTGGTGGTGCTGTTCCACCTCGTTCCGGGAACTTTGCCCGGCGGCTACCTGGGCGTGGACATTTTCTTCGTCATCTCGGGCTATCTCATCTCCGGCATGATCCTCGCCGACCTGCGGCGCGGCCGCTTCAGCCTGCTCGATTTCTACCTGCGCCGCGTGCGCCGCATCCTGCCGGCGCTGTTGACCATGCTCCTCGGCGTGTCGCTGCTGGCGCTGCTGATCCTCATGCCCGACGAGATGGCGCAGTTCGCCTCGAACGTCACCGCCGGCGCGCTGTTCGTGCCCAACCTCGTGCTGGCGCGCGAGGCAGGCTACTTCGATGCGGCTGCCGCCGCGAATCCGCTGCTGCACCTGTGGTCATTGGGCGTCGAGGAGCAGTTCTATCTGCTGTGGCCCGCCGCGCTGATGCTGCTGGTGCCGCGCGTGAGCCTGCGCGCGGTGGTGTTCACGATGATCGCGATCGTCGTCGTGTCTTTCGCGCTGCAGCTGGCGCTGGCGCCGGGCTCGCCCAACGCCGCCTTCTACCTGCCGATCACGCGGTTCTGGCAGCTGATGGCGGGCGCGCTGCTGGCCGCCGCGGAGATCCGCCGGGCTGCCGCGGGCGCAGCCGTGCCGGTGCGGCCGGCATGGCGCGGGCATGCGCTTTCATTTGCCGGGCTGGCGCTGATCGCAGGCGCCATCCTGCTGGCACGGGGACGTCCCGCGGGCGCGCCCGGGCTGGCGGTGGCCGCCACGCTCGGGGCCGCGCTGTTCATCGCCGCCGGCCGCGACGCCCTGCCGAACCGCAGGTTGTTTGCCTGGCGACCGGTGGTCTACGTGGGTCTCATCTCCTATCCACTGTACCTGTGGCATTGGCCGCCGCTGAGTTTCCTGCACATCATGGAGCTCGATCGTGGCGCGAGCGGTGCGTGGCTGCAGCTCGGGGCCGCGGCCTTCGCGGTACTCGCCGCGATGGCGACCTATCACTTCATCGAGCTGCCGCTGCGTGGGCGCAAGGATCTGCGCAAGCTGGGCGTACGGCTCGTGTCCCTGCTCGGCACGGCGGCGGTGGCGGGCATCGTGGTGGCAGGCACCGGGGGGCTGCCGCAGCGTACCTCGCTGGACCACAACCCCTTCGTGCGCACCGAGGCCATGCGCCGCGAAGATCGTTGCTCGGACCTGTACGCGCAGCCCGCGGAGTACCGCAAGAACGCATTCTGCATGCGCAACGATTACGAGCACGATCCCACCATCGTGCTGCTGGGCGACTCGCACGCCGGCATGCTGATGTCCGCGGTGCGCGATTCCTATCCGGGTGTTTCGGTGCTGCAGATCGGGGCCTCCGCCTGTCCCTACCTGCGGAATACCGAGTTCTGGAACGATCACCGGCCTCGCTGGCGGACCTTGTGTCCGCCGTTGATGGCGGCCGCGTATCGCGCCGTCGGTCCGCAGACCCGCGTGGTGATCCTCGCGGCACGCATGCCCATGTACACGGCCACGGACGAGGAATACGCCGCCACGTTCGATTTCGTGTCGGCGAAACACTTTGCGTCGCCGGATTTCCCGCGGGCGTCCGCGCTCGAGGTCTACGAGCGCTCGCTGCGTCGCGACCTGACGCTGCTGCTCCAGAATGATCGCGACGTGGTGATGGTGCTGCCGGTGCCGGCCCTCGACTTCTCGCCGCGCAAGTGTATCCGCCTGCGACCGGTGGACGAATGGCTGCCCGCGCCGGTCGCGGGTAGCTGCAACATGGCCCGTGCGCGGGTCGAAGCGCGGCAGTCCGCCTCCCGGCAGCTGATCGAGCGCGTCATCGCCGACATCCACGATCCCCACCTGCACGTGGTCGATCCCATGCAGGCCTTGTGCGACACGAACTACTGCCACACGGTCATGGACGGCCAGCTGCTGTACCGGGACGACAATCACCTGACGAATGAAGGCGCGAGGCTGGTGTGGTCGCGCATCCGGCCGCGCGGCTTGCCCGCGCTGGTGCGCTTCGATACCTCGCGGACGCTGGTCTCGGCGCACTGAGTCGGTCGGTACCGCCGCTCGGGTCGCGGACCTCAGCGCGAGAAATCCCCGGCCACGGCCTGCAGCGCGGCCAGCGCTGCGAGGCCCGCGGTTTCGGTGCGCATGATACGCGGGCCGAGCCGGCACGAAATGAAGCCGTTGGCGCGCGCGAATTTTTCCTCGTTGTCGGCGAGGCCGCCCTCCGGTCCGATGAGCAGCACCAGTCTCGCGTGGCTGGCACGCGCGGCGGCCGCGACCAGTGCTTCGGACGCATCCACGGCCAGCAGGCAGCGCGTGGCGTCGTCCGGGAGGAACTTCAGCGCATCGCCGAGCGACACGGCTTCGTGCACCACCGGCACCCGGTTGCGCCCGCATTGTTCACAGGCCGAGACCACGACGGACTGCCAGTGTTCGCGCTTGCGCTCGCGCTGCTTCGCATCGACCTTGACCACCGAGCGTTCGGCCAGCACCGGCACGATGCGCGCCACGCCGAGCTCGGTGGACTTCTGCACGATCAGATCCATGCGCTCGCCGCGCGCGACCCCTTGCAACAGGGTGATGTCGAGGAGGGACTCGCGTTCGACCGGGTCGTGGTGCAACAGGCGCGCGCGCGCCTGCTTGCCGCCGCCCGACAGTTCCGCCGCATACTCGCCGCCGCTGCCATCGAACACTACGAGCGGCGCACCCGCTGACAGGCGCAACACCCGGGTGAGGTGCTCGCCCGCCTGCGCCGGCAGCCTTATGTCGTCGCCCGCCGCGAGCGGGCCAGGTACATGGATGCGGGTCAGGCGCATGCGATCTCGATGCCGGCGGTGGCGACCCGCGACAGCAGGTCGATCTCGTCGGGCTCGATGACGTAGGGCGGCATGAAATACACCGTGGTGCCCAGCGGCCGCAGCAGGGCGCCCTGTTCGAGCGCGTGCCGGTAGATGCGCAGGCCGCGGCGCTCCTGCCAGGGCCAGGGCGTGCGGCTGGCCCGATCCTGAACGAGTTCGATGGCGAGGATCATGCCGCGCTGGCGGATCTCGGCCACGTGCCGGTGGTCGCGCAGGTGTTCGACGCTGGCCGCCATGAGCCGTGCGGTCTCGCGATTGCGGCCCAGCACGTCCTGCTCGCGGAAGATCGCCAGCGTGGCATTCGCCGCGGCGCAGGCCAGCGGATTGCCGGTGTAGCTGTGCGAGTGCAGGAAGGCGTTGAGCTTGACGTACTCGTCGTAGAACGCGGCGTAGACCTCATCCGTCGTCATGACCACCGACAGGGGTAGATAGCCACCCGTCAGTCCCTTGGACAGGCACAGGTAGTCAGGCCGGATGCCGGCCTGCTCGCAGGCGAACATCGTGCCCGTGCGCCCGAAGCCAACGGCGATTTCGTCGGCGATGAGATGCACGCCGTGCCGGTCGCAGGCCGCGCGCAGCAGCGCGAGGTAACGAGGATCGTACATGCGCATGCCACCGGCACATTGCACCAGCGGTTCGACGATGACCGCCGCCACGTCCGCCGCGTGCTGCGCGAGCGCCGCTTCCATGGGCGCGAACATGCGCTCGGCGTGCTGCGCTTCGCTCACGCCCGGCTCGCGCGCGAACGAATCCGGCGAGGGCACGGTGATGACGTCCATGAGCAGCGGACGGTAGATGGACTTGTACAGCTCGACGTTGCCCACGGCCAGCGCACCCAGCGTCTCGCCGTGATAGCTGTTGGCCAGCGTGATGAAGCGGGTCTTGCCCGGCCGGCCGCTGTTGCGCCAGTAGTGGAAGCTCATCTTGATGGCGACTTCGATCGCGGCCGAGCCGTTGTCGGCGAAGAAGCAGCGGTCGAGGCCGGGAGGCGCGATGCGCGCGAGCTCCTCGGCCAGCGTGATCGCCGGCTCGTGCGTGAAGCCGGCGAAGATGGCGTGTTCGAGGCGCTCGAGCTGCTCGCGGACCGCGGCATTGATGCGCGGATTGGCGTGCCCGAAGAGGTTGACCCACCAGGAGCTGATGCCGTCGACGTAACGTTTGCCGGCGAAATCCTCGAGCCAGACTCCGCTGCCGGATCGCAGCGGGATCATGGGCAGCGATTCGTGATCCTTCATCTGCGTGCACGGATGCCACACTCGCCGGAGATCGCGCACCACCCAGCTGTCATCGTTGTTCACGAGGACTATTGTGGCATGCTAGCCGCGCCATGCGTCTCGACATCAATACGGGCCTGTTGATCGGCGTCAAACAGGTGTTGTCGCCGCACTTCGACGCACGACCCGCGGGAGTGGCTCCGGACCTCGTCGTGCTGCATGGGATCAGCCTGCCGCCCGGGGAATTCGGCGGGCCATGGATCTCGCGGCTGTTCACCGGTGCGCACCTGCCGCCGGAACATCATGCGTTCTTTTCGACGCTGCAGGGTCTGCGCGCTTCAGCCCACCTGCTGGTGCGGCGGGACGGACGGGTGGTGCAATACGTGTCGTTCCACCAGCGCGCCTGGCACGCAGGCAAGTCGAGCTGGCTGGGACGCGAAGCCTGCAACGACTACTCCATCGGCATCGAGTGCGAGGGCACCGATGAAACACCGTACGAGGCGGCGCAATACGTCGCGGTGCGCGCGCTGCTGGCCGTCTTGTCAGACGCGTATCCGGCGATCACGCGCGAGCGCATCGTCGGACACTCGGACGTGGCGCCGGGTCGCAAGACCGACCCCGGGCCGTCGTTCGACTGGGCCCAGGTCCGCTAGGCTTGTTTTCCCGCGCCACGGTCGTGGCGCCACAACACTTCCGAACCGTGCTCGTGGCGCGCCAGCACGCGCGCGATCACGAACAGCAAGTCCGACAGCCGGTTGAGGTAGCGCGGCACTTCCACGTTGACCTGCTCGCGCTCGGCCAGCGACCACACCCGGCGTTCCGCTCGCCGCGCGATCGTGCGGGCCAGGTGACAGGCCGAGGCCGCGGGCCCGCCGCCGGGAAGGATGAAATCCTTGAGCGGCGGCAGGCTGTCATTGAAGGCGTCGAGCACCTGCTCGAGCGCGGTGATGCGCTCGGCCTTGATGTGCTGCGTGCCCGGGATGCACAACTCGCCGCCGAGATCGAACAGGTCGTGCTGCAGCTCGGTGAGGCAGCGGGCCACGTCCGGTGGCAGGCCGGGCACGGCGAGGATCATGCCGATCGCGCTGTTGGCCTCGTCGACCGTGCCGTAGGCCTCGACCCGCGCATCATCCTTGCGTACCCGGCTGCCATCGCCCAGGCCGGTGGTCCCGTCATCGCCGGTGCGCGTATAGATCCTGCTCAAGCGATGTCCCATGGGCGCCTCCCCAAATCTTCAAAGAAGGGTCATTCGAAGCTGTAGCGGACTCCAATGGTGTACGAGCGACCCTCGGTGCGATAGCCCTGGACCTGGGTGTAGTCCTCGTCGAAGGCGTTTTCGAGGCGCGCCTGCAGGGTGATGCCCCCGTTGATGCGGTAGCGCAGCGTGGCGTTGACCAGCGCGTAGGAATCCAGCGTCACCGTGTCGGGGAAGCTGGTGTCCTTGCGATTGCCGAACGCCTGCAGGTCGACACCCAGGTCGAGCGGCCCCATGTCCCGCGACACGGCCAGCACCAGTGCCTCGCGAGAGCGGCGCAGCAGGCGCTCGTCCGTGAGCTCGTTGCGCGGATCCTGCAGCGTCAGCTCGGCGCGCGCACGCCAGGCTTCACCCGCGAACTGGTAGCCCAGCTCCACGCCCTGGATGCGCGCGCGATCGACGTTCTCGTTGCGGCCCTCGAAGGTCACGGGGTCGAACACGAACGTGACGAGATCTTCGATGCGATTGTCGAAGGCCGACAGCCAGGCCTGCTGGTGTTCGCCGATGTCCTGGCGCAGCGTCAGCTGCAGCTGCTCCGAGACTTCGGGCTGCAGGTCCGGATTGCCGCCGTAGCCGAAGCGATCGGTGCTGTCCGGCGCACGGAAGGCCTTGCCTCCGGACAGCGTGACGCGCGTGCCTTTGCCGAAGACGACGCCGAAGTCGGCATTCCAGGTGGTTTCACCGCCGAAGGTCTCGTGATCCACGTAACCCACGGCGAGGCGCGAATCGACCATGCCCAGGTCGAACTGGTCCTGCACGAAGGCCTGGTTGACCATCGTGCCCTCGTCGATGACCGTGCCGAACGACTGGGCGCGCGCGCGTTCATCACTGTGCGCAGCGCCGAGCGACAAGGAGTGCGGGCCCATGCGCGCGAGGTCGAGCTGTACCTCGCCGGTCACGCGCCGCGTGCGCGCGTAGTCGAACTCCGCCGGACCGAAGCCGGCCTGCAGCTGTTCGATGTCGTCGAGCGTGCGGCCGACGCTGGCACGGACGCCGAAGCCGTCGTTGCGCCGGTATTCGGTTTCCAGCGAATACACGCTGTTCTCGAAGTCCTGCGAGACCGCGGCGTAGGCCGGGGTGGAGAAGGTCTGGTTCGAATACTCGGTGCGCCCGGCGCTGTTCCAGCCGCGGGCGCGGAACTTGAGCGCGTCGGTGGCGGCGACTTCGCCGAACACGCGTGCGGTCACGTCGCGGTAACCACGGTCGACGTCGTCGTCGACGAACACGGGCATGCCGTCGCTCTCGGTGTAGCCGCCGCCCGCGCCGAGCCTGACGCGCTCGCCCGACCACGCGGCGTCAGCGAACACCTGCTGCGTGGCGTTGCTGCCGTACGCGGCGCCGGCACTCGCGCCGGATTTTTCCGCGCCGCGCGTGAACAGCTGGACCACGCCGCCGATGGCGTCGGTGCCGTACAGGGATGAGCCGGGTCCCTTGACGATCTCGATGCGCTCCAGCGACTCGGGCGAAATGCCCTGCAGCGCCGCGCCACCGATGGTGCCCGGGTTGATGCGCACGCCGTCGACCAGCACCACGGTGTGATTGCTCTCGGTGCCGCGCGTGAACAGCGACGTGGTCTGACCGGGCCCGCCGTTGCGCGCGACCTCGAGACCGGCCTGCTGCTGCAGCAGCTCGCTGACGTCGGTGGCCAGCGAACGCTCGATGTCGTTGCGCGAGATCACGATGACCGGCGTGCCGACCGAGTCGAGTGGCCGCGGCGTACGCGTGGCGGTGACGATGGTTTCGTCGAGGTCGTCCTGCGCCAGGACGGCGTGGCTGGCGCAGGCGGCGGAGACGGCGAGCGCAATGCGCGACGCCAGGTTCTTCTGGAACATTTGAGACAGCCTTTCCATGCATTCCCGCATGGGTTGAAGTTGGGCGAACGCCGCAAGGCCGGTCTCCGGACTCACGAACTGGAGTGCTGGCACTCCGGGCACATCGCCTTCCCGAACCGCGCGGTTCAGTGGCATGTTGACGTGCTTGGGTTCGCTTACCGTTGCGGGGGCAGTGCTGGTTTCTCACCAGCTTCCCGTAACCCTGCGGCGCGCGAACTGTAGCGGGATTCGGTGCGAATTGACAGGTCCCGCGACGCTCGCGCAGGCTTCGCGCCTCATGTCATCCGCCGAACGATCCACCGAATTGGAAGCCGCCCTCGACGCGGCACGCGCCGCCGCGGAGGTCATCCGCGGTTTCTATCAACGTAATGTCAGGACCGAGCTCAAGGCGGACAAGTCGCCGGTGACGGAGGCGGACGTGCGCGCGGAGGAAGTGATCCGCGACCTGCTGACGCGGCGCTTCCCGACCTTCGGGTTTTTCGGGGAGGAAACCGGCAAATCCGCCATGGACGCGGAGAGCGTCTGGCTGGTCGATCCCATCGACGGCACCAAGTCCTTCGTGCGCGAGTGCCCGTTCTTCTCCACGCAGATCGCGTTGATGCGCGGCGGGCGATTCGTGC
>Ga0307411_10001303_pt1 | contig 10022 bp, 13 predicted proteins | sample DK1Ometagenome_2_FD_203712 | JGI IMG/M metagenome (GOLD analysis project Ga0307411, IMG submission 203712) | Maize rhizosphere microbial communities from greenhouse at UC Davis, California, United States - DK15-O-1 | ecosystem: Host-associated > Plants > Roots > Rhizosphere > Soil | place: USA...
CGTCCGGGGGGCGGGCGGGGTGGGAGGGGCAGAGGTGGACATGCGCGAAATATGGCAGGGAGGCGCGGCGTTCCGCCGCCCGGCAAGGACAGTTTACGGTTTACGGTGGATGTCGGCGGTCAGCCGTGAACCGTCGACCGTGGACCCAAGACCGTGAACCGTGAACCGTCGTCGCGGAAGCTGACTCGCCCCATGCAACCCTTCTACCCGTGGCGCTGACTCACTCAGCAGACCACCACCTTCCCTCACGAGGACCTATGCGACGTTCCCCAACCCTGCGGCCGACATACCGGCTCGGGCTCGCGGCGACTCTGGCCGCGCTCATCTCGTCTCCCCTTCTGGCGTGCGCGCAGACGCCGCGCCCCACTCCCGCTCCCGCCCCGCGCGCCGACGAGGCGCGCGCCGAGACGAGGGGCGAGCGGGCGCGCGATCGTGCGGAGCGCGACCGCGATCGCCGCGTCGAGGTCTACCACTTCGACGACGGGGAGCGGGACGACCGCGCGGTGCTCGGGGTCATGACCGCTTCGAACGCCGGCAAGCGCGATACGCTCGGCGTCCTCGTGCAGAGCGTCACGGCCGGCGGCCCGGCCGAGAAGGCAGGGGTCGAGGAGGGCGACCGCATCGCGTCCATCAACGGCGTCAGCCTGCGGCTCTCCCCCGAGGATGCCGGCGAGCCCGACCTCAGCGGGCTGATGACCCGCCGCCTGCGGCGCGAGATGGACAAGGTGAAGCCTGGCGCCGCCGTCGAACTCTCGGTCTACTCGGGCGGCCAGTCGAAGACCGTCCGCGTGACGACCGTCCCCGCCGACTCGCTCAATCGCCGCAACGTCAGCTTCAGCCGCGTGGACCGCGAGGAGCGGCCGGTGCTCGGGCTCAACGTGAGCGCCAGCGGCAGCCGCCGCGACACACTCGGCGCGCTCGTCACCGCGGTGGCGACCGACGGGCCGGCCGAGAAAGCGGGGATCGTCGAGGGGGACCGCATCGCCTCGATCAACGGCGTGGACCTGCGCGTGGCGCGCGAGGACGCCGGCGACCGGTGGGCGAGCAGCGTCAAGATGAACCGATTCCAGCGCGAGCTACGCAAGGTGAAGCCGGGGGACGCGGTGGAGCTGCGCGTCGTCACGGCCGGGCAGGCGCGGACCGTCCGCGTGACGGCGGCGAAGGCGAAGGACGTCTACAAGGACCGCGCGGACGGCGGCGGCGGCGTGCGCTTCGAGTTCGGCGGGTTCGGCGGGTTCGGCGGGTTCGGCGACGGCATCGGCTTCGGCGAGGGCGACTTCATTGCCCCCGTGGCGCCGATGCCCCCGATGGCGCCGATGGCCCCGATGCCGCGCATCCGCATGTCGCCGCCCGACGTGGTGATCGAGGGGGCAGACGCCGAGATGCTGCGCGACCTCGGGCGCCAGTACCGCGAGCGCGCCGACCTGCTCCGGCGCCGGGCGCGCGCCGACGCGGCGCCGATGCTGCGCGCGGTGCGGAGCGGCCGGATGAACGCCACGCTCTCCGGCGAGTCGGGCGGCACGATCGCCCTCGGGGGGCTGCGCCTGACGCGCGTCAACGCCGACCTGGCGACCTACTTCGGCAAGGAGAGCGAGGGCGGCCTCCTGGTGACGAGCAGTTCGGGCGCGGAGTGGAGCGCGCTCCGCGAGGGCGACGTCATCCTCTCGGTGAACGGCACCGCCGTCCGCCAGGGCGACCGGACGCGCATCACCCTCGACCGCGCCGAGCGCACCGAGCTCGAGGTGCTGCGGAAGGGGAAGAGGGAGAAGATCGTGGTGGAAGGAGAACGATAGACCGCGAGCAGTTCACGGTTCACGGTCGGCGGTTCGCGGTTGATGGTCGAAACCCTCCGCGCGCGCATCGGCGCGTTCCGGGGGGTTCTCTGCGGTTACCGTCAACCGCGAACGGTGAACTGCCCGATGGCGATCCGCCTTCCATGTGACGGGCGCCGGGGCGACATTGGTGACGACTCCTCTCTCCCGTCTCCCGTGTCCGATCTCCCCATCCACACCGCCACCCGCTACGTTCAGCCGCTCCGCGAGGGCGGGTCGCTGCCGGCGGTCGTGGAGACCGACCGTGGAGAGCTGTTCGTCGTCAAGTTCCGCGGTGCGGGGCAGGGGGCGCGGGTGCTCGTCGCGGAGCTGATCGTCGGGCTGCTGGCGCGCGAGGTCGGTCTGCCGACGCCGGACCTCGCGGTCGTCGAGGTGCCGTCGCGCTTCGGGCGGAGCGAACCGGACCCCGAGATCCAGGAGCTGCTCCAGCGCAGCCACGGCGTGAACGTCGGCCTCCGCTACCTCGACGGCTCGTTCAACTTCGACGTGCTGGCGGCGGGCGACCTCGTGTCCGAGTCGTTCGCGACGCATCTCGTCTGGTTCGACGCGCTCGTCACGAACCCCGACCGCACGCACCGCAACCCGAACCTCCTCTTCTGGCGCCGCGAGCCGTGGCTGATCGACCACGGGGCGGCACTTTATGCGCACCACGACTGGTCGCAGGTGGACGAGGCGCGCACGCGCACGCCGTTCCCGCTCATCCGCACCCACGTCCTGCTCGCCCTCAGCGGCGACCTCGCGGCGGCGGACGCGGCGCTCGCCCCGCGGCTCGACGAGGCGAGCGTGGACCGCGTGCTGCGCCAGGTGCCCGACGCGCTGCTCGTGGACCCGCTGAGCGCCGACTTCGCGACGGCCGGCGAGGCGCGCGAGCGCTACCGGCGCTACCTGCTGACGCGGCTCGCCGAGCCGCGCGACTTCGTCGCCGAGGCGATCGTGGCGCGCGACCGGCAGCGGCGCGAGCCGCCCCTTCACCTCGCGGCCCGCCGATGACGCGCCCCAGAGCCACGGCGCGTGACCGGCGCGCGGCGCCGCGCGTCGCTCGGAGGGGGCGGTGAGCGGCGGGGAGGCGCGCTGGGTGGACTACGACTTCGCGGTGCTGCGCGTCGTGCCGCACGTCCACGTCGGCGCGTTCGTGCCGGTGGGGGTCGTCGTGCACGCGCGCACGGCCGGCTTCCTCGGCTTCCGCGCCGTCACCGACCCCGCCGAGCTGGCGGCGCGCGTACCGGGCGTGGACAGCGAGCTGCTCGCCCGCTACCTGCGCGCGCTCGAGGCGGTCTCCGCCGGCCGCGCCGAGGCGGGGGCAGTCGCCCTCGCGCCGTCGTCGGAGCGCTTCCACTGGCTCACGGCGCCGCGCTCCGACGTCCTCCAGAGCTCCCCCGTCCACGAGGGGATGTGCGAGGACCCGGCGCGGGCGCTGGAATCGCTGTTCGCGGCCTACGTCGGCGCGCCACCGCCGCGTTAGGCACGACACGGCCGCGCGACCCGGCGGCCCACACGCTCACCCACGAGGAGCACCGATGGACGACAAGCAGCTCGCGAAGCTGATCAAGAAGAACGCCGCCAGGGCCGCCAATCCCTCGAAGCTGCGGCCGGCCAAGAAGTACGACGCGACGCTCCCCGACCGCGAGGAGGACGACGCGGCCGAGGAGCGCAAGCAGCTGTTCAAGGAGATGAAGAAGCGCGAGTTCTGAGCGGTGCCCCGGTGAGTCGCCGAGCTTGCCAACGGCGTGCTCCGATCCCACTGTAGCACTGCCACGTTCACAGGAGGCAGCATGCGCGACACGGTCGGGGTCCCCGGGCTGATCGGGCTCGTCGTCCTCGTGGTGTGGGTGGTGGGGTGGATCGTCTTCGGCATGCACGAGGGCGGCTGGCACTTCCTCTTCCCGATCGGCGTCGTGCTGCTGCTCGCGCAGGTCGTGCGACGGGTGGACGCCGCGTCCTGAGCGGCGCGCCCGCCGCCGTCAGAGGCTGACGACGAGCGAGCGGATCGCGCCGGCGCGGGTGCCCTCGGTAGTCGCCACGGCGTGCCACCAGTACACGACGGCGTCGCGCCCGTGGGCGAGCCCGGAGGAGCCGCCGATCCGGATCGCCCGCTCGGCGCCGGGCGCGATCGGCGGGCAGCGCGCGGGGTCGGTGCAGGGATACCAGTCGGCGAGGGCGAGCCGCGCGCGGTCCTCGACGTGGGAGTAGACCGCCCGGTCGCCGCGGTTGAGGAGCCAGAGGTCGTCGCGGCCGACGACGGCGATCAGCGCCCCGCCGCGCGCCGCCGCACCCGCGACGGCGCTCCGACCCGCACTCGGCCCGGCGAGCGTCGGGGGAAGCACGAGGGCCGCAGCAGCGGCACGCAGGCGACGGAGCACGAGTGACGGGGCGCGAGGCGCGGTATGCGGGGCGCGATTGTGTTGCCCCGTAAGCTCCCTACCTGCGTCGGCCGCCCGCGGTCACCGTGGGGCGGCTCTCGGACCGCGCCCCGCGCCCCTACGTCCTGCGCGCGTCCCCCGTCGTCTCGGGGCGGAACTCGGCGACGACGTCGATCAGGCCGACGATGTTGCGGTTCAGCTCCTCGAGGTGCTCGGCGGGGATCCAGTACTCCTGGTGGTCGCGCGAGCCGACCGTGTGCACCGGGTAGGGGGCGAGGAACTCGGTGCGCACGGCGAAGCGCGTGACGTAGCCGACGAAGCCCGACGCGGTGTCCTTGACGTTCCAGTCGCGCGCGATCTGCGCCGCGTAGGCCTCCGTCGTCACCGGGTAGAAGACCGGCTGGTGCGGAAGGCGCGACGGCCACTGGCCGAAGCCGTTGCGGACGAGCAGCGCGTACTCCGCGGCGCCGATCGGCCGGTAGAGCAGGGTGACGGACTCGCCGCCAGCGCTCACGTGCCGCCTAACGCGGGAACCGGCGGCGGGGCCGGGAAGAGGGCGTCGGCGATCGCCGCGATCTCCTCGGCGTCGCGCCACGCGGCCTCGAGCTCGGCGAGCTCGCCGTCGAGCGCGCGGCGCTCGGCGTCCTCGTGCGCCGCCATCTCGAGCGCGAGGCGGTCCACGAGCGGGACGTCGATCAGCGCCGCGCGCGGCTCGCTGCCGATGCCGCCGTGCCCCCAGAACGTGCGCCCGGTGAGGCGCAGGGCGAGCCGCTCGACGTCCGACAGGTCGCCCTCGAGCGCCTGCACACCGAGCCGCCAGTCGCTCCCCCCGTCCGCCCCCCGCCCCCAGTCGGAGCGCATGGCGAGGGCGAGCACGCGGTTGAAGTAGCTGTCGGGCTGCGCGCTCTCGTCCACCTTGCGCACCGCGTGCTCGAGCAGCTCCCGTCCCACGCCGCCCGCCCGCCCGGTCGCGTTCACCGCGGCGAGCAGCTTGGCCGCGGTGCGGATGCCGGCGTCGCCGTGGATCGTCAGCGCGCCGCGGTCGTGGGGGACGAGGAGCGCCCAGGGCCGGCCCGGCTCGGGGCGCATCAGGGTGACGTCGGGAATGTGGCGCCAGCGGACGACGGCGAGGGGGAGGTCCGTGCCGACCCCCGGGAGCTCGGGAGCGAGCCGCACGGCGTCGAGGACGCGGCTGCCGCGGTGCCGGGCGAGCAGCCGCGCGACCGCGGCGCGGTCGTCGGGGGGGCCGCTCTCCATACCGCGGCGGAACCGCGCCACCGCGCCGAGGGCGACGCGGGTGAGGCCGGCGCCGAGCCGCGCGCCGATCGAACGCCGCCGCGTGAGCACCCGCCCGTAGCGCCATGCCGCCACCTCGGGGCGCAGCGCCTCGCCGATCCGCACGAGCTCCGTGTCGCCGGCCAGCCACGCCAGCCCGATGTTGCCGGTCGAGTAGCGGAGGCGCGTGCCGCGGAACAGCCGCTCGCACTCCTCGACCGCCTCCCACCGCTCGTCGAGCGGCGCGAGGTTCCACTGCGCGCACTCGCCGCAGATCGCCCAGAGCCGCCCCTTCGCCGCGTCGAACGCCACGCGGCGCCCGACCGGGAACTGCTCGACCGCGTCGTTGACGCCGAGCGGGGCGTAGCACTGGATGCACGTCGAGTACATGGCTGAGACTACAACCGGGGGGAGGGATGGCGCCAGAGACAGAGGGCCGAGCGAGGAGCAATGGATTGGTAAGGAGCGTGAACCCTGAGAGGGGCACCCGCCTCACGGCTCACGTCTCTCATGGTTCCATCTCACCTCGCGCGCCCGTCGCCGTTCCGGGCGGCACGTCGCCTGCTTAGCCACCGTCCCCATCCACGCCCCCGGAGCTCCCGCACGCGATGCCAGAGAAGAACGAGGACCTGCACGGCAACGCGCCCGATAGCTCGCCGGTCGCGCTCGTCATCGTGGACGTCATCAACGACCTGGAGTTCCCGGGCGGAGAGGCGCTGCTCGAGGAGGCGGTGGCGGCCGCCGAGCGAATCGCGGAGCTGAAGCGGCGGGCGAAGGCGCTCGGCGTGCCGGTCATCTACGCCAACGACAACTTCGGCAAGTGGCGCTCGGACTTCCGCGAGGTCGTCGAGCACGTGCTCCACGACGGCGTGCGCGGCCGGCGCCTCGCCGAGCTGCTGCACCCGGACACCGACGACTACTTCGTCCTCAAGCCCAAGCACTCGGCGTTCTACGCGACGACGCTCGACACCCTGCTCGACTACCTGGGCCCGCGCCGACTGGTCCTCACCGGCGTGACGGGGGACGTCTGCGTCCTCTTCACGGCGAGCGACGCCTACATGCGCGACTTCGCGATCCACGTCCCCGCCGACTGCGTCGCCTCGGTCTCTGCCGAGCACACCCGCCAGGCGCTGGAGTACATGGAGCGTGTCCTGCGCGTGGACACGACGCCGTCCACGGAGCTCGACCTCGAGCGGCTCCTGCGCGAGGCCGCCACGGACTGACTCCGGCGGCCGCCCCGGCGGTTTATCGGCGTTTGTTCGGTAAACGCTGGTTGCGGTACGGTCCAGCTCGCCGTCCATGTGCTGATGCCCGGCCCCTCGGCCGTACCGGGCAGCCACGATCGGGCGCGCGAGCTCGGGGAGGACCGTTGGGTCAAGCCACCTCTTCAGAGTACGTCAGCTCCGCCGAAGCGGCGGGGCTCCGATACGTCACGGACGGCATCCCGGGCATCCGGCGCAAGCGTCACGGCCGCGGCTTCTCGTACGTGGACGCGGACGGCCGCGTCATCCGCGAGCGCGCCACGATCCGGCGCTTCCGCTCGCTCGCCATCCCGCCGGCGTGGACCGACGTCTGGATCTGCCCCGACCCGGACGGCCACCTCCAGGTCACGGCGCGCGACGCGCGCGGGCGGAAGCAGTACCGCTACCACGCGCGGTTCCGCGCCCACCGCGACGGCACGAAGTTCGATCGCATGCTCGCCCTCAGCGACGTGCTGTGGAAGGTGCGCGAGCGCGTCGAGCACGACATCGCGCTCCCCGGCCTGTCGCGCGACAAGGTGATGGCGACGGTGGTCTGGCTGCTCGAGCGGACGCTCATCCGCATCGGGACGCACGAGTACGCGAAGGCCAACAAATCGTTCGGCCTGACGACGCTGCGCCGGCGCCACGTGCAGATCGAGGGCTCCACGCTGCGCTTCGACTTCCGCGGCAAGAGCGGGATCGTCCACTCGGTGGCGGTCACCGACCGCCGGATCGCGCGCATCGTGCAGCGGTGCCGCGAGCTGCCCGGTCACGAGCTGTTCCAGTACGTGGACGACGCCGGGCAGCGGCAGAGCGTGCAGGCGGAGGACGTGAACGCCTACCTGCGCGAGGTCGCCGGCCGCGAGGTGACGGCGAAGGACTTCCGCACGTGGGCCGGCACGATGATCACGGCCCAGGCGCTGCGCGAGGTCGGGCCGTCGCGCACGAAGCGCGACGCCGAGCGGGCCGTCGTGCGCGCGGTCGACCAGACGGCGGCGCGGCTCGGCAACACGCGCAGCGTCTGCCGCAAGTACTACATCCACCCCGAGCTCATCGAGGCCTACCTGAGCGGGAGCGTGCTGCCGCCGCCCCCGCCGCCCGACGCGCCGCGTGCCGAGCAGCGCGCCGAGGGCCCCGTGCTGCGCCGCCACGAGGCCGAGGTGCTGGGGTTCCTCAAGGCGCGCCTGGGGTGGAAGGAGGCCGCGGCGAAGGCGGCGTCCGAGCCGGAAGCGGGCGCCGAGGGCGCGCCGCCGGCGGCGGCGGAGCTGCTGCTGGTCGCCGCCGACTAGCGGAGCGCGTGCTTGCGGGGCCGCCGGCGCGGGCGTGGCGGCCGGTGTCCGGTCACGCGCTCGTAGGCGATCGCGGCGGTGCGCCGCGCCGCCACCTGCGCGAGGGCGACGACGACGGCCGCCGCCGCGGTCCAGGCGAGGGCGCGTCCCCAGTCCACGTCGGGCCCCGCGGGGTCGTCGGGCGGGTCCTCGCCCGACGCCATCCGCCACGCGGCGACGAGCGCGCGCTCGGCGAGCGGCGCCGCGGCGGCGCTCGCGGCCGCCGCGAGGAGGGCCCACTGCTGTCGCCGGTTCACGTGCACCATGTCTCCGCGCTCCGCTGAGGTGTGGCGTCAGACCGGGCAACGGGCGTGCCGTGTCGCTAGCGCACCGGCGTGACGGTCAGCGCTCGGCGCGCCGCCGGCACTCCACGAGCAGTGAGAGCGGCCGGCCGCTCTCCGGATGCAGCGGCTCGTCGAGCGCGGCGATGTACAGGCCGGCGCCGGCGAGCTCCGTGACCCACGAGCCGAGTGGGCGGAAGTACCAGGGCATCGGGGCGGGGAAGCGCACGCCGAAGCCGTCGAAGCTCTCGACGCGCCAGCCGCCGTGGTACGGACCGTCGCCGGCCACCACCCACGGGTGCGCGGTCTGGACGACGAGGCGCCCGCCGCCGGGCGCGAGCCGCGCGGCGAGCGCCGCCAGCACGGGCGCGAGCGGGTCGCCGAGCAGCGAGAAGTTGCAGACGACGAGGTCCCACGGCCCGGCAGCGAGCGACGCGTCGGCGACGAGCGCCTCGTAGCTCGCCACCTCGAACGTCGCGCCGCCTCCGACGCGGCGTGCGCGCTCGACGAGCGCCTCGCTCGCGTCCACACCGACGGCGTGCGTCCCGCGCGCGGCGAGGGCGCGCGTCAGCCACCCCTCGCCGCAGCCGACGTCGAGCGCACTCCGGGGCGCGCCACCGGCCGCGCAGGCCCGCAGGACCGCCTCGTCGGTCCCCGCGCGCCGGCTCGGGATGAGCGAATCGCGCACCGCCTCGGTCCACGCCTCGGCGTTCGCCTCCCAGCTCGCCCGAAGCTGTGCCTCCAGCTCGTCCGACAGCGTCACGGCGCCGGTAGCCGGCGTGCCTTCGTCGTTCCCCATGGGAGGTCAGTCACTCGTCACGAGGCACCGGAACGTGCCGCCGATCAGGAGGCACGTCTCCCCCGCCTCCTGGCCGTAGCCGATCTCGATCGCGTCGGCGCGGTACACGAAGTCGGTGTCGGCCTCGACGTCCCGGCCCCGGGCACCGCGCGCTCCGCGGCCGAGCCAGATCCCGTCGTGAACGCCCCCGGCCTTGACCACGTGCAGCGCGAAGCCGCCCGCCCCGCGCCGCAGGAGCGCGACCGTGAGCTGTGCGCTGTCGGGTGGTGCGGCCGCGCGGACGAGCTGCACGGCGTAGTCGAGTCGGCCGTCGGCGTCGAAGTCGCCGCTGATCCACTCGGGCCGCTGCCCCGGCGCGAGCTGCCGGCGCAGTGCCGGCAGCAGTGTGGCGAATCGCCAGCCGGGGTACGCGGCGTCCACCGCCCGCCGCACGGCGGACGGCAGCGACGGAGGCGCCGACGGAGCGCGCGCGCCGAGCGACACGGCGAACAGCAGCAGGAAAACCACCAACATGCGACGCCGTCAGGCCGGGCACCGCCGCGCCGCGCCGGTGCGCGACGTCGTGGCCCACTCGATCGCCTGGTCCACCTGGTCGGCCATCCACGCCGCGCCGCGCTGGGTCAGCCGCGCCGTGAGGTCGTCCGACATGCCGAACCCCTTGAGCTCGACCGCGCGGTTGCTGACGATCGCGCCGTCCGCCGCGCGCACGACGTGGAGCTGGAGGTCGGTCACCCACGGGCTGGCGCGGCTCAGCCGCGGGATGAGCGCCCACTGGGCACCGGCAGACCGCGCGAGCTGCGCGCCGGCATCGGGGTGGTCGTAGTAGTACGTCGGCCCCGCCTGGCCGCGCGCCTCGGCGAGCGAGTCCAGGACGACGACCTCGTAGCCGCACTCGCCGGCGAGACG
>Ga0307411_10001304_pt1 | contig 10019 bp, 8 predicted proteins | sample DK1Ometagenome_2_FD_203712 | JGI IMG/M metagenome (GOLD analysis project Ga0307411, IMG submission 203712) | Maize rhizosphere microbial communities from greenhouse at UC Davis, California, United States - DK15-O-1 | ecosystem: Host-associated > Plants > Roots > Rhizosphere > Soil | place: USA...
GGGCGTCGGCGCAGGGCTCGCGGTGGCCTCGAGCGACGTGGGCGCCGGCCGGGCGGCGGCCCGCTCGACACTCGGCTCCGGGTCGGGCAGGAGCTCGAGCAGGGCGAGGGTCTGGGCGAGGTCGACCGCCGGGGGGGCGGGCGGAGGCGCGACCGCCGGCGTCGGCATCGGGACCGGCGTGACGGTCGAGCGCGCGGGCTCGGCGGCCACGCGCGAGGAGGCGAGCTGGAAGTGCGGGTGGCGCAGGATCGGAAGCCACTGGTCGGCGCGCTGGTGCCAGATGTCGCTCGTGGCGGTCACCGTACCGTCGCGCACCGCGTCGACGAGGGCGTCCATGCTCTCGATCGCGCGCTCTTCCCCGTTCGGTAGCCTGATGCGGTACATCCCGTAGCCTCGGCGGTCGTCAGATGACATCGCACGGGGAGCAACGGGCGGGCCACGTCGTAAGTCGTTGCGGCAGCGGAGGCCGGCGGGAGCGCACGCGCGCGCCGCGCAACCGGCTGCACGGCGAACGGGCAAGGAATGGCACGCCCGTCCGCCCGTGCGCGTCCTACACGCGCAGTTCGGAGCGCTCCGTCTCCACCCGGTTGCGGCCGCGCTGCTTGGCCAGGTAGCAGGCCTGGTCGGCCCGCGCGACGAGGGCGTCGGGCACGGCGTCGCGCTGGAGAGTGCCGGCGGTGCCGAGGCTCAGGGTGACGGCGATCGGCTCGGCCACGTACTCGCGCACCAGCGGCTCGGCGGCGACCGCCTCGCGGACGCGCTCGGCGAGCGCCGGCGCGTCGTCGGGGGAGGTGTGGGGCAGGAGCACCACGAACTCCTCGCCGCCCCAGCGGAAGAGCAGGTCGTGCTCGCGCACTACGCTCTGCACGCGCCGCGCGAGCTGGCGCAGCACCTCGTCGCCCAGCTCGTGCCCGTAGGTGTCGTTGATCTGCTTGAAGCGGTCGACGTCGAAGAAGATCAGCGAGAGGCCGAGCCCCAGGCGGTGGCTGCGGTCGAGCTCCTTCTCGAAGAGCGGATAGAAGGCGCGGCGGTTGAGCGCGCCGGTGAGCGCGTCGCGGCGGCCCACCGCGCGCTCGCGCTCGCCGTGGCGCGCCAGCGCGCTGGCGAAGGCGGTGGTCGTGACCATCGCCACGAGGACCAGCAGCGCCAGGAACCAGAGGATCTCGCGCAGGCGCGGCAGCAGCAGGTCGCCGCTCGGCGTGCGCGCGTCGGCGGGGATGCGCAGCGAATCGGTGATCATGCCGACGCCCTGGAAGACGAGCGCCGTCATCAGCAGCACCACCACCACGAGGAGGCCGACGCTGCGCGTATAGCTGAAGGTGTGGCGCGGCGGGGTGGGAAACTGCCGGTCCACCCAGCCGCGCACCCGCGGCCCGAAGGCGCGCAGCGCGGGCGGGACGAGCAGCCCCATCTGCAGCAGGTCGCCGACGACCCAGCCCTGCCAGATGCGGTTGCCGGTGAGCAGGTCGAGGTCCTTGGCGTCGATCCAGATGAGGCCCGCGAGCGAGCTCGCCACCGCCGCGATCGCCGCGACCGCGAAGAAGCGCAGGAGGTCGCCGCGGCGCTCGAGGTCGGGGTGGATGTTCAGCACCACCATCGAGCCCCAGAGGATGATCAGCTCGATCGGCGTGGCGAAGGCGAAGAGCACCGCGACGTGCAGCGGCAGCCCCGCGTAGAGCGCGCTGGTGAGCGTCGCGGCGTACGCCGGCACGCTGCCCCAGGCGGGTCCCAGCCAGAGAGCGAGGAGGAGCGTGACGTACAGCGGCGGATAGAGAGTCACGCTGACGGTCGCGCCGCCCACCTGGACCGGGATGCCGCTCCAGTCGAAGTGCGCCTCGAGCAGGGCGAAGCCGACGGCGAGCGCGCTCGCCGCGAGCCACGCGAGGGTGACACGACGGACTCCAGGATGGCGGCCGGACTCGCGCACGAGGGCGAGGGGCCACCACGCCGGGCCATTCTGATGGCCGAGCGGCGCAGGGCTCACGACGGGGCTCCATTGTGCCGGGAAGCCGACAATATACGTGCCGGAGGCCGGTCTCCGCATCGGGGAGGGCACGGCGACGGCCGCGGGGCTATCGGATCGACACCGCAAGTTACGAGAGGCCTGTTGGCCGTCCGCAACGCGGTCCGGGCCGTGCGGGAGGTCCGGAGGGCGGGGTGCCGGCGAGAGCCCGCACCCGTTCCCTGCCGGGGAGTGTGCACCATAAAAGCCGTCATGTCAAAAGTTTGCGGTGCTTCGACGTCGTGGGGCACCCGGGTTGCGCGCTCGCACTCGGCTCCGACGGCGCTCGTACGGGCCCTCTTTTTGCACATGAGGCGGTCGCCCGCGCGGGGCCTCGTTCCGCGCGATCCCCATGTCATCGGCAGGTAGGCGCTCTACCGGTCTCGACGACAGTCGCATCAACACGTTGCATATGGAGTACCGCATGCGTACCAAGGGCACGGTGAAGTGGTTCAACGACGCCAAGGGCTTCGGTTTCATCACGCCGGAGGATGGCTCGAAGGATTGCTTCGTCCACCACTCGGCCATCCAGGTCAAGGGTTTCCGCAGCCTGGCCGAGGGTGAGCACGTGGAGTTCGACATCGTCCAGGGCGCCAAGGGCCCGGCGGCCGAGAACGTCACGAAGGTCGGCCAGTAAGCCGGCACCGGCTCGTCGCCGATGACAGACGGGGCCGTCTCGTACAGAGACGGCCCCGTCGTCGTTTTCCTCTCAGTCGAGCGCGCTCGGCTTCCGGCTCAGGGCGCGCGCACGATGAAGAGCGTCTGTGCCACCCCGCGCTCGCCGAGCGGGATGCCGGCGAGCCAGCGCTGCACGACGCGCGCGGGGAGGGTGTAGCCGTAGCGCGTGTCGCTTGCGAGATCGGGGTCGCGGCCGATCGGCAGCGGGGCGGGGCGGCGCGTCACCACGGCGACGATCACCTGCTGCGAGCGGGTGCGGCCCCGGGGCAGCGAGGGCACGAGCTCGTAGCCCTGGTACTGCCACTCGGGGAGTGGGAACTCCAGCCTCTCGCCGGCGCGGATCGGCAGCTCGGCCACGAGCTCGTTCGGCGCCAGCACCGTCAGGTCGGCGCCGCCGGCCCCGGTGAGCAGGGTCAGCCAGCCGTCCTCGGCGCTGGTGACGAAGAAGCGCAGCGGATCGCCGTCGTCGCCGTCGGCGACGTACTCCTCGAGCTCGGTGGCCACCGCGACTCGGATGCGTCCGCTCGACGGCAGGGCCGTCCGCGGCGCCGCCACCGCCGCCGGGCTCCGCTCACCCCGGCGGCGAGGCGCGGGCGTGAGCCGGCCGTCCTCCGCTTCGGTGCGCTGCCGGAGGCGCTCACGCTCTCCCTGCCGCCTGCGGCGCTCGTCCAGCCGGGCCCGCTCCCTGGGGCTCGCCGGGGCGCCGGCGGAATCGGCGGCCTCGACCTCGAATCCGGGCTCGGCCTCGTAGGAGCCGTCGTCGTCGGACCGCTCGCGGCCGCCCTGGGCGGCGAGGGCGGCGGGGGCGAGCACGAGGAGCAGCGGGAGGAGCAGGAGCCGGCGGCGGGACGGGGGTGGGAAGCGCATCCTCCAATATCGGCAGCGGTACGCCGGCGCTGAAGCCGCCGGAGGGGCGGGCGCGAGGGGGTGCGCCCCTTTGACACCCCTCCCTAGCGCAAACCCATACCCACCGCTATATTCGCTGGCTACGGTGCACTGGAGTGCGCCGCAGCCCACACACGTGTAGCGGGACCCGGCCGCACGCTGGGTCCCGTCTTTACGACTGCCATGGCGAATGCCGTGACGGTCGCGGGTGGGGGAGCAACGCTGTCAGGTGCGTGCGGATGCCCGGACCCGACACCACTAACACCAAATCAGGGATACACCGCACATGCGTACCAAGGGCACCGTGAAGTGGTTCAACGACGCCAAGGGCTTCGGTTTCATCACGCCGGAGGACGGCTCGAAGGACTGCTTCGTCCACCACTCGGCCATCCAGTCGAACGGCTTCCGTTCGCTCGCCGAGGGTGAGCGCGTGGAGTTCGACATCGTGCAGGGCCAGAAGGGCCCGGCCGCCGAGAACGTCACGAAGGTCGGCGCCTGAGCAAGCGGTCGTATCCGTACGGTAGCACCAGCACCCACACCACCTGAGGAACCGAGAAGATGACGATCGAGATCAAGCTCGGCGACGAGGACCGGATCGAGTGGGCGCTCAAGGCGTTCAAGCGGAAGATGCAGCGCTCGGGGATCCTGAAGGATCTGCGTGAGAAGCGCTACTACACGAAGCCGAGCGAGGCGCGGAAGCTGAAGAGCGCCGCCGCCCAGCGTCGGCGCCGCAGCGCGAGCCGCAAGGCCCGCAGCTGAGGTCCGCTGCCCGCTGAAGGGCGCACAACTCCGATCGACGGACGAAGTCGCCCGACGATACGACGAAGCCCCGCGAGATCACTCTCGCGGGGCTTCTCGTTTCATGGCCGCCCGCGCGGCGGCCGCGCATCGATCACGGGTTGAGCGCCTCGGCCTGCTGCGCGGCGCGCAGCGCCGGCTCGATGGGCATGCCGAGCCCCTCGGCGACGCGGCGGCCGTAGTCCTCGTCGGCGCGGAAGAAATGCCCGAGCATGCGCTCCTGGATGTCCGGATTGCACTGCTTGAGCAGGCCGACGAGGTTCGAGATCAGCTCGTCGCGCTCCCACGACTCGAAGGAGCGGTACCGCTCGCCCGCCTGGCCGTAGTCGTTGGTGCGCGCGAGGGTCTGCTTCACGACGTTGCCCTGCACGAACGGCGTGTGCGGCTTCCCGGCCGGCTGCGCGACCTGGGGGCCGCCCCGGCTCGTCGGCTCGTAGTTGACGTGCGGATTGGCGCCGTGCGCGACGCTGTCCACGTGGTACGTCATCTGGCCGTCGCGCTGGTTGGTGGCCACCTGGTTGCGCGGCGCGTTGATCGGCAGCTGCAGGTAGTTGGGCCCCACGCGATAGCGCTGCGTGTCGGAGTAGGAGAAGGTGCGGCCCTGCAGCAGCTTGTCGTCGGAGAAGTCGAGGCCGTCGACCAGCACGCCCGTGCCGAAGGCCACCTGCTCCACCTCGGCGAAGTAGTTCGCCGGGTTGCGGTCGAGCACCATGCGGCCGACGGGCCGCAGCGGGAACTGCTCGGGCGGCCAGATCTTCGTCGCGTCGAGCGGATCGAAGTCGAGCTCGGGGTGCTCGCCGTCCTCCATGAGCTGCACCTGCAGCTCCCACTCCGGGAAGTCGCCGCGCTCGATGGCGTCGTAGAGATCCTGGGTGGCGTGGTTGAAGTTCGTCGCCTGGATCTCGTTGGCCTGCTGCTGCGTGAGGTTCCGCTCGCCCTGCTTCGGGATCCAGTGGTACTTCACGAGCACCGCGTCGCCGTTCCCGTTCACCCACTTGTAGGCGTGCACGCCCGAGCCGCGCGTCTCGCGGTAGTTGGCCGGGATGCCCCAGGGGCTGAAGAGCCACGTGATCATGTGCGTGGCTTCCGGCGTCAGGCTCATGAAGTCGAAGATGCGGTTCGGGTCCTGCCGGTTCGTCACCGGATCGGGCTTCAGCGCGTGGATGACGTCGGGGAACTTGATCGCGTCGCGGATGAAGAAGATCTGCAGGTTGTTGCCGACCAGGTCCCAGTTGCCGTCCTCGGTGTAGAACTTCACCGAGAAGCCGCGCGGGTCGCGCGCCGTCTCGGGCGAGTGGCCGCCGTGGATCACCGTCGAGATGCGCGCGAAGACGGGGGTGCGCTTGCCCTTCTCCTGGAAGAGCTTCGCGCGCGTGTACTTCGCGATGGGCTCGCCGCCGACCGTGCCGTACGCCTCGAAATACCCGTGGGCGCCCGCGCCGCGCGCGTGCACCACGCGCTCGGGAATCCGCTCGCGGTCGAAGTGCGAGATCTTCTCGAGGAAGTGGTAGTTCTCGAGCACCGTCGGGCCGCGGTCGCCGACGGTGCGGTTGTTCTTGTTGTCGGAGACCGGGTGGCCCTGCCGCGTGGTGAGGATCGGGGCCTCGCCCGTGCCCTCGTCCTTCCCGTCCTTCTTCCTGCCGTTGCCGCCGTTGCCGCTGCTGGCCATACGCCCTCCTGAAAGCCGAAGCCCGATCGTGGTGTGCCGCGAGGTGAACGCGAGGGAAACGCGCCAGCCCGCACGATAAGCGATGCCGGGCGATAAGGAAAATCGAACGCGTTGATCGTGCCATCGAGCCGGTCTATCTTGCGGGATGTCCGCCCGCGCCCCCGCCATCAGCGACCTCTCCCTCGGCCAGCTCGCCTACGTGGTCGCCGTCGACACCCACCGCCACTTCGGGCGGGCGGCGGCGGCCTGCAACGTCACCCAGCCGACGCTCTCGATGCAGCTCAGGAAGCTCGAGACCTCGCTCGGCGTGTCGCTCTTCGACCGCAGCCGCAGCCCCGTGGTGCCGACCGACGTGGGACGGCTGGTGGTGGAGCAGGCGCGCGTGGCGCTGCGCGAGGCGGAGCGGATCGTCGATCTGCTGGGCGGCGACGAGGGGCGCGTGACGGGCGAGCTGCGGCTGGGGGTGATCCCCACGCTGGCGCCGTATCTGCTGCCGCGCCTGGTGCCGGCCTTCGTCCGGCGGCACCCCGGGATCGCGCTGGTGCTGGAGGAGCGGGTGACCGGCGACGTGCTCGAGGGGCTGCGGCGCGAGACGCTCGACGCCGGGATCGTGGCCTCGGCGATGGCGGGGCCCGAGGTCACCGAGCGGGTGCTCTTCCGCGAGCCGTTCGTGGGCTACGTCAGCGCCGGCCACCGCCTCGCCGGCCGCCGCGTCCTCACGCCGGCCGACCTCTCCATCGACGACCTCTGGCTGCTGGCCGAGGGGCACTGCTTCCGCGAGCAGGCGATCCGCCTCTGCCGCCGGCGCACCTCGCGCCGGCCGGCGGCGGCGGGCGGCACGGCCGGGGCGCGCTTCGAGAGCGGGAACCTCGAGACGCTGGCTCGCCTGGTGGAGCAGGGGGTGGGGATGACGCTGCTGCCGGCGCTCGCCGCCGCGGACCTGCGCACCGACGCCCAGCGCGCGCTGATCCGGCCCTTCGCGCGGCCGGCGCCGATGCGCGAGGTGCGCCTCGTGCGCCGCCGCGCCCACCTGAAGCAGCACCTGGTCGATGCGCTGGTCGCGGAGCTGCTGGCGGTGCTGCCCGAGGAGCTGCCGCGGGGCAAGCGGGCACCGCGCTAGCGGCTCCACCGCGCTAGCGCGGCGCCGTCTTCACCCAGCACCGCAGCGCCTCGGCCACCGACCACGCCTGCGCGATGCAGCCGCGCGGCGCGAACGGCGCCTCGGCGTCGAAGACCTCGGCCAGCGTGCCGACGCCGAAGGCGTCGAGCCGCTCGAGGAGGCTCGCGACGGCCGTGCGGGCGCCCGCGCGGTCCTCGGGATGCACGCGCAGCCAGGCGTCCACCCACGGCCCCACGAGCCAGCCCCAGACGGTGCCCTGGTGGTACGCGGCGTCACGGGTGCGCAGGTCGCCCCAGTAGCGCGCCTTGTAGTCGGGATGGCCGGGCGCGAGCGAGCGCAGCCCCACGGGGGTGAGGAGCCGCGTCCGCGCCGTCTCGACCACGGCCGCCCAGCGCGGCTCGTCGAGGATCGGGTGGGGCAGCGCCACGGCGAAGAGCTGGTTGGGGCGGCAGGCGGGATCGTCGCCGTCGGGGCCGTCGACCACGTCGTAGAGGTGGCCGCCCGCCTCGTACCAGAAGCGGCGGTTGAAGCTCTCGCGCGCACGGCGCGCGTGCGCCGCCAGCGTATCGGCCGTCGCCTCCTCGCCGCGCGACTCGTAGAGCCAGGCCGAGAGCAGCGTCAGCGCGTTGTACCAGAGCGCGTTCAGCTCGACCGCCTTTCCCCGCCGCGGCGTCACCACCCAGTCGTCGACCTTGGCATCCATCCAGGTGAGCTGGTACCCCTCCTCGCCCTGGCGCAGCAGCCCGTCGGCGGGATCGATGCCGATGCCGAAGCGCGTGCCGCGCAGATGCCAGGCGACGATCTCCTTCAGCGTGGGCAGCAGCAGCTGCAGCGTCCAGCGGTCGCCGGTGGCGGCGACGTAGCGGTCGGCGGCGTGGAAGAACCAGAGCGTGGCGTCGGCGGTGTGGTAGAGGCCCTCGCGCTCGCCCTCGGGGAACATGTTGGGGATCAGTCCGTCGCGGACGTATTGCGCGAAGGCGCGCAGGATGTAGCCCGCCTCGGCGTGACGGCCCGTCGCCAGGGCGAGTCCCTCGAGCGAGATCATCGTGTCGCGGCCCCAGTCGGTGAACCAGTGGTAGCCGGCGATCACGGTGCGCACCTCGTCGCCGCGGGCCCGGGCGCGCGTCACCTCGGTCACGCGGCCGACCGGGGTGATGAGGAACTGGTCGGCCGCCAGCACCAGCTCGGCGGCGAGGTCGTCCTGCGCCTCGGGCACCGCGGCCACCAGCAGCCGCCGGCGCCGCTCGTGCTCCGCCGCCAGCACCTCCACCGGCGTCAGGGCGAGCATCACCTCGCGCGGCTCGGTGGAGGCCACGAGCGCCACGTCGGCGTCGGCGGCGAGGGTGACGACGAAGCGCCCCGGCGTCCAGAGGGCGCCGGTGTGCCCGTAGCCGCGCGCCTCCTCGACGCGGTAGCGCAGCTCGTCGATGCGGGCCACGCCGACGGTGAATTCGGTCTCCCCGCCGTGCACGGCGAGACGCAGCGGCGGGAACTCCTCGGGGGCGTCGATCTGGTAGTGGCCGTCGACCGTGGTGAGGCGGTAGCCCGGCTGGAGCTTGGTGTCGGTGGCGGCGTCGTGCGAGCGGAAGTGCACCGAGGGCTGCAGCGCGAGCCGCACCGGCGCGTCGCCGCCGACGAGGTGGTAGATGAGGCAGACGGTGTTCTGCCGGTGGGGCATCACGATCCGGCGCTCGACCACCGCGCCCGCGATCTCGAAGCGCCAGACCGGGAGCCCACCCTCCAGCCGGAACTCGACGAGATGGCTGGCGCCGGGGAGATCGAGCCGGCCGCCGACGTGCTCCCAGCCGCCGAGCCGCACGCGCGTCCCGTCGGGCGCGGTGACGTGCTCGATGAGGTGGTTCAGCATCATGGTGCGGCCCAGCGGGTTGGGCAGCGCCGAGACGAGGAGACCATGGTAGCGCCGCGACGCCACGCCGGCCACCGTGCCCGAGGCGTAGCCCCCCAGGCCGTTGGTCACGAGCCACTCGCGCTCGATGTGGTCCTCGCTGCCCGCCTTCAGCTCCAGCCGGCGGACGAGCCTGTCGATGCGGCGGTGTGACTCGATCATTCGGTCCCTCTCGTGGGCAACCTGCCGGGACCGGACAGGCTACCTGCCACGAAGGCCCGCCGCCGTGACCGCAGGCACAGCCGGCCGTCCGGGGCCTTCCCGGGAACGCGAACGGCCCGGACACCCGTCCGGGCCGTTCAGGTCTCGTGCGGCGGCGCCGCGCCGCCCTACTGGTACTGGATGTACACCGGCTGAGGGTCGAGCTCCAGCACCTCGCTCGGCTTCATCATCGGCTTGTCGTTCCTCGGATTGAAGAAGAGCTTCCAGCCCGTCCACTGCACCGGCTCGCGCAGGATGACGCGCTTCCAGGTGCCCCGCTTCAGCGACGGCGGGCCGAAGCCGTCCATGTCGATGACGACCTGCACGCGCGGGTCGAGCTCGATCTTCGAGGCGTTCGTCAGCATGTGGTCGGTGAAGCGGTGCACGACCAGCATCTTCGGCGGCAGGCCGAGCGAGTCGACCATCTTCGCCAGCACGCGCGAGGCCTTGTTCACGTCGGCGGCGTCCATGATGCCGATGTACTTCCCCGGCACGCGCCGTCCCTCGGGCTTGCGGTACATCGCGAACTCGGGATCGAGCGCCAGGTGCATGTAGGGGCGCGCGAGCCACGGCTTGATCCACTCGAGCTCCTTCGCGATGTCGCTCTGGCCCACCTGCAGGTCCACGAACATCACCCACCCGCGCTCCTCCGCCCACTTGGCGACGGTCTCGATCGTCGCGTCGCTCATGCGGTTGCGGTACATGCCGTCCTTGCCCGGATGGGCCGAGGCGACCGAGGCGATCAGGTGCAGCGCCGGCA
>Ga0307411_10001305_pt1 | contig 10017 bp, 10 predicted proteins | sample DK1Ometagenome_2_FD_203712 | JGI IMG/M metagenome (GOLD analysis project Ga0307411, IMG submission 203712) | Maize rhizosphere microbial communities from greenhouse at UC Davis, California, United States - DK15-O-1 | ecosystem: Host-associated > Plants > Roots > Rhizosphere > Soil | place: USA...
TGAGGGTGATCCATTCGTCGGCGCCACCGTCGAGGTCGAGCTGGATCAGGCCGTCTTTCGTCACGCGCAAGTAGCCGGCGGTGGCGATGTTGGTGCCGGCGGCGACGCTCAGCAGCTTGGTCACGTCGACGATCTCGCCCTTGGCATAGTCGGCGATGCGGTCGATGGCGGAAACGTCTCCTAGCAGGAAGACGTCCTTGCCGCCGCCGCCGATCAACGTGTCGGCGCCGCCCTTGCCGTCGAGGATGTTGGCGCCTGCGTTGCCGACCAGCGTCTGGGCGAAGTCGTTGCCGGTGAGGTTGATCGCGGTCTTGCCGTTATCGTTGGTGGTGCGCAGGGTCTCGATCTCGCTGCCGCTGGCCAGGGCATAGCTGGCGCTTGTCTTGACCACGTCCTGGCCGACCCCGCCGGCACCTTCGAGCACCAATGTCGAGGCGTTGGCGACCACATAGGTGTTTCCAGCCTGCATCGCAGCGCCGCCGACAACCGTCGCCTGCAAGGTATAGGAGCCGGTGACGCTGCCCACCGCCGTCAGCTGCAGCGTGTGGTTGGCGGCGATGGCCGCGGTGAAGCTGATGGTGGCGTCAAAGCCGGCGCCGCTGTCATCATCGGCGGCGGCGATCCCGCCGATCGGGCCGAGCAGGCGCAGGGAGGGGTCGGCGAGGCTTCCGGCGGTCCCGATCGAGCTCATGCCGAGCATGTCGAACCGGTAGGTGGTGCCGGCGACCATGGCGATCACGAGGCTGTCGACCTCGCCTTTGACCGCGATTGACGCGGTCAGGCTGTAGTCGACATCGGCGCCGGTCAGCGGCAGCGTCTCGATCCACGGTGTGCCGGCGATCATCGACTGCATGTAGGCGCCGACCAGCGCATGGGTCTGCGCGTTGGGATGGACATGGTCGAAGAAGACCAGCGACTTGTGCTGCAGCCAGTTGCTCGTCACCTCCTCGACCGTCAGGCCGTGCAGCGCGGCGAGGGTCGGCAGGATGGCCGATAGTGCACCGGTGACCACCTCGCCTTCCGCGTCGATATAATCCATCACCGGCACATAGGTGACCGTCGCGCCCAACGCCTGGAGGGCCGGCACGACCTCGGTGCGGATCAATGTGTCGAGATAGATGGAATAGTCGGTGGCGGCGTCGCTGCGCAGCTGTTCGGTGGCATTGAGCACCCCGTCGCCGTCGCGATCGTAATGCGGGATCGCACCGACGTCGGGAATGCCGGTGATGCAGAGATGGACCGCGCCATGGTCGACCAGCTGCGCAAGCTCTTCGAACAGCTCGTCGGCGCAGCGCTGCAGCTCCGCATAAGCGTCTGCCTGGGAAACCGGGTTGCTGCCCGTCGGGGCGAGATCGCGGATGTCGTTGCCGCCGGCGGTGATGAGATAGAGCGCACCGGACGGGGCATCGCCGTCGATCGCGTCGCGGAACGCGTCGGTCTGCATGTCAAGGTCGGGGACCACCTCGTCGCCCTGACGGATGTGCGCGCCGCCGTAAGCGAAATTGAGGTTGTTGCCGTCGGGATCGTCCTCGAACGGATCGATGGGGATGCCAATCCACGGATCCTCGAAATGGTAGGGGAAGACCGGCTCGGAAACCAGCCCGATCGCCTTGTTGGAGACAAGGTCGGTGAAGGTGTAGCCGTTGGAGAAGCGCCCCTTGAAATAACCGAGTTCCTCGGTCGGGGCGCCTTCGGGAAGGTCCTGAAGCGGCAGGCCGTCATACCATTCGGCCAGGTCCAGCGCATTGCCGCAATCGACCAGGCTGTCGCCGAATACATAAACAGCAGTGTATGCCATTACGCCCCTCCTACCCGGACGAGCGGCACCCTGCGTTCACCCGATAAATGGCCGGATGAGCCGCAATGGACGGGTCGCCAACGGATGAACGACTCGCGTGCCCCCTTCCATCGCCCTGGAGCGTCTCTCAAAACGCGAGCAATAACAATCGGATAAAGGGTTAACGCCCGCGCCGGCGGGGCGGATGAACCATTTGGCGTTCTCAAGCCCGATTCGAGGCAAAATTTAAGCGACAGGAGCGCTTCCAAATTCTCCCGTTTGCTGAACCCCGGACAACGTCGAACAAATCCAGTCACTTAAACCATTAAGGTCGCTGAACGGCGGATAACGGACGCATTCAGCATCCCATCAAGGAGGGAGGCGCACAACTCACCCATCAACCGCTCGAAGGAGAGCAACGATGCGTAAGTTTGTGATTGCCGCGGCGCTTGCCGCTTCCGCCATGACCGCAGCGGCCCCGGCCGCCGCGCAATATTACCAGCAGCCGCAGGGCTATGGCTACGGCTACAACAATAATTGGGGCCAGGTCCGCCGCCTGCAGGCGCGGATCGACCAGCTGCAGCGCCAGATCCGTCACCTCGACAGCCGCAACGTCCTCAGCGAGCGCGAAGCCGCGCGGCTTCGCCAGGACAGCCGCGAGATCGAGCAGCGGCTGCGCTACGCCGCCCGCAATGGGCTGAGCGGCCAGGAGGCCTATGGCATCGAGCGCAGGATCCAGCGGCTCGAGACGAGGATCCACCGCGAGGCTCGCGACGGCAACCGCTACAACAATTGGGGCGGCCGCAATCAGTACGACCGCGACCGCGACGGTCTCGACGACCGCTATGAGCGCGATCGCGGCACCAACTATGACGAGGATCGCGATCCCGACTAAGCCTTTGGGCCTGTTGCCCGAGTAAGGCGTAAGGAAGGGGCGGTTCCGAGAGGAACCGTCCCTTTCGTTCGCTTGGCCGCAGGCCGCTGCTCGGCTGTCCCCCGGACAGCCTGCGCTTCGGCCTTTCGTTTGATTGGCGTCATGGCTATAGGCTCGTCCAAGGCGGTCCGATGACCGCCTTTGCCGTTTCAAAAGCCTTTGAAGGAGCCCCCATGGCCATTACGCCGTTGATGCCCGTTTACCCGCGTTCGCCCGTGCGGCCGGTGAGGGGCGAGGGGGTCTATCTCTATGGCGAAGGCGGCGAGAAATATCTCGATTTCGCGGCCGGCATCGCGGTCAATCTGCTCGGCCACGGCCACCCGCACCTGACCAAGGCGATCCAGGACCAGGCGGCGACGCTGATGCATGTGTCTAACCTCTACGGATCGCCCCAGGGCGAGGCCTTCGCGCAGCGGCTGATCGACCAGACCTTCGCCGACACGGTGTTCTTTACCAACTCGGGGGTCGAGGCGCTCGAATGTGCGATCAAGACCGCGCGCCGCTACCATCACGTCAAGGGCAACCCGCACAAGAACACGTTGATCACCTTCTCCAACGCCTTCCACGGGCGCTCGATGGGGACGATCAGCGCCACCGACCAGTCGAAAATGATCGACGGCTTCGCGCCGCTGCTGCCGGGATTCAAGGTCGTACCGTTCGACGACCTCGATGCGGCGCTGGCGGCGATGGACGAGCACACGGCCGGCTTCCTGCTCGAGCCCATCCAGGGCGAAGGCGGCATCCGCCCGGCCTCCAAGGAATTCATCGCCGGCCTAAGGAAGGCGTGCGACGAGAATGACCTGCTGTTGATCTTCGACGAAGTGCAGTGCGGGGTCGCCCGGACCGGCTATCTCTATGCCTATGAATATTATGGCGTGACGCCCGACATCATGGCCTCGGCCAAGGGCATCGGCGGCGGCTTCCCGATGGGCGCCTGCCTCGCCACCGAAAAGGCCGCGGCCGGGATGGTGATCGGCACCCACGGCTCGACCTATGGCGGCAACCCGCTGGCGATGGCTGCCGGGCAGGCGGTGTTCGACGTGGTCGCCAACGAGGAATTCCTGGCCCACGTCCGAAGCATGGGCGAGAGGCTGCGCTCGGCGCTGGAACAAATGATCCCCAACCACGACCAGTTGTTCGACAGCGTCCGCGGCCTGGGACTGATGCTCGGCATCAAGATGAAGACCGACAGCCGGGCGTTCGTCACTTACCTGCGCACCAAGGGCATTTTGACGGTCGCGGCGGGGGACAATGTGGTGCGAGTGCTTCCGCCGCTGACCATCGACGAGAGCCATATCGCCGAGTTCGTCGAAGGCCTTTCAGCCGCGGCGGCGGACTATGAAGTGCCGGAAGCGGCGTGAGGCATTTCCTCAACCTCTCGGACGCGGGGGGTGAGGCCGCCGCCGCGATCCTCAATGAGGCGATGGAGCGGAAGCAGCGCCGCGCCGGCTGGCCCAAGGGCAAGGCGGATGACGACAAGCCGCTCGACGGGGCGGTGCTGGCGATGATATTCGAGAAGAGCTCGACCCGGACGCGGGTCAGCTTCGATCTGGCAGTGCGCCAGCTCGGCGGATCGGCGGTGATCCTGGAAACCGCTTCGTCGCAGCTCGGACGGGGCGAGACGATCGCCGACACGGCGCGGGTGCTGTCCCGTTTTTCAGACGCGATCATGATCCGTACCGACCATCACCGGAAGGCCGAGGAACTGGCGCAATATGCGGCCGTCCCGGTGATCAACGGGCTGACGGATCTGACGCATCCCTGCCAAATATTGGCGGACATGCAGACGGTCATCGAGAAGAGGTCGAAATTGGCGGGGTCGCGCTGGGCGTGGCTGGGCGACGGCAACAACGTCTGCAACTCGCTGATCGAGGCAGCGTCGCTGATGCATTTCGAGCTGGCGGTGGCTTGTCCGAACGGGTTCGAGCCGGATTTGGTGATCCAATCGTCGGCGGTCGCGCGTGGCGGCAGGGTGAGCTTCACGCAGGACCCGCAGGAGGCGGTCAGCGGCGCCGAGGTGGTGGTGACCGACACCTGGACCTCGATGGGCCAGGAGCATGACGAGTATCGGGTGGAGGCATTCGCGCCATATCAGGTGGACGAGGCGATGATGGCGCTGGCGGCGCCGGACGCCACTTTCCTTCACTGCCTGCCGGCTCATCGCGGCGAGGAAGTGACCGACGCGGTGATCGACGGTCCGCAGTCGGCCGTATGGGACGAAGCCGAGAACCGGCTCCATGTGCAGAAGGCGCTGCTGATGTGGTGCCTGGGGAAGCTGTGATCTCGAGGAACATTCGATCGTCCTGAGCGAAGTCGAAGGCCGTGGGTTTGGTTGTCCGCGAGACATTGATCCCCTATTTGCCTGCGTAATGACCTCAATTTCCCTCAAGAACGACGTCGCTCTCGGCGTCACGGTGCCGTCGCGGCATGCGCGGGGGCGGGCGGCGCGGCTAGGGCCGGCGCTGGACGCGATCCTCGCCAATCATGGCTATCCGCCGGTGATCGAGAAGCTGCTGGCCGAAGCGCTGGTGCTGACGGCGCTGCTGGGCTCGCTGCTCAAGGATCCGGGCGGGCAGCTGACCATCCAGGCCCAGACCGAGAGCGGGATCGTCGACCTGCTAGTATGCGACTATCTGGGCGGGGAGCTTCGCGGCTATCTCCGCCACGATCCCGAACGGCTGGCGGAGGCGGGGCCGAACCCGACTTTGTTCAGCCTGTTCGGCAAGGGCTATCTGGCGATCACCTTCGACCAGCCGGCGACCAAGGAGCGCTACCAGGGCATCGTGCCGCTGGAAGGCGACGGACTGGCCGAGGCGGCGCAAAGCTATTTCGCCCAATCCGAGCAGATCCCGTCGATCGTTCGGCTGGCGGTGAAGAATGACGAGCGCGGCTGGGTCGCCGGCGGCCTGATGTTCCAGCACCTGCCCGAGGGCGAGGAGGGCCGCGAGCGGTTGCACACAAGGCTCGACCATCCCGAATGGCCGCACGTCGCGACGATGGTCGGCTCGGTGACCCCGGACGAGCTGACCGATCCCGAACTGCCGCTCGACGACCTGGTGTGGCGCCTTCTCCACGAGGAGGAGGAAGTGCGGACGCTGGCCCCAGTGTCGCTGAGCAAGGGGTGCCGCTGCAATCCCGACTATGTCGCCTCGGTCATCGCCCGCTTTCCGCCCGAGGAGCGGGCGGCGATGGTCGGCGACGACGGCTGGATCCGCGTCGACTGCGCATTCTGCGCGACCAGCTTTCCGATTGCGGCAGAGGCTGCTTAATGATTTGATTTGCGTTAAGGTGTGCCTTGTAAACGGTGAGTCGTGCGTAGGACCTGGACCCTCGGCCTTACTGGCCTGCTGACCCTTTTCGCCGGGGCGCTTGCCGCGGCATCGGTGCCGCGCGCTCTGTCGCCGGCCCTGGGCGGGCTGTGGGAAGTCAGCCGCAGCGCGAGTGGACACAACCCGACCCGCATCTGCGTCGCCACGCCCGAGCTGCTGGCCCAGTTCGAGCATCGCCAGCAACGATGCCAGCGCACGATCGTCAGCGACCGCGGCAGCGAAACGCTGATCAGCTATACCTGCAACGGCGGCGGGTTCGGCCAGTCGAAGATGACGCTGATCACTCCGCGCACGCTTCGGATCGAGACCCAGGGCATCTCCGACAAGCTGCCATTCAACTATCAGCTTCACGCTCGGCGCGTCGGCGGCTGTTAAGCCGGCTTTAACCATGACTCGGTTATTGGTGAGGTCGTGCCCTTCTTCGGCACGCTTTCCTCCCTGTCGGGCCTTGGGCCCGCACCTGGGCCGCCCCTTTGGAGCGGCCCTATTTTTTTGGCTCCGTCGCCACTAGATGGCGCGCAAGATGAATGATCCGCAAAAACCCAAGGCCGTGGTTCTGCTGTCCGGCGGGCTGGATTCGATGGTCTGCGCCGCACTGGCGCGCGAGGCGGGCTTTGCCGTGCTGGCGCTGACGGTCGACTACAACCAGCGGCACCGGGTCGAGCTGGAGGCGGCCAAGCGGATCGCGGTAGAGCTGGCCGACCGCCACATCATCTTGCCGATGGACCTCACCGTGTTCGGCGGATCGGCGCTGACCAGCGATGTGGCCGTGCCGAAGGAGGGGCTGAGCGAAGGCATTCCGGTGACCTATGTACCGGCGCGCAACACGGTGTTCCTGAGCCTGGCGCTGGCCTGGGCGGAGGCCGCGGGAGCGCGCGACATCTATGTGGGTGTGAATGCGCTCGACTATTCGGGCTATCCCGATTGCCGGCCGGAGTTCATCGCGGCGTTCGAGGCCCTGGCCAACAATGCGACCAAGGCCGGCGTCGAGGGCGACCGCTTCATGATCCACGCCCCGCTGCAACAGCTGAGCAAGGCCGACATCGCCCGGGAAGCGGCCCGGCTCGGGCTCGATGCGGGGATCAGCCACAGCTGCTACGACCCGGCGGCGGATGGGGCGGCGTGCGGGCTGTGCGATGCGTGCCGGCTGCGCGCCAAGGGTTTCGAGGAAGCGGGACTGCCGGATCCAACTCGCTACGTCGCTTCATGAGCTACGCGGTCAAGGAAGCGTTCCTGACTCTTCAGGGGGAGGGCGCGCAGGCGGGGAGCCGTGCGGTGTTCCTGCGCTTTGCCGGCTGCAATCTATGGAGCGGTCGCGAACAGGACCGGGCCACTGCGCAGTGCAATTTCTGCGACACCGATTTCGTCGGTACCGATGGGCCGGGCGGGGGCAGGTTTGCCGATTCACGGGCGCTTGCGGCACATGTCGAAGCGCTGTGGGGCGAGGGCGAGGAACGGCGGCTGGTGGTGGTCACCGGAGGCGAACCGATGCTGCAGCTCGACCCTGCGCTGATCGAGGCGCTGCACAATCGCGGGTTCAAGGTTGCGGTCGAGAGCAACGGGACGATCGCCGCCGTGCCGGGGATCGATTGGCTGTGCATCAGCCCCAAGGCTGGGACCGAGATCGTCCAGCGTTCGGGCAACGAGCTGAAGCTGGTCTGGCCCCAGGACAGAATCGATCCGGTCGACCTAGAGGGTTGGGATTTCGAGCATTTCCTGGTGCAGCCGATGGACTGCGCGGACCGCGTGGCCGCCTATGATGCGGCGATTGCGCTGGCGATGGAACGGCCGAAGTGGCGACTGACGCTCCAGGCGCACAAGGTGGTCGGGCTCAAATAAAAGAAGGGCCGCCGGACGAACCGGCGACCCTCCCAAAAATCAAAAGACCGCTTCGAAAAGCGGTCCTTGATGCGCCTGATTACTGGGCGTTGGTTTCCGTGGCCGCGTTGGCGTCGACGGCATTGGCGTCGGTCGCATTGGCGTCCATGGTCATGTTGGCGTCCATCGCGGTCGAAGCGTCGATCGCGGTGGTGTCGTTGGCGACGACGTTCTCGGTCGTCAGCGTTTCGTCAACATTCATCGTATTCTCGGCCGCTTCGTTGCTGCTGCAAGCGGAAAGCGCCAGGGCCGCACCAGCGACCAGGATCAGAGCACGCATTCAAAAACTCCCTTGATTATAGATCTGCTTCGGCGGCTGCCCCGCTTCGCAAATCGCGCGAACAATAGTCGGGAGATCAGAGCGCCTCAAGCGGCTTGTGAGATATCCGATAAGCTATTGAGAAAAGCCGGAAAAGTGCGTTCGAGTGCCCGATCCAGCTGATTCATCGATGGTTCCAGGCCGATCAATTCGAGGCTTGTCACGCCATATTCGGAGATGCCGCAGGGCACGATTCCGCCGAAGTGAGAGAGGTCGGGTGCGACGTTGATCGCGAAGCCGTGCATGGTCACCCAGCGGCGCACCCGCACCCCGATCGCGCCGATCTTCGCCTCCTCGGCTCCTTCGCCAGTCCAGATGCCGATGCGCCCGGTCTCGCGCCTGGCCGGCACGCCGAGCTCGGCCAGCGCCGCGATCATCCAGCCTTCCAGCGAATGGACGAAGCAGCGGATGTCCTTGCCCCGCTGTTCGAGGTCGAGCACCAGATAGCCGACGCGCTGTCCGGGCCCATGATAGGTGTAGCGGCCGCCGCGCCCCGCCTCGAACACCGGAAAGTCCAACGGGTTCGTCAGCTCCCTCGGGTCGGCGCTGGTGCCGGCGGTGAACAATGGCGGATGCTGCAGCAGCCACACCAGCTCCTCGGCCTCGCCGGCCCGGACGGCGGCGGCGCGGGCCTCCATCTCGGCCAAAGCGTCGCCATAGGGCACCAGCCCCTCGCTCACCCGCCATTCGATCCTGCCGCTCATCAGCCGCGACATGGTCCCGCCAAGTCCGCCAGGCAAGAGCGATTGCCAGCGGCGGCTCTGCTCCGCATAAGGAGAGGGAATTCAATTGAAGGCGCGACGATGAGCAGTTTGTCGATTGGAAAAGCCTGGGACGAAGCCCGCGGGATCCTCGCCCGCGATGGCCGGCTGATCACCAGCATCTCGCTGGCGCTGATCATGGTTCCGCAGGCGCTGGCCGGCGTGGTTGCGCCGCCGCCGAACCTGTCCGGCATCGATCCGCCGGCGTGGATGCCGCTGATCACCCTGATCGTGCTCGTCGCAGGAATCATCGGCCAGATCGCCATCATCAGGCTGGCCCTGGGGCCGACGGCCAGCGTAGGGGATGCGATCAATCATGGCGTCCGGCGGTTGCTGCCGGCGCTCGCCGCCTTGCTCCTGTTCGGCATTGGCCTGGCGCTGGTGCTGACGCCCTTGTTCATGCTGATGGCCGGTGGCGACGCGCTGCAGGGCATGCTGGAGGGCCGGTCATCTCCGCGAGCGGGCGGCGCACTGCTGTTGATCCTGCTCATGGTGATCGTCGTTTCGGCGCGCTTCCAGCTGATCTTGCCGGTGGCGGCGGCTGAGCCTGGCGGACCGATCCATGTGCTGAAGCGCAACTGGCAGATCACCACCGGCCATTACTGGAAGCTGCTGGGCTTCATTGCGCTGGTGCTGGTCACGGCCGTGATCGTACTTCTGACTGCCCAATTGCTTGGCGGGTTGATCGCGAAACTGGCGGTTGGCGAAGTCCAGCCGTTCAGCCTCAGCGCGCTGATCGTGGCGCTAATCGCGGCGGCGGCGCAAACCGCGGTGACGACCGTGCTGTCGACGCTTCTGGCCCGGGTCTACGCCCAGCTGGCAGCGCCGGTCGCGAGTGTGCCCGAGGTCGAGCGGGGGAGCTGAGCCCTATCGCCACTTCGCCAGCGGCGGCAGGCTCATCAATATGGCGTCAATGTTGCCGCCGGTCTTGAGGCCGAACAAGGTGCCGCGGTCGTAGAGCAGGTTGAACTCGACATAGCGACCGCGGAACTCGAGCAACTCCTCCACGTCGGCATCGG
>Ga0307411_10001307_pt1 | contig 10015 bp, 9 predicted proteins | sample DK1Ometagenome_2_FD_203712 | JGI IMG/M metagenome (GOLD analysis project Ga0307411, IMG submission 203712) | Maize rhizosphere microbial communities from greenhouse at UC Davis, California, United States - DK15-O-1 | ecosystem: Host-associated > Plants > Roots > Rhizosphere > Soil | place: USA...
CTCGCACCGCACCAGCTACTGGGTGCCGAACCATTCGCCGCAGGTCTTCGTCGAGAAGGTCGACGTGGTGTCGGGCCTCGGCTACGACCGCGCCGCGAAGCTCGGCCGCGAGAGCGCGCGCTTCCATGACCTGCGCCGCGTGATCTCGAACCTCGGCGTGTTCGACTTCGCGACGGAGGAAAACCGCATGCGCCTCGCCTCCGTGCACCCGGGCGTGACGGTGGAGCAGGTGGTGAAGGCGACCGGCTTCGAGCTGGCAATCCCGGCCGAGGTGCCCGAGACGCGGCTCCCGACCGCCGCCGAGCTCGCGCTGATCCGCGAGCGCATCGACCCCGAGGGCATCGCGAACAAGGAAGTCCGCGCCTAGCCAGTGACGGAAAAGGAACGTCCCTTCGTGACGCATCCCCTCCATACACCGCTGTGTGATCTGCTCGGCATCCGGGTGCCGATCGTGCAGACCGGCATGGGCTGGGTGGCGACGCCCGAGCTGGTGGCCGCTGCCTCGAACGCGGGAGCCTTCGGCTTCCTCGCGGCGGCGACGGTTCCGCCGCCGGAGGTGGAGGCGGCGATCGCGCGCGTGCAGTCGCTCACCGAGCGCCCATTCGGCGTGAACTTCCTGATGGACGCGCCCGGCGCCGACGTGATCACCGAGGCGATCGTCCGCCGCGGCGTGCGCGCGGCCGGCTACAACCGCTCGCCCGACAAGAAGCTGATCGGCCGGCTCAAGCAGGCGGGCGTGCTCTGCATCCCGACCTGCGGCGCGCCGCGCCACGTCGAGAAGGCGGTTCAGCTCGGCGCCGACGCCGTGATCGTGCAGGGCGCGGAGGGCGGCGGCCACACCGGCACGATCCCGACCTCGCTGCTGGTGCCGGCGTGCACGCAGCTCGTGGACGCGCCGATCATCGCCGCCGGCGGCTTCAAGGACGGGCGCGGGCTCGTGGCCGCGCTCGCCTGGGGCGCCGCCGGCATCGCGATGGGCACGCGCTTCCTGCTCACCGCCGAGAGCCCGGTGCCGAGCCTGACCACCGACCGCTACCTCGAGGCGGGCCTCGGCGACGTGGTCGTGACCAGCGAGATCGACGGCCTGCCGCAGCGCGTGATCGTGAACGAGCTGCTGAAGCGGCTCGAGGGAGCCGGGCCGCTCGCCAAGCTGTGGCTCGCGCTCAGGAGCGCGATCGAGCTGCGTGCGGCCACCGGCGCCTCGCCGCTCGCACTGCTGCGCACCGCCCTGGCGCTGCGCCGCAACGAGAAGCTCACGCGCGCGCAGGTCGTGATGGCCGCGAATGCGCCGATCCTGGCCAAGCGCGCCATGCAGGACGGCGACCCGGTGCACGGCTACCTGCCGAGCGGCAGCGTGACGGGCCTGATCGAGGACCGACCGACCTGCGCGGCGCTGATCGAGCGCATCATGAACGAGGCCGAGCAGACGCTGAAGCGGCTCCAGCTCGGCGCGTAGGGAGAAGTCATGTCGTTTCACGTGAACGTCGACGAGCGCGGCATTGCGGAGCTGGTGATCGCGAACCCGCCCGTGAACGCTCTCGGCTCCGCGGCGTGGGCGGCGCTGGCGCGGGTGATCGAGGAGCTCGGGCGCGACGCGGGCGTGCGGGTGCTGCTGATCCGCGCGGACGGGCGCGGCTTCCAGGCCGGCGTCGACGTGAAGGAGCTCGCGCGGGACGGCTCGCTGATCGTGCCGGTGAACCGCGCCTGCTACGACACCTTCGCCGCGATCTACGACTGCCCGCTGCCGGTGATCAGCGCGGTCCACGGCTACTGCCTCGGCGGCGGCATCGGCATCGCGGGCGCGAGCGACCTGGTGCTCGCCTCGGACGACGCGAGCTTCGGCCTGCCGGAGATCGACCGCGGCGCGATGGGCGGCGCCACGCACGCGATGCGCATGTTCGGCATGCAGCGCGCGCGACACATGCTGCTGACCGGCGAGTCGCTCTCGGCTGCGGAGGCCCATCGCCTCGGCGGCGTCTTCGCCGTGGTGCCGCGCGAGAAGCTGCGGGACGCCGCATTCGAGCTCGCGGCGAAGATCGCGAGCAAGAGCCCGCGCGCGGTGAAGCTGGCCAAGCAGGCGCTGAACGGCATCGAGCTGCTCGACATCAAGCAGAGCTACCGCTTCGAGCAGGGCTTCACGCTCGAGCTCTACACCTCGCCCGACTCCCAGGAGTCGCGCGACGCCTTCGTCGAGAAGCGCGACGCGAAGTTCGACCAGAAGAAGTAGAGAAGTACAAAAGAGGAAGAAGGAGGGTCGGAGTTTAGATATTCAGTTGTTCAGATTCGCCCCGCAGGGCAAATCTGACAATCTGAAAATCTAAAGTCCGTCCCCGGATCAGAGATGGATCTGACGTACAGCGAGAGCGAGAATGCCTTCCGCGCGGAGGCGCGGGCCTGGCTCGAGGCGAACGCGCCGAAGGCGCCGCTGCTCTCCTTCGACACGGCCGCGGGCGCGCGCGCCCACCGCGAGTGGGAGCAGCGCCTGCACGCCGGCGGCTGGGCGATGGTGCCGTGGCCGAAGGAGTACGGGGGCCGCGGCGCGAACCTGCTCGAGTGGCTGGTGTTCGAGGAGGAGTACTACCGCGCGCGCGCGCCGAAGCGCATCAACCAGAACGGCATCTTCCTGCTCGGCCCGACCATCATGGAGTACGGCACGCCCGCGCAAAAGGCGCGCTTCCTGCCGAAGATCGCCTCCAGCGAGGAGGTCTGGGCGCAGGGCTGGAGCGAGCCGAACGCGGGCTCGGACATGGCCGCGATCACCACCACCGCGATCCGCGACGGCGACCATTACGTGATCCAGGGCCAGAAGACGTGGGCCTCGCGCGGCGCGTTCGCCGACTGGCTGTTCGGGCTGTTCCGCACCGATCCGAACTCCGAGCGCCACCACGGCCTCAGCTTCGTGCTCGTGCCGCTCGACACCCCCGGCGTGACGGTGCGGCCCATCGCGCAGCTCGACGGGGAGACCGGCTTCGCCGAGGTCTTCTTCGACGGCGCGCGCGTGCCGGCCGAGCACCGGCTCGGGCCGGAGGGCGAGGGCTGGAGCGTGGCGATGTCGACGGCCGGCTTCGAGCGCGGGCTGATGCTGCGCAGCCCGGCGCGCTTCCAGGACACGGCGGCGCGCCTCGTCGCCCTGCTGCGCGAGAACGACGCGGGCGCCGGCGACGCGCTGCGCGACGACGTCGTGCGCTGCTGGATGGGCGCCGAGGCCTACGCGCTCGAGACCTACCGCACCGTCTCGCGGCTCCTCGCCGGCGGCAAGATCGGCGCCGAGGCCAGCCTCAACAAGATCTTCTGGAGCGAGCTCGACATCCGCATGCACGAGCTGGCGCTCCAGATCCTGGGCGACCGCGCGGAGCTCCTGCCCGAGGCGCCCGCGGCGCGCGGCGTCGGCAGCTGGCTCGACTCCTACCTGTTCGCGCTCTCGGGCCCGATCTACGCCGGGACCAACGAGATCCAGCGCAACATCGTGGCCGAGCGCATCCTCGGGCTGCCGAGGTAGCGATGGACTTCCGATACAACGAAGACCCGCTGCTGTTCCAGGAGACGGTGCGCGACTTCCTCGCGAAGGAGTGCGCGCCCGAGACGGTGCGCGCGATCTGGGAGTCGAAGACCGGCCGCTCGCCGGCGCTCTGGAAGAAGCTCGCCGAGATCGGCGTCACGGGGCTGCTCGCGGCGGAAGAGCACGGCGGCATCGGCCAAGACGAGACCACGCTGGTGCTGCTGCTCGAGGAGGCCGGCCGCGCGGCGCTGCCCGAGCCGGTGATCGGCACGGCGGCCGTGGCCGTACCGCTGCTGCGCCAGCTCGGCGGCGCGCTCGCCACTTCGTTCCTGCCGCGCATCGCGGCCGGGGAGGCGATCGTCGCGGTCGGCCACCCCGTCTCCCCCTTCGTCGAGGACGCGCACGTCGCGGACCTGCTGCTGCTGGCGGCGGGGGACGAGCTGCACGCGGTCCGTCCCGCCGACGCCCGCATCACCGAGCAGCCCGCCAACGACCCGGGCCGCCGCATCGCGAGCGTGGCCTTCACGCCGAGCGCGACGACGCGCGTGGCCGACGGCGAGCGGGCGCGCGCGCTCCTCGCCGCCGCGCTCGACCGCGGCGCGCTCGCCTGCGCCGCCGAGGCGCTCGGCGTCTGCGACCGCCTGATCACGCAGGCCGTCGCGTACACCTCGCAGCGCAAGCAGTTCGGCAAGCCGGTGGGATCGTTCCAGGCCGTGAAGCACATGCTCGCCAACGTGAAGGTGAAGCTCGAGTACGCGCGGCCGGTGGTGTGGCGTGCGGCCTGGTCGGTGGCGCAGGCTTCGCCGCACCGCGGCGTGCACGTCTCGATGGCGAAGCTCGCCGCCTGCGAGGCGGCTGCGCTCGGCGCGAAGAACGCGCTGCAGGCGCACGGCGCGATCGGCTACACCTGGGAGCAGGATCTCCACCTCTGGATGCGGCGCGCGTGGTCGCTCGAACAAAGCTGGGGGCGAAGCTCCTTCCATCTCGGGCGCGTGCGGCGCGCCGTCCTCGAGGACGGCCTGCCGATCGGGCCCGGCACCACCTTCCTCGGAGGCGCCTAACATGGCAGCGGCATACATCATCGACGCGGTGCGGACACCGGTCGGCAAACGAAACGGCGGGCTCTCGCGAGTGCACTCGGCCGACCTCGGCGCGCACGTGCTGAAGGCGCTGGTGGCGCGCACCGGCATCGACCCGGCGGCAGTCGAGGACGTGATCTTCGGCTGCTGTGACACGCTCGGCCCGCAGGCCGGCGACATCGCGCGCACCTGCTGGCTCGCGGCGGGCCTGCCCGAGCACGTGCCCGGCGTGACGATCGACCGGCAGTGCGGCTCGTCGCAGCAGGCCGTGCACTTCGCGGCGCAGGGCGTGATGAGCGGCACCGCCGACCTGCTGGTGGCCGGCGGCGTCCAGAACATGAGCGCGATCCCGATCTCGTCGGCCATGACGCTCGCCGAGCCGCTCGGCTTCAAGGACCCGTTCTCGGGCTCCGAGGGCTGGGTGGCGCGCTACGGCCCGGGCGAGGTGTCGCAGTTCCGCGGCGCGGAGATGATCGCCGAGAAGTGGAGCATCTCGCGCGAGGAGATGGAGCGCTTCGCCTACGAGTCGCATCAGCGCGCGCTGCGCGCCATCGACGAGGGCCGCTTCGCCGGCGAAATCGCGCCGCTCGGCGACGTGAAGCAGGACGAGGGCCCGCGCCGCGACACCACGCTGGAGAAGATGGCCAAGCTGAAGCCGCTGGTGGAGGGCGGCCGGCTCACCGCGGCGGTGTCGAGCCAGATCAGCGACGGCGCCTCGGCGCTGCTCGTGGCCTCCGAGGGCGCTCTGAAGACGCACGGGCTCCGCCCGCGCGCCCGCGTCCACCACATCAGCGTGCGCGCCGACGATCCCATCTACATGCTGACCGCGCCGATCCCGGCCACGCAGCACGCCCTCGCCAAGGCCGGCATGAAGAAGGAGCACATCGAGCTGGTCGAGATCAACGAGGCCTTCGCCTGCGTGGTGCTCGCGTGGCAGAAGGAGCTCGACTGGGATCTCGCCCGGGTCAACGTGAACGGCGGCGCGATCGCGCTCGGCCACCCGATCGGCGCCACCGGCGGGCGGCTGATGGCGACGCTGCTCAGCGAGATGGAGCGCCGCGGCGCCCGCTACGGCCTCCAGACCATGTGCGAAGGCGGCGGCCAGGCGAACGTGACGATCCTGGAGCGCTGCTGAATGGCGGGAGGGCTCTGCGCGGGACGCGTGGTGATCGTGACGGGGGCAGCGCGCGGCATCGGGCGCGCGCATGCGCTCGAGTTCGCGCGGCAGGGCGCGAAGGTGGTGGTGAACGACCTCGGCGTGGCGCTCGACGGCTCGGGCGGCGGCGCGACGCCCGCCGAGGAGGTGGTGCGGGAGATTCGCGCCGCCGGCGGCGAGGCCTTCGCCAACGGCGCGGACGTCGCCGACTGGAAGCAGACGCAGGCGCTGGTGGCCGCGGCGCTCGAGCGCTTCGGCCGGCTCGACGTGGTGGTGAACAACGCCGGCTTCGTGCGCGACCGCATGTTCGTCTCGTGCAGCGAAGAGGAATGGGACGTGGTGATGCGCGTCCACGTGAAGGGGCACTTCTGCCTCTCGCACCACGCGGCGGAGCACTGGCGGGGCGAGTCGAAGGCGGGCCGCCAGCCGGACGCGCGCATCATCAACACCAGCTCGGGCGCCGGCCTCCAAGGCAGCGTCGGGCAGAGCGCGTACTCGGCTGCCAAGGCGGCGATCGCGGCGCTCACCCTGGTGCAAGCCGTCGAGCTGGCGCGCTACGGCGTCACCGCGAACGCGATCGCCCCGTCCGCGCGCACGCGTATGACCGAGGGCGTCTTCGCCGAGCGCATGAAGGCGCCCGAATCGGGCTTCGACACGATGGATCCCGCGAACGTCGCCCCGCTCGTGGTCTGGCTCGGCAGCGCCGAGTCGAAGGACGTCACCGGCCGGGTCTTCGAGCTGGCCGGCGGCGAGATCTCGATCGCCGACGGCTGGCGCACCGGCCCGCGTATCGACAAGGGCGCGCGCTGGAATCCCGATGAAGTGGGCGCCGCGGTCGCGGACCTGCTCCAGAAGGCGGTGCCGGCGCAGAAGGTGTACGGCGCGTGAACTTCTCGTTCTCGGAGGAGCAGGAAGAGCTGCGCGCCACGGCGCGCGCCTTCCTCGCCGAGCACTCGCGCCCGGAGCAGGTGCGCGCGGCGATGGAGAGCGAGCTCGGCCACGATCCGTCGGTGTGGAAGCGGATCGGCGCGGAGCTCGGCTGGACGGCCGTCGCGATCCCCGAGGCGTGCGGCGGGCTCGGGCTGTCGTGGGTCGAAGTGGTGGCGCTCCAGGAGGTGCTCGGCGAGGCGCTGTTCTGCGGCCCGTATCTCGCGAGCGTCGGCCTCGCCGCGAGCGCGCTCGAAGCGGCGGGCGACGCCGCGCAGCAGGCCGAGTGGCTCGGCCGCATCGCCGAGGGCGCGAGCGGCGCGCTCGCGAGCGGCGCGGGCGCCGCGGTCACGGGCGGCGCGGGCGTGCGCTGCCGGCGCGAGGGCGCCAGCTACGTGGTCGACGGCGCCGTGCGCCACGTGGTGGACGGGCACTGCGCGGAGCTGCTGGTGGTCGCGGCGCGCAGCGACGCCGGCGTGTCGCTCTTCGCGTTGTCCGCGGGCGCGGACGGGCTCGAGCGCGTCCAGCTTCCCACCGTCGACCGCACGCGCCGGCTCGCCGAGCTGCGCTTTCGCGGAGTGCGCGTGCCCGCAGGCGCGCGGCTCGGCCCCGAAGGCAGCGCGGGGCCCGCGCTCGAGCGCGCCCTCGCGCGCGGCGCGATCGCGCTCGCCGCCGAGCAGGTGGGCGTCGCGCAGCGCTCGCTCGACCTCGCCGTCGCCTACGCGAAGGAGCGCATCCAGTTCGGGCGCCCGATCGGCTCCTTCCAGGCCATCAAGCACAAGTGCGCGGACATGATGGTGAAGCTCGAGGCCGCGCGTTCGGCGGTGTACTGGGCGGGCTGCGTGGCGGCCGACCCGGAGGCGAAGGACCTAGCGCTCGCGGCCTCGGCCGCCAAGGCGGCCGCCTCCGACGCCGCGTTCTTCGCAGCCGGCAGTGCGCTCCAGATCTTCGGCGGCGTCGGCTTCACCGCCGAGTACGACATCCAGCTCTACTTCAAGCGCGCGCGCGCGAGCGCCGCCCTGCTCGGCGACCCGGCCTGGCACCGCGAGCGCGTCGCGCAGAGGATCGGCCTCTGATGCAAGCGAAGCGCGCAGCGAGCCGGAGGCGAGCGGAGCGGACAGGTGCGAAGCGCGCAGCGAGCCGGAGGCGAGCGGAGCGGAGAGGTGCGAAGCGCGCAGCGAGCGGCAGGCGAGCGGAGCGGAGAGGTGCGAAGCGCGCAGCGAGCCGCAGGCGAGCGAAGTGATCGGGCTCGACTTCACCGGCAAGGTCGTCCTCGTCACGGGCGGAAGCCGCGGGGTCGGCCGCGGCATCGCCGAGCGCTTCCTCGCCGCCGGCGCGGACGTCGCGATCTGCGGCCGCAGCGAGCCCGAGTCGCTGCCGAAGGCGCCGGGCAACGAGGCCTTCTTCGTGCCTGCCGACGTGCGCGAGATCGAACAGGTGGACCGGCTCGTCGCGAAGACGCTCGAGCGCTTCGGGCGGCTCGACGTGCTCGTGGCGAACGCGGGCGGCGCGCCCGCGGTGGACGCCGCCACCGTCTCGCCGCGCTTCCACGAGAAGATCATCCAGCTGAACCTCGTCGCGCCGCTCCACTGCGCGCAGCGCGCCAACGCCGTGATGCAGCAGCAGCCCGAGGGCGGCGTGGTCCTCTTCATCACCAGCGTCTCGGGCATGCGGCCCTCGCCGGGCACGGCCGCCTACGGCGCGGCGAAGGCGGGACTGATCTCGCTCGCGCAGAGCCTCGCCGTCGAGTGGGCGCCCAAGGTGCGCGTCGCCGCGGCGGCGGCCGGCATGGTGAGGACCGAGCAGGCGCACCTGCACTACGGCGACGAGGCCGCGATCGCGGCCGTCGGCGCCACCGTGCCGCTCGGCCGCCTCGCCGAACCCGCGGACGTCGGCGATGCCTGCCTCTACCTCGCCTCGCCGCTCGCCCGCTACGTCTCGGGCGCCACGCTGCTGCTGCACGGCGGCGGCGAGAAGCCGGCCTTCCTGGCCGCGGCGAAGCCCGCGCGCGAGTAGGCGCGTCCTCCGCAACCCCCCGAACCCGAACCGCTTTTCGCCTCCGACAGCGGTAAGGAAACGGTACGCGGCCGGTCGAGATCACGGGCCGTCACGGCCCGTAGTCTGCGCGCCCAAGGAGGCACCTTCATGTCCCGCATCGGTCGCAACGCCGCTCTCGTCTATGGCATCGCCTGCTACTCGATCTTCTTCGTCACCTTCCTCTACCTGATCGGCTGGGTCACGAACCTCGTCGTCCCGCGCTCGATCGACTCGGGCCCGGCGGGCAATCCGTTGGTGGCCCTCGTCGTCGACCTCGCGCTGATCGCCGTGTTCGGCCTGCAGCACAGCGTGATGGCGCGGCCCGGGTTCAAGCGCGCCCTGACGCGCATCGTCCCGCACCCGATCGAGCGCGCCACCTACGTGCTCGCGAGCAGCGCCGCCTTCGTGCTGCTGTTCGCCGCCTGGCAGCCGATCCCGGCCGCGCTCTGGCAGGCGGAGGGCGGCGCGGCCGTCGCGCTCCAGGCGGGCTCGCTGCTCGGCTTCGGCATCGTGCTCGTGACCACCTTCCTGATCGACCACTTCGACCTGTTCGGTCTACGCCAGGTGTTCCTCGCCTGGCGGGGCCGCCCCTACACGGAGAAGCGCTTCGTGACGCCCGGCCCCTATCGCTTCATCCGCCACCCGCTCTACGTGGGCTGGATCCTGGCGTTCTGGTCGACGCCGGCGCTCACGGTCGGGCACGCGCTCCTCGCGGGCGGCATGACGGCGTACATCCTCGTCGCGATCCGCTACGAGGAGCGCGACCTGCTGGCGGCGCTGGGCGAGCCGTACCGCCGCTGGCGCGCCGCCACGCCGATGTTCCTGCCCCGCCTGCGCGGCCGCGACCGCGCGGCAGCGCCCGCCGTGGAGGCGTGATGGCGGCCGCGGCCCCGTTGCAGCCGGGCAGCAGCGGCTTCGAGTCGCTGCTCGCCGCCGTGCGCGCCCGCTCCGCGAGCTGCGGGGCGGAGCGCGTGCAGCGGGCGCTGCTCGAGCGCCTCGCGGTCGGGCCGCGCGACCGCGTGCTCGAGCTCGGCTTCGGCAGCGGCCGGCTGCTCTCCGCGGTGGCGGCGCGCGCCACGCAGGGCTTCGTGGCGGGCGTCGAGCCCGAGGCGTACGCCCTGCGCCACGCGCGCCGCCGCTGCGAGCGCCTGCTGCGCGAGGGGCGCGTCGCGTTGCTGCGGGGCACCAGCCGCGACCTCGCCGCGTTCGACGCCGCCGCCTTCGACCAGGTGTACGGCGTCCACGTCACCTACTTCTGGGACGATCCGCTGCCCCACCTGCGCGAGATCCGCCGCGTGCTGCGGCCGGGCGGCCGGC
>Ga0307411_10001308_pt1 | contig 10014 bp, 6 predicted proteins | sample DK1Ometagenome_2_FD_203712 | JGI IMG/M metagenome (GOLD analysis project Ga0307411, IMG submission 203712) | Maize rhizosphere microbial communities from greenhouse at UC Davis, California, United States - DK15-O-1 | ecosystem: Host-associated > Plants > Roots > Rhizosphere > Soil | place: USA...
GCTCGACACGAACCGCTTCTTCGTGATCGGCGTCAACAACCCCGGCTCGTGCTTCGGCTCGACCGGGCCGATGCAGAACAACCCGGACACCGGCAGGCCGTATGGCGCCGACTTCCCGGTCGTCACGGTCGAGGACTGGGTCGATGCGCAGGCGCGCTTGCTCGACGCGCTCGGCATCACGCAGCTTGCCGCGGTGCTCGGCGGCAGCCTGGGCGGGATGCAGGCGCTGAGCTGGTCGCTGCGCTACCCGCAGCGGCTGCGCCACTGCATCGCGGTGGCGACCGCGCCGAACCTGTCGGCGCAGAACATCGCGTTCAACGAGGTCGCGCGGCGCGCGATCATCACCGACCCGGAGTTCCACGCCGGCCACTACTACGCGCACGCGACGGTGCCGCGGCGCGGACTGCGCGTCGCGCGGATGATCGGCCACATCACCTACCTCAGCGACGACGCGATGGAGGCCAAGTTCGGCCGCGGGCTGAAGAGCGGTGCGCCCGGCTACAGCACCCAGGCGATCGAGTTCGAGATCGAGAGCTACCTGCGCCACCAGGGCGACAAGTTCAGCGAGTACTTCGATGCCAACACCTACCTGCTGATCACGCGCGCGCTCGACTACTTCGACCCGGCGCGTGCGCACGGCGGCGACCTCACCGCGACCTTCGCGGCGGCGCGCTGCAAGTTCCTGCTCGTGAGCTTCACCACCGACTGGCGCTTCGCCCCGGCGCGCTCGCGCGAGATCGTCAAGGCGCTGGTCGACAACCGGCTCGACCTCGGCTATGCGGAGATCGCCGCGCCGCACGGTCACGACGCCTTCCTGCTCGACGATGCGCGCTATCACGCCGTGCTGCGCGCGCGCTTCGACGCGATCGCCCGCGAAGCGGCGCCGGCAGCGGCCTTGCACGCAGCGCCGCAGGGTGGCGCGGCGGCGATCGGCGCGCGCGCCGCATGAGCGACCGCAAGGACATCGAGCTGATCGCCGAGCTGGTGCCGGCGGGCTCGCGCGTGCTCGACCTCGGTTGCGGCCGCGGCGAGCTGCTCGCGCTGCTGCGCGACCGGCGCGGCTGCAGCGGCTACGGCATCGAGATCGACGACGCCAACGTGCTCGCCTGCGAGCAGCGCGGCGTCAACGTGATCCAGTTGAACCTGGAGGAAGGGCTCGCGCTCTTCGAGGACCAGAGCTTCGACGTGGTGCTGCAGCTCGACACGCTGCAGCACCTGCGCAACACCGAGACCATGCTGCGCGAGACCGCGCGCATCGGCCGCATCGGCATCGTCAGCTTCCCGAACTTCGCGCATTGGCCGAACCGCCTGCACGTCGCCGCCGGGCGCATGCCGGTGACCCGGGTGCTGCCCTACCAGTGGTACGACACGCCCAACATCCGCGTCGGCACCTATGCGGATTTCGAGGTGCTCGCGCGCAAGGACGGCCTGCGCATCCTCGATGCCTTCGGCATCCAGGACGGCGCGGTGGTCCGCCACTGGCCCAATCTCCTCGCCAGCGTCGCGGTGTTCAAGTTCGAGCGCGCCTGACCGGGCCCGCTGCACCGCCGCGGCGCGGTCCATGCGGCCAGCACGGCTCGGCCGGCTCCATTACATTCGCAGGTTTGCACGTCGGGCACCGGGCGCCGGCCAGCGCCGGCCGTCCGGGCCGCCGTCCGTCCCGCCTCGCGCACCCCGCTGCTCGTCGGCCGGGTCGGCCAACCTCCTGAAGGGCTTCTGCATGTCCCTGGTTGATCATCGGGTCACGACGGTTTCCGCTGCGCGCCGCGGCACGCGCCGCCTCGCGTTCCTGGTCGCGCCCGTGCTCGCGCTGCTCGTCGCCTGCGGTCAGAAGGAGCCGGCGGGGCCGGCCGGGGCGCCGCCGGGGGGCGGAGCGCCGCCGCCACCCGAGGTCGGCGTGATCACGGTCGAGCCGCATCCGGTCGGGCTCACCACCGAGCTGCCCGGCCGCCTCGAGGCCTCGCGTGTCGCGCAGGTGCGCGCGCGCGCCGCAGGCATCCTGCAGAAGCGCCTCTTCCGCGAAGGCAGCGACGTCAAGGCGGGCCAGAAGCTCTTCCTGATCGATCCGGCGCCGTACGAGGCGACCGTCGCCAGCGCCCAGGCTGCGCTCGCGCGCGCACAGGCCAACCTGGCGCAGGCGTCGGCGCAGGCCGAGCGCTACAAGCCGCTGCTCGAGGCCAACGCGATCAGCAAGCAGGAGTACATCAACGCGGTCGCGGCGCAGAAGCAGGCCGCGGCCGACGTCGCGGCGGGCAAGGCGGCGCTGCAGACGGCCCGCATCAACCTCGGCTACGCGACCGTGACGGCACCGATCTCCGGGCGCATCGGCCGCGCCCTCGTCACCGAGGGCGCGCTGGTCGGGCAGGGCGAGGCGACCCCGCTCGCCGTGATCCAGCAGATCGATCCGATCTACGTCAACTTCACGCAGTCGTCGACCGACGTGCTGCGCCTGCGCCGCGCGCTCGAGCAGGGGCAGTACAAGCGTGCCAGCGGGGCCGATGCGGCCCAGGTGAAGGTGGTGCTGGAGGACGGCAGCATCTACGACCACCCGGGACGGCTGCTCTTCTCCGACCTCACCGTCGACCCGACGTCGGGCCAGATCACGCTGCGCGCCGAGGTGCCGAACCCCAAGGGCTTCCTGCTGCCGGGCATGTACGTGCGCGTGCGGCTCGAACAGGCCCAGGCGACGAACGGCATCACGGTGCCGCAGCAGGCCGTCACGCGCGGCAGCACGGGCGACACGGTGATGGTGGTCGGGCCCGACGGCAAGGTCACGCCGCGCCCGGTGAAGATCGGCAGCGCCGTCCACGGTGAGTGGCTGGTGCTCGAGGGACTCGCGGCCGGCGAGCAGGTGATGGTCGACGGCTTCCAGAAGCTGCGCGGCAACGGACCGGTCAAGCCGGTGCCGTGGCGGCCGCCCGGATCGGCGCCCGCCGCTGCAGCAAGCGCCGCCGGCGCCGCGCCGAACGGCACGCCGGTCGCGCGCCCGCCTGAGCCGGCCGCGCCGGCGGCCTCGGCCCGCTGAGGAGGCGCTCGCGATGGCGCAGTTCTTCATCGACCGGCCGATCTTCGCCTGGGTGATCGCGCTCTTCATCCTGGTCTTCGGCGGGGTCGCGATCAAGCAGCTCCCGATCGCGCAGTACCCGACCGTGGCGCCGCCCTCGATCGTCATCACCGCAACCTATCCCGGCGCGCCGGCGCAGACGCTGGAGGACAGCGTGGTCGGCGTGATCGAGCAGGAGATGAACGGCTCGCCCGGCCTCATCTACATGGAGTCGACCAGCCAGGCCAACGGCGTCGGCACGATCACGCTCACCTTCGAATCGGGCACCGATCCCGACCTGGCGCAGGTCGACGTGCAGAACCGGCTCTCGCGCGCGGCACCGCGCCTGCCGGCCGCGGTGAACCAGCAGGGCGTGCGCGTCGACAAGGCGCGCTCCAACTTCCTGCTCTTCACCATCCTCTCCTCGGACAACCCGGCCTTCGACCCGGTCGCGCTCGGCGACTACGCGTCGCGCACGGTGCTGCCCGAGATCCAGCGCATCCCGGGCGTCGGCCAGGCGCGCCTGTTCGGCACCGAGCGGGCGATGCGGATCTGGATCGACCCGGCCAAGCTGGTCGGCTTCAACCTCTCGGCGAGCGACGTCGTCGCGGCGATCCGCGCCCAGAACGCGCAGGTGTCCTCGGGCACGCTCGGCGACCTGCCGATCGTCTCGGGCCAGCCGATCAGCGCGACGGTCGTGGTCGCGGGGCAGCTGCAGCGGCCCGAGCAGTTCCGCGACATCGTGCTGCGCGCCAACACCGACGGCTCGACCGTCAGGCTCGGCGACGTCGCGCGGGTCGAGCTCGGCGCGCAGAACTACGGCACCTCGGCGCGCCTGAACGGCAACCCGTCGACCGGCATCGGCGTGCAGCTCTCGCCCACCGGCAACGCGCTCGCCACCGCCGAGGCGGTGCGCACGCGCATGCAGGAGCTGAGCCGCTACTTCCCGCAGGGCGTCAAGTACGACATCCCGTACGACAGCTCGCGCTTCGTGCAGATCTCGATCCGCCAGGTGGTCGAGACGCTGGTCGAGGCCGTGATCCTCGTCTTCCTGGTGATGTACCTGTTCCTGCAGAACCTGCGCTACACGCTGATCCCGACCATCGTCGTGCCGGTCTCGCTGTTCGCGGCGTTCGGGATGATGTATGCGTTCGGCTTCTCGATCAACGTGCTGACGATGTTCGCGATGGTGCTCGCGGTCGGCATCCTGGTCGACGACGCCATCGTCGTGATCGAGAACGTCGAGCGCATCATGAGCGAGGAGGGCCTGCCGCCGCGCGAGGCGACCAAGAAGGCGATGGGCCAGATCACCGCCGCGCTGATCGGCATCAGCGTCACGCTGGTGTCGGTGTTCCTGCCGATGGCGTTCTTCGCCGGCGCTGTCGGCAACATCTACCGCCAGTTCTCGCTGGTGATGGTGAGCGCCATGCTGTGCTCGGTGTTCCTCGCGCTCTCGCTCACGCCCGCGCTCTGCGCCACCTTCCTGAAGCCGGTCGAGGCCGGCCACAAGCAGCAGAAGGGCGGGCCGTTCGGCTGGTTCAACCGCGGCTTCAAGGCGACCACCCACGGCTACGAAGGCTGGGTGGCGAAGATCCTGCGCCGCACCGGCCGCTTCATGCTGCTCTACGGGCTGGTCGCCGGGGTGGCGGTGTTCATGTTCCTGCGCCTGCCGTCGTCCTTCCTGCCCACCGAGGACCAGGGCTACCTGATCGCCAACGTGCAGCTGCCGCCGGGCGCGACGCAGACGCGCACGCTCGCGGTGATGCAGCAGGCCGAGCGCTTCTTCCTCAGCCAGCCCGAGGTCGACAAGATGGTGAGCGTGCTCGGCTTCAGCTTTTCCGGCAGCGGCCAGAACGCCGCGCTCGCCTTCGTCACGCTCAAGCCGTGGGACGAGCGCAAGGGGCCGATGCACTCGGCGCAGGCGATCGCCGGCCGCGCCTTCGGTGCGCTCTCGAGCGTGCGCGACGCCTTCATCTTCGCGCTGGTGCCGCCGGCGATCCCCGAGCTCGGCACCGCGACCGGTTTCTCGTTCCGCCTGCAGGACCGTGGCGGCAACGGCCACGAGGCGCTGCTCGCCGCGCGCAACCAGCTGCTCGGCATGGCGGCGCAGAGCAAGGTGCTGGCCGGCGTGCGGCCCGACGGGCTGGAGGACGCGCCGCAGGTCCAGCTCGACATCGACCGCGACCGCGCCAGCGCGCTCGGCGTCTCGTTCGAGAGCGTGAATGCGGTGCTCTCGACCGCGCTCGGCTCGGCCTACGTCAACGACTTTCCGAGTTCGGGGCGCCTGCAGCGCGTCGTCGTGCAGGCCGACGCGCCCGACCGCATGCAGCCCGAGGACCTGCTGCAGCTCAACGTGCTGAACGGCCGGGGCGAGCCGGTGCCGCTCTCGGCCTTCGCCACCACGCGCTGGGTCACCGGCCCGATCCAGACCATCCGCTACAACGGCTATCCGACCATGCGCATCTCCGGCGATGCGGCGCCGGGCTACTCGACCGGCGAGGCGATGGCCGAGATGGAGCGGCTCGCCGACCGGCTGCCGCCCGGCTTCGCCTACGAATGGACCGGGCAGTCGCGCGAGGAACGGCTCGCCGGCGCGACCGCCACCATCCTGATCGCCTTCTCGCTGCTCGCCGTCTTCCTCTGCCTCTCGGCGCTCTACGAGAGCTGGTCGATTCCGTTCTCGGTGCTGCTCGCCGTTCCGCTCGGGCTGCTCGGCGCCGTGCTCGGGGCGACGCTGCGCGGCATGCCGAACGACGTGTTCTTCAAGGTCGGGCTGATCACGGTGATCGGGCTTTCGGCGAAGAACGCCATCCTCATCATCGAGTTCGCCAAGGACCTGCACGCCCAGGGCAAGGATCTGGTGCAGGCAACGCTCGAGGCGGTGCACCTGCGCTTCCGGCCGATCCTGATGACCTCGCTCGCCTTCATCCTCGGCGTGCTGCCGCTGGTCGTCTCGAGCGGCGCGGGCTCCGCCAGCCAGCGCGCCATCGGCACCGGCGTGATGGGCGGGATGATGTCGGCCACCGTGCTGGCGATCTTCTTCGTGCCGGTGTTCTTCGTCGTCGTGCGCCGCCTCTTCAAGGGCAGCGACCGGCAGCGCCGCATGTATGCCCACGAGCTGGAGGCGCGGCCGGGGCCGGCCGCTCCCGCGGGAGCCGGCGATGAATGAGCGTCGTTCTCCCTCGCCCGGCGATCGCAGGGGCGCGGCCTCGCCCGGTCGCACCGGTGCCGTCGCGGCGGCAGCCGGGGCTGCGCTGGCGCTCGCCGGCTGCATGAACCTCATCCCGGCCTACGAGCGCCCGGCCGCGCCGATCCCGGCCGGCTATCCGGCCGAGACGACGCCGGCCGCGGCCGCCGGCGCCCCGATCGCCGCCGAGCTCGAGTGGCAGCGCTTCTTCGCCGATCCGCGCCTGAAGCGCCTGATCGCGATCGCGCTCGAGAACAATCGCGACCTGCGCATCGCGGTGCTCAACATCGAGCAGGCGCGCGCCGCCTACCAGGTGCGCCGCGCCGACCAGCTGCCGAGCGTCGGCGGCGGCGCGAACGTGACGCGCCAGCCGGCCGGCAACGGCAACCTCGTCAACACCTACTCGGTCGGGCTGGCGATGAGCAGCTACGAGCTCGACCTGTTCGGCCGGGTGCGCAGCCTGAGCGAAGCCGCGCTCGCGCAATACCTCGCGACGGCCGAGGCGCGCAAGGCCGTGCACATCGCGCTGATCGGCTCGGTGGCGACCACCTACCTCGCGCTGCTCGCCGACGACGAGCAGCTGCGCGTGACGCGCCAGACGCTCGCCACGCGCGAGGATTCGCTGCGACTCACCAAGCTCAAGTTCGACTACGGCGCCGCCTCGGAGCTCGACTACCGCCAGGCCGAGTCGCTGCTCGAGGGGGCCCGCGCGACGCTGGCCCAGCTGCTGCGCCAGCGCGCGCTCGACGAGGACGCGCTGCGCTTCCTGATCGGACAGCAGATCCCGGACGATTTGCCGCCACCGCTCGCGCTCGACGCCGGCCAGGTCGAGGAGGAGCTGCGCCCGGGCCTGCCGTCCGAGCTGCTCGAGCGCCGGCCCGACATCCGCGCCGCCGAGGAGCAGCTGCGCGCCGCCAACGCCAGCATCGGCGCCGCGCGGGCCGCGTTCTTCCCGCGCATCTCGCTCACCGCGAACCTCGGTACTGCCAGCACGCAGCTCTCCAACCTGTTCGAGGGCGGCACGTATGCGTTCACCGGCGCCGGGCAGCTGCTCGCGCCGATCTTCGATGCCGGGCGCAACCAGGCCAACCTCGAGGTCGCGCGCGCCAACCAGGCGATCGCGGTGGCGCAGTACGAACGCGCGATCCAGACCGCCTTTCGCGAGGTCGCCGACGCGCTCGCCGGGCGCGCCACGCTGGGCGAGCAGCTGCGCGCCCAGCTGGCGCAGGCGAATGCCGAGCAGGTGCGCTTCCGGCTCTCCGACCTGCGCTACCGCAACGGCGCGGCCAGCTACCTCGAGGTGCTCGATGCCCAGCGCTCGCTCTTCGCGGCCCAGCAGGCGGTGGTGCAGGTGCAGGCGGCGCGCGTGCAGAACCTCGTCACGCTCTACCGCGTGCTCGGCGGCGGCTGGAGCGAGGCCGCCGCGGCTGCCGAGGCGGTGTCCGTGCGCTGAGAAGCTTCACAGCTTCTGAGCTGGCGCGGCCGTCGCGGGCGCAGCAGGAGTCGCATGCGGCCGCGTGGCCGCCGCCGCGGCCGAAGGCGCATCCGGCCAGAAACAGCAGGCCGTCCACGCCAGGCTGAGGAACTCGCCGATCACCGCCTTGGCGCCCCGGCTGCTCCACCACCAGTGCCTGGCGTCGTAGCCGCGCGGCGCGGCCGTCAGCACGCCGACCTCGACGGCGGGGCCGAGGGCCAGGCGGTAGACCATGCGCGAGCGCCGCGCGTGGATCGAGACCGTGAAGAGATCGATCGGCTCGGCGCCCGGCCCGGCGCCGGCGAGCCAAGCGGCGACCGCCTGCGCGCTCGCGTAGGTGCGGTCGCGCGCCACCGCGGGCGCGGGCACGGCGTGCAGCGCGACGCCGGGCGGCAGGCGCGGACGCAGGTACGAAGCGGCGCGCTCGGCGTAGCTTGGCCAAGGCGACTCGTCGTTCCAGCTTTCGACGGGGCCGCCGCTGGTGAGCACGCGCGCGTGCTGGCCGGTCTTCAGCGCGGCGAGCGCCTGATCGAGTTCGCGCGCCTCGAGCCAGCCTTCGACGACCAGCGTGCGCGCGCCGAGTCCGTCGCGGCCGCGTGCCGGTTCGTGGACCGACAGGAAATCGTCCAGCTTGACCGCAGCGAGTGCCGCCCATGCGGCCAGGCAGCAAAGGCCGGCGAGCCAGCCGAAGGCGGTCGGCCACCAGAGCTCGCGGCGGCGCACGAGACGCCACGCGGTCCGTCCTCCTCCATCGGCCAGGGCGGCGCGGCGATCGCGTGGCCGCGGCGATCTGAACGTCACGCGGCGCCGAGCGGTCAGCCGCCTGCGACGGCGTCGAGCGGATCGAAGCTCGCCGGCCGCTTCGCCTGCCACGCCGCGATCGCCTTCGCCATCTCGCCCGGATCGAAGATCGCGCTCTGCAGCAGCGCCATCTGCTCGAGCGCGGCCGCGGTCGCGTGGTCGCGGGCGTGGTTGAGGGCGAGCTTGCTGCCGGCCACCGCGAGCGGCGACTTCTCGGCGATGCTGCGTGCGAGCGCCATCGCATGCTCGAGCAGCGCGGCGGCGTCGGGCAGCACCGCGTTGACGAGACCGACGGCGAGCGCGCGCTCGGCGCCGAGCCGCTCGCCGGTGTAGGCCATCTCGCGTGCCACCCCGGCCGGCACGATCTTGGGCAGCCGCTGCAGCACGCCGAGGTCGGCGGCCATGCCGATCGCGATCTCCTGCACGGTGAAGAAGGCGTCGGCGCTGCAGACGCGGATGTCGCACGCGGTGGCCAGGTCGAGCGCACCGCCGACGCAGCCGCCCTGCACGGCGCAGATCACCGGGAAGCGCGCCTCGTCGAGGGCCGTGAAGCTCTCCATCAGTCGCCGCAGCGTCGCCTGGAAAGCCAGGCGCGACCGCGGCGTGGTGGTCGCGAACGCGGCCTCCTCTTCGGCGAAGACGTCGAGCGCCATGCCGGCGCAGAAATGCCGGCCGCTCGAGGAGATGACGAGCACGCGCGTCCGGCCGGCATCGTCGAGCGTGCGCACCGCGTCGCGCAGCGCCGGAAAGAACGGCGGCGCGAGCGTGTTGAGGCGTTCGGGACGATTGAGCTGCAGGTGGGCGATGCCGGCCGATTCGGCCAGCGAGAAGAAGTCGTTCATGTCGGTGCGGCGGCTGTTCGAAGGTCGACTGTGCCCGACTCGGGCGGCGCGGGCCAGCGGCATGCCGGGTCCTCGGCGCGCGCTGCCTACACTGCCGGCCATGAGCCCGACCCTGCGCACCGCCGACGGCCTGACCCTGCGACTGCGCGAATGGCCGCTTGCCGAGGCGCGCGGCTGCGTCGTGATCGCGCACGGGCTGGGTGAGCACAGCGGCCGCTACGCGCACGTCGCCGCCCGTCTCAACGACTGCGGCTGGTCGGTGCTCGGCTACGACCAGCGCGGCCATGGCCGCAGCGAAGGCGCGCGCGGGCGGCTGGCCGGCGCGGACGACCTGCTGCGCGACCTCGCGCTCGTCATCGACGCGGCGCGCGCCGCGCAGGCCGGCCCGCTGGTGCTGCTCGGGCACAGCCTGGGCGGGCTGCTGGCCGCGCGCTTCGTCGCCGAAGGCATCGAGGCGCGGCCGAGCCCCTGGCAGCGCGACGTCGAGGCGCTGGTCCTCTCGTCGCCGGCGCTCGACACCGGGATGCGGCCGGCGCAGAGAGCGCTGCTCGCGGTGCTCGGCCGCCTCGCGCCCGACCTGGCCGTCGCCAACGGCCTCGACCCGAAGGCGATCTCGCGCGACCCCGCCGTCGTCGCGGCCTACACCGCCGACCCGCTGGTGCACGAC
>Ga0307411_10001309_pt1 | contig 10010 bp, 18 predicted proteins | sample DK1Ometagenome_2_FD_203712 | JGI IMG/M metagenome (GOLD analysis project Ga0307411, IMG submission 203712) | Maize rhizosphere microbial communities from greenhouse at UC Davis, California, United States - DK15-O-1 | ecosystem: Host-associated > Plants > Roots > Rhizosphere > Soil | place: USA...
GCGGCACCGGGAATATCGGCTTACGGTTCACGTACTGACGGAACACCATGGTGTTTCTCTCCCTCACTTGTTCTTCAGGTACGACAGGATCTGGTGCGCTCGTTCCGGATCACATCCGCGCTCCGAAAAAGGCACGCCGGTACCACTTGCGAAGTCGGGGTGTGCCTCCCACGCGTACGTGAAGCTCTCCGTCCCGTCCTCGTTCTTCCGGACGGGAGCCACGAGGGGGAATTCGTCCCCGTCGTAAAGTGACGTGGCGAGCGAGATCCCGTACCCGTTCTCCAGGAACACCTGAACAGCCGTCCCCTTGCTCGTCTCGTACGGGCCGACCGTGTACAGATCGTTGTTCAAGTCGCTCAGTGAGACGTGACCGGCCACCGCCATCGGTTCCACTGCACTGCTCCCCTCCGTCCCGCGCGTCCGAACCGCGCAGCCACTGGATCATATGGCCTAGGCCACGCTCAGTCCATATGATCCCGAAGCCGTTACGCTTCACACGTAGGTGATGATGCCATCCTGCTCGTGCCGGAACGCAGGAGCCTTGATCCTGCGCGCCGTGCTGCACTGCCGGTGGTGGATGTTCCACTGATCCCGGATTTCCTCCACCTCCGGCTTGTGGAGGGAGTCGGCGTATTCGAACTCCGCCGTCACCCCGCACTGGTCACACGATGACCAGAGGAAGGTACGGACGATCTCTCCCATGTGGCACGTCATGCTGATCATCCCTCGTTCGTCGCTGTGTTCTTCTGCTGCGGCAGCGGACTGTTCCGCACATGTCCGCGCGTTCTGCTCATCGTCGGATGACGGCACGTCCCGCACGCCTGATTCTTGTCGTGAGGTACGTGCATTCCCTTGTTTTTCATGGTGCTGCACCCTTCCCTGTAGTGGCCTAGGCCACTACAGGGAATCACGATCCCTTCACGCATTCTCGCAGGACACGCAACCTTCACAGTCCCGGCCGTCCGCGCACTCGGCGTGCACGTAGTCGTCGTAGTCGTCCTCCCGGCTGGACCATGCCTCGTTCAGCTCTGCGTCCGTGTCGAACGACAGGAGGTAGACCGCGCCGTTGCATCCCTCTTCCTGGATGATCAGCCGCTCTGCCTTGAACACCGCAGCCCACCAGTTCCACTCACTGGAGTTCCCGCAGCTGTCGTCCTGGTTGGTGCCGAGCGTCCAGCCGTAGACGATCTCCGCTGCCGCACTGGGGAACTTGGATGACCACCCCGGACAGCCGGTCATCCGTCCCGATCCGCACGTTCCGCCCGACAGAGACGGGCACCTCAGCGAGCAGGCATCCCAGTGCTTCTGTTCCAGCGTGTTGATGTTCTCGATGTCGGTCATGTCTTCCCCTTCACTCTCCCGCGCAGACGAGACGCCAGATCATGCGCCGCATCCTCGTCCAGTCCCGTCCCGTTGTAGACCGGACCCGAACCTGCCGCGTTGTAGTACACGACGGTGTACGTCCCACCCTCCGGCACCACACGGTATCCCTGCGGACCCGTGAATACCCACCCGTTGTTGAGAAACGACATCCCGTCGTTGTTCACCACCGGATAGTCGGTACTCCGTATTTCCCCTTCACCCATCACCTTTCCCCCTCCACCCGATACGGACACTGGAACGCACGGCCACGCAGCCGCGCACTCCCGGACCCGTATCCGTACGTCACGCACTCGCACGCTCCCACCCCACGCGGGCATGGTCTGCGCCGAGATTTTCCTGATCGGCGTAGCGGTGCGTCAGTCCATCCCGGTACGCCTCCTGTACGTCACGGAGAAACTCTATGATCGGCACCGGGATCTCATGTCCCGAACAGCGGGCGTACTCCAGAGCAGCGCCCACCAGGTACGCGCATGCCTTGAACCTGCCCGTGGAGATCACCTCCCCGGTGCCCGCGCTCCCGGTGGCCACGAACACACCGTCTTTCCACTCGGCACTCACCGCACCCATGGTGAACCAGCGCACCGATACTGACACGTCGTTCACCAAACCCAAGGTGAACTCGATGTCTCCTGTGCGCCGGGACGTCGTCTCGTTCAACATCCTGCCGTCCATTCCTTCTCCCTCTCCACCCGATACGGACACTGGAAAGCGCGGCATGCCGCGCCCTCCCGAATCAGCACCGTTCAGACCAGGTACTCAGCCATGTGCGTGGACGCACAGTCATCGCAGACACGTCCCACGTGCTGCGCCTTCCGCTTCCCGGCCACCACCGCCATGTGCGGATGACCGCCACCCTTCTCCGGGAAGTGAGTCTCATGCTCGCAATTGCAGAGCACGACCTCCTCCCGGAACATGAAACATCCCGAATGACGCCACCGCGTGCCGTACTCTCCGCCGCCGGACACCATCCCGGACGTGGTCATTCCGAGTTCCTTCGCCCACTTCCGTGCTTCCGCACTGAGCTTGGCGTTCAGCTTCCCCTCAAGATCAGAGGTGAACGGCAGGCTCCCGGTCAGATGCACCCAGTACGCCGTCCCGCCCCTGATCTCCCGCTCTACCGTGACACCGTCCATGGCGCTCACTCCCCGACTTCCTGGTGCATGACAGCCCATCCCGCATAGTTGTCGTCTTCGTCCTCGTCGGTGCGTACCTCACACACCACCCACAGGCCGGGCGTCTGGATGATGTGCTCGGCCAGGCCCCCGCCGATGAACTCCGAGTCGTTCATGGTGTAGTCCTGCGCCGTCGTCCCCTGCTGATAGGACCACCCACCCTCCGGCTCCCACCCCTGGCGCCTGATCTGCTCGGCCATGTCCCGCTCGGTGTCGTCGGTGTACTGCCCGTCGTCATCCACCACGGCGTAGAACTCCGGCGCGCACACCGCACTCACGTCGTTGTGTACCATCCCGTCGGCGTCCACGCGGATCACGTGGTCCGGTTCCATGAGGCGGCTGAGGGTGTCCTCCTGTACCGCCCGTCGGCCCAGGCCGTCCTTGATCCAGTGGGCGCCGAGTTCGCGGTTCCCGTTCTCCCACGCCAAGACGTAACGTTGTCCGGCCATGTCGTCTCCCCTCTCCTGTATCAACCCGTAACCGCAGCTCAGCGGCTGGTTTCCGTCCTGATCGTTACCAGGCGGGAGCGCTTGTTACCACGCGTTGCAGCAACAAGCGCTCCCGTACGGCAGCGGTCCGTATCAGTACTGGATCGTGGCGAGCAGTGTGTCCGGGACCCGCGTCCCGTCCCGCTGTACACGGTGCTTGTCCGCCTCCGCGTCACACGCGGCAGCTTCCTGGCGCGCTGCTGCCCCCTTGCCGTCCTCCCGTGTTGCGTTGGCGTCGTGCAGGAGGTAGCGGCTCAGCGCCTCCCACCCGGGGTTCCTGGTGGCGAAGGTGTCCGCCGCCTCGGTCACCGCGTTCCACAACGCGTTGTAGGTGGCGGTCCCGAACGTGACCTCACCGCCGTTGTCGGTGCGGAACTTCCCCTCGTACGGCTGGTAACCCGAGCGGTGCCACACGTCCATCGGCATCCCGTCCGCCCCCAGCAAGTGGCGCCGGTCCTCCCGGTACAGGCGGTAGTGCACCCCGTACGCCCGCTTGCGCAGCGTCCACGACTGACTCTTGCGGACGTCGCCGAACTCCCGGTCGGAGCACACCCACAGCACCGGCCGCAGGTCGGTCACGTTCCCGCGCTCCGTGTCGTGGTAGCTGTACTCATCGGCGGCGGCCACGACGATGTACAGCGTCCCGTACTGCGTCTCCATAGCAACCGGAACAGTCGGAGTCTTCATGGTTTCTCTCCCATTCCCCACGTAACCGCAGGTCAGCGGCACATTTCCGTCCCTGTATCCATGACAGGCGGGTACGTAACCGGTAACCGTTTCACCGGTTACGCACCCGTACGCCATGGCGTATCAGCCCTTGCGTGTCCCGCCGAACGCGCCACGCGTGTTGACCGCTCGGTGAGTCCATCCCGGCCCGAGCTGACGCGTCGTCATGTTCGTCCCGAAGTACATTCCGCACCCCGCCGGGTTGTACTCGTCGTTGTCGTGGTCCGGGTCTTGCGCCGTGCGCACCTTCGCGTACCGCACCGTCTGGCTCATGCCTCTCCCTCCCGTGCCCGGTCAGTTCTCTACCGGGCACCGCCCGTAGTGCTCCGCCCGGTAGGCGTCCATGCACGCGATGTGGTGCTGCTGATACCGGCCGCGCACGTGCACGTACGGAACGGCGGCACTGCCTCCGCAGTACGTCCCGCTCCCGTCCGTGCGGCTGATGCAGATGGTCTTCCCGCCCTCCCGCTTCGTCACGAAGCGCTCACGGGGCAGGCGGGCGAAGCCGTCCCCGTAAAGCACCTCGATGGTCTTCGCCACGCTTTTGGCGGACGTCGCTTCCGGCATGGTCCCGACCGCGATGCATTCCCACCCGGGGGTGTGGAGCTGAGCCACCATCCACTTCCATGGAGCGCAGCCGGTCACTATCACCTTGGTCGGAACGGACTCCCGACCGATGTCGTAGCGGTTGGAGTACGCCTTGATGTCGTGAGCGGTGATCGACTGTCCCGGAATCAATCCCATGACTTGTTCTCCCTTTTCCGTCCTGCCCATTGCCAGGCGGAAACGCTCCCGGCTCCCGCCGGAAAGCGCTCCCGTACAGCAACGTTCAGACTTCCTTCACCTGATGCACCAGATAGGCGCTGTACTCCGTGAGTGCGTACGCTCCCGCATGGAGTTCGGCCGCCCGCTTCTCGGCCCGTTCCCGGACCGATTCGGCATCCTGGCCCACCACCACTTCTTCAATCTCTGACGAGTACTCCGGGCACCCTTCCGTCTCGTAGTCCGTGCGCTCGACAACCCAGACGATCATGACCACTCCTCGCGTCGGAAACTATTCCTTGCGCGTGGTCCCGTACATCACCGCGTGGGAGTGCGTCCGCTCATCACCGTGAGCACGTCCCGGATGCGCTCGAACGTGGCGTGGTACTCCACACCGTTGGGCAGAGCGACCGACGAGACACACCACTCGGTGATCACGTTGTCGTCCCCGTCCCGCCTCCCGGTGTCCCTGATTCCCCACACGTTCAGCGGCCCCGACGGGAGCGGGGCGCTCCCTGCGTACTCCGTGATGCCGACACCGTTCCCGTCCGGCAGGAGCACGTGGACCATGCGGCCGTCTCCGTTGTCGATGACGTGCGGCCCGGTCACTGTGGCACTGAAACTCAGGGACAGATGCGCGGCCATATTCATCAGTTCCATGTCCCGTTTCCCCTTACCTCTGTTCCCGTCCCGATGACAGGCGGGATGTATCCGACAACGCCGTGCCGGATACCTCCCGTACATCATCGGTCATGTGGCCTAGGCCATGCTAGACCAGAGTTCAGACCAGACGTGCCGACTTGACCAAGGTGGCGTTAGCCGACTCGATCATGGTGATGGACGCCACCGTGTCGATGAAGTCCAGAGCCGACCGGCGCTGCCCCATCTTGGGCGAGACGATCCACACCGTCCCGTCCGCGCGCTGCACCACGTCCGTGATCACGTGAACGTTCTGGCCCTGCCCCGAGAGGAAGAACCGGTGGGCCGCGATGGTGTGGGACTTCTTCATCAGGTCAACAGCCATGCTGCACACTCCCTTACCGCTACTGCCGGACCCTCCGACACCGCCGGGTACGGGGGAGTGACAACACCCCGCACCCGACAGAACCGGTCAAGGTCCCTTACTGCTGCTCACGTCCCCGCTGGACGCATTCCAGCCTGAGACTGCACGCGTCACCCACCGGATGGTCCCGGTTGGGATGGCCGACCGGGTCAAGGTCCAGACGCGTACCGTGCGTCATCTCGCGCCCGTCCTGCCACCGCACCCGCACGTCATACGGGCCCACGGCTTCGATCACCTCGTACGTGCCTCCCCAGTAGTGGCAGGCGTACGTCACTCCGACCGTGTGGCCGGTCCCTGCGGTTACGGACACAGCAATTCCACCTTCACCGTCTTGGAGCCTCCCGGCTCACCGTCGTTGTCCCGCTGGCCCACCTCGTACCAGCAATCGCCCGAAGGAAGCCCCTCCATGTCCAGCGGCACCACCGGCACAGCGGACTGTCTGACGGGCCGGTCGATCCGGACGGCTTTCACCAGATCAGCCGTCCCCATCAGGAGAAGTCCGGCCGCCACCGCGAGGCCCACAGCGGCGACCGCCTTCTCCCTCACGCGGAACCCCATGGCCTAGGCCACCTTGCGCCGCGTCGGAACCGTCACGATGCGGCGCGGGTTGTCCCGACGCGTCCGGTACTGCGCGGCCGTCCCCTTGGCGTCCCGCTGGAGTTCCGCACGGACCCCCTTGTACTCCTCCCACGTGATGTTCCCGCGCCACAGCCGCTCACCGGCCATGTTCAGAGCCTCCGTGAAGACCTGTCGGTCCAGCGGGCGCAGGATGTCCAGGTACGCGCCGAATTCCTGCTCGGCGGCCGTGATGCGCGCCGCTACCTCGTGAGCCAGCATGATCGTTCCCCTTTCCATGAGGATGTGTCCCGGATGAAAGGACATGGCACGGGCGCACAGGGTGCGCCCCGCCAAACCCCTTCACTCAGCCCCGCCCCGACGTCCGCCCGAAAATCGGCTCGGACTTGTACTTGATCCCGGACGGCTTGCGGTCGAAGCCGTCCGACAGGGAACGTTCCCCGGCTCGCCGCCCGATGACGTCCACCGTGCGGCCACCCTTGGCGGTGTCCCACATCTGCGCCGTGCGGTCCCCGGCGGGAACGTCCCCGTAGGGCCGCGCGGCCGTCGGACCGCACCCCTGAGAGACCGCAGGACCGTGCTCCCGCTCGAAATCGCGCCGCCGCCTACCAGCTTCCAGCGCCGCATCCCGCATGGACCCGATGCGCTTGTTGTAGCGCTGCCGTCCCCGCTTGTTCAGCCGCTCGTACGCGGCGCGGGTGATACGCGGGTCACGCTCTCCGGCCATCCCCGGAATCGCCTTGCCCACCAGATCCGTCATGGGATTCATGACGATGTGTGCCCGCCCGAGCCCCCCGGCATTGGTGCCGTTGGTGGGCACCTCACGGCCCTTGTGCATTTTGGGCCGGGGCGGAACCGCATTCATGTCACGGCCCATGACGATCGGCGCCACGTCCGCCACATCCACAGCGACGTTCCCCCGGAAGTTCACCTTCTGGCCGTACGTACGCGTCGGTTCGGCGGTACGCACACCCTTGGTGCCGGGCGTGACCGGGGGAGTCTTCCCGCCCACCAGATGGCCGGTCATCACTACACCGAATTCGGCGTGTTCCCGGAGTTCGACCGGGGTGCGGCACTCGGGACACGTCCCCTTGATGCCGTCCACCTCCGTCCCCGGAATCGGAGGCAGACCCTTACCGGCGCACTTGACGTAACTCTCTGTCAGAGCGTCCGATTTTTCGACCAGCTCAATTCCCGTGATCTTGCTCTTTGCCATACCGAATCCTCCCGATGGTGGATGAGTGTGCGCGGGGGGAATCGAACCCCCCTCACCCTTGCGGAGCATCTCCGCAAGGGTGATCCCAGATTTCCGCGCACGGTTCTTGCGTCAGAGAACCAGGGACGCGGCCACCGTCGACAACTTCTGACGCGCCCGCTTGGACTGTGCCGAGGTCAGACGGTTCCCGATCTCCCCTCCGGCCAGACAGTTGTGATGTCCGACGATCTTCACCCCGTAGTCCTGAAGTCGGCCCACCTTGTCCGCGTCGACTCCCGACTTCCGTGCGGCAGCACAGTCCTCGGAGATCTGAATCAGAGCACCGTTGACGATCTTCTGTGCCTCCGGGCCGGTGATCTTCCCCTGAATCATGTCGGTCACTGCCGCCGCGCTCCGGCGGTACGCGCTCATCACCAGCGCGGCCACCTTGCCCGCATTCATCACGGGAGCGGTCGCCTCCGGCGCCGCCTCGCTCGTGGCCTTGACCTTGACCGGGGTCTCGGTCGTGGTCTTGGCCGCCTTGCTCGTGGCCTTGACCGGGGCGACGTCTTCCTGAGTCAGGGCCTTGACTTCCACCGTGACGGGTTCGAGAGGGGTTCCCTCCTGCGCGTCCATGACCTTGATCAGGTCGTCGATCGCGTCGTCGAACGTCTTGCCAGTGCCCTTGACCGTGGCACCGTCGATCTGCGGAGTCGCGATCTTGTACGTGCCCGCCTTGCCAAGGTTGATCACGACATCCACCTCTCCGATCCTGACAGTGGAGATGTAGTCGACACCCTCCGGCGCGTTCTTCCGGGTCTTGGTGTACTTAGGCATAGCTTCCCCTTGAAACGGCTGGACCTATTCACAGCACACGGACGCCGTTAGAGCCCGTGTGCCCTGATCAGTGCACGAATTTGCGATTCATTGGTATGTCTGACACACAGACAGCTTTCGCCTGCATGCTGCACCCTGATGATCATTCGTGCACCGTCTAAGGGAATGCCGCGCGGTCGATTGCATGGAACCTGCCTTTCATCACCTGCCCCCCGTATCAGGTAGGGGCCGGTTTCCGGGCCGTCGGAGTCATCGATCGACATGCTTTGGGGGAACGGTTCACGGGCGTTCTGTCGACTTATCCAATCGGCGCGTCCGCTCGTCTCCGGCTCGTTCGCCCGTTGCTTGCGCTTCGGGCGTTCGTGGCCTTGACGGGTGCGTTCGCGCCTTTCAGCGTCGTGTTCACCTGTGCCGTTCCGCGCCCCCCGCATGGGCCGCAGCTTCGCGGTAGCAGGGTCGGGGAGTGGTCACCCGTTTTTGTGGCGCAAGGTTCGCGGCTCATGTTCGCCGCGCGGCTCGCTTCACTGTTCAGTTCTCAAGGAAGTAGACCCGTGGCTTTCCGGTCCACACCGTGAGGTGTCACATCGGTCCGCATCGTCTGCATGTCCGGTCGTCCGGGCCGTGAGGCCCGTTCGCGCCGTTCGTGCATCGGACGGTCGTCGTGCAGTCGCCCGGCTTCCGCGCCGTCCGAGCGTTGCTTGCGCTTCGCTCGTTCGCTGCGTTGGCCTGACAACGAGAACTAGACCAGACCGGTATGACATGTGCGGATGAAATGGTGAAGGCAAATGGTGGCGCACCTCTCTGACCTGCGGCGACGCGATCTGGATGAGTGATTGCGGAAAGTAGTTCTGTGGCTACTTCACGTGATGAACGGCAGGTCAGCGGCTTGGCACACGAGCGACAGAAAGAATCTTGGAAGAAAGTTCTGGCACGTGTTGTGACCTGCGGAAACGGGTTGAAGATCTTTTCGTTGGCGCTCTGACCTGCTGGTTTGTGGGGGCGGATCATGAGCGATCGGGGTGCGGCGCACAAACACTGCGGATATTTGCCGGTGCGAAGGGGATCGCGAATGATCATCTGATGGGTCGTCAGGTGTTTTTGTGACCCAGGTCACACGACAAAATGGTGCGAATCGGAATGTTGATCTTGATGTGGGGTGGGCTGGTCGGGGTTTGGTGGCGCGAGAAAGAACGTTGGTGGATGGGTCTCGCTGCCTCTGTTTCTGCCGGTAGATAGTTCTTTTATATGTAGAAATGAAGGAGAGAGAGAGGGGAAGCCTTAGATAGAGAGAGACACGGGGGTGCGTTCTTTGTCGCGCCACGAAACCCCTACCGGCACACAGAAGAAAGTGCAGGTCAGAGCGTTGGGAAGGAGGAAGCGGACAGAGAAAGTGCAGGTCAGAGCGGTAGGGGTTTTCTGGCGTGAAGCGATGTAGCGGAGCGTGGCGTTCTGTTGCGGATCGGAATCGTTGCAGGTCAGCGGCTTTTGGTCACCGTGAGCGACGGTGAGAGCATTCCGGGCGTATCGGATCGTTGCAGGTCAGAGGCTGGTATTTGCAATCGGCCTTGTTGGTGTGGTGACGGGGGGTAGGGATCGCGTCCGGTTTGGTGGGGTGTGTGCGGATTCGTGGGTGTGACGGGGTGGTGGCGGGGGGTGACGGATTGTCTCGGTATGTGGGACGAATCTCCGGCCGCGCCTAAAGGGATGACAAAGAGTGCAGGTCAGGGTGTTGTGATCTTGCTTGGCTCCGTGCTTCGGGTATGTCGGGCATGTCTGTTTGTGTCGGCTTTGGGTGGGGGGTAGGGGGT
>Ga0307411_10001310_pt1 | contig 10010 bp, 9 predicted proteins | sample DK1Ometagenome_2_FD_203712 | JGI IMG/M metagenome (GOLD analysis project Ga0307411, IMG submission 203712) | Maize rhizosphere microbial communities from greenhouse at UC Davis, California, United States - DK15-O-1 | ecosystem: Host-associated > Plants > Roots > Rhizosphere > Soil | place: USA...
CCACCGTGACGTCAAACGACTGGACTCTGATTTCATTCAGGATAGTGGGAAAGGTTTCGAGGTAAGCAATGATGGCTTGTGTTCCCTGTACCGGCGGAGTTCCGACCGGGTCCTCAATCGTGCCGTCAGGAGCGTAAAGGGCTGCGGTCCCCTCAGCATCGAACGCAGCGAATTTTTCGAACACTTGCGTAACAACCGCTTCGATCTGTTCCGGTGTCAGATTGTTGACTTGAGCCGCCTCAACGCGCGTGGCGTTCAAAACGACCAAAAACATGAGCGCCATTGCCAGCGCTGCCATCCTTTTTACAAAACTTAAATTTCTCATTCTCTTCTCCTTAGATATTGCGTTGATCCGAGGCGAGCATCGTTGTGTTATCGGATTCGACGATGGTGATGGCTCGCCAATGACTTATGTAGGAGAAGTTGTTGAACTTCCCACCATATTACTGCCACGAATTTTGAATGGTGATTTTGAACCGGAGTTCCCGCGTTAATTCATGAGGATTAACAGTGAGTGGCGAAACTGTGGCGTTGCGTCAACGATGGAAAGAAATACGCCGAAGGCGTTGGCTAATTTCAGCCCAGAGTTGGAGCGCAGCGACAACTCTGGGTTGGAATTATTAAAGGCAGCGGTCAACCCTGAAGGGGTTCCTCTCGCGGCGAACCCTGTCAGGGTTGGTGTGTCATTTGATGGACCAACCCCCGGGTTGTCGCTGCGCTCCAACCCGGGGCTGAAATTAGTCAACGCCTTCGGCGTAGTTGTTTGCCGCGGGATCAGTACTGAAGTTTCCACTTAATTCCAGATTGAGCGTAGGCAGTCAGCGACGCGTTGAGCGCCTTCGGTAGCGAATTTGCTCAAAGGAGAAGGTGTTCGCCAATACGTTTTGAAGTCCGTACATAGAAACTTTGCCTGACCAGGCTCGACACCAGCCACTTCAACCAGGAGCTTCTCATCAATCTTTGAGATGACTGGTTGACGAGTTCGCAATTGCTTTATCACAGATTCATTCTTAGCCAGAAGAGTAGAGACGGCGCGCATCACAGCATCAGCCTTAGGATCGAAGCCACGTTCAAACGTCAGCCCATAAACGCGATTCACATATCTCTGGGCGAAAGTTTCTGCAAGCCCCTCTTCAAGGATGGTCGGAGCCCAACCAAATCCTCCCGGGCTCAGTACGTGAATCGCTTCATGCGCAAGTTCCACTGAAGCAATCGAGGGCTTAGTTCTGGCATTGCGACTCAGATATATTCTGACCTTCCCGAGTGGCTGAAAAATGTAAGTCCGCGAAGTAGCACACTCGGTAATCCGAGGCACAGAGAGTTCGTATGAATCATCTCTTGGACCAAACAGACGTTCAGCCTCTTCAAAGATCCTCAACAACTCCTGCATCAATGTTTGTTCATACGAACGATCGCTCGCAGTCAGCAAATATTTTGCCTCTGCTTCAACCGCTAATAACTGTTCCATGAAACTCAGAACCCGCATGGACCTAACTATATAACCTGCTGAGATATACTCATAGCACTATGAAACATGCGGTACCTCAAGACTTCATCAAGAGATTGCAACTGTCGTAATCGCGTTTCAGATCCAATAAAACGCCGAAAGGTCTTCGTTCATCAATTTCCTGAATAGCCACGCGTACAGTGCGGCTCCCGAATCACCGTTAGTGAAGAACACCAACGCCGACTTTCTTGCGGGTTGTACCCAACAGAAATTCTTGAAACCCGGCCCATCGCCCCAGTGAAACAGCGACGGTGTTTTAGACGACCGATCAACTCCCCAGCCGGGCGCCCAGGCAATATCACGGTTAACATCGACTCGCGCTTTAAAGTCATCTGATCGTGTTACGGCTTTTAACACGTGCGCGAGAAACACAGCGTAGTCTCCAATCGTCGTCTGAAGTGAGCCTGCCATATTTGGTGATAGCGCTACCGGCAGGAAAGGTCGATTGTTTTGTTGATAAGCCGTAGTGATCTGTTCGTATGTCGCTGATGCCGGATTAAGGCTGCTCTTTTGCAAAGTCTCATAGTTGCGCTGTTCGTAGAATGCGAGCGATCTTTCGAGTAATACACCTTGACGATCGTGGCCCAGTGCAGCAACTTTCTGACTCTCAGGTGACCAGGCAAAGGTGCTTTGCGTCATTCCGAGCGGTTCGAGGACGGCGGTTCGCATGTATTCGGCAATCGGCTGTGCGACGATCTTTTCCACCACACGTTGCAGCAACACGAAGCCTTCTCCGCTGTATTGCCATTTGGTTCCAGGTTCGAAAGCTGACGCGAGCGGCACATTGGGTTGGAAGCGCCAGTTAGCCAGGCCTGTGCTATGCGTGAGCACGTGAAGGGCTGTTATCTTGCGAGCTGGTCCATCGAGACTGAGATCGACGTAATCCTGTAGCGGTCGATTCCAGTCTAACTTTCCTTGTTTCGCCAGGTTTTGAACCGCCCATGTAAAGACCGGCTTCGAGAGTGAAGCTGCTGGAAAACGTGTGCTGTGTGTTACCGGTGGGCCACCGGCCCGTTCCACGCCGGCAAATAGTTGGTATGGTCCTGCTTCTTTCATTCCGGCGACAGCTACGCCGGGAACTCGCGTCACCTCCAACATTCGCGGCGCGTCGAGAGGTTTCGACTCAGCTCGTGCTTCCGTCGCGAATTTGCCGGTCGAGCAAACCGCAGCGCCAGCCATCATGCCCACAAACATACGTCTATTCATGTTTGGCTCCTAAAGATCGGAGATTTAGATCGTAATCACCGCCGGTCAGCGGATTATGTCCAAAAAATGCCACAGGCCTCGGTCCCGTGGAGTGTCACATTTGCTGTTATTTTAGCTGAGAGCGTGAAGCTCCACGGCGCAAGGCCGTGGCATCGAGGCCTGACAACTAAAAAGAAGTGGTATAGCGACCAGCGTGAAATTCCACGGGACAAGCCCGTGGCATCGCTGATTTTGCAAAGCGGTTTAGAAGTACGTTTTGATATCTGCGGAGTAGATCGTGGCCTAAGAACTGATTGGAGCAGGAATTTGAGACGAGCGTGACACAGATTAGCCGTCGTACGACATATCAAGTAGAGGCTTGGCACGTACACGTCTCAAATTACGGGTGCTGGAGGGATCGATGACAAGAATGCGCTCTCGTTTCAAAAATATTGGATTGAAACTGATCGCTCTGATGGCAGTGCTATTCGTTGCAGCGATCGTAGCGTACACACAGAAAAGCCCGGCAGCGCGACAACGTCCACCCAAGACCATGCCGGATCCGCCCAGGATCCTTTCGTTTACAAGTACACCAGAGCGGATTCAGGCAGGAGAAACTGCAACGTTACAGTGGAGCACAGCAAATACCGATCAAGTTGTTGTCGGTGAGGGCCATCCGGAATGGCTGCAGACAAGGGGCGAAGCCATTGGTACAACTCTTAGCAGCGAGCTTTCCGGTTCTTTGCAGGTGAGTCCTTCGCAAACAATCACATACGCATTACAAGCAAAAAAAGGAGGCCGGAGCATATTCAAGTTTCTGACGATTCAAGTAACGAGCGTTCCTACCCCACCCGCTACTTGTTCCATCAGCGGTCAGATTTTCGGGAAGCTGAGATGGAGTTCGACAGACGATAGAGGTCAGCCTTTTTCAGCGACCTTGAGGCAGATGTACATGAGGTCGAGTGAAGGCGATGAACGAATAAACGTGCGACTCCAGGGCAGAACCTACACCTTCACAAATGTTCCTGCTGGACAAACGTACAAGATCTCTCCCGAAAATTTCCGCGCACGACCTATGGAAAGAACCGTGTCATGTCAACCAGGTACAGTTCACAGAGGAATAAACTTCGAACTGACCGGAGCCCCACCTTCTGGGTGAGTCCAGGCTTTCTCTCAAAATTGGTTTTTGGATCAAAAATCAGATTGACCGATGGTTAGATTATGCGTTGTGAAGTGCGGTCTTCACATTCCCTTAGGATTAGATCTGGCGAGCGGGCTGTATTTGTCCGACCATGCATCGCGATAGACTTTAACAGGTTTGCCAAGATGGTTGGCTTCGAGACGAAGACTGCAACTTCAAAATTTATCAAACTCTTGGAAAGTATAGTTGCTTAGTCCAATTTTCAACAATCAACTCTGGTCTTGCCTCTTGGATTCTTACGAAGTCGCTCTCATTGTTCGTTACTACGGTAAGGTTGCTTGATAAGGCTATTGCCGCAATGCGACGATCGCGTGCGCCTATGTTGCCTGCCCCTCGCATCTTCCGAAATTCCTGCATGGCACTTGCGTCAAACTGTTTAATTTGCAACTCACAAAGCACGACTAAAATATCAAGGAAATTGTGGTAGGCGCGGAGCACGGCCGGAGGCTGTTGGCTAGCAGTTTTGAGGAGCGGGTTATAACGCCAAGCAATAAGTTCTTGGGCCGTAATGATACTTATCCACCGTTCACTGGGATCTGAGGCGTCCAGGTTCTCAATTAGCAGTGGATATCGCTCGGGATCGGAGAGCGTAAAGCCGAGAATATCAGAGTCAAGGAGATACACTATTCCGTGGATTGAGAATAAATCCGATTAGTTTTCTTACGATACTTTTTGAGGAAATCGCCAAAATCTTTCCATGTGGGATCGTTTCTATATCTTCCGATTATACGAGACCACGAATGAGAGGCTAACTTGGCGGTAGATGCCGAGCCTACCGTTGCGGGTGATATGTTTCGCATCTCTGGAGTCATGGTTTGCGGACTTACGCTAGCACTATCAGCGGCAGTGCTTTGGATGTCGGATCGTCCTGCGCTGTAGCCAACCACAAAACCCAAATGAAAATTCGGTCTGTTAATTTCAAATATACGTGTCCGTGCCGCCATGTTTTTCCTCCATTGCTCTATGCTCTACAACCAACCCGGCACCACCTAACGAAATGCCTTTGTATGATATGTCGAACCAGTATGGACCTTGCACTTCCGCGATGAATTGTATGCCAATCGCTAATTGAACCTGAGCTGGCAGACCGGGAGTATAAACCTGCGGCTCCCCACCAAACTGAAATGCCATTCCTAGCTTATTATCCGGGGTAAAGAGCGTAACCGCCAAGGGCTCTTCAATGGCCTCAGCAGTACGCACGAATAAAGTGAAAACGGGAGTTCTCTTATTCTCGGGGGGTACGTAAATCCGATCAAAGACACCCAGCAAGTTAACTTTTTTATCAATAGTAAAATTCGCAAAATCACAGAACAAAAGCGACAATAGCCGAGGTTTTTCCCGCTCTATTCGAGCATTAAACTGTTCAGAATACTCCTTCACGGCTTTCGCCAGTTTTGGCGATGGGCTTGGTGGGGATTCCGGACTTACCCCTTTGGCCTTAGACACGGCCCCGCGTCCACGCTTTGCTGATTTTCGTTTTCTTGGGTTCGCCAAAGCCGTTAAGCCGCCTATCTTTTAGCTCTTTTCCATCGAGCCTGTACAGCTTTTCTTGCGCTTTCGCTACGTTCTTCTGGCGTCATGTTGGCCCGACCTTGTGGGCCCGCCTTTTAAGCCCTTACGGCCAAGGTCTACTGCGTAAGGGTTTTTTACGAGACTTTCGAGGACTCTTGCCATTTCCATTAATGCACTAAATATACGTGAAGTCGCGCAAACGACCAACAGGGCCTTGAAAATCAACGCGATTGCTCGGATAGAGATTCAGCAAATTCATTGTGAGCCAGTGAGCCAATCGTCTAATGAACGGCAAGGACACAATGACTTACTGCGAAATCAAAGCGTTCCAAATCGCTGCTGTACTGACTGTGCCCAGGAATGATTTCGGACTTTGGGGCAAAGCTATGAATCTATTGAGACCTCAACTGGTGAAGGAGCCGTGTGCAGACTGGGAGTGTTGCTTTCGTGAATGCAAAATGAATTTGACCAATCCTGCCAGAACTGATCCAATCATCGCGACGTATAGCAGCCAATTCGTGGGACTGTCCTTATGGGCGATTAACAACCACAAGCTGATTCCGAATACGAGGCCGTAAATGGCAGCGTAAACGACGAGGTTCGGAATCTGTGTTTTTCTATCAACTCTCATGAAATGTCTCCAATAGGGATTGTGGCGCGGTGATTAAGGATCCGCCCGGAAGCTACAGCTATAAGACTCAATCGAAATCAGCTTTGTCAAGAAAATCAGGCGATTGAGTTCACGTCATACAGCATGAAGAGGCGCTGGCGATGTTAATAACGACACTGTGGCGTCGTTTATAGTTGAGAGTCTAACCGCCTTAAAGGGACACATATGTTTCGAGATTTACGATATAGCCTTCGAAGTTTATTGAAGCGACGGGGCTTCTCCGTAGTCGTGATCGCGACGCTCGCGCTCGGGATCGGTGTGAATGCTGCAATTTTCAGTGTTTTCAACATCTTGCTGCGCCCGTTGCCAGTTAAGGAGCCGGAGTCGATTGTGCGTCTCTTCCTCGAGGTAGACGCGAGCCGAGGGGACCAGTTTTCATTTCCCTACTACTCCTACATTCGCGATTACAACCAATCATTCTCCGATGTGATAGCGGTCTACGAAGAGGAGCGGTTTCTACTCGGGGAAAACAAACCCAACAGCGACCCGGAAGAAATTCTCGGAAACTTCGTTTCAGAAAACTACGTCGGGATGCTTGGCGGTAGCACGCATCTCGGACGCTTCTTCGCAGCCGAAGAGAACAGTGTTCCCGGCCGCGATGCCGTCGTCGTGTTGAGTCATGGCTTCTGGCAGCGCCGCTTCGGGAGTGATCCAAAGCTTGTTGGCAGCAGCATCAAGTTGAATGGAAAACCGTTCACGGTCATCGGGATAACTCATCCAACGTTCATTGGCCTCAGGCATGAGATGCCTGACATCTGGCTGCCACTCGCGATGCGTGCTGCTATGTCGACGACCCGTTTCGAAGGCATCGCTCCTGAAAAGAGAGACTGGTACTCAGGGCCTGACTTTCACTGGCTCAGCATATACGCGCGGCTCAAGCCAGGCAGGACTGCGCCTGAAGCGCGCACCGAAATGAATGCACTCGTGGGCCAACTCAATACTCAATGGAGCACTGACCCGCAGATGGCAATCGCCGTCGACCCGATCAACGAGATGAAGCTGCCGATCGAAGCGTGGATGCTTATCGGGATGGTCCTCGGAGCCACTGGTCTTATCCTCCTAATTGCCTGCCTTAACATCGCGAACATGCAACTCGCGCGAGCGATAACGCGCCAGAAAGAGATCGGTGTTCGACTGTGCCTGGGCGCAAGTCGTTGGCGACTAGTCCAACAGTTACTGACTGAGAGTCTGGTGTTGAGTATTGTCGGTGGCATCGCCGGAGTGGTGCTCGCCTGGTGCAGTCTCAACCTGTTTCTGTCCGTGATTTTCGTGCGCTACGGTGGTGCAGAGATGGAGCGAATCGCAATCGATCTCACGCCGGACTGGCGGGTCCTCGCTTATTCTTTTGGGCTTGCGTTATTGAGTGGAATCGCGTTTGGCCTGGTTCCCGCATTGCGCGCCACTCGCCCCGATTTGATTGGAGTCATCAAGTCGGAAGGCGCAACCGCGACCGGGCGTTCAGCGCGATCACGAGTGAGCGGCGCACTTGTCGTCGCTCAAGTGTCGATCTGTTTTGTGTTGCTGATTCCAGCCGGACTGTTACTGCGTAGCGTCCAACTCAATCTGGCAACCAATCCGGGGTACGAAGCAAAGAACCTTCTCCGTGTCGGTTATAGCCTGGAACTGAGTGGTTATGACGCGGAACGTGCGAAGGTCTTTCAGCAGCAATTGATAACTCGGCTCGCCGCGCTGCCGGGCGTGAAGAGTGTGAGTCTCGATCGCGAGTTTATCGGGCGCGGCATCATCACGTTATTGGACCAGCGGGGAAACAGTCCAAAGCAGTACTCCAACGTACCGGTTGAGGAAATTCCGTCCACCTATCTCGAAACGATCGGTACGCCGCTCGTTCTCGGCCGTGCGTTTACAGCGGATGAAGCAAACGCACACACGCCAGTACTCATCGTGAGTGAATCGACTGCGCGAAACATCTGGCCTGGCGAGAGTGCGCTTGGCAAGTTGTTGCGTGTCGAGCAACCAATGCGTGACGGCGGTACCAAAATTATCTTTTCTTCGGCACAAGTTGTCGGTGTTGCACGTGATAACCAGATCTATCGATCCGGCGAAACGCTGCCGCTGATGGTCTATATCCCGGGTGGCATGCCTGGCGAAATGGATACGGCGGTGCTGGTACGTACCACAACGGACGCTGCGAGCCTGAAAGAAGTTGCGCGTCGTGAGGCTTTCGCTGTTGAGCCTGTGCTTCAACTGTTCGTGAAGACGTTTGAAGAGAGAATTGCCTGGGAACAGGGCATTATGTCTGCCGCGTCACACGGAGCGACTGCCCTCGGCACTTTGGCTCTCATGCTGGCGGTCATTGGACTCTATGGCGTGATGGCGTGGCTGGTGGTCCAACGCACACGCGAAATCGGAATTCGCATGGCGCTTGGAGCACAGGCACACAACGTTCTGGTTCTCGTGCTGAGCCAGGGCATGAAGCTGGTTTTGATTGGCGCCGTCATTGGTATTCCGGCGTCACTCGCCGTGGCGCGACTGTTATCGAGTATGTTGGTTGGATTGACGACGACCGATGCGCTCACCATTGGAGTCGTTACAGCGCTACTGGTGGGAGTAACTCTGCTTGCATGTTACATACCCGCGCGACGCGCAACGAGAGTCGATCCGCTGGAGACGCTCAGATACGAGTAGGCATCGCTCTCCAATTATTTAGGGTTTAGAGTCATAACGAGGGTCACTTCCGCGTCTGCACCTGCGCCGACCGTGACGGTTTGTTTCACGGTCGGCATCCGATTCATCGTGCGGCTCCCTCCCTCACCTGAGATTTCTACACTCATTGGTCCAATCATCAGCTCATACTCTCCGGGTGTCAGACCTGTAATCACAAAGTGCCGACGCGCGTCGAGTTCTGCGCGATAGAATCTGGACGAGTCGCTGTTTGTAGATCGATACAATACATGTAGATTCACGCCCTCGAGTGGGCCTCCTTCGATTCTCACATCGCCTCGCAAATTGCTGGTGCCGGCGCCCAGCACTAACCTGAGTCCGTTTATGTTTTCAGCAGAGTGAACGTCTACACCGTCGCGCACTTCGATGCCATTGCGCTCAAGGCGTAACATCCGTAGTGCCTCAGAACCTTCGCGTCGCATGAAAGAGGACAGGGTTACCTTTCCAGGACGAATTCCGCTTATACGAAAGCTACCATCCGCGTTGACAGGTGAGGTCACGGTTGAGCTCATCATGTTGTCAGACATAGTGTGGGCGTAAATCGTCAGCCTCGACAGCACATCCGCGATAGAGGGATAGACACTTCCCTCGATTGTGACGACACCCGTCAGCGTCGAGGCGGAGTGCACTGGAATCTTCACCCCGGTGACATCCTCATCCTTAATGTCCACGGAGACTGGGTTTCCATAAGTGTTGCTCGCTCGATCACCCTCAGGGGCAATAACATAGTGGCCCGGCAACGCGTTCCGAATTCTGAACTCTCCGTTGGCGTTACTACTGAAAGCACCGCCGAGATGAGTGGAACGCTTACCATCTGCGCTTGTAGTGATTATCTCTAACCCAACATTCGGAACAGGAGCACCGGTCTGGGCCATGATAACCTGGCCCACGATCTCGAAGATCCTGAGGGGCCTGGCAACGGTTATGTCAACGTCGGTGGTTTCGCGGCCAGGCGTAACCTCAACCACCGTAGCTTTGGACGCTTCGTCAGCGTTTGGATGAAAAGTCTCCGGATAATAAACATTGCTCTTCTCACCCCGTCGATATGCGGCGAGGCCGTAGGCTGTTCCCACTTTTAAAATATATCGACCGGGAGGCACGCCTGAAATACGATAGACACCTTCGTCGTTAGTCCTATGATCATCTGGCTCAGACGAGTTGAAGGGACGTGAGTAATTGTCTTCACCTCGAAGAAGCAATTCGACGGTCTGACCTTTCACAGGTTCTCCACTAACATCCCGGACGCGACCACT
>Ga0307411_10001311_pt1 | contig 10010 bp, 9 predicted proteins | sample DK1Ometagenome_2_FD_203712 | JGI IMG/M metagenome (GOLD analysis project Ga0307411, IMG submission 203712) | Maize rhizosphere microbial communities from greenhouse at UC Davis, California, United States - DK15-O-1 | ecosystem: Host-associated > Plants > Roots > Rhizosphere > Soil | place: USA...
TGGGCCAGGGGCCGGCTGCCCTGCCACTGGACGTGGTACTGGCTGAGCATGACGAGGTTGCCGAAGCTGACCACGGCCTCGGCCCGCCCGCCGGTGAGCTCGTCCAGGGTGGCCAGCTGCTGGGCGATCAGGGTCGGGTCCCGCAGGATCACGTGGGTGACGTTGGGGCCCATGCGGATGTTGCGGGTCTTGTCGGCGGCGGCCGCGAACAGCAGCCACATGTCCTTGTGGTAGATCTCGTCCACGCTGTAGCAGGCGTAGAACCCCAGATCGTCGGCCGTCCTGATCATATCGATCGAATCGCTCAAGGGGTAGTCGGGGGTTTGCACGTAGCTGAACCGGACCATGGGTCCACGCCCCTTTCGCTCGGCCGCCGTCGGCCGGTCGAGCCTAACATTCGGCCACGCTCGGTGAGAACGCCTTGCTTGGCGGCTCGCCGAGGCCAGGCCGGGGCGTAGGATCCTGGGATGGGGCCGAACCAGGCAGGGCCGTCCGTGACCGCCGTGGCGGTGGTCCTGGTGACCTTCCAGAGCGCCCGTGACCTGGCCATGTGCCTGGGGTCGCTGGAGCGGGCGGCCGGGCCGCACCCGCTCGAGGTGGTGGTGGTGGACAACGCCTCCACCGACGCCAGTGTCGAGATCGCCCGCGGGTACGGCGCCAAGGTACTGGAGAACCACGTCAACCAGGGCCTGTCGCGGGCCATCAACACCGGGGTGGCGCAGACCGGCGCGCCCTGGCTGCTGATCGCCAACCCCGACACCTGGCTGTCGCCCGGGTCGCTGCGCCGGATGGCGGCCACCGCGACCTCGGACCCGCGGATCGGCTGCGTCGGCCCCCATCTGGCCAACCCCGACGGCTCCGACTACCCCACCGGGCGGCGGTTCCCGTCGCTGCTGATGGGTGCCCTGCACGCCGCCCTGGCCCCGGTCTGGCCGGACAACCCGGCCACCCGCCGCTACCACATGGTGGAGGCGGACCGGAGCCGGCCGCTGGACGTCGACTGGGTCTCCGGGGCCTGCATGCTGATCCGCCGCCGGGCCTTCGAGGAGGTCGGCGGGTTCGACCCCGGCTACTTCATGTACTTCGAGGAGATGGACTTCTGCCTGCGGCTGCACCGGGCCGGGTGGCGGGTCGTGTTCGATCCCCTGGCCGAGGTCAAGCACGTGGTCGGGGGGTCGACCCGCAGCGCCCCCTACCGCAAGGTGGTGCACCACCACCGCAGCGCCCTGCGCTTCTACTGCCGCCGCTACGCCCGCGACCCCCGCCTGGTCATGGCCCCGCTGGTCGCCGGGTTCCTGGCCGTGCGGGCGGTCGCCTCGCTGGCCCGCACGGCCGTCGCCCAGCGCCGCGACGCCGGCCGCGAGCACCCCCTGGCCGGTCCCGGCCCCGACGAGCTGGGCCGCCCCCAGGCGTAGCCGCGACCGGCCGCGTACGCCGTCGGCGGCAGCGCGCCGCCCCGCCGTGCCGCGGACGGCGTAGCCGCAGAGCCGCCGCCCAGCCGACGCCGACGGCGCCGTCCCGGGACGACGATGGCCTCCTCAGAAGCACCACGACACGGAGGCACCCCGATGACATCCCAGGCATACGCGACCACCCCCGATCCGGCTCCGGCCCGCGAGGCCAGGACCCTGCGGCCGGTCGACGTCGACGCCGCCGCCGACGCCGCCCGCATGCTGGTCGCCCTGCACGACCGGGTGGAGCGCCAGTTCGAGGCCTACGAGGCCGCCGAGGGCAGCCACGCCGTCCGCCGCCAGGCCGTGGCCGCGGTGGCCAGGGCGCTGGCCACCCACGTGGCCGTCGAGGACGAGCTGCTGTACCCGGCGCTGGCCGCCCAGACCGGCCGCCACGACGCCGAGATCGAGCGCCAGCTCCAGCAGGACCACCTGCTCGACCTGGTCCTGGTCGAGCTCGGGGGCATGCTCCCGGCCGACCGGGGCTACGACGGCAAGGTCCGGGTCCTGATGCAGGTGTTCCGCCAGCACGCCCGCGACGCCGAGGCGCTGCTCCTGCCCGAGCTGCGCCGCCGGCTGGGCCCGGCCGAGCGGGAGCTGCTCGGCCGCCGGGTCCTGGAGCGGGTCGGCCAGCTCGAGGGCCGGCCCCGGCCGGGCTGGTGAGCGCCGTGCCCCGCCCCATGACCCTGCTCGTCCCGCTTGTCCTCGCCGCCGTGGTCCTGGCCGGCTGCGGCGGCGACGGGGGCGGCAACGGCGGCGCCGACGCCGCCCCGGTCACCGGGGTGGCCGAGGTCGCCGCCAAGGACAACCAGTTCACGCCCCCGGCCATCGAGGTCCCGGCCGGCACGACCGTCACCTGGGCGTTCGAGGACGGCTTCGTCCCCCACGACGTCACCGCCGACGGCTTCTCCTCCGGCGACCCCCAGCGCAGCGGCAGCTTCACCCACACCTTCGACCAGCCCGGCACCTACCCCTACCGCTGCACCCTCCACGACGGCATGACCGGCCGGGTGGTGGTCACGGCATCGTGATGACACCCGTGCCGCGGGCTCCGGGGTCGGCGGCCGCCCGCTGAACTTGTCCATGCCGGGGGCGGGGTCGGTAGGCTTGGCCGCCGATGCTCCGGAGGGGAGGCGATGCGGTGACCCAGGTGTCGGATCCGGCCGTGCGGCTGCGGGTGGACCTCTCGGACCGGCGGCGCCTGCTCCTGGCCAGCGTCCTGATGCTGCTCGTCGAGCTGGCCCTGATCAGGTGGACCGCCGCCAACAACGTCCACCTGGTCTACCTGACCAACTTCGTCCTGCTGGCCAGCTTCCTCGGCATCGGGCTCGGCTTCCTTCGTGGGACGGCCGACCGGGACCTGTTCCCGTGGGCGCCGGTCGCCCTGGCCGCCCTGGTCCTGTTCATCCTGGCCTTCCCGGTGTCGGTCACGGCCTTCTCCGGCGACCGCCAGCTCGAGGGGCTGTTCGGCATGCGGGCCCTTCCCATGTGGGTCGGGCTGCCGGTCGTGTTCGGCCTGACGGTCGCGACCATGGCCGCCATCGCCCAGGAGGTGGCCCGAGCCTTCGCCCGGTTCAGCCCGCTGGAGGCCTACCGCCTGGACGTGCTCGGCAGCGTGGGCGGCATCGTGGCCTTCTCGGCCCTGTCGTTCCTGCAGCTCCCGCCCCTCGCCTGGGGGCTGCTGGCCGCCCTCGGGCTGGCGGTGCTGCTCGGCGGCCGGGCGGGACGCCGGCAGTGGGCGGCCCTGGGGGTGATGGTCCTGCTCCTGGGCGCCCAGTCGCTCCTGCCGATCTACCACTGGTCGCCCTACTACAAGGTGCGGGCCACCGAGCGGCCGGCCGAGCGCGCCCTGTCGGTGTCGGCCAACAACGTCCCCCACCAGGTGGCCCGCCCGGTCGAGGGCCTGCGTACGGCGGCGCCCTTCTACTTCTTCCCCTACCGGCACACCCGGCCCGGCGCGCTCGACGAGGTGCTGGTGATCGGGGCCGGCACGGGCAACGACGTGGCGGTCGCCCTCTCGCAGGGGGCCGGGCACGTGGACGCGGTCGAGATCGACCCTGCCCTCCAGCGGCTGGGCCGCGACCGGCACGCCGACCGCCCCTACCACGACCCTCGGGTCACCGCCCACATCAACGACGGCCGGGCGTTCCTGGAGCAGACCGGCCGGCGTTACGACCTGATCGTGCTGGCCCTGACCGACTCGCTCACGGTCGTCTCCGGCCAGTCGGCCCCCCTGCGCCTGGAGAACTACCTGTTCACCGTGGAGGCGATCGAGCAGGTCCGGGCCCACCTCCAGCCCGACGGCGTGTTCGCCATGTACAACTACTACGAGCCGTGGCTGCTGCAGCGCTATGCCGGCACGGTCGCCTCGGTCTTCGACAACCGGCCGTGCCTGGAGCTCGGCGACCCGCTGGGCGGGCGCCGCCAGGCCGTGCTCACCATCGGCGCCGACGGCGGTGTCAGCAACTGCGCCGCCACCTGGCAGCCGCCGGCGGCGGTTCCCGAGCCGGCCAGCGACGACCACCCGTTCCCGTACATGACCGGGCGGAGCATTCCCCAGCTCTACCTGGTGACCCTGGCCCTGATCCTGGTCGCCTCCGTGCTGCTGGTCCGGCGGGTGGCCGGGCCGTTGCGGGGCATGGCCCCCTACCTCGACCTGTGGTTCATGGGAGCCGCCTTCCTGCTGCTGGAGACCAAGAACGTGGTGCAGTTCGCGCTGCTGTTCGGCACCACCTGGTTCGTGAACGCGGCGGTGTTCGCCGGGATCCTGCTGAGCGTGCTTGCGGCGGTGGAGGTCGCCCGCCGGGTCCGGCTCCCGCGGCCGCACTACCTGTACCTGGCCCTGCTGGGTGCGCTGGTGGTCACCTGGTCGGTGCCGCAGACGGCGCTGCTGGAGCTGTCGCCGCCGGTCCGGTTCCTGGCCGCCACGGTGGTCGCCTTCACCCCGATCTTCCTCGCCAACCTGGTGTTCGCCCAGCGCTTCAAGGACGTCGGGGCCTCGACGGTGGCGTTCGGGGCCAACCTGCTCGGGGCGATGGTGGGCGGGATGCTGGAGTATCTCTCGCTGGTCTCCGGCTACCGGTCGCTGCTGGTCCTGGTGGCCGTGTTGTACGGGCTGGCCTTCCTGGCCGGCCGCCGTCACCTGGCGCCAGCCACCGTTCGGGGGTCGTGAGGGCGCCGGCCGGGCGGCCGTGAGGGGTCGGTTAGCGGCCCGGCCCATGCTGGCGGCCCCGAACGGCACCGCGAGGACGGCGAGCATGCGACGAACCCACCCGCCCCCGGGCGCCCCGGCCCGGGCACCGGCGGCCACCGTGCCCGCCCAGCTGCAGCCGCTGTGGGGTCTGGCCGTGGCCATCGCCGAGTCGGCGGCCGAGATCGCCGCCACCAGCCCCATCCCCAGCTGGCGGGCCAGCGCCTACCTGTACGCCGCCGCCGACCAGGCCTGGGGCGCCGAGGGCGGCGGCCAGGGCGGCTGGCGGTCCGACCGCTCCGGGCCGGGCGGCGAGTTCCGCTTCGCCGTCCTCCTGGCCGAGGCGGCCACCGCCCGCTTCGTCGCCGGCGACGGCTACCTCAGTAACCGCCAGCTGGCCAGCGACCTCCGCTCCGGCGCGGCCTGGCTGGCCGCCGGCGCCCTCCTCCAGCGCACCGCCTGACCCGCCCCGGCCCCGGTGGGCCACAATCGCGGCGTGGACGAGATGGTGGTCACCGACGACGGCTGCGGGCTGTGGACGGCCCGCTCGGGAACCGGCGGCCCGCTGATCCTCTGCCACGGCGGCCCCGGCTTCTGGGACACCTTCGGCGGCCTGGCCGGGCTGCTCGGCGACAGCGTCACCGTGCACCGCTGGGACCAGCGGGGCTGCGGCCGCTCCGAGCGGCGCGGGCCGTACACGGTGGACCGCTCCCTGGCCGACCTCGACGCCGTCCGACGCCACCACGGCCTGGCCCGCACGGCCCTGCTCGGCCACTCCTGGGGCGCCGAGCTTGCCCTGCGCTACACCCTGGCCCACCCGGACCGGGTGACCGGCCTGGTCTACGTCTCCGGCGTCGGGGTCGACCCAGAGGAGACCTGGCACGACGACTACGAGCGCAACCTGCAGGCGCGGCTCGGCGATGACCTGGACCGCTGGCGGGAGCTGAAGGGCCGCCCGGAGCGGTCACAGGCCGAGGAGCGAGAGCTGGATGTGCTCTGGCTGTCGGCTGACTTCGCTGACCTGGCCCGGTCCCGCGAGCACGCCGAGCGTGAGCTCACCCCGTTCCTGGGGATGAACTGGGCGTGCAGCCGCGCCCTGAACGCCGACCGCCGCAGCTCCGGCGGGCTGCTCGAGGCCTGCCGGACCCTGGTCGTCCCGGTACTGCTGGTCGACGGCGCCCACGATATCCGTCCCCGCTGGGCAGTCGACTCCCTGGAACGGGCCCTCCCGGCCGCCCGGCGGGTCGTGCTGGATGGCGCCGGCCACCTGCCCTGGGTCGAGGAGCCGGCCGCCTTCCGCTCGGCCGTGACCGGGTTCCTGGCCGCCGGCGTCTAGTCGAGGAACTCGCCGACCATCGAGGAGAGCCAGTCGGCCCGCTGGACCAGGGTGACGTGGGTGGTGCCGGGGAGCACGGCCAGCCGGGCGGGGGGCAGGCCGGCCAGGTCGCCGGCCACCCCGCCGCCCCGCAGGCGAAACAGCTCGGCCATGTGCTCGGGCTGGACGATGTCGGAGTCCCCGTAGACGAGCATGGTCGGGGCGGCGGCGCCCCGGATGTCGTCGGCCGTCCACTGCGGCAGCTCGGTCTCCATGTCCTTGATCTTCACGATGAGCTTGGGCCAGTCGCCCGGGTTGGGGGCGACCCTGGCGTAGTCCTGCTCGAACGGGGTGCCGGCCAGGTGCTCGGGCTGGAGCTCGCCCATGTTGTCCATGAGCCCGGGGTGGAGGCCGTCGAGCCGGTAGCTGAACGAGGCCAGGACCAGCTTGCCGACCCGCTCGGGATGGTCGAGGGCGAGCTGCATGGCGACGGCCGACCCGGAGCTGTAGCCGAAGACGTCGGCCTGGCCGATGCCCAGGTGACCCAGCAGGGCCGCGGTGTCGTCGACCCAGTGGCGGATGCGCAGCGGCCGGTCGATGTCGGCGGTGTGGCCGTGGGCCTGCTGCTCGACGCCGATCACCTGGCGGGTCTTGGCCAGCGAGGGGATGATCCCGCCGAAGTCGACGCCGATGGTCGACAGGTTGCCGTGGAGCAGGACCAGCGGGCGGGCGCCGCCGCTGCCGTGGACCTCGTAGTACATCTGGAGGCCGTTCACTGGGGCGTAGCCGTGGCCGGGCTCGAGGGTCGGGGTGGTCATCGTTGGCCTCCTGGGCAGGAGCGGGCGTCGGCGCCGTCAGCGTACAGATGGCCCCCGACGGCGATGGACGGCGCTGCTATACTCGAACACACGTTCGAACGGGGAGTCGCCATGTCCGACGCCGACCACGAGGTCATCGACAGCCCTGAGGCGCTCTTCCGCCACCTGTACGAGGAGCACGGGGTCGAGGAGGCTCGCGACCTGGACCCGGAGACCGCCCCGCTCCAGTTCTGGCTCCGCCGCCACGCCGACCTGGAACGCGCCGAGCGAGCCGCCCGCCGCCAGCCCGACCCACCCCCGGAGCCGCCGGCGCAGCCGGAGGAAGAGGAGGAACCGGAGCCCCGCCCGGCCGCGCAGGCACAGCGGCCGGAGGGATGGGGCCGGCCGAGGACGGAGCAGTCCCGGGCAGAGGCGCGAGGCCGGGCGGAGGGACGCCGCGACGACGCCTGGTCCCAGCCACGGAGCGGCCGCGCGCAGCCCGGGCCGGGCGGCGGCGCCGGCCGGGAGGGGCGGCGGCACGCCCCGTTCGGCGACCCACTCGTGGAGGCGATGGCCAGGGCTCTGGCCGGGCGGGGCCACGACGAGACGGCGGTGCGATCGGCCATCCGGTCGTTCGGCGCCGGCGGCGCCGGGCCCTCCGGCGTGGCGGCCGTCCGGGCGGCCTTCGTCGAGCCGATGCTCCAGTCGGCCGCCGAACGCCTGCTCGGCGCCCCCAGGTCCGCGCGCCCGGCCGAGGCCGCCGGGCCCTCGTCGGCACCCGAGCGTCCCCAGCCGCCGCGGCGGGAGGAGCCGGCGCGGCCGGAGGCGGTGTGGGCGGGGATCTGGGCCGACCTGGCCGACACCGGCCGGCGCCCCAGCCAGAGCGCCGGGACCCGAGGCGACGATGGCGACGACCTGATGGCCGTGGCCAACGCCGTCCAGGCCCGCCGACGGGTCCGTCGCCGCCGCCGCTGACCCCGTCACCCCTCGTACAGGCTGTCGATGCGGTCGGCGTACTTGGCGTGGATGATGCGGCGGCGGAGCTTGAGGGTGGGGGTGAGCTCCTCGCTCTCGGCGGTCCACTCGACCGGGAGGACCTCGTACCGCTTGACCTGCTCGATGCGGGACAGGCGCTGGTTGATGGCGTCGACGACCAGCTGGACCTCGGCCGGCACCCGGTCGGAGGCGGCCAGGGCGGCCAGGTCGGAGCCGTCGAGGCCGTTGCTGGCCGCCCAGGCGGGGGCGAGCTCGTGGTCGAGCACGATCAGGGCGACCACGTACGGCCGGTCGTCGCCGTAGACCAGGGCCTGGCCGATCAGCGGGTGCTCCTTGAGCAGGCCCTCGATGTTGGCCGGGGAGAGGTTCTTGCCGCTGGAGGTGATGATCAGCTCTTTCTTGCGGTCGACGATCTTGAGGTAGCCGTCGTCGTCCAGCTCGCCGACGTCGCCGGTGTGGAGCCAGCCCTCGGCGTCGACCAGCTCGGCCGTCGCCTCCGGCTGCCTGAAGTACCCGGGGGTGTTGACCGGCCCCCGGACCAGCACCTCGGCGTCGTCGGCCAGGCGGACCTCGACCCCGGCCAGGGCCGGGCCGACGGTGCCGATCTTGACCTTGCCGGGGCGGTTGCCGGTGGCCACCCCGGTGGTCTCGGTCATGCCGTAGACCTCGACAAGGGGCAGGCCGAGGGCGGCGAAGAACTCGGCAACGTCGACAGCCAGGGGCGAGGCCGCGCTGGAGGCGAAGGCGCAGCGGTCCAGCCCGATGGCCTGCCTGACCTTGGCCAGGACCAGCCGCTCGAGCAGGGCGTGCCTGGCCCGCAGGCCGAACGGCACCGCCTCGCCCCGCTGCTGGCGGCGCACGACCTCCAGGCCGGTCTCGACCGCCTTCTGGGTGATCTTGCGCTTGCGCTCGTGCTCCTCGGCGGCCAGCTTGGCGTTGATGCCGGCCCGCACCTTCTCCCAGACCCGGGGCACGCCGAAGAAGATCGTCGGCCGGGCCTCGCGCACGTACTCGACCGCCTGGGCCGGCTCAGGGCAGAACCAGACGTGGGTCCGCATGGTCAGCGGCCCGTAGATCGACAGCACCCGCTCGGCGATGTGGGCCAGGGGCAGGTAGGAGACGGAGCTGCCCTCGGGCGACAGCCCGGTCAGCCGGTCGAGGGCGATGGACTCGAACAGCAGGTTGCGGTGGGTCAGCAGCACGCCCTTGGGCGGGCCGGTGGTCCCAGAGGTGTAGAGCAGGGCGGCGTTGTCCTCGGGGACGACCCGGCCCCGGAGCTCCTCGAAGCCGGACCTGCCGGCGGCCAGGGCCTCGCGACCCCGGCGGACCAGCTCGTCCCAGCCGAGCACGCCCGGGCCGTCGGCCTCCTCGGCGCCGTCGAGCAGCACCACGTGCCGCAGGGCCGGCAGGTCGTCGCGGATGTCCTGCCAGCGCTTGAGCATGTCGCGGTCCTCGAGCACGGCCACCTTGGCCTCGCAGTGGCCGGCCACGTACCGGATCTGCTCGGGGGCGAGGGTGAAGTAGAAGCTGGTCGGGGTGGCCCCGGCGTGGATGGCGGCCTGGTCGGCCTGGACGTGCTCTGGCCGGTTGGTGGCCATGATGGCCACGAAGTCGCCCCTGCCGACCCCGAGGCCGGCCAGCCCCATGGCGACCTCGGCGACCCGTTCCCGGTACTGGCGCCACGAAAGGGTCTGCCAGGCGCCGTCCCGCTTCCAGGACATGGCCGGCGCGTCCCCGTGGCCGTCGGCGTGCTCGGCCAGCAGGTCGCACAGGGTCCGGCCCCTGACCTCCTGCTCGATCTGCCGGCGCTCGATCGCGATCGCGTCCTCGCTCATGGCGACCCACCCTCGGCTCGGAGACGCTGCTCGCTGGCGAGCATAGGTAGCGAGAGGGGGCAGGTAAAGGGCCCAGGGTCCGTGAGCGACTCGTTGGCGGCCCCCGGCAGGCTTGTCCGGACGAGAGCAGTTCGCAGGAGAGAGGTGCCGATGCCCCAGGTCCCCCAGGCTGGAGCGCGCTACCTGGCCGCCCTTGACTACGCGCGGCGCGGCCTGCCCGTCGTGCCCCTCCACTACGTTGTCCGCAACCGGCGGACAACGGCGGTCGCCTGCTCGTGCGGCGAGCCGGCCTGCGCCAGGGTCGGCGCCCACCCGCTGGCCTCCCACGGGGCCGCCGACGCCACCACCGACCCCATCCGCCTCACCTGGTGGTGGCGGCGGTTCCCCGACGCCAACGTCGGCCTTGCCACCGGGACCAGCTTCGAT
>Ga0307411_10001313_pt1 | contig 10000 bp, 12 predicted proteins | sample DK1Ometagenome_2_FD_203712 | JGI IMG/M metagenome (GOLD analysis project Ga0307411, IMG submission 203712) | Maize rhizosphere microbial communities from greenhouse at UC Davis, California, United States - DK15-O-1 | ecosystem: Host-associated > Plants > Roots > Rhizosphere > Soil | place: USA...
TCCCCCAACTTCGTTGAGAGGGGAGACTAGACCTCACCTATTGCTGGATGGTTACCGGCTCAGCGCTTGCCGCCGGGCTTCACGAACTTGAGCGTCATGCGGTCGCTTTCGCCGATCGCGAGATAGCGCTCCCGATCCTTGTCCTTGAGGCGAAGGGATGGCGGCAGTGTCCACACGCCATCCGGCCAGTCGGCCGTGTCCTTCGGGTTTGCGTTGATCTCCGAGCTGGCGACGAATTTGAAACCGGCAGACTCCGCCAAGCGCCGGATGGTGGACACTTTCATGTAACCGCTGCTGCGCTCGCGCTCGGCATCCGCGCCTTCGGGCAGTCGGTGATCTTCGATGCCGAGGATGCCGCCCGGCTTCAGCATGGCGAATATCTGCTTGAATGCGTCGGCGCTGTAATCCTGCTTGTCGTCGCGCCGGTAGCCCATCCGCCAGTTGTGGACGTTGCGGAAGGTGAGGACGGCGTCGGCGGTGCCGTTCGGAACCTCCGCGGCCTTCCCGCCAAACGTCGGGAAGTCGGCGACCGGGATTGAACCATAGAGCGCCGCATTGGCGGTCCGCAGCTTGTCGACGCCTGACCGGCCCCAGTCGGGAGCCGCCAGTACCAGCTTGCCGCCACCCTTCGCGAGGTAGGGCGCCAAAATCTCGGTGTACCAGCCGCCACCCGGCCAGATTTCGACAACGGTGTCGCCGGGATCGAGTTCGAAGAAGTCCAGGGTTTCGACGGGATGGCGATACTTGTCGCGAGCGACATTGGCCGGGGCGCGAGCCGCATCCGCCACGGCCTGGCTCAGCTTCGTCAAGCGCTCGGTCGACTTGGGGGCGGCCACAGTGGCCGGTTGGGCATTTGCGACGGCTGGTATCGTCGCGAATAAAGTCGCGGCGAGGAGTGCAAGAGGCGCGGATGGAAGCGGCATGGGGGCTCCTTTGTTGGCCCCGCGACTCTTTCGCGACTTCTGCGACATAGGCAAGACGTGCAATCGGCTTAGCACTTTCTTTATCTGAGGCTTGCTAGCTACTCGCATTGCATGCGACTGGAATCGCTGTAATTTTTACTTTCTGTAAGCGGCGTAGCGTTGGCAATCGCCCGATTGGCGACTGGCCAGGTCCGCTCGATCAAGCCCAACGATGGGGCCTTCGTCGGCGTCGATACCTTCACCAACTTCGAATATATCAGTGGCTCCAACTTCGACGACATCTTCATCGGAGACGCGGCCAACAATCGCTTCTGGGGCGCGGACGGCAACGACACGTTGCGCGGCGGCGGGGGCGATGACGAGCTTCTTGGCGGCATCGGCAACGACACGCTGGATGGCGGCGATGGCTACGATCTCGCAATGTATGGGGGCGTGGTCGCCGGAGTGACCGTATCGCTCGCGATCAACGGTCCCCAGAATACCGGCCACGGTGTGGATACGCTGACCGCCATCGAAGGCGTCATCGGCACGTATTACGACGATGTGCTCACCGGCAACGACGCGGCGAACCGTCTCGACGGAGACCCCGGAAACGATCGCGTCTCCGGCGGCGGTGGCGATGATCTGATCGACGGCGGACCCGGAGTGGACATCCTTACCGGCGGATTGGGCGCCGACACGTTTGTGATGAACGACTTCAACGGCGATACGATCACGGATTTCGGTGCGGGCGACCGGTTGTTCTTTCAGGGACTACAGACCTCGATGTCGTTCTCAGCCGGTGTGCTCAGCATTGGCACCGCGTCGCTGAGTCTGACCGGGCTCAACAACGTCAGTCTTGCGGTGTCCCGATTTTTCGATGGCAGCGCCGCAATAGCCATCGGCGGCCCGCCACTGATCACCGCTGCGACGAGCGTGCTTGCGGCAAGCAGCGCTGCCGATCCGTTTGGGCTGGGCTGAGGTTCGACAACAGCTGACGACGGAGCGCCAGCGAGAAGTTACGCGAGCTTGTCCGCGTAGATCATGCGGCCGCCGGCGAGCTTGCGCATCACCGACCATTGATCGTCGCGCGAGAAGGCGAAGCAGCCTTCCGAGCGGCCGAGCTTGCCGTGGACGCCGATCATTCCGGGCTCCGCATACCAGGCGTTGTGGATGACGATCGCACGCGCCTCGGCATTGCTGTTCGACCAGTCGAGGCCGCGAACCTTCATCGAAAGCCCGTACTTGCCATGGTAATAATCGGCGGTCGTGTAGGCGCCGTTGGAACTGGCGTGGCTGCCGAAGTCGTTCGAGAAGCGCTCGACGAAGCCCGAGTGATCGGGGTCGGAGCCGCGGCCATGCGCGACGCGGAAGGTCTCGACCTCGCCATTGCGCAGGTCGACGACGCTGAAGCGCCCTTCGTTCGAGGGCTTCGAGAAATCCACCACGCCCATATAGTCGCGGGCGTAGATCCGGTTCCTGTCGAGCGCCGCCTTGGCGCGAGCGAACAGCTGCGGATCGATACCCCCGGGGGCGGCAGGCGTCAGGATTTGTGCCGGAGCCTGCGGCTGCGGAGCGATCGGCGACAGCGGATCGGCGGTCGGAGCGACCAGCGATGGCAGCACGCTCGAGCTTGCAGCAGTAGAGATAATCGCGCCAGCTGCACCGTAGGCACCGAGACGCAACATTTCCCTGCGGTTCAACGACACGATGGACTGCCCTCCCCAAACTCGAAGCGGCGGGTGTACCAGCATGACGGTTAATGCGGGATAACCCATGCGTTCAGGTTTCTTAATCCATCCCGCCCGCTGAACGTCTCGCCGCAGGAGCGATGAATTCGCAACGGGTTGAACGGTTTGGGTGGCGCTGCTAAGGCGCGCCCGCCGCCGAGGGAATCCTCTGGAGGCCACTAGCTATTGCCGGAAGGGCCGTAGCTCTTTTTTCTGAAGGGACTGTGACGGGATTTTATGCAGATCATCGTTCGCGACAATAATGTCGAGCAGGCGCTGCGCGCGCTCAAGAAAAAGCTGCAGCGCGAGGGCGTCTACCGCGAGATGAAGCTGCGCCGCCACTATGAGAAGCCGTCGGAGAAGCGGGCCCGCGAACGTGCGGCCGCGATTCGCCGCGCTCGCAAGCTCGAGCGCAAGCGCGCCGAGCGCGAAGGCTCACGTTAAGCCTTAGCGACACCAATAGTGTCCGTTGCCGAAGCCGCTCATCGCCCCGCCCACCGCGGCCGGGCGGTCGCATTGTGGCTTGGTTTTCTCCTGATCATCGCCGCTGGCATCGGCCTGGCCTGGATCGGTGCCGGCTCGCTCCGTCCCGAGGTGACGTCGAGCGGGCTTGAATTCCGCACTTTGAAAGCCGGCAAGGGCGAGCCGATCACGCGTGCCGACGCTGCCCTGCTCGACTATCGCCTCGTTGCCGACGACGGCACCGTCTTCGACAGCAGCGAGAAGCATGGCGGCGCCCAGCCCTTCGCCATGGACCAGGTTTTCCCCGGTTTCGCCGAAGCGATGACCCGCATGCAGGAAGGCGGCCAATACCGCTTCAGCATGCCGCAGCGCCTGGCATTCACCTCCGGTCCGCCCCCTGGCTGGCCGAAGGGCAGCGATCTTACGTTCGAGGTTCGCGTCCAGCAGATCGCCCGCGGCGGGGCCGCGCTGATGCAACAGATGCAGGCGCAGCAACAGCAGCAGGGTCAGCCGGGGCAGCCGCAGCAATAGGCTTGCTTCCGGGGTCGACGACCGCGGGCCCGTGATCCTCTCGCTCGGCTTGTTGCTTGCTGAGGTCCACCAGCACCACTTTCATTGTCGCGAGAATAGGATCGGCGAACAGCACGCCGAGTATACCGAACAGCGCACCCATGAGCAGCTGCATCGCAAGCACTAAGGCCGGCGGCAGGTCGACCGTCTTCCGGGCGATGTAGGGCAGGACGACGTAACCATCGATGTTCTGGACGAGGAAGTAGACGAAGATCGCGTAGAGGCCCTGGCTCGACCCGGCGCTGAACCCCACGGCGACCATCAGCACGCCTGACGTGATCGCTCCGATGTTGGGGATGAAGGCGAGGACGCCGGTGACGAGGCCGAGCAGGGCCGCCATCGGGACGCCCCCCAGGCTCAACATCACCCAAGTGAACACGCCTTCGAAGATCATCCCCACCAGACGGCCAAACAGGAGGCGACGGAGCGTAAAGCCGACATGCTCGGCGATCCGATAGAAGCCGGCGCGAGCGCGTAAGGGGAGCATCCAGGCGATGCCGCGGTCGTAGATGCGGGGCTCGGCGGCGAGGAAGATGCCGATCACCAGCATGGCGATGACGCTGGTGAAGGCACCGAGCACGCTGCCGACGGCGCTGGTCAGGCGCCCGACCGATCCGAGCAGCTCAGCGCCGAGATTTTGTGGCGGCCCCTTCGGCACCAGGCCGAGCGAGGAGGCGAACAGCATCAGGCGATTGAATTGCGCGGTGACGACCTGGCGCAGGTCTTCGAATTGGGCTGCGATGGTGGTGCCGGCGAAGTAGAAGACCCAGCCGAGGAAGCCGAACCCGATCAGCAGGACGAGCAGCAGGCGCCAGCCGCGGGCGAGCGGCAGGAAGCGGCCGAGCACGCGGACGCCGCCATCGAGGAACACCGCGAAGATCGCCCCGCCGATGATCAGTAGCAGCGGTTGGGCGAGGACGATGACGCCCGCGACAAGCAACGCCATGCCCAGCCAGACGGCGGCCTTGGCCAGCTCCTTGCGGACGAAGGGGTCGCGAAATTCTGCCGGGCCTGGCCGCTCGATGTGCGGTTCGGTGGTCGGCAGGTCCTTCGCCATTAGTTGTTCCGCAGCGACCTTCCGGCGCGGCCGGAGCGCAACGCTTCAAACCAGGTCAGCGGGTTGTACCAGACCGTGGAGCCGTCGAGCGAGAAGGTGATGAACTCTGCGCGGCCGCCGATATTCTCCCACGGCACCGGACCGCCAAGGCCGCCCTGCCATTCGGGCACGCGGCTGTCGGCCGAATCGTCGCGGTTGTCGCCCATCAGCCAGAGATGGCCTGCGGGGACGGTGATCGGGCCAAAATTGTCTTCGTTTGAGCGGCCGAGCTCGACGGTGTCGTAGCTGCGCCCGTTGGGAAGCGTCTCGCGGACGACGGGCACGCGGCAGTACATCTTGCCGTCGGCGCCGCGGACCTTGAAGTCGTACAGCGCCGGATCGCTACCCGACCCGCACGGCGAGTTGATGTCGATCGGGACCATGTCCGGCGCCTTGGCCTGGCGCTTCACCGCCTGGCCGTTGATGAACAGCTGCCCTTCGACCATCCGCACGGTGTCGCCGGGGAGGCCGATGACGCGCTTGATGTAATCGGTGCGCTGGCCCGGCGGGGTGACGATGACGATGTCGCCGCGGACCGGCATCCGGCCCAGGACCCGGCCGCCCATCGGCGGCAGTATGTGGAAGCTGGGCGAGGCCCATGACCAGCCATAGGGATATTTGCTCACCACCAGCCGATCGCCGGTGAGCAAGCCCGGCATCATCGATTCCGATGGAATGTAGAAGGGCTTGGCGACGAAGCTGTGGAAGGCGAGCACGGCGAGCAGGACCCACAACAGGCCCTTGATCTCGCGCCACAAGGCGGAGCCCTTGCTGTCTTCTTTCTTGTCGGGCGCGGCGGCCGGTTGCTCGGCGTTCGCGTCTGGCACGGTGTCGTTCAGCTTATTGCTCCAGCTTACGGGCGGTCAGGATAACGAAGGCCTGCGCCCAAGGGTGATCGTCGGTCATCGTCAGATGAATGTCGATGGCGTGGCCTTCCGTCGCAAGGGCGTCAAGACGCGCCTTGGCTCCGCCTGTCGCAATGATGGACGGTGCGCCCGAGGGCGCATTGACCACGCCGATGTCCTTCATGAACACGCCGCGCTTGAAGCCGGTGCCGACCGCCTTGGAGAAGGCCTCCTTCGCGGCGAAGCGCTTGGCGAGGGTGCCGGCGGCGGTGAACGGGCGACGCGCGGCCTTGGCGCGCTCCACGTCGGTGAAGACGCGGTTGAGGAATTTGTCGCCCCAGCGATCGAGCGATTTCTGGATTCGCTCGATGTTGCAGAGGTCTGAGCCGATGCCGACGATCATGCGCTCAAACCACGCCGGTCAGCATCGCGAGCACGGCCGCGAGCGGGATTGGGACGAGCGCAAGCAAATGCGCCAGTCCCCTTCTTGAGCGCCGGTTGGCTGCGGCGGAAGCGATTGCGCCGACGATGACCAGCGCAAGTGGAGCGGCCAGCGCCACAATATCCGCGAATGACGGCGTCCGGCCGAAGGTCAGCGAAGACGTCTGGCTCCAGCCCAAGGCGAGGAACAGGAGTGCCAAGACGAATTGCGCGCCCAGGATGACTTTCAGTCCGGTCGATAGGCCGTTCAGCACCGGAGCATCCTAGCGCGCGCTGTCCATCAGCGATCGCATGCGGCGGACGCTGGCGTCGAGGCCGGTGAAGATCGCCTCGCCGATCAGGAAATGGCCGATGTTGAGCTCCGCGATCTGCCGGATGGCGGCGACTGGAATGACATTGTCGAAGGTGAGGCCGTGGCCGGCATGCGGTTCGATGCCGTTCTTCACCGCGAGGGCGGCGCAGTCCGCGATCCGCTTCAGCTCGGTCGAGCGAGTCTCGCCTTCGGCATGGGCGTAACTGCCGGTGTGGAATTCGACGACCGGCGCGCCGAGGCGGACTGCAGCCGCGACTTGCGCTTCGGAAGGTTCGATGAACAGGCTGACGCGGATGTTCTCAGCGCCAAGCTTGTCGACAAAGTAAGCGAGGTGATTGTGCTGGCCGGCGGCATCGAGCCCGCCTTCGGTCGTGCGCTCCTCGCGCCGCTCGGGGACGATGCAGGCGGCGTGCGGCTTATGGCGCAGCGCAATCTCCAGCATCTCCTCGGTCGCCGCCATCTCCAGGTTCAGCGGCAGATCAATCTCGGCCATCAGGCGATCAATGTCGTTATCGGTGATGTGGCGGCGGTCTTCGCGAAGATGCGCGGTGATGCCGTCGGCGCCGGCTTCGGCAGCCAGGATCGCCGCGCGCACCGGATCTGGATGATCGCCACCGCGCGCGTTCCGGATGGTCGCGACGTGATCGATATTAACGCCGAGGCGGAGCTGGGAGGTCACGCGGCTGCGCGGCTGCCTGGCTTGATCGCGGGGATAGCGGCGAGTTCCGGCGGGACAGCCTCGGCCTCGTAGGTCGGCACGTCGATGCGGATCAACGGGACGAAGGGAACGCCGAGATCGACTTGCCCGGCCGACCGGTCGACCAATGCCGCCTCGGCGATGACGTCCCCACCCGCCTGACGCACGGCCTCAATCGCTTCGCGTGACGACAAGCCAGTGGTCACGACATCCTCGACCATCAAAACCCTGGTGCCTGGATCGAGCCGGAAGCCACGGCGCAGTTCGAATGTGCCCTGCGGCCGCTCGACGAACATCGCGGGCTTGCCAAGCGCGCGGCCCATTTCGTGACCAATGATCACGCCGCCCATGGCCGGCGAAATCACGGCCGCGATCTGCTGGCGCAATTCCGCTGGGATTTTCGCCGCCAGCGCTGCCGCCAGCCGCTCGGCACGCGCCGGGTCCATCAACACCCGCGCGCACTGAAGGTAGCGCGGGCTGCGCAGGCCCGAGGAAAGAATGAAATGCCCCTCGAGCAACGCGCCGACAGCGCGGAATTCATCGAGGACTTGCTCGTCGGTCATCATGGCGAAACCGCGTTTAGGCTGCGCGGCAAGCGCCTTCAACAGTGCGGCAGATTACTTCGCGGTCAGGCGCTTGAGGCTCCGGAAAGCCGCGCCTATAGAGCGGCGCAAATCATGGAACGCAGTTCCGCGTTCCTGGTCCCAACCGCATGCCAACCGGGGTGAAGATGAGATTGATTGGATGGGCGATTGCCCTGGCCGCGGCCGGGCTTACTCCTGCAGCGGCGCAGACGCCGGCTAGCACGCCTGTTCCCGCCGCCGCGCAGCCGTCTGGCGGCACCGCACAGAACCCGGATAAGCCTGATGCACCGACCGCGTCGGTTGCCGAGCAGTCCTCTGCTCCTGGCCCGAGCGTCGTCGCAACCCCGCCGAACAGCCTCGGCGCTTACAAGGAAACCGCCGCTGCCAAGGACATCGGCGTGCCGATTCTCGGGCGCAAGGGCATCCAGGAGCAGGTGACGCCGATCGGCCAGGAAGCGCTCTATTTCCACAACTACTGGCTGCTGCCGCTGTGCGCGATCATCAGCCTGTTCGTCCTTGGCCTGCTGCTATGGACGATCGTCCGTTATCGCCGCAGCGCCAACCCGACCCCGTCGCGCAATTCGCATAACACTCTGATCGAGGTCGTCTGGACGCTCGTCCCGGTGCTGATTCTGGTTGCGATCGCGATCCCATCAATCCGCCTGCTGCGGCACCAGTACACGCCGCCGCCGGCCGACCTGACGGTGAAGGTGACCGGTCACCAATGGTATTGGAGCTATGAGCTGCCCGACCATGGCGTGAACTTCGACAGCTACATGCTGAAGGAAGGCAATGATCCTACGCGCCAGGCCAACCAGCGCGCGCGGACCGACGCGGATGGACCGCCGCTCCTTGCGGTCGACAACCGGCTCGTGATTCCGCAGGGCAAGGTTGTGAAGTTCATCGTCACTGCCGACGACGTCATCCACAGCTTTGCAATGCCGGCTTTCTGGGTGAAGCAGGACGCCAACCCCGGACAGCTGCATGAGACGTGGGCCAAGGTCGACCGTCCAGGCGTCTATTTCGGGCAGTGCTCGGAACTGTGCGGCGCCCGTCATGCCTACATGCCGATCGCGATCGAGGTTGTTCCGCAAGCGCAGTTCGCGGCGTGGGTGAGCTCGAAGGGCGGCAAGATGCCCGGCGCGCAGCCGGCCGCTGCGCCCGCGACGGCTACCCCGGCGGCCGCATCGGCTCCGGCCGCAGAAAGCCCCGCGCTCAACCAAGCCGCGACCGCGCAGAATTAAGCGAAGAGAGTTCGATTAGATGAGCACGACTGCTGACGCACTCAATCTGAAGCCGCACGAGGCGCATGACGCCCATCACGATGCGGACCACAAGCCGGGCTTCTTCGTCCGTTGGTTCATGTCGACCAACCACAAGGACATCGGCACGCTCTACCTGATCTTCGCGATCGTCGCGGGCATCATTGGTGGCGGCATCTCGGGCATCATGCGCTGGGAGCTGATGGAGCCGGGCATTCAGGTGTTGAACCAGTCCTGGCCGCTTGGCGCGGGCACTGCGAACTTCGACGAATGGGCCCACCACTGGAACGTGCTGGTCACAGCGCACGGCCTGATCATGGTCTTCTTCATGGTCATGCCGGCGATGATCGGCGGCTTCGGCAACTGGTTCGTGCCACTGATGATCGGCGCGCCGGACATGGCCTTCCCGCGCATGAACAACATCAGCTTCTGGCTGCTGATCCCGGCCTTCGCGCTGCTGCTCGGTTCCAGCTTCGTGTCTGGCGGAACCGGCCTCGGCGTTGGCAACGGCTGGACGCTCTACGCGCCGCTGTCGACATCAGGCGCGGCAGGGCCGGCGGTCGACATGGCGATCTTCTCGCTCCACCTTGCCGGCGCCAGCTCGATCCTTGGTGCGATCAACTTCATCACCACCATCTTCAACATGCGTGCGCCGGGCATGACCCTGCACAAAATGCCGCTGTTCGTGTGGTCGGTGCTGGTCACCGCCTTCCTGCTGCTGTTGTCGCTTCCCGTGCTCGCCGGCGCGATCACCATGCTGCTGACCGACCGCAACTTCGGCACCACCTTCTTTGACGCCAGCGGTGGCGGCAACGTGGTGCTGTACCAGCACCTGTTCTGGTTCTTCGGTCACCCCGAAGTGTACATTCTGATCCTTCCGGGCTTCGGCATGATCAGCCAGATCGTCGCTACGTTCAGCCGCAAGCCGGTGTTCGGCTACCTGGGCATGGCCTACGCGATGGTTGCAATCGGCGTGATCGGCTTCGTCGTCTGGGCGCACCACATGTTCACGACCGGCATGAGCGTCGACCAGAAGATGTACTTCACAGCTGCGACGATGATCATCGCGGTGCCGACGGGCGTGAAGATCTTCAGCTG
>Ga0307411_10001314_pt1 | contig 9998 bp, 6 predicted proteins | sample DK1Ometagenome_2_FD_203712 | JGI IMG/M metagenome (GOLD analysis project Ga0307411, IMG submission 203712) | Maize rhizosphere microbial communities from greenhouse at UC Davis, California, United States - DK15-O-1 | ecosystem: Host-associated > Plants > Roots > Rhizosphere > Soil | place: USA...
CCTGCGCAGCCGCTGGCCGGACCTCGCAGGGCCGCTGCGCCTGACGCGCATCGCCGGTGGACAGTCGAACCCGACCTACTTCATCGACTACGACAACCGCTCGCTCGTGCTGCGCAAGCAGCCGACGGGCGAGCTCCTGCCCTCGGCGCATGCGATCGACCGCGAGTTCCGCGTGATGCAGGCGCTCGCCGCGACCGACGTGCCGGTGCCGGCGATGCTGCTCTATCACGCCGGCGCCGACGTGGTCGGCACGCCGTTCTACCTGATGGAGCGCGTCGACGGGCGCGTATTCGCCGCGTATGCGCTGCTCGACGTGCCGACAGACGAGCGGCGCACGATGTACTTCGCGATGGCCGACACGATGGCAAGGCTGCATCGCGTCGACGTGGTGTCGATCGGCCTCGCCGATTTCGGCCGCCCGGGCAACTATTTCGCCCGCCAGGTCGCGCGCTGGTCGCGTCAATGGCGCGAGAGCCGCACGCGCGACAACCCGTGGCTCGAGCGCCTGATCGAGTGGCTGCCGGCCCGCATTCCCGACGACGATCGCACCGCGTTGTGCCATGGCGACTTTCGCCTGGGCAACCTGATGTTCGAGCCGGCCGGGCCGCGCGTCGCCGCCGTGCTCGACTGGGAGCTCGCGACGCTCGGACACCCGCTCGCCGACGTGGCGTTCAACGTGATGGCGTGGCATTCGCTGCCCGAGGAATATGGTGGCCTCCTCGGGCTCGACCTCGCGGCGCTCGGCATTCCGGACGAGCGCGAGTACCTCGCCCGCTACTACGCGCAATCGCCTGCCGTCGGCATGGTGCAGCCGTTCCATCTCGCCTTCGCGATGTTCCGTTTCTCGGTCATCTTCGAGGGTATCGCAGCACGCGCGGCCGCGGGCAATGCCGCGTCCGACGACGCGCGACGTGCCGGCCGGCTCGGTCCTGCGTTCGCACGACGCGCCGTCGAGGTGCTCGAAGGCCGCCCGCATGCCCTCGAACCGCTCGCGCTCGACGAATGACGCGGGCAAGGCGAGCAACCGTCGTGCCATTCGCGGGGGTGGTGCATGGACGCGGCGTGCGCTCGGGTGACCGAGCCGATCGGTCGACGGGTCGGCGCACGACGCACCTACGGGGCGCGCGCGGTGCGCGGCCGCATCGCTGTCGTATTCGTCCGACGCGCCGCGACCTCGACGGCGTTGTCGGCACGCGGCCGGCTGCGGCGATGATGGATCGTGCCCACACTCGGACGATTGCAACGCTTGCACACCCGGTGCGCAAAAGCGCCCATCGGCGCACATCGCCACGGCGCGGCCCGCCGTCTCGACCATCCCCGGCATGAGCGATCCCGCACCCACGACCGCAGGGCCCGCGCCACGCGGCGCCTCCGCGCTCGCTCCGCTGCGCCATGCGATGTTCCGCACGCTGTGGATCGTCTGGCTGGTCGCGAACACCTGCATGTGGATGAACGACGTCGCCGCCGCGTGGCTGATGACCTCGCTGACATCGTCGCCGGTGATGGTGGCCCTCGTGCAATCCGCATCGACGCTGCCGGTGTTCCTGCTCGGCTTGCCGAGCGGAGCGCTCGCCGACATCGTCGATCGCCGCCGCTATCTGATGTTCACGCAGGTGTGGGTCGCCGTCATCGCCGTGCTGATCTGCGCGGCGATGCTGACCGACACGTTGAACGCGCCGCTCCTTCTCTTCCTCACGCTCGCCAACGGCGTCGGCCTCGCGATGCGCTGGCCCGTCTATTCCGCGCTGATCCCCGAGCTCGTGCCGCGCGGCGAGCTGCCGCAGGCGCTCGCGCTGAACGGCGTCGGCATGAACGTCTCCCGCATCATCGGGCCGGCGGTCGCCGGCGCGCTGATCGCCGGCGCCGGGCCGCCGTATGTGTTCGTGCTGAACGCCGCGTTGTCGATCGCGACGACGCTCGCGCTGCTGCGCTGGAAGCGCGAGCAAAAGGTGAGCGCGCTGCCGAGCGAGCGCATGCTGGGCGCGATGCGGGTCGGCGTCCAGCACGTGCGACAGTCGCCGCATCTCAAGGCGGTCCTGCTGCGCGTCGCGCTGTTCTTCCTCAATTCGACCGCGCTGGTCGCGCTGCTGCCGCTCGTGGCGCGCCAGATGCGCGACGGCGGCGCCGGTACGTTCACCGTGCTGCTCGCGTCGATGGGCCTCGGCGCGATCGTCACGGCGTTGTGGCTGCCCCGCATCCGCAGCCGCATGACACGCGACGAGCTGGTGCGAAACGGCACGGTCGTGCAGGCGGCCGCGATGCTCGCGATGGCGTACGCGCCGAACCTGTACGCCGCCGTGCCGGCGATGCTCGTCGCCGGCGCCGCCTGGATCGCCACCGCGAACTCGCTCACCGTCGGCGCGCAGATGCTGTTGCCCGACTGGGTTCGCGCACGCGGCATGTCGATCTACCAGATGGCGCTGATGGGCGGCACGGCGGTCGGCGCCGCGCTATGGGGCCAGGTGGCCTCGCTCAGCAGCGTGCGCACGAGCCTGGTGCTCGCTTCGGTCGCAGCGCTGGTGGCGCTCGTCGCGATGCGCAGGATGCACGTCGGCGGGCGCGCCGAGGAGGACTTGACGCCCGCCCGCCTGTGGACTGCGCCCGAGCTGGCGATCCCGGTCGAGCCCGACCAGGGGCCGGTGCTCGTGACCGTCGAATACCGCATCGATCCGGAGCGCAAGCGCGAATTCGTCGAAGCCATGCGCGAGAGCCGTCGCGTCTGGCTCTCCAACGGCCTCCTCGCCTGGGAGCTGTTCGACGACATCTCCGACCCCGGCTGCTTCATCGAACACCTGATCGACGAGTCGTGGGCCGAGTACGTCCGGCGCAACGAACGGGTGTCGGCCTCCTATATGCTGCTGCGCGAGCGCAAGCTCGGGTTCCACATCGGCGACGAGCCGCCGGTGATCCGCCGCTTCGTCGCCGAGCCGATCCGCCGCTGAACCACTTCACCCCAGTTCCCATGACACGACTCGAATTCGCGAGCGCGCTCGCGCGCGACGCGGGGCGCCTCGCGCACACGGCGTTCGGCCTCTCCGCCACGAAGAGCAAGGGCGTGCACGACGTCGTCACCGAGATGGACGGCAACGTCGAGCGCTTCATCCGCGCGGCGATCGAGCGGCGCTACCCCGGCGACGCCATCCTCGGCGAGGAGGAAGGCGGCGCGCCCGGCGAGCGCGTCTGGATCGTCGACCCGATCGACGGCACGGCCAACTACGCGCGCGGCATCCCGCACTACTGCGTGTCGATCGGCTATCTCGAGCGCGGCGCGCCGACCGTCGGCGTGCTCTACGACCCGCCACACGACCTCCTCTATGCCGCCTCGCTCGGCGAAGGGGCCCGCTGCAACGGGCGGCCACTGCGCGCGAGCGCCTGCTCGGACCTGCGGGCGGCGACGGTCGAATGCGGCTGGTCGACACGCCGCACGACCGAGGACTACCTGGCGCTGGTCGGGCGCGTCATGCACGCCGGTTGCGCCATCCGGCGCGCAGGATCGGGCGCGCTCGGCCTTGCCGACGTCGCTGCCGGCCGGGTCGAAGCCTACTGCGAGCTGCACATCAATTCGTGGGACTGCGCGGCCGGCATCGTGCTCGTGCGCGAGGCAGGCGGCGTCACGAGCGACTTCTTCGCCGGCGACGGCCTCGCCTCGGGCAACCCGCTGCTCGCTTGCAACGCAGCGCTTTGCGCTACACTCGCGGCCGTAGCGGAAATACCCATAAGTCGCTGAACCCGAAGGAGGAGTCGATCGTGCGTACCGCCTGGCTTCGCAGGCTGCTGCCTGCGCTCGCATTCGCGTCGTCCATGGCCGTCCCGCTGTCCGCGTCGGCGCAGGGCGAGCTCGTCCTCTACTGCACGGTGCAGGAGGAATGGTGCCGGCCGATGGTGGCCGCGTTCGAGAAGACCACCGGCATCAAGGTGCTGATGACGCGCAAGAGCTCGGGCGAGTTCTACGCGCAGCTCAAGGCCGAGGCAGCGAACCCGCGCGGCGACATCTGGTGGGGCGGCACCGGCGATCCCCACCTCCAGGCGGCGGAGGAGGGTCTGACGGAACCGTACAAGTCGCCGCGCATGAGCGAGCTGCAGGACTGGGCGGTCAAGCAGTGGGAGCAGTCGAAGGGCCGCACCGTGGGCGTCTACGCGGGCGCGCTCGGCTACAGCTACAACCGCGACCAGCTCAAGAAGAAGAACATCCCGGAGCCCAAGTGCTGGGCCGATCTCACCAAGCCGCAGTTCAAGGACGAGATCCAGGTCGCCAACCCGAATTCGTCCGGCACGTCGTACACGATGCTGGCCACGTTCGTGCAGCTGATGGGCGAGGACAAGGCGTTCGAGTTCATGAAGGCGCTGCACAAGAACGTCAACCAGTACACGAAGTCGGGTGCCGCGCCCGCGCGTGCCGCCGCGACCGGCGAGAGCCTCGTCGGCATCACGTTCCAGCACGACGCCGTCGTCCAGGCGGTCGGCGGCGCGCCGGTGACGATCGTCTCGCCGTGCGAAGGCACCGGCTACGAGATCGGCAGCATGAGCATCGTCAAGGGCGCGAAGAACATGGACAACGCCAAGAAGTGGTACGACTGGGCGCTGTCCCCCGAGGCGCAGGCGATCGGCGCGCAGAACAAGGTGAGCTACCAGGTGCCGTCGAACAAGGCCGCGCCGGTACCGGCGCAGGCGCCGAAGCTCACCGAGATCAAGCTCATCAATTACGACTTCGCGAAATACGGCTCGTCGGCCGAGCGCCAGCGGTTGCTGAGCAAGTGGGACAAGGAAATCTCCACGCTGCCGAAGTGATCCGGTCGGCGCGGTGCGAGCCATGAACGTCGACCATCCTCGCGCGCGCGGCGAGCGTCCGTCGCCGCGCTAGGACGCCTCCGGCGGGTCGCATGGCCACCCCAGCTGCCGCGCCGCCGCTCGTCCCCTCGGTCTTCATCCCGAGCGCGCGCGACCGCGCGACGCCGCTCGTCGCCGCCGTCGCGCTGTTGGCGATCGCGGTGCTTCCGTGGAGCGGCGGCTCGCCGTCCGCGCTGTCATGGGCGATCGCGGGCAGCGCCGCGGCGGCGCCGAAGTTCGACGGCGCCCTCGCCTTCTGGCCGCTCGTCGTCCTGACCGCGGGCGTGCTCAGCGCGAGCTGGCTCGGTCGTGACCGCGTCGTCACCGTCGCCGCCGCCGCGGCCCTCACCTCGACGTTCTTCACGGCATTCGCCGCCGGCGTCGACGGCCCCTCGTGGGGCTGGGGAGCCGCGGTCGCACTCTCGGCGCTCACCGTCTGTCTCGCGCGCGGCATGGCGCGGCGAGGCGCGTTCCGCGGCGATCCGGCGATTGCCACGATCGTGATCGTCATCGCCTTGCTGCTCGGCATCTTCATCTTCTTCCCGGTCGGCAAGGCGCTCCTCGCCGCGGTGCTCGACGCGCGCGGGCAGTTCGCGCCGGGGCTCGCTGCCGAGCGGCTGTTCACGGCGGACATCTGGGGCACCGGGTGCCTGGGCGGCGGCACGCGCTGCGGTGTCGCCATCAACTCGGCGATCCTGGCGACGATCGTCGGCATGCTGTCGACGCTGCTCGGGCTCGTGCTCGCGCTCGTCGTGCAGCGCGGCGGACAACGCTATGCCGGCGTGCTCCGGCTCATGTCGGTGCTGCCGATCATCACGCCGCCGTTCGTCATCGCGCTCGCGCTGGTGGTGCTGTTCGGCCGGACGGGACTCGTCACCGGCTGGCTCGACACGCTGTTCGGCATTCCGCGCTCGCGGTGGATCTACGGGCTCGCCGGCGTCACGATCGCGCAGCTCCTCACGTTCACGCCGATCGCCTTCATGATCCTGCACGGCGCGCTCGGCGCGATCAGCCCGTCGCTCGAGGAGGCGGCGCAGACATTGCGCGCGTCGCGCGGCCGCGTGTTCCGCACCGTGACCTGGCCGCTGCTCCGCCCCGCGCTCGCGGCGGCCTTCCTCCTCGGCTTCGTCGAAAGCCTTGCCGACTTCGGCAATCCGATCGTGCTGGCAGGCAACTACGAAGTGCTGTCGACCAAGATCTTCTTCGCCGTTGCCGGCGCGCAGCATGATCCGGGACGCGCGGCGGTGCTCGCGTCGGTTCTGCTCGCCCTCACGCTGCTCGCGTTCTTCCTGCAGCAACGCTGGCTCGGCCGCTCGTCGTACGTGACGGTCAGCGGCAAGGGCGACGGCGGCGTGCCGGCCACGCTGCCCCGCGCGCTGTGGCTCGGCTGCTTCTGGATCGCCGCCGCCTGGATCGCGTTCACGCTCGTCTGCTACGTCGTCATCCTGACGGGCGGCTTCGTGAAGGACATCGGCCGCGGCGACATGACGATCACGCTGCACCACTTCGGCCAGGGCTTCGGCGTGGACGTCGGCGCACACGGCGTGCAGTGGAGCGGCTCGGCATGGAACAGCCTGTTCAACACGATCGAGGTGGCCGCCGTGGCCGCCCCGCTGACGGCGATCGTCGGGCTCCTCGCCGCGTACGTGATCACGCGGCATCGCTTCGCCGGCCGGCGCGCGTTCGAGTTCCTGACGCTCGTGAGCTTCGCCATCCCCGGAACGGTGATCGGCGTGTCGTACATCGTCGCGTTCAACGTCGCGCCGCTCGAGCTGACCGGCGGCATGGCGATCCTGGTGCTGTGCTTCGTGTTCCGCAACATGCCGGTCGGCGTGCGCGCCGGGGTGGCGGCGCTCGCGCAGATCGACAAGACGCTCGACGAGGCGTCGTCGACGCTGCGCGCGTCGACGCTCCGCACGCTGACGCGCGTCGTGCTGCCGCTGCTTCGCCCGGCGATCCTCGCCACGCTGGTGTTCAGCTTCACGCACGCGATGACCGCCGTGTCGGCGGTCATCTTCCTCGCGACGGCCAAGTACAACCTCGCGACCGTCTACATCATCAATCGCGTCGAGGCGGGCGAGTATCCGCTCGCCATCGCGTACTCGTCGGTCCTGATCCTGTTCATGCTCGCCGTGCTGCTCGGCATGCAGAAGGTCATCGGCGAGGCGCGGCTCGGACGGCGCACGACGGCCATCGCGGCCGCGGGACACTGACGATGGACAAGGCCTCGGGCGGCGTCGTTTTCGATCGCGTCAGCAAGCGCTACGGCGACGTGACGGCGGTCGACGCCGTGTCCTTCACCGTCCAGCCGGGCACGCTGTGCACGCTGCTCGGGCCGTCCGGATGCGGCAAGACGACGACGCTTCGCATGGTGGCTGGCCTCGAGCCGGTGTCGGGCGGGCGCATCCTGATCGGCGGCAACGACGTGACGCTGCGCGCCGCGAACGAGCGCGACGTCAGCATGGTGTTCCAGTCGTACGCGCTGTTCCCGCACATGACGGTGCTCGAGAACGTGTGCTACGGCCCGCTGTCGATGCGCATGGACAAGCAGAAGGCCCGCGATCTCGCGCACCAGAAGCTCGCCATGCTCGGACTCGCGGGGCTCGAGCAACGACTGCCCTCGGAGCTGTCCGGCGGCCAGCAGCAGCGCGTTGCAGTCGCGCGCTCGCTCGTGCTCGAGCCCGCCGTGCTGCTCTTCGACGAGCCGCTGTCGAACCTCGACGCCAAGTTGCGCCGCCGCGTGCGCCAGGAGATCCGCGACCTGCAGCAGTCGCTGCGGCTGACGGTGCTCTACGTCACGCACGACCAGGAAGAGGCGCTCGCGGTGTCCGATCACATCATCGTCATGGACGGCGGCCGCATCGCGCAGCAGGGCACGCCGACCGACCTGTACGAGCGCCCCGCGAGCCGTTTCCTCGCCGACTTCATCGGCGACGCGAACCTCGTCGATGGCGAGCTCGTGCACGCGAGCGGCGGCCCGCAGTTCCGCGCGGCGAGCATCAGCGTGCCGGTCGACGGCAACGGCGTGGCGCCGGGACCCGCGACGCTCGCCGTGCGGCCGAATCGGCTGCGCCTCACGCCGGCGGGGGCCGGGCTGATCCCGGCCGAATGCAAGCGCGTGGCCTACCTCGGCAGCCGCGCCGAATACGTCGTGGGCACGGCGTGGGGCGAGCTCCTGGTATTCGACGACGCCGTCCGCACGCTCCATCCGCGCGGCAGTGCCATCGGCATCGCGTTCGAGCCCGACGCGGCGATCGTGCTGCCGCGCACGCCGGCGGCCTGACGCGGGTTTCAGCCGACACGCCACCCGCGATTCTTCGATCGCGGCCGGCGTTCAGCCTGGCAGCCGGCGCGTCGCCGACGACGCGAGGCTCGCCACCAGGTGTTTCTGCAGCAGGAAGAACATCGCCACGGGCGGCATCGCCGCCACGATCGCAGCGGCCGAGACCAGTTGCCACGACGTCTGCCACATCCCCCGAAGCGCCTGCAGGCCGGCGGTGAGCGGCCGGATCGCGTCGGACTGCACGAGCACGAGCGACCAGAAGTAATCGTTCCATACGAAGGTGAAGATGAGCACCGACACGGCGGCCAGCGCCGGCCGCACGAGCGGCAGCACGACGCTCCAGAAGATGCGCAGCTCGCTCGCCCCTTCGACGCGCGCCGCGTCGAGCACGCTGTCCGGCAGCTCGCGGATGAAGTTCCGCATGAACAGCGTGCAGAAGCCGGTCTGGAACGCCATGTGGAACAGGATCAGCGCGAAGCGCGTGTCGTAGAGCCGCAGCGCGATCATCAGGTCGCGCACCGGGATCATCAGCACCTGGAACGGCACGAGGTTGCCGGCCACGAACGTCGCGAGCAGCAGCCGGTTCCCCGGGAACGTGTGCTTGGCGAGCGCGAACCCCGCCATCGACGAGAGCAGTACCGTGCCGGCCACCGCGGGAATCGTGATGAGGAAGCTGTTGAGGATGAATTGGCCGATGCGCGACTGGCCGAGCACCGTGCCGTAGTTCGCGACCAGCCGCCATTCGCTCGGCCAGCCCCAGAAGTTGCCGCGCACGAGGTCGTCCAGCGGGCGCAGCGAGGTCAGCGCGATCGCGGCGAGCGGGAGCATCCAGACGACGAGCAGCAGCGCGACCGCCACGCCGTACAGGGCGCGGCGCAACCGGTGACGCGTCGGGATCGGCGCCGGGAACATCAGCGCACCGGCTCGTCGCGGAGCAGGCGCCACAACAGCGCGAAGATGATGCCGCTCATCATGACGAGGAGCACGGTCGCGATCGCCGCGCCGTAGCCATAGCGCAGACCGACGAACGTCTGCTCGACCATGTAGAACGCGAGCACCGTCGAGCGGTTGAACGGGCCGCCCAGCGTCATGATCATGACGTAGTCGAAGCTTCGCAGCGCGGCCACCGCGCACACCATCGCGACGATGAAATGCACCGGGCGCAGCTCGGGCAGGACGACGTGGCGCAGCAGCTGCGACCCCCGGGCGCCATCGACGCGCGCCGAGTCGACGATGCCACCCGGCAGCGACGCGAGCCCGGTGAGATACAGGATCATGCAGTACGCCGTCTGCGGCCACAGGCCGGCGACGATCATCGTGTAGATCGACCACGTTTCGCTGTCCATCGGCGAGACGTGCCCCACGCCCGCCCACGCGAGCAGCGTGTGGAACAGCCCGTAGCGCGCATGGAAGAACCAGGCGAACACGAGGCCGACGACGACCTGCGACAGCACGAACGGCAGGAAGAACAGCGTGCGCACGCCGCGCATGCCGGGCAGCGGCTGCGACAGGAACACGGCCAGCGCGAAGCCCGCCACCGGCGCGACCAGATAGCCCGCCAGCCAGCGGACGTTGTTCTGGATCGCCGTCCAGAACACCGGATCGGCGAGAAGCTCGCGGTAGTTCGCGAGCCCGACGAACACGGGGACGCCGATGCCGTCCCAGTCGTGCAGCGACAATCGCAGGCTCGCCGCGATCGGATAGACGACGAACACGGCGAAGAGCAGCGAAGCCGGGGCGAGCAGCACGACGGTCGACCAGCCGGCATGGCGGCTCGCGACGCGCCGCGCGCGACGCTTGCCCGTCGCAGTCGGGGTTGCGTGCGCGAGCGTCACGCTCGCGCCACGCCTGGCGGGCCGGGACGACGGGTGTTCGCGGCGTCGAGGCG
>Ga0307411_10001315_pt1 | contig 9998 bp, 8 predicted proteins | sample DK1Ometagenome_2_FD_203712 | JGI IMG/M metagenome (GOLD analysis project Ga0307411, IMG submission 203712) | Maize rhizosphere microbial communities from greenhouse at UC Davis, California, United States - DK15-O-1 | ecosystem: Host-associated > Plants > Roots > Rhizosphere > Soil | place: USA...
GCTGCTCGCGGCCGGCATTCCCGACGAGGTGCTGGCGCTGATGCCCGGCGCGGGCGAGACGATCGGCGCGCGGCTCGTCGCCGACCCGCGCGTGGCGGGGGTCGCGTTCACCGGATCGACGAGCGTCGGCAGCGCGATCGCGCAGGCGCTCGCCGCGCGTGCGCCGATCGTGCCGCTGATCGCGGAAACCGGCGGCCAGAACGCGATGATCGTCGACAGCTCGGCGCTCGCCGAGCAGGTGGTCGCCGACGTCGTGCAATCGGCGTTCGACAGCGCCGGCCAGCGCTGCTCGGCACTGCGCGTGCTGTGCGTGCAGGAAGACATTGCCGAACGCGTGATCGCGCTCGTCGCCGGTGCGATGGACGGGCTCGTCATCGGCGATCCCGGCGATCTCGCGACGGACGTCGGGCCCGTGATCGACGCGGCCGCGCGCGATGCGCTGGAGGCGCATGTCGCGCAGATGCAGGCCGCCGGGCTCGTGCGCCATCGCGTGAACCTGCCACCGGCGTGCGCGCACGGCACGTTCGTCGCGCCGACGCTCGTCGTGCTCGACCGGATCGAGCGGCTGACGCAGGAAATCTTCGGGCCGGTCGTGCACGTCGTCACGTGGCGCGCCGACGCGCTCGACGCGCTGATCGATCGCGTGAACGCATTCGGCTACGGCCTGACGCTCGGCATCCACAGCCGCGTCGACGCAACGGTCGACCGCATCGTCGCGCGCGTGCGCGTCGGCAACGTCTACGTCAATCGCAACATGATCGGCGCCGTCGTGGGCATGCAGCCGTTCGGCGGCGAAGGATTGTCGGGCACCGGGCCGAAGGCCGGCGGGCCGAACTATCTGCCGCGCTTCGCCGTCGAGCGCACGGTGTCCGTCAACACCGCGGCGGCCGGCGGCAATGCGGCGCTCCTTGCGGAAGGCGAAGGGTAGCCGCTTTATGCGCCGCCTTCGTTCGCGGGGCGCCGTTTCGGCCGGCGCACGACCCTTAACTTGCCGCTGGAGGCGCCGCCGCAGTAGAACAGTTCGCCGCCATCGGACTCGAGTCCCGACACGGCCATCCCAGCCGGCAGGTCGAGACGCTCCAGAACCTCGCCCGTTCGCGGATCGATCCGCCGCAGGTCGCTCTCGTCGCCTTCCCAGGTACCGTGCCAGAGCTCGTCGTCGACCCAGGTCACGCCGGTGACGAAGCGATTGGACTCGATCGTGCGCAGGATCGCTCCCGTCTGCGGATCGACCTGGTGGATCTTCCGCGCGCGATACTGCCCGACCCAGAGCGATCCTTCCGCCCAGGCGAGACCCGAGTCGGCGCCGCCACCGGGCGCGGGAATCGTCGCGAGGACGCGACCCGTTCCGGGATCGATTTTCTGAATGCGGTCCTCGGCGATCTGATACAGATGCCGGCCGTCGAAGGCGGTCCCCGCATGCGCGGCGACGGCGAACGAGCGCACGATCGTTCCGCTCGCCGGATCGAGGGCGTTCAGCCTGTCTCCGGATGCAAACCAGACGTGGACGCCATCGTACGTGAGGCCATGCACGTGGCCGGCACCTTCGAAGGGTCCGTACTCGCGCACGACTTCGCCCGCCGATCGCTTCATCCCCACATCCTAGTCGATCGGCAGCGGCATCGGGAGTAACAACGTCGTCGTGAATCCAGGCACCGGCACGGTCATCCAGCGGCGTGCGCGGCCGCGACCCAGCGACTGCACCTTGCCCGAAGCCGCGAGCGCGTCGAGCGCGCGCTGGACGTTGCGCTGGCTTGCGCCAAGCGCGATCGCGAGCGCCGAGCTCGACCATGACTCGGCGTCGGCGAGCAGCGCGAGCACCGCCGCGTGCTTCTCGTCGACCGGCCGCGCGAGCACGACGACGTCGCGCGCACGGCGCGGAGCGAACGCAAACCCGCGTGGCGTGGCACGCACGTCGGCCAGCGTCCGCAGCATCGCGCGGAGCCGGCCCATTTCGACGCGCAGCCGGGCCCGATGCGATTCGTCGGCGAACCTCGACCGGAATGCGCGCGCGATGAGCGTGGCTCTCGGCACATCCGCGGGCCATGCCTCGGCCAGCGCGCGTGCGAGCGCGAACAATACCGGACGCGTTGCGAGCGGGACGACGTCGCGTCCCCGCCGCACGACATGGCGGCAGGCGTCGACGACGAGGGCTTGCGACGCGAGCAACGCTTCGACTTCGGCGAGGCGCAGCGGCCGTTCGTTCCCGCGCGCAATCAGGCGTGCCATCGGCGTGGTGAGCGCCCGCGATACGTTTTCGATCTCCGCCGTGAGCGGCGGTATGCCTGCGTCACGTGCGGCCCGCGCAGCCCGTACGAGCGCCGCGCGTGCCGCCTTCGTGCGCAGGCGCCGCATCGCGATCCCGGCCACGGCCAGCGCGTGCGTGGCTTTCGCCGCAGGCGGCAGCGGCGCAGGGTCGAGCTCGGCGAGCGCGCGCTCGGCGTCGTCCAGCCGTCCCGTCAGGAGCAGCCGCCGCACCTCCAGGTACCGCGCATGCGCGGCGTTCACGCGGTCGCCGTTCGCCTCGAGCGTTGCCCGCGCGACGTCGAGTGCCTTCGCCGGCCAGCGCAGGTCGCGCGCGGCGAGCGCGATCTCGGCCTCCGCGACGACGCAACGTGCGCGCGCTACCGTTTCCCTCGAGCCGAACGCGCGTGCCGCGCTTCGCACGAGCGCTCGTGCCCGGGCGAGATCGCCGAGCTGTGCCATCGCGATGCCGCGCAACGCGAGCGCCGGTGCGTCGTTGCGCAGAGCGACCCGGTTCAGCGCGCCGAGGGCGTCGCCCCCCGCGAGCGCGCGTGCGGCGGCCGTGATCAGCGAGTCCATCCGGCGCTTCTTGCGGAGCGCGCCCGCCGATGGCGCGAACGGGCACGAAATCGCGCCACACTTGTCACTCCCCTTGATCGGTGTCCGCCGCTTAATGTGGCGCATCGAGGCGCCGTATCCATGACGAAAGGGACGACGCGAGACACCGCAAGGAGACGATGACCATGACGACACACACGACGGGAACACGCGAAGAATGGCGGGCGGCGCGGCTTTCGCTGCTCGAAGCGGAAAAGGAGCTCACGCGGCGCAGCGACGAGCTTGCACGTCGGCGCCAGGCACTTCCGTGGGTGCGGATCGACAAGGACTACCGGTTCGAAACGGACGAAGGGAGCGCCTCGCTGGCGGACCTGTTCCGCGGGCGCACGCAGCTCCTTGTCTATCACTTCATGTTCGGGCCGGACTACAAGGCGGGCTGCCCGTCCTGCTCGGCGATCGCGGACGGCTTCAACGGCTTCGCCGTGCACCTCGCCCATCACGACGTGATGCTGTGGGCGGTGTCGCGCGCACCCCTCGCGAAGCTCGTGGCGTACAAGCGGCGGCTGGGCTGGACTTTTCCGTGGGCCTCCTCGCTTGGCAGCGATTTCAACGCCGACTTCGGCGCCTCGTTCACCGAGGCGGAACAGCGAGACGGAATCGAGTACAACTTCCGTCGCGAAGGCGCGTGGCGCGAGGAACCGAAAAGCGGTGCCGTCGTCACGTTCGCGACGATGAGCGGAACCGATGCCTCGACGTACACGCGCGAGCGGCCGGGCATGAGCGCGTTCGCCCTCGAGGACGGCGTCGTCTATCACACGTATTCGACGTACGCACGCGGGCTCGACGTCCTGTGGGGCATGTACCCGTGGCTCGACCGCGCACCCAGGGGACGCAACGAGCCGGACCTCTGGTGGCGGCGTCACGACGAGTACGACGAGCGCTGAGCGAGGCCGCGGCGGCGCGACCTTTTGCTCAAAGCAGCCCGAGCCAGCGCGCGATGATGTTCCTCTGCATCTCGGACGTGCCCGAGTAGATCGTGCTGCCGATCGCGTCGCGCAGCGCGCGCTCCACTTCGTACTCGACCATGAAGCCGTACCCGCCGTGCAGTTGCACCGCTTTGAGCGCGGTGGCGACGAGCGTCTCGCTGACGAACAGCTTGGCGATCGACGCATCCAGCGTGACGCCGCGCGACTGCTCGAGCCTCCACGCGGCGCGATAGACGAGCAGGCGCGCCGCTTCGAGCTGCACCTTCATGTCGGCCACCGCATGCCCGAGCGCCTGGAACCTGGCGATCTTCTGCCCGAACTGGCTCCGCGTGCGCGCGTAGTCGATCGTCGTCTTGAGCAGGCGCTCGATCTCGCCGACATGGGTCGCCACGAGCAGCGTCCGCTCCCAGTCCATCGCCGTGCCGAAGACCGCCGATCCGCCGCCGACGCTGCCGAGCACCGCGTCGTCGCCCGCGACGACGTTCTCGAGCACGACCTCGCCCACCGGCGACGTGCGCAGGCCCATCTTCTCGAACTTCTGCCCGGTGCCGAATCCGTGCACGCTGCGGTCGAGCAAAAACGCCGTGATGCCGCCGGTGAAGCCCTTCTCCGCATCGGTGACGGCGAACACGACCGCGACATCGGCGACCGGCGCGTTGGACACGAACGTCTTCGTGCCGCTGATCCGCCACTGCCCGCCGACCCGCTCGGCGCGGGTTCGCATGCTGAACGTGTCGGAGCCCGAGCCGGGCTCGGTGATCGCGTGCGCGCCGACCAGCGTGCCATCGCAAAGTCCACGCAGGTACCGGGCCTTTTGCGCGTCGCTGCCGTGCTTCCACACCGGCACGACGCACGCCAGCAAATGTGCGCACAGCGAGAACACGAGCCCGCCGTCGCGGCAGCCATTGCCGAACGCCTCGAGCGCGATCGCCGTCGACACGGTATCGAGCGCCGCACCGCCGTATTCCTCGGGCACGGGAAGACCCTGCAAGCCGATCGCCGCGCACTGCTGCCACAGGTCGCGCCGGAACGTCTGCGCGCGATCGCGCTCGACGACGTCGCCGTTCAGCTCGCGCTCGGCGAAGCGGAGCACCGTGTCGCGCAGCGCACGCTGCTCGTCGGACAGCGCGAAGTCCATCAGGCCCTGTCCTGACTCATCGCCTTGAGCTGCTGGTAGTCGACCTTGTCGGTCGACGTCTTCGGCAACGCTTCCAGCCAGACAAAACGGTCCGGCACCATGTAGAGCGGCAGCCGCTCGGCTGCAAACCGCTTCATCTCGACGAGCGACGGCGGTGCGCCCTCGCGAACGCTCAGGAACGCGGTGACGCGCACGCCCGCTTCCTCGTCGGGCGTGGCGACGACCGCGACTTCCTTCGCGCGCGGATGCTGGTAGAGACCACCCTCGATCTCGCCGAGCTCCACGCGATAGCCGCGCCGCTTCACCATGCGGTCACGGCGCCCACGGTACGTGTAAACGCCGCCGGCCTCCTCGACGACGACGTCGCCGGTGCGATACCAGCGGGTGCCGTCGGGATCGACGATGAAGCCGCGCGCCGTCTGCTCGGGGAGCTCCCAGTAACCCTGCATGACGCCGCGGCCGGCGATGCACAGCTCGCCTTCGTCGCCGGCGGCGATCGCTTCGCCTTCCGTGCCGACGACTTTGGCGCGCAAATGCGAGCACACCGTCCCGATCGGATACGGCACCGTGCGCTCGTCGGGCACCGGCGGCACCACCTCGTAGTACGTGCAGACGTTGGTCTCCGTCGGCCCGTAGAGATTGAAATAGCGCGGCCTGGGCAAAAGTGCGGTCAGCGTGCGCAGGTGCTTGACGGGGAAGACTTCCCCCGCAAACAGCACGAGCCGCAGCGACGAGCCATCGTGGCTTCGCAGGTCGCCGAACTGCGCGAGCAGCGACAGGATCGACGGCGCCGAATACCAGATCGTGATCCGGTGATCGTCGATCAGCTGCGCGAGGTGCTGCGGGTCCTTCCCCCGCTCCTCCGGAATCAACACGATCGAAGCGCCGTGCTTCAGCGCGACGTGCAGGTCGAGGATCGAGAGATCGAAGTGGAACGGCGCGTGCGACGAGAAGCGATCCTCGTGGCTCGGCTCGAACGCCTCCGAGCACCAGTCGACGAAGGACACGGCGTTCTCGTGCGAAAGCATCACGCCTTTCGGCTTGCCGGTCGACCCCGACGTGTAGAGGATGTAGGCGAGCGCGTCCGGCTCCGGCGTCGCCGTCGCGACAACGGCGGCCGGCGCGTCGCGATCGGCGGCGTCGAGCGCGCCGGCCAGCGCGTCTGCGGTACCCGCAGCATCGACGCCGAGCATGGGCGGAAGCGGGCCGAGCGCTTCGAGCTCGGTTTCGAGCGCTGCGCGAAAGCGCGACTCGACGATCAGCGCGGCGACGCGGCAGTTGTCGAGAATGTAGGCGTTGCGCGCGGGCGGCGCCGTGGGATCGACGGGGACATACGCGGCGCCGCACTTCAGGATGCCGCAAATCGCGGCGACCGAGTCGATCGACTTGCCGACATAGATGCCGACGCGGTCGCCGGGGCACACGCCCATTGCGTGCAGGCGGTCGCGCAGCCGGTTCGACAAGCGGTCGAGCGCGCCGTACGTGATTTCGCCCCGCCCGGGCAGCACGACAGCGACGCGGTCGGAGTGGCGCGCCGCGGCCGCGACGAACAGTCCGTGCAGCGAGGACGTCACTGGACTTCCCTTCGCGCTATCGCGCTTCGGGGCAATTCGACCTTGGGGCGGCCCTGCGGTCTCATGACCGATTACCGTTGCTTGGCGGCGAGCAGCTTCGCGATGTCGTTCAGCGTGTCGAGATATTGCCTGTCCACTTCGTGCGCCGCGAGCACGACGCCGAACTTTTCCTCGAGGAACATGACGAGCTTCAGCGTCGCGATCGAGTCGAGGATGCCGCCGCTGATCAGCGGCGTGTCGCCGGTGAGGCTGTCGGCAGGCTCGCCCGGCAGGAACTCGTCGAGGATGAAAGCCTTCACCGTCTGCACCATTTCGTCCGTCGTCGCCATTGCGCTCCTTTCGTTTCAGCGAAATGCGGCAGCAAGGCCGAGTTCCGCGCGATGATCCCGCAGAAGCACCGCCAGCCGCTCCGCGATCAGGCGATTGCCTTCGACGTTCGGGTGATTATCCCATTCGGCGATGCGCAGCGCCTGCGCGTCGCGGCCGCGCCAGAGGCCCAGCAGGTCGAACACGACGAAGCCTGCGTTGCGCGCACTGTGCATGACCGGCGGCGGTTCGCCGGGCGGCTCCTCGACGATGTCGAGCGCGAGAAACACCGGTGCGGCGCCATGCTGTTGCGCGATGCGCTTCATTTCGACGAGCGTCGCCCGGATCAGCTCGGATGATGCGTAGCGCAGCCGGCGCTCCGCTTCGTGCCAGGGCATCCGCGTAGGAATGCCGACAAAGCCGAACGCGCTGCGCAGGGCGTCGAACGGCACCGGAATGCCGCGGTTCGCCAGCGGCGCGATCCCGGTATCGGCCACCGCCCTGGCCAGCGTGGGATACGGGATTGCGAAGCCCGCGCCGACCGCCTGCGCGACGTGCTGCACGACCGGCTCGAGCAGGCGGGGACTGTCGGTGAAGATGACGACGTCGGGTTCGAAGGCGACGACGCGGTCGTCGAGCTGCGCGAGCTGCCTGGTGAGCGAATACGCGGCGACGCCGAAGTTCAGCACCTCGAACCGCACGCCTTCCGGCGCGGTCGCGTTCAGGCGATTTTCGAGCAATCGCGTGAAGGTCGCGTCGTCGGCCACGCCCGAGCCCATGACGTGCGACGGGCCGAGCACCGCGATTCGAAACGTTCCTGGCGGCTTGGCCTTTTGCCGTGGCAGATCCCGCATGCCGAAGGCATTCGTCGTGAACGGCTGGCTCATGAAGTCGATGTGCGCGTCCGGGACGAGCTCGCCGCCGAGGAAGTCCGCGCGGCTGCGATAGGCGGCGGTCGCTCCGAGCGGAATCCAGTCCGCCGGCTTCTTTGCGCGCACCTCCCACAACTGCGCGCTCTGCCGGCTCGCATTGTCGAGATTCTCGTAGTAGCCCTTGTGCTGCAGGTTCGCGTCGCGCGCGTTGAGCGTCGAGCGCTGCAGCGATGCGACGACTTGCGCCGCGCGTGGCGCCACGCCGGAATACCAATCGGTCGATGCGACGACGATCAGTATCACCAGCGTCAACCCCGGAAGCAGCGCCTGCATCGACCACGCGCGCGCCGGCGCGCTCGCCTGCGATTCGCCCACGGGCCATGGCTTGCCGCCGAGCGCGAGCCCGATTGCGAGCAATGCGGCGAGCAGCCCGACACCGTACGCATCGACCGTGCCCGCGGCGCCCCACATGACCAGCCATTCCATCACCGATTGCGCGCTCCACAGCGACCAGAGGACGCAGATCGCGGTGAACGTGCCGACGGTGCGCAGCGCGAGCGACGCGCTCCAGCCCGCCGCGCGCGCCGGCGCGCGGGAACGCGACTTCCGCAGCTCGCGCAGCGAGCCGATGACGACCAGCACGCCGAGGAAACCCCAGAACAGGCCGTCCTGCGGCTCGATCGGAAAGCCGCCGCGCAACCAGAACCACTGATACGAGTGCAGGATCCACGTCGCCGCGAATACGACGATCGTCGCGACGACGAGCGCGAGCTTGTTGCCGTGCCGGCGCAGCGCGAAGAAGCTGGGGTAGTACACCAGCTTCATCATGAAATCCTTCCAGTAGATGTTGATGCGCCGCCAGAAGTCGGTGAAGCTCGACGCGAGGTAATAGAGATGATGCGTCTCCGGCAGGCGATAGCCGAACAGATGCAGGATGCCGGTGATCAGATGGAACTGGCCGGACACGCGCAGGTAGAGCAGGAACGTGGCCAGCACGAACTGGACGAGATCGCCGAGCGAGCGGATGTCCGCCGGATCGGACGCGAGATGCACGTAGACGAAGCGGTAGGCGATCAGGTGCACGAGCCCGCGCACGATCCACTTGAGGCCCGTCTGGTAGATCGCGAGCTCGTCGCGATCGTAGTACGTGCGGCGAAACGTCGAATAGTCGACGACCGGAAACAGCGGAAAGCACGCGTTCGGGAGCATGAAGAAGTACGCGAGCGTCGGCGCCGGCGCGGGTTTCTTCTCGTCGTGCGACAGCGCGTACAGGTATACGGCGAGCCGGAACATGAACATCGCACCGAGGACCGGCCAGACGGCCACGCTCCATTGCGCCGGGACGAGCTCGAGCCGCCACAGCGCAAACAGGCAGCCGGCCGCCGCCAGCAGCAGCACGCGCCATCGCAGCGCGATGCGCAGATGGCAGATTCCGATCAGCACGAGCCCGAAGGCGATGACCACGATGCCGTCGAGCCAGCCGAGCGCGACGATGATCGACGCGAGCGACAGTGCGACGAAGAACGGCTGGCGAAAGCGCAGCGGCAGCTGCGAATGGACGACGAAGCCGCCGGTCGCAAGCAGCATCACGTCGAAGAACGTCCGGCTTTCGAGCCGGAACCGGTACATGACGAAAAGCGCAAGCACGAGCTGCAGGACCAGGAAGCCGATGCGCCGCCATCGTCCCTGCGTCGCGGGGCTACGTATGCCTGGCGCGGGAAGTGTTTCAGCGCCGACGGCCGCGGCGGGTGCCGCAGCCGCAGCGGACGCGCGGTCGTTCACCTTATGCCGTGGCCGCCGGAGAGCCGGCGCAGCTCGTGCTCGAGGGCGTCGATGCGCTCGCGCAAACGCAGCACGATCGCGACGACGTGCGCATCGTCGAGCGCGAAGTCGTCGCGCAGCCGCCGTGCCGTGCGCGCGGTGACGATGCACTGCGAGCTGAACGTCCACGTCGCCGCGAGGATGTCACGCGGTGCGAGCGCACCGCAATCGACCAGCACGCGCAGCTCCGCCTCGCTCAGTCCCGATTGCTCGACCAGCTCGGAAACGGAGATCGCGCCGGTGTCGTCGAGCATGAATGCGGATGCGGATTCGAATCTCACCAAGGCCGAATTCCTCCGAGCTGTTCAGGTCAGGTGCGCGCGGGGATTGAACGTCGATGCGTCCTGCAGTTGACCGTAGAGCGCGCGCTGGCGTTCGTCGACGACCGTCGGGACGACGATTTTCGCGACGGCATACAGGTGCCCCGCCGTCCCGTCCGGACGGGCGAGGCCGCGGCCGGCGACTCGCAATTTCTGTCCCGCATGCGTTCCCGCCGGCA
>Ga0307411_10001316_pt1 | contig 9998 bp, 10 predicted proteins | sample DK1Ometagenome_2_FD_203712 | JGI IMG/M metagenome (GOLD analysis project Ga0307411, IMG submission 203712) | Maize rhizosphere microbial communities from greenhouse at UC Davis, California, United States - DK15-O-1 | ecosystem: Host-associated > Plants > Roots > Rhizosphere > Soil | place: USA...
TGTGGATGATAGCCAATCGATTTCATTTGATCTACCATTATGGTATCAGTCCGGGAGCCTGCACCGGTTCGGGTTCACGAGGTCGGCGGATGAACTTCTTGTGGATCTCGATATGGTGCGGATCGGGTCGGTGCCCCTCACCCCTGAAAAGGCCCGCCTCGGAATTCGCTGCTTTAAGTCCGAGATCGCTGTTGAGTCGGTTCGACTGACCGTTTTACCCTTGCGTTCGGCAGACGGCAGGTGAGCGGGTTCTCAAAAAGACTGAGAAATTTTCACCCTATTGCACATCGAACCGGAAATGGAAGGTATCTCGAATAATTTGTCTATCCCGAAAACGAACGGGCAAAACTTCCTTTGGGCCGCGGGCATTGAGGACTCGTTCGTTCCTCAGTCGAAACCCGGCCATCGCCCCCTGGACGAATATGAGCTGATCGGCCACTACACGCACTGGCGTGAGGACCTCGGGCTGGCCAAGGACCTCGGGCTGAACGCCCTCAGGTGGGGAGTACCCTGGTACAAGGTCGAACCCGAACGCGGAAAGTTCGACTGGAGCTGGGTGGACGAGGTGCTGCACTATATGGTGGAGGACCTGAAGATCCTCCCCATCGTCGACCTGATGCACTACGGATGCCCTTTCTGGCTGAAGAAAGAATTCGCAAACAAGAACTACCCCAACTACGTCGCTGATTACGCCGCCGCGTTCGCGGAACGATATAAGCACATTATCAGTTGGTACACGCCGCTGAACGAGCCGATCATAAACTCGCTGATGTGCGGCATGCGTGGGCTCTGGCCGCCCTACCTGCGCGGGGACCGCGGGTACATCAAGATAATGATGCAGCTCGCCCGCGGCATTGTTAAAACCGTGGAAGCGATAAAGGCGGTCGACGCGGATTCCATAATGGTGCACGTCGAAGCCGCCGGTCTCACCCGCACGGTGCAGGAGGACCTGGCCTCCCTCGCCAACGAGGAAGAGCATCGCGGATACCTTTGCTACGATCTGATCACTGGAAGCCTCAAACACGACCACCTGCTTTTTACCTGGCTGGTCCGCAACGGCACCGACCCGAAGGCGATAATCGAGCTGCACGAAAGCAAGATCTCACTGGACGTTATCGGGCTCAATTTTTATCCGCAGTGGTCCACCAAGCAGCTTTACATAGACAAACGCGGAAAGCTCTCGTTCCGCGAAACCGAGCCGGAGGGCGAAGGATTCGGCGAACTGATACGTAAATACCATGAAAGGTACCAAGTACCGATAATGATCACCGAGACGAGCGCCGTCGGGAACGACGAGATCAGGGAACGGTGGCTGGAGGCATCCGTTTCGACGATAAAGAACCTGCGGGCCGAGGGCGTTCCCGTGATCGGGTACACATGGTTCCCTCTGTTCACGATGGTCGACTGGCGCTACCGTTTTTCGGACGAACCGCTCGAGAATTTTTATCTCGAGCTCGGACTCTACATCCTGAACCGGGAAAGAAAGGGTCCAAGGTGGCTCGAATCTCAGCTCGTTGCAAAGTTTAGGGATTATATTGACAGCTCCGATTCGCGGGTGGGCAGAATCGAAAGTCAGACGATATTCGCTTAAGCTGGAAACAGCATAGCGCGTTAGAACTTGATGCCTTCCGCGGATCGAAGGCCGGTATGAGACCATTTTCAAGCAGGTCATTCTTCATGGGGGGTTTCGAGTGTTCCACTCACAGGGACAGCCGTGGTCGTAGGCTGGACCTGATCGCGTCCACCTGCCACGACAAATTTGCCGAGAAGGATTATTCTCGCTTGATCGAGGCCGGCATCCTCACCGCGAGAGACGGCGTCCGGTGGCACCTGATAGAGCCGGAGCCATATCGCTACGATTTTTCCAGCCTCGAAAACCAGATACGCGCCGCCCGCAGCACCGGTATCCAGGTCATCTGGGATTACTTTCACTACGGTTACCCTGACGATCTGGACATTTTCTCCGATGAGTTCATCGAGCGTTTCGCAAGGTTCTCAGCTGCGGTCACGCGCTATCTCGCGGATGAGCTGGGCGAGGAAAACGTAAGCGTATGCCCCGTCAACGAGATATCCTTCTTCTCCTGGGTGGCCGGGACGGTCGCGGTGTTCCACCCCGCAAAGAAACGACGCGGCAACGAATTGAAGAGGCAATTGGTGCGGTCCGCCATCGCGTCCGTCGACGCGATCCTTAATGAGTGCCCAAGGGCGAGGTGGATGTTCACCGACCCGGCCATTCACGTCGTGCCGCGGAACAGCTCACGCGCGGCCCGTGCGGCCGCCGAAAGCTACCGCCGGGCGCAGTTCCACGCATTCGACATGCTGGCCGGGAGGCTGGCACCGGAGCTCGGGGGAAACGAGAATTACCTGGACCTGATCGGGCTGAATTACTATTTTCACAATCAATGGCGGCACCCGAGCCGGCGCAAGATCCCTGTCGGACATAGGCAGTACAGACCTTTCTGCGAGATCCTTCAGGAATATGCCGACCGCTACGAAAAGCCGATGATGATCGCGGAAACGGGTATCGAGGACGACGAGCGCCCCCAGTGGCTTCGTTACGTCAGCGAGCAGACAAGAGAAGCGGTGAGCAACGGCGTGCCGGTGTACGGGATTTGCCTTTACCCGATCGTCAACCACCCCGGATGGGCGGACGACCGCCATTGCCACAACGGGCTGTGGGATTATTCAGACGAAAAAGGCGAGCGGGAGATATATCAACCGCTCGCCGATGAGTTGTCATTTCAGGAGCCGCTTCTGGCCGAGGCCCAGGCCGCGGTCAATCAGAGCGGACGCACCGCCCCGATCACGACAAAGCCGTGATCGACTTCGAGACGTTCCCGTTACCGTTAGACTTGGGTAATGGAAAGTTCAACGGCTGCTTCGTCGCCGCTGCCCCGGCGGTGCTTGTTGTCGTAAGAACACCGGCGGCCTTTCGGCTCATCCCCACGATCTTGCCGTATTCCGTCAGCGCCTGGGCCACGATCTGGTCCATATTGTAGTACTTGTACGTCGCCAACCGCCCGACAAAGCGGACGTTCGTCTGCAGGTCCGCCAACGATTTGTATTTGCGATAGATCTCGGCGTTCTCGCGACGCGGGATCGGGTAGTACGGGTCGCCTTCCGCCTTCGGATATTCGTACACGATGCCGGTCTTTTTGTGCTGCTGGCCGGTCAGGTACTTGAATTCCGTGATCCGCGTGAAGGCGTGATCGTTCGGGTAATTTACCACCGGCGCCTCTTGAAACGTTTCCGTGTCGTGCGTCTCGTGCCTGAACTCGAGCGAACGGTAAGGGAGTTTCCCGTAACAGTAATCAAAGAAAGCATCGACCGGGCCCGTATAGATCATCTCGTTGAAACGGAATTCCTTGACTATCTCCTGATAGTCGCAGTTGAGCATGATCTTGATGTTCGGATGGTCGAGCATCTTCTCGAACATCTTCGTGTATCCGGCTTTGGGCATCGCCTGGAACGTGTCGGTGAAATACCGGTCATCGCGGTTCGTCCGCGTAGGGACGCGGGCGGTAACCGAAGCGTCCAGTTCCGACGGGTCCAGGTCCCACTGCTTGCGCGTGTAGTTCCTGAAAAACTTCTCGTAAAGCTCCTTGCCGACCGCGTTCACGACCACATCTTCGGACGTGCGGACCGGTTCCCTTTTCTCTCGTATCTTGTCGAGAAAATCCTGCACCTCGAGCGAGTTCAGGTTGAGACCGTAGAGCTTGTTGATCGTGTCCAGGTTGATCGGGATCGGGACCAGCATCCCGTCCACCGACGCCAGCACGCGGTGCTGATACTCGCGCCATTCCGTGAAATTCGAAAGATATTCAAATACTTCGGCAGAATTCGTATGAAAAATATGCGGGCCGTATTTATGAATTAAAATGCCTTCGTCGTTGTAATAATCGTAAGCGTTACCCCCGATGTGCGGGCGTTTGTCGCAAATGAGAACCTTCTTACCCGAACCGGTTGCCAATCTTTCCGCGAGTACACTGCCCGCGAACCCTGCTCCTACTATCAAATAATCGAACATAACCAGACCTCCTTGATTTGACTTCAACCCACCCGAACTTAATCGATAATCTCTGCTTGTTCGGCAGGCCCGCTACGAGAAACCGGCGCCTTTTGCCGCTTTCGCCGCGCCGTTCGTGCGGGCGGCGACGGCCGCGTCGATCAGCCGCAGCATCTCATAGAAGGTATTGTCCCAGGACATGTTCGACAGAAAATCATCAGCTTTAGCTCTTCGTTTCTCAATATCGCTGTTCAGTGCCCTTTCAATTCCGCTTACGAACTCTTCGGCTGTGGAAGCAATTTCGACCAGGCCTTTTTCCCCATACGGCCGCACGACGTCGCGGATCGGCGTGGAAACGACGGGCCGGCCCGCGGCGAGATATTCCGGAGTTTTTGTCGGGCTGATGTATCGCGTCGATTCGTTCATCGCGAACGGCATCATCGCGGCGTCCCATCGGCCGATGTAAGCGGGCAATTCGTCGTAGGATTTCGAACCCAGGTAATGAATGTTATGCCGCCTCGGAAGCTCGCTTTCGTCGATCTTGACCACGGGCCCGATCATCACGAGCTGCCAATCCGGCCGCATCGCGGCAATCTCGTCGAGCATACCGATGTCCATCCGTTCATCGATCACGCCGACGAAACCTATCCGCGGCGTTGGAACGCCTGCCAGATCGGCCGGGTCGCTTTCGGCCTCGAGTGCCGCGGCGAAATGGTCGACGTCAATGCTCGACGGAAACGCGTACACGGCCGGATGCTCATCCTTCTTGGCTTCGTAAAGGCTGTGGCCGCCCGTGAACACAACATCCGCCAGGCCGAGCAGTTCAGCCTCGCGCGCCGTCAGTTCCGGCGGTGCGTTCTTGAACGCTGAAAGCTGGTCCATGCAGTCGTAAACTACGGCGACGGCTTCAAGGTGCCGGCTCCATTCGAGCATCATCGGCGTGTAGTACCACGAAATGTGCCTCTCTATATTGTTTGACGCCAGAAGCTCATCCACGAGCTCGCGAAGCTTGGCGGTCGCGGCTTCCCCTTCAATACCGTGCGCAAGCTTCGGCACCGCCACGAACACATTTTCCTCGCGGGGCGTCACTTCGAGCCTCGCCTCGCCGTCGTCATATTGCGGCTCTTCGAAAATGAAAACCCGGCGGTCGCGAGCGAACCGGCTCATCAGGTGCTGCGGCCGCTGATATACGAAATCCCAGCGCAGATGGGAGAAACAGATCACGTCGATATTTGAACTTTGCTGAATAATTTCCGCTTTTTTTGTCATAGATCCCAATTAAAAACTCATAACCCCCTGTTCGTTAGCAAGATCGGCTCCTAAGAGGTCTGTACTTCCTCAGTGCAGCGTGGCGCCAGCGTCCGGCAGGCTGACCACGTCGGCGAAGTCGCGTATCTCCTGATAGCAGTCGCAGGCCGAGTCCTCGATCTGCGACCTGTCGCAGATGGAGATCCCGCCGCGGCTATAACTGATGACGTTCTTTTTCTTCAGCTCCCTCGCGATGCAGGTGATGCGCGGGCGATAAACGCCAAGCGTCCGTGCGATCTGCTCATGCGTCAGCTGCAAGACACTATTCTCGCACCGGTCCTGCACCATCAGCAGCCAGGTGCAGAACCTTGCTCTCACGGAGTGGTAAAGATTGCACACCGTCTTTTGCGAGATCTGGCGGATGTACGCGTCGATGAAGGGGTAAAAGTAGAATGCGACCTCCGGCTTTTGCCTGATCGTTTTTCGCGCCTCGCTTAAGTTTATTCTGACGGCGTTCCCCGCCTGCGACACCTGAACGCAGTTCGGGATGCGCGATGAGCAAAACAGCTTCGAAAGGCCCACGGCCCCTTCACGCCCGATTATCGCCACCTCGACCATGCGTCCGTCTTCGAGGATCTGAAATTCGGAAACGGCTGCCGTCTCGGGAAAATATATAAAATCCGGTTCATCGTCCGGCTGGAAGAGGAATTCCTCCTTCGCAAGCGAAACCCGTTTCATCGCGGGAGCCAGCGACCTGAAAACCGCCGGCGGCAAAGAAGAAAGAACGATATTCACCGTTCCGGTGATGCGTTTTTCGACTTCGGCCCCCGCATCACTTAAGCCATTTTTCCGAAGTGCAACCTGCGCCGCGGTGCGGCCCGGTGCAAAAAACTCGGAATTTTGAAATGTGAAATTTGAAGTACCCGTTTGCGTTCGTAACATGTAACCCCCCAATGATTCGTCTTTTACTGTTCTGCCCGTATTTCCATTAATACGACCGGTTTTCGTGTCGGCCACGAAGTGTCGAAAGATCGCGTCAGGACGATGACCGCGTCGCGGCCGCTCGGGACCGCACCGGTCCGGAGGTTCGCCGTTTCACGGTTCTTGTCGCTTTTCACGAACCCGAAGAAATTCTTCTTAAGGTCTGACAGGTCCCCGAGCAGCGGGTCCAGGTCGAAAAAGTTCGAGCCGACCAGCGGGACCGAAGTGGCATCCGCGGCGGCTGACGGGGGCGAGCTTGAGTGCCTTATCGTTCCGTCCATGTCCAACTCCAGAAGCCACTGGGGGCGTGGGTTCTCTTCTGTCTGCGGGACCTGGTACGACTCGCGCTCACCGGAGGCAGCTAATACTGGACAATTGATCTCCATATTGTTCACCTTCCCGTAAATTCCTGCTCTGTCATCATTCCGGTTCGTCGGAAAAACGAGGAACCCGTTTGGGTTCCTCATTGTTCCTATCCCCTTGTTCCATTCGCGCAAGGCTATTTGAGCTTCATTTACAGCGGAACGCGGCCCGCCCCATAGCCTTTTTTCGAATATGTCTATTCTGGGCCGCCGACGCGCGAATGAAAATTAGGAAAGGAGTTAGAAATTATAGGGAAAGTCCCTATGGTGGTAGGAAGACGTTTTCGTGGGGATTTTCAGTAAGCAAATGGGCTCGAACGACTTACGTATCTTCGAGCCAATTTTGCAGGATGGCATACTTTACGATGTCGATCCGGCCAGTAATTCCCAGCTTTCGCATCGCATTCGCCTTATGGGCCTCGACCGTTTTCACGCTCAGCGCGAGCCGATTGGCGATCTCCTTATTGCTGTGCCCGAAAGAGATAAGCTTCAGTATCTCGATCTCGCGGTTCGAAAGCTCTTTCTTGCCCTCGCCACGCATCGACGTTGACCGCACCACGTAGCCGCCCATTACCCGTTGCGTCAGCGCTGGATCGAGATATGCCTGTCCGCTGCCGACGGCACGGATCGCATTGATCAGCTCCTTCGGGGCGCTCTGCTTCAGGACGTATCCGTTGGCCCCGGCTCCGAGGAGTTGCTGCAGATAGCCGTCGTCCGAATGGCGTGTCAGCGCCAGGATCATGATCGCGGGGAACTGGTTCCGAAGCCGCCGTGTCGCCTTTAAACCGTTAAGAACCGGCATCGAAACATCCATTATCACCATATCGGGCATGAGCCGTCCGGCTTCGCTGACGGCGATCTCGCCGTTTTCGGCCTCGCCCACGACCTCCATGTCCGGCTGGGCGTTGACGAGGAGTTTTATCCCCTCACGAACCGTATGGTGGTCTTCAGCAAGCAGGATGCGGAGTTTCTCAGACATTTATCTTCCTCTCAGTTAAATAGGGTTGCCGCGGCGGATGGGGCAAGGTGCGGCACATCGCGTCTACGCTCGTATGATCGGTCCGATCAGGCTGCATCGCAGTGCCCGAACCGAATGCTTTTCTGAACCGCAGGTATCAATATCCTCACCCGGAAATCGTATTTTGCACTGCTCGTTTTCAAAAGGTCAAAGCGCGGCCCGTGCACAGTCGACCGCGACTATTTCTCTTCAGCCTCCCCTTTCTTACCTTTTTTCGGTGAAAAGCTACCTCAAAACGCCGAACGCCGTGAATTGGGGGCACGGCGCTCAACTCTCGAACGGGACCGCGCGTTAATGGAACCGCGTGTCCCAACGGGTTTACTTATAATTGTCTCAGCCTGGCCCCGAGTTTGTCCCCTACGATACAAATATTAAAAATTCCGGCACATACAATCATCTGCGAATCGCGAGGGCCGCTTGCGTCGCGGACCGTTAAAAACAATTTTGAATTTTATGTGCCGAATATAAGGAGAAACTATGAATGCGATCGAACTTTTGAAAAAAGACCATGACACAGTAGACAAGCTGTTTCAGAAAGTTAAGGCGAACGAGGACGGCGACAACACGGGAACTTTCGAAAAGATCAAAGCCGAACTGGACGTTCACGCCCACATAGAGGAAAAGATCTTCTACCCGGTCCTGATCGAAAAGGGCGACGAGGAACTTCAAAAGCTGACGAAAGAGGGGATCCAGGAACACCATCAGGTGAAGATCTTTCTTCGCGAGATATCGGAACTGGCGGACGACAGCGACAGGTTCGCCCCAAAGCTTCAAGTGTTGATGGAGAACGTCGAGCACCACGTGCAGGAAGAAGAAGGAGAAATGTTCATCATGGTCGAGGAGCAATTCGACCAGAGTGTCCTCGAGGAACTCGGCGCGGCAATGGAAAAAGAGAAAAGGAGTTTTGAAAAATCGGGTTCCGCGTCCGCATAGGCGGTTTGCGAACGAAGATTTGCAGAACGGCCGAGATCGGCCGTTCTTTTTCTACAACACCGGCTCGCGGACAAAGTAAGAAGGCGAATGGCAAAAAACCTGGACAAGATAACTGGCGTCTCCGAATCACGTTCCAACACAGCTTTGCTGATACTGGACATGATCTCCGCCTTCGATTTCGAGGACGGTGAAACGCTGTTCCCCAAGGCCTTGAGGGCCGCGCAGAACCTCTCAAAACTGCGCGACCGTGCCCGCAGCGCCGCGGTCCCGGTACTCTTCGTCAACGACAATTTTGGAAAATGGGAACAGGACTTCGGCGAATTCGTCAGATCAGTAAGGGACTCTGAAAAGGGCAGCCAAATGATCGACCTCATAGGCCCGGAGCGGGGTGATTACCACATTCTTAAGCCTCAGCGCTCGGCATTCTACGCTACGCCGCTAGAGGTCCTGCTTCTCACCCTCAACGTTTCCGACCTTATCATCACCGGCGTCACGACCGACATCTGCGTTTTGTTCAGCGCCCACGACGCGTATATGCGCGGGTACAAGCTTCACGTGCCGTCCGACTGCACCGCCGCTGTAGAGGACGCTCATCACGAATCTGCGCTTGAGTTCATGGCGCGTGTCGTTTACGCGAAAACCCGTTCAAGCAGCGAGCTCAAGTTCCAAACCCCGGCCCGTTCAAGGTCCGGAAGAGCCGCCTGAGCATCTCCACGGAGAACTCTCCCTGGAAGCCGAACACGGCGCGTAAGTCCTTTGGTATCGCCAGTTTGCTCGCTTATATTAATTTCTAAAAAATTATCGCCCGATCGCTTGTGTACCCGATTGTACCTTCGCTGCCGGTGGCGAGCGTTATTCTTTTGGTTGGTAAGTAGTTTTAGCAAACGATCAAGGAGAAATTTAGATGAACAACCAAGGAACAAGCACAAGGCAGGAACCAGGAATGCTCACGGGCCTTTTCAAGGACCGCGAAAGTACGGAAGGCGCTTACAGATCGTTGCGCGACCGCGGATATTCAGACGATGAGATCAACGTGATCATGTCGGACAAAACACGTGACAGTTATCTTGAGGACAATCCGGATTCCGAAGTCGGCAATAAAGCGCTTGAAGGGGCTGGTGTCGGTTCGATAGTCGGCGGCACTTTGGGGGCACTGATTGGCGGTATCGCGGCGATTGGCACAAATGTGCTCCTGCCCGGTCTCGGTCTTGTCGTGTCCGGTCCGATCCTGGCAGCACTGGCGGGCGCCGGTGCCGGGGGCGCAACGGGCGGACTCGCGGGTGCTTTGATCGGATGGGGGATCCCGGAAGAAAGAGCGAAGATGTATGAAAGCGGAATTCGCGAAGGCGGAACGGTCCTCGGTGTGACCCCGCGCTCGACCGACGACGCGGACTACTTCGAGAACGAGTGGAAAACGAACTATCGCGGCGAACACATTTATCGTTAAACT
>Ga0307411_10001317_pt1 | contig 9997 bp, 13 predicted proteins | sample DK1Ometagenome_2_FD_203712 | JGI IMG/M metagenome (GOLD analysis project Ga0307411, IMG submission 203712) | Maize rhizosphere microbial communities from greenhouse at UC Davis, California, United States - DK15-O-1 | ecosystem: Host-associated > Plants > Roots > Rhizosphere > Soil | place: USA...
GCGTCGAACATGGGCGCCGTGCAGGTGCGCCGCATGCCGGTCGTGGACCGCGACAAGCGCCTGGTCGGCATCGTCTCGCTCGGCGACGTGGCCGTATGCGAGAAGCCGCAGACGACGGGCAAGGCGGTGGCCGGCGTGTCGGTGCCCGGCGGCTCCCATTCGCAGGCGACGCACTGACGTCGGCTGCGGAAATATCGGCGGCAAGGCTGACAGCTTCAGGATCGTTGAAGTTCGTCGGTCCCGCCGCCTGTCCCGAGCCGAAGGCCTGGAGGCGAGGCCATAGACTTGCCTCATGCATTCGCTCATCGAACGCCGCTGGCTGCAGTCGACGGTCCTGCTTGGCGCAATCGTCCGCCCGCCGTCGTCATGAATCGACTCGAGTCCGAGCTGCAACGGCTGTACTTGCTGCCGCCGTCCGACCCGGCGGAGGCCGCTGACAGGCGCCTGATCAGCGAGCGCGGCGACGTGCGGGCGCTGGTCCTGGAGCTGGCCCGCCCGGCCGATTGGGACGCGCTGTCCCGGGTCTGGCAGGGGGTGCAGGCCGAACTGGGGCTGCCGGCGCCGGCCATTGCCGTGTCGGGCAGCGACGGGCTGCAACTGTGGTTCTCGCTGCAGGACGCCGTGAGCACCGCACGCGCCGCGGCGTTCCTGTCACAGCTGCGGTCACGCTACCTGCCGGGTGTCGCGCCGATGCGCCTGCGGTGCATGCCGTCGACCGCCGAGCCGTCGTGGCGCGCGGCGCTCGTGCCGGCGCAGCAGGCCGGCACGGAGAACTGGTCGGCCTTTGTCGCGCCCGACCTCGCGCCGGTGTTCGCCGACACGCCCTGGCTGGACATCCCGCCCGGCGTCGAAGGCCAGGCGGACCTGCTGGCCAGGCTGAAGAGCATCAAGCCGGATGCACTGGACGCCGCCTTTCAGCGCCTGCAGCCGCCCGACGCCCCGGCGCCGGACGCGCCGCCCTCCAGCGCTCGCACCGAGCCCGGCGGCGGGCCGGACGTGGACCCGGCGCGCTTCCTGCAGCAGGTGCTGAACGACGAGTCCGTCGCGCTGCCGCTGCGCATCGAAGCGGCCAAGGCGCTGTTGCGCCGCACATGAGCATGCACCCCGCGAGGACGAGGTCGTTGCCGCATCGCCTGGGCTTGCATTCCCGCACCGGCCGCCGCTGGCTGACCTTTGCCTTTGCCATGCTCGCGTTGAGCGGCTTCGCGGTGTTGGCCGGGGAGATGCGCGAGTCCGACACCGCTCGGTGGGACACGGCGGCGCTGCATCTGGCGCAGCAGTGGCGCGCCACGCACCCGCTGGTGGAGGCGGTGATGCGCGAGCTGAGCAGCCTGGGCAGCACGCCGGTGATGACGCTGTTCACGGTGCTCACCGCCGGCTGCCTGTGCATGGCCGGCCGGCCGGCGCGGGCGGCGGCGGTGAGCCTGGCCATGATCACCGGCGCGCTGGCCGTGACGGCGCTGAAGCACGGCCTCGGCCGCGCGCGGCCGGACCCGGCCTTCGCCGCGCTGGTGCAGGAAGGCCTGAGCTTTCCCAGCGGCCACGCCAGCATGTCCGCCGTGTTCTACCTGACCGTGGGCGTGCTGGTGGCTCAGCAGCAGGAGCGGCTGCGCATGCGGGCCTTCCTGATCGGCGTGGCGGCCTTCATGGCCGGTCTGGTCGGCCTGACCCGCGTGATGCTGGGTGTGCATTGGGCCAGCGACGTGCTCGCCGGCTGGGCCTTCGGCGCCGGCTGGGCGGCGCTGTGGTTCTGGATTGCCGCGCATCTCGGCGACGCCCGCAGGGCCAGGTCGGGCGCATAAAAAGAAGGCCCGGCGCGTGGGCGTCAGGCCTTCCATCGGTCTGCCCATCGAGCTGCAGGTCAGTGCAGCAATGCGGGCTCGCGATGAATCCAATGTAGGCAGGCGAACCGCGGTCGGGCATGCCATCGGCGCCGCGTGTCGGCGTAGGCTGGGCCCTACATGCTGCGGGCGGCGCTGAGCCCGTACATCGGCTGCGTCAGCTGGCAGCACGCGGGATCAGCGCGCCCATGACGGCGGGCCGCCCGGCGGTCTCGCGGCCGGCCACACCGGTCGGCAGCGTCCTGCGGCCACCGGCTTGTGCGCCAGCGTCGGGCGCACGCAGGCCAGCGCACGCGGCTTCGTCCAGCCGGTGAAGATGTTCTCGACCATCGCCATCAACCCATGCGGCGGCTGCTGGCCGCAGTACTGGGCAATGTTTCGTCAGCCGCGCTGACGTGGCGCAAGGAACGCGAGCGCCGCCAAGCCAAAGATGAGCATTGCCATCGTCGCCGGCTCAGGCACCGGCGCAGCGACTTCGATCGTCAATGACAGTGGGTTGAACTGGCTTCCGGAGTCCCACGAATCGGTGTTGTCGTAGTAGCTCCATTGCCAGGAGTCGCACTGAAGCGTGCCCCCTCCGTCGGGGTCGAGGTTGTAGCAGTTGCGCGATGCCGTCTCTGTGCTGATGTATTGGTCGGTGCGGGTGGTCCAGCCCCCCGTCAGCTGAACGACGTAGGTCCCTGGTTCCGAGAACGTGGACGAGAAGTTCCAGCTGCCCGAATTGGCGGCGATTCCGCCGAACGACGCTCCAGCTGCCTGCAACTGAACGTCTGAGACCGACTCCGACCACGCTTGATACCAGTTCACTTCCCAGACCTGGTAACCCTCCACCGGTGCAGGCTCAGTGGTGTTGCTACCGCCGTTGGAATAGCTGTCAGTGCTGATGCTGAAAGAGGCGGTGAAGTCCACCGTCTCGCCTGCAACGATGCTGAGGCTGCTGGCCGAGAATGTGTCGAGCTGACCCGTCGCCGAAACAGCCGGTTCAGCAATGAACAACGCAGCAGCCAGACCGACTATCAGAACTACGCTTTTCATGGGTGCATCCTCGCTTTGAAGCCTCAGTACACGGGGAGCCAGGACTGGTCGCCCGCACAGGGCAACCGCATTCTTCGCCGCCCCATCATGGCGCGCAACACCAAGAATCGTTGCGCGACCTGCTGATGTATGCCGGCAGGGGATGGGTAAGTTGCTATAGGCCGGCTCAACTCGCCAGCCGCTTCGCCCGCTCCAGCAGCAGCGCCCGCTGCACCTCGTTGTCGGTCAGCTCCGCCGCGCGCAAATAGGTGTCGCGCGCCTCGCCCACGCGGCCCAGGCGCTCCAGCACGTCGGCCTGCGCGCCGGCCAGCCAGGGGTAGCGCTGCAGCTGCGGTTCGGCGGCCAGCGCCTGGAGCAGCGGCCAGGCGGCCTGCGGGCCTTCGGCGAAGCTGACGGCCACCGCGCGGTTCAGCGCGATGACGGGCGAGGGGTTCAGCGCCAGCAGGCGGTCGTAGCCGGCGACTATTGAGCCCCAGTCGGTGTCCTCGGCACGCGCAGCGCGCGCATGGCAGGCGGCGATGACCGCCTGCAGCGTGTACGGCCCCGGCTCGCCGAGGCTCAACGCACGCTCCAGCGCCACCAGGCCGCGGCGGATCAGCAGCGCGTCCCAGCGGCGGCGGTCCTGGTCGGGCAGCAGCACCGGGCGGCCTTGCGCGTCCAGGCGCGCGGGCAGGCGCGAGGCCTGGACCTCCAGCAGCGCGGCCAGGCCGTGCACTTCCGCTTCGCCGGGCAGCAGGTGTTGCAGTTGCCGCACCAGGCGCAGTGCTTCGTCGCACAGGGCGGGCCGCAAAAGGCTGGCGCCGCTGCCGGCGCTGTGGCCCTCGTTGAAGATCAGGTAGACGACGGCCAGCACGGCCGAGAGGCGCTGCTCGCGCTCGTCCGGCCCGGGCAGCTCGTAGGCCTGGCCATTGAGCGCCTTCTTTGCGCGCACGATGCGCTGCGCCACGGTGGCCTCGGGCTGCAGGAAGGCGCGGGCGATCTCGGCCGTCTCCAGGCCACCCAGCAGCCGCAGCGTCAGCGCCACCTGCGCCTCGCGCGGCAGCACCGGGTGGCAGGCGATGAAGATCAGGCGCAGCAGTTCGTCGCCGATCTCGGCTGCGTCACGCGCGGCGTCCAGGTGGTCGACGAAGTCGGGCACGACGTGGGTGCCGGCCGCCTCGTCGTCGGCCGCGAGGTGCTCGTGCTCACGCTCCAGCATCGCGCGGCGGCGCAGTCGGTCCATGGCCTTGTTGCGGGTGGTCGTCATCAGCCAGGCGGCGGGGTTGGCGGGCTGGCCGTCGCGCGGCCAGGTTTCCATGGCGGCGATGAGCGCGTCCTGGGCGCAGTCCTCCGCCTCGTCGAGATCGCGCAGCAGCTTGGCCGCCGCGCCGACCAGGCGGCTGCGCTCGATGCGCCAGACGCCGGCTGCGATGTCGGCATGACTCACGGCGCGGCGGCGGCCAGCACGCGGGCCAGCCGGTCGAGGTTCTGCTCGTTGGCCGGCACGCAGATGGGCGCGAGCGCCTCGGCAAGCTCGGGCGTCTCGAAGCATTGGGACCATGTGAGGTGGGTGCCCGCACCCGCCAGTGCGAACGTGACGGTCAGCGTGAAGCGCGGCGGCGAGACATGGTCGATGACGAGGCGCTGCATCGGCGTGAGCGCGGTGAAACGGCTCTGGTTGGCGTAGCGCTGGCCATCGGGGCCGACCATCGTGAACAGCCAGTCGCCGCCCGCGTGGAAGTCGAAGCGGTCGAACTCGTTGGTGAAGCCGTCCGGCCCCCACCACTGCGCCAGCTGGCCGGCATCGCTGAAGGCGCGCCAGACGCGCTCCGGCGAGGCGTCCAGCACGCGTTCGGTGGCCAGGGTGCGGGTGGCTTGCATGTCAACGGCCTTCGTAGGCGGACTTCAAGGCGTCGATGTCCAGCTTCTGCATCTGCCAGACGGCCTGGAACACGCGCTGCACGCGGGCCGGGTCGGGGTCGCGGATCATGTCGAACCAGGCTCTGGGGATGATCTGCCAGGACAGGCCCCAGGCATCTTCCACCCACCCACAGGCTTTCTCGTGGCCGCCCCCGGCGGGCAGCTGCTCCCACAGGCGGTCGACCTCGGCCTGGTCGTCGCAGGCGACCGTCAGCGAGAAGGCTTCGTTCAGCTTGAAATGCGGGCCGCCATTGAAGGCCGTCATCTGAAGGCCGAGCAGGTCGAACTGCACGATCATGACCGTGCCGGCCTCGCCCGGCGCGTTCTCGCCCCAGCGCTGCGTTTGCAGGACGCGGCCCTTGTCGGCGCCGAACACCTTCAGGTAGTGCGCTACCGCATCCTCGGCACCGCGCTGGTACCAGATGAAGGGCGTGAGCTTGTCTTGAATCTGCATGGGGGTCTCCGGATCAGGATTCCGGCATGCCGGACATGTAGGCCAGTTCCCAGATGTGGCCGTCGAGATCCTCGAAGCCATGGCCGTACATGAAGCCATGGTCCTGCGGCTCGCGCGGCACCGCCCCGCCGGCCGCCCTGGCCTTGGCGACCAGGCTGTCGACCTCCTCGCGGCTCTCGCAGCTCAGGCACACCAGCACTTCGGTCGCGGCCTTGGCGTCGACCAGCGGCTTGCCCGTGAATGTCCTGGCGAAGTCCTCGGCCAGCAGCATCGCGTAGAGGTTCTCGCCCAGCTCCAGACAGGCGCCCTGGTCGTTGGTGAACTGCGGGTTGAACGTGTAGCCCATCGCCTCGAAGAAGGCCTTGCTGGCGGGCAGGCTTTTGCAGGGCAGGTTGATGAAGATTTGCTTGTGCATGGTGGACATTCTCAAAGGGGTTGGACGAGGTGGAGGAGGTTGCCGCAGCCGTCCTCGAACATGACGGCCTTGATCGGCCCCATGTCGACCGGCTCGCCGCGCACGACGACACCGCGCTCGCGCAGCTGGCGTGCCTCGGCCTCGACGTCGGTCGTCACGAAGGCGTTGATCGGGATGTTGGCGTCGTACAGCGCCTTTTGGTAGACCTTGGACGCCTCCATGTTCATCGGGTCCAGCGACAGCTCGACACCCTCGATGCCCTCGGGCGACACCACCGTCAGCCAGCGGTAGCACTCGCCCATGGCGATGTCGGCCATCTTCTTGAAACCCAGCTTCTCCGTGTAGAAGGCCAGGGCCTTGTCCTGGTCGTCGACCATGACGCTGGTGACTTTGATCTGCATGCCAATTCCTTTCAGTGCGTGGATTCGGCGAGCGTCTTCAGGCGCTGCAGCGCCTGGGGCCACAGACCCGCCATCATGTCGGCGAAGCCGTCATCCCAGCCGCGCAGCTGGATGACCAGGTGCGTGCCGCCGCCGGGCGCGGCCGTGAACTCGTAGATCTCATGCGCGGGTTCGCGGCTGAGCGGGCTGTCGGCCGTGGGGCGGCCTTCGGTGAGGTCGCCGACCAGCCGCAGCGCCAGGCGCTGGTGCAGGCGGTTCTCCTCGACGACGGCGTCCATGCCGTTGCCGTCCGGGTCGCGGAACTGCATGCGGCTGCCCTGCGCCCAGGTGCCCTCGAAGTACGAGCCCTCGCAGAAGGCGCGCGTCCAGTCGCGGTAGGCGATGGGGTCGAGCATGCAGTCCCACACGCGGGCCACGGGAGCGGCGATGTCGATGCTGAACGTCAAGTCCTTCATGCCTTCACCTCCGCGATCTGGCGCAGGTTCTGCAGGCCGGCCTCGAAGTCCCGGCCCACCATCTTGTCCATGTCGATGACGATGCCCATCAGCTTGCTCAGGAAGTTGGCCGGGCCCTGCATGGTCCAGCGCACCTCGGTCGCGCCGTCGGGCGTGGGCTGCAGCGCGAACTCGGCCTGGTTGTGGGCCTCGAAGGGCTTCACGAAATCCAGCTTCATCTGCACCGCGCGGCCGGGGAGCTGGCCGGTGATCTCCAGGCTGCCGCTGCCCACCTCCTTGCTGTCCCAGTCGTAGCGCGAGCCCACGCCGCTCGCGGCACCGCTGTAGGCACTCTTGATCAGCGGGTCCTTGCGTTCATAGGGGTTCCAGCGGTTGAAGGCGCGCAGCTCGCTGACCAGCGGCCAGACCTTGTCGGCGGGTGCCGCGATGCGCAGGCGGCGCTCGACGCGGAACTCGTCCGGGCGGGTCGAGGCATAGGCCAGCAGCAGAAGGATGGCGACGCCCAGGCAGAGGAAGATGATGGACAGGTTGCTCATGTCGGCCTCCTCATTCGCTGCGGATGGCCATGTCGCCGCCGGGGGCGAAATCGGCGTCTTCGTAGAGCCGGCGCACCTCGATCTCGCAGGCCATGCCGACGAAGGGCATCGGGAAGCGGCTGGCCCAGGCGCGGGCCTCCTCCTCGGAGCGCACCTGGATCAGCGTGTAGCCGGCGATGAGCTCCTTGGTCTCGGCGAAGGGGCCGTCGACGACCTGACGCACACCGTCCTTGCCGTAGCGCACCCGCCAGCCGTCACGGCTGGGGCGCAGGCCGGCGCCGTCCAGCAGCACGCCGGCGCGGGCCATCTCCTCGTGGAATGCGCCCATCTCCTCGAAGAGCTTGGTGTACTCGGGGCCGGGCGGCTCGCCGCGCTCGCTGACGGCGTTGGCGCGGACTTGGATCATGAATCGCATGGTGGGTCTCTCCTGGTGGGGAGGCAGCCGTTTCGCTGCCTTCATTCCCACGACGATCCATGCGAGCCGGTTTCGACAGACTCCGGGTAACTACGAAGTTTTCGATGTTGGGGGGGTTCCCCCCGGCCGAGCGCCGGGCCGCCCCAAGCCGGCCCGCCGGGCGATGTGCTTGCGGCTGGATGCCGCAAGCATCGCCGTCCCCGCGGGGGACCGACCAGACGCGCCCGCGTTCAGCGCGGCGCGACTGGGCGAGGGGCCTCACATATAGCAGGGCCCCACGCCCCGGACCTCCACGGTGGCCCATTCGGCGGCCGGGCAGCGCTCGGCCCACGCCATCGCCACGTCGGGGTCTTCGGTGTCGAGCAGGAAGTAGCCACCCACCATCTCCTTGGCCTCGGCGAACGGGCCGTCCCAGACCTGCGCGCCGCCGTTGCGCTTGGCCAGCCGCTTGGCCGCCGAGCCGAGCGAATTGACGCCGAGCAACAGGCCTTCGGCCTGCAGCTCCGCGGCGAAATCCAGCATGCGCTGGTAGACCGCCTCGCCGGCGACGCGGCCGCGGTCGGCACGCTGGCCGGTGGGTTCGATGATGAGCAACAACTGAGGCATGGCAGTCGGGCAAACGGTGACAAGGCCGCGATTCTGGCGCCGCAACCGCCCGAATGTGGCAGTTGCGGCCTATCAAGGCATTAGTGCCCCACGGACGTCCCACTGGCACGCCACTAGCGCCGCATGGGCGAGCCGCCGCGCCACGCCGGGTCTGACCAGCGCTGGAAGGCGCCGAGCAAGGCCGGCTCGGGCGACTGCCGCTCGGTGGCGAGGTTGGCCAGCGACACCACCTCAAAGCTGCGGCGGTACTTGCCGTCGGCCCGGAACTCGCGCGCCAGCAGCATCTGCGCGCCGCCCGGCACCCAGCCGGCGAACTCGGCCACGCCCAGGCCCGGCTGCGCCGGCGCCGGCGGCATGACCTCCACGCGCCAGCCGTCGCGGTCCTTCACGAACAGCCACAGCTCGCGCCAGCCGTCCAGCGGCTGCACGGCCAGCGCCAGCGCGCGGCCCTCGCGGTTCAGCGAGGCGGACGCCAGCGCCACCTGGCCAAAGGTGCAACGCCGCGCGGCGAGCTTGCCGGCCTCCTTCAACTCGAGGCAGTGCTCGCCGTCGGCACCCGGCTGGATCGCCAGCTTCAAGGCGCCGAAGTCGCGTGCCGCCGTGGCCGTGCCCAGCCAGCGTGCGGCGTTCACCCGCATCGCGGCATCGTTGTAGGCGGGCTGGTCGTCCTCGGTCAGCTCGGCGGGCGCGATGGCGGCGAACTCGGCCAGCGCCTGGGCCGCCTCGCCGCCGGCACCGCGCCGGGCCTGTGCAAAGGCGAGGCTGGCGGCGACCGACGCGCGCCGCATCAGCAGGCGGTTCCTCCAGTGCGGCGCCAGCGCGGCCGCGTCGACCCGGGCCAGCACCTGCTGGCGCCATTGGTTGCGTGCCTCTTGCTCGCGCGGCGTGGCGCGCGGGTTCAGGCAATCCGGCCGCGTCAGCGCCAGCGCCGCACGCGCGCGCTGCTCGGCCGATGCAAAAGGAACGGCCGCGGTGGCGAGCAGGCGGCGGAAGGCCTCGCCTTCGTAGCAGACCTGCACGCGACCGTCCTCGGCCGTCTCGAACTGCTCGAACTTCAGGCCGTAGCGCGCCGCCACGTCGAACTGCGCGGCGAGCTGGCCCTCGGTGGGCCGGGCGTCGCGGGTCGAGGCGCGGTCGGCCATGCGCTCGGCGAACGCGCCCATCGCCTCCAGCGCCTCGGCGCCGCCCGGGCCGGCAATCTCCGCCGGCGTGGCTGCCTGCACGTAGGCGGCGGCCAGGCCCAGCCCCAGGCCCTCGGTGCCGAACTGCTGGCGCGCCAGGCGCAACTGCGACAGCAGCTCGGTGCTGGCGCCATCGCCGCGCGGCACCAGCAAGACCTGGCCCTTGCGCAGCCAGCCACCGCGCTCGCGGCGGTAGTCCCACACCTGCCAGTGGTCACCGCGCTCGCCGCGGATCTCCAGCGCCTCGCCGCGGCCCATCTGGGCCTGCAGCGAGGCCGTGTCGCGCGGTGCCCCGCGCAGCGATGCGTCCTGCGACACGAGGCCGGCGCGCGGGAACGGCGGAAGGTCGGCAGCCTCGGCCTTCGTGATGACGATGGCGGCCGCAGCCGCCGCGACGACGATCAGGGCAAAACGGCGCATGGCGGCTTACTCCTGCTCCTTGTCGCCCGCGGGCATCGCCTTGGGCGGCGGCGCCACGCCGGCCAGCAGCGCGCTGCCGATGAAGCCGCCCGAGCCCGGCGGCGCGATGATGACCTGCACCTTGTCCGAGAGCTTGTCGGCCATCGCCTTTTGCACCAGGAGCGGGTGGCGGGTGAGCAGCTCGCCCTCGGCCGCCATCTGGCCGGCATTGGCCTTGCCCGTCTGCGCGATGCGGTAGGCCTCGGCGTCGGCCAGCTTCTGGCGCGCGGCCGCTTCGGCGTCGATCTCGATGCGACGCGCCTGGGCCGCGCCTTCGGCCTGCTTGATGCGCGCGGCGCT
>Ga0307411_10001318_pt1 | contig 9987 bp, 12 predicted proteins | sample DK1Ometagenome_2_FD_203712 | JGI IMG/M metagenome (GOLD analysis project Ga0307411, IMG submission 203712) | Maize rhizosphere microbial communities from greenhouse at UC Davis, California, United States - DK15-O-1 | ecosystem: Host-associated > Plants > Roots > Rhizosphere > Soil | place: USA...
GGTTCCGCGCCGGCGTCACCGCCGACGCGACGCTGAACGCGCAGGCATCGCTCACGTTATGAAGGTGCACACCGACTATCTCTGGTTCAACACGAAGCAGCGGCAGGAATTCGTCCGCATCACCGACGAGGTGAGCGGCATCGTCTCGAAGAGCGGCGTGAACGAGGGGATGGTACTCGTCTCCGCGATGCACATCACCGCCGGCGTGTACGTGAACGACTGGGAAAACGGATTGATTCACGACTTCCAGGTGTGGCTCGAGAAGCTTGCCCCCGCAGGGCTCGACTACCGCCATCACCAGACCGGCGAGGACAACGCCGACGCCCACTTGAAGCGCACGCTGATGGGGCACCAGGTGATGCTCCCGATCACCGCGGGCAAGCTCGATCTGGGGCCGTGGGAGCAGGTCTTCTACGCGGAGTTCGACGGCCAGCGCAAGAAGCGGGTGGTGGTGAAGGTGATGGGCGAATAACGTGTAGTTCCGGTTCCGGGTTCCGAGTTCCGGGTTCGCGTTCTGGTTCTGGTTCGGGTTCTGGTTCGGGTTCGAGTTCCGGTTCCGGTTCCGGTTCCGGTTCCAGTCGCCAGGTTGAATTGGAACATCAGAACCAAACCAGAACCAACCAGAACCTACCAGAACCAACCAGAACCAGAACAGAGAACACGAACGCGGAACATGGAACCTGGAACGAGGAACGACACGCGTCAGTACCCCGATCGCCCGATAGTCGGCGTCGGCGCGGTCATCGTGCAGCACGGGAAAGTAGTGTTGATTCGACGCCGCTACGAGCCGCTGGCGGGGCAGTGGAGCCTGCCGGGCGGCACGCTGGAGCTGGGCGAGACGCTCGAGGCCGGCACTGCGCGCGAGATGCTCGAAGAAACCGGGCTCGTCGTCGAGGTCGGCCCGGTCATCGAGGTCTTCGACCGCATCATGCTCGACGACACGCGGCGCGTGCGCTATCACTTCGTGCTCGTCGACTACCTGTGTTGGCCCCTCTCGGGCGAGCTGCGCGCAGGCTCGGACGTGGACGCCGCGGAGCTCGTGTCGCCGGCGGAGCTCGCGACCTACCGGTTGACCAAGAAGGCGACCGCGGTCATCGAGCGCGGACTGCAACTGGCGCGCGAAGCGCCACGGACGGTGCGATAGAATCGCCGCCATGGTTCTGTCGCGAGATGCCGCGTGGGCGCTGCTCACGGAGTGGACGCAGAGTGAAAGTCTCCGCAAGCACGCCCTGGCCGTAGAGGCCGCCGTGCGCGGCTACGCGCGCAAGTTCGGCGAAGACGAAGACGCGTGGGGCATCGTGGCGCTGCTCCACGACTTCGATTACGAGCGCTACCCGACACTCGGGGATCATCCGGTCAAGGGGTGTGAGGAGCTGCAGCGCCGCGGGTACCCGGAGTGGGTGACGCGCGCGATCCTCTCGCACGCCGTGGAGGCTACCGGCGTCCGCCGCGAGTCGCTCCTCGAAAAGACGCTCTTTGCCTGCGACGAGATGGCGGGCTTCATCACGGCGGCGTCGCTCGTGCGGCCGTCGAAGAGCGTGCTCGACCTCGAGGCGGCGTCGGTGATCAAGCGGATGAAGGACAAGGCGTTCGCCCGCGCCGTGCCGCGCGAGCACCTCAAGGCTGGCGCCGAGGAGCTCGGCCTGCCGCTCGAGGAACACGTCGCCAACGTCATCGCCTTCATGCGCGAACAGGCCGACGCGCTCGGGCTGCGCGGAACTCTGTAATGGGTGCGGCCGTCTACCCGTTCGCATGCCCGAAACGTTGACGGCCGTGGCTACGCCTCCCGACCTGCCGTCGCCGGCCGCCTCCACCGTGGAACTCGATCGCGTCAGCGTGAAGTACGGGAAAAACTTTGCGCTGCGCGATGTCAGCGCCAGCTTCCAGCGCGGCGCCGTCGGCCTGCTCGGCCCGAACGGGGCCGGCAAGAGCACGATGATCAAGGCGCTGCTCGGGTTCGTGCCGCCGGACCGCGGCGAGATGCGCGTGCTGGGCATGAACGTGAAGCGCTCGCCGCTGGAGATTCGCGCGCGCATCGGGTACATGCCGGAAAGCGACGCCCACATCCCCGGGATGACGGCGGTCGCCTTTGTCGCGTACTGCGGCGAGCTCGCCGGCCTGCCGCGCGCCGACGCGATGCAGCGCGCGCACGAGGTGCTCTACTACGTCGGGCTGGGCGAGGCGCGCTATCGCAATGTCGAAACCTATTCGACGGGGATGAAGCAGCGCATCAAGCTCGCGCAGGCGCTCGTCCACGATCCGGATCTTCTCTTCCTTGACGAACCGACCAACGGCATGGACCCGAAGGGGCGCGACGAGATGCTGGAGCTGATTCGCGACATCGCGCACAACAAAGGGCTGAACCTGATCCTCTCGTCGCACCTCCTGCCCGACGTCGAGTACACCTGCGACCACGTCGTGGTGATGGACAAGGGGAGCGTCGCCACGCAGGGACCGATCGAGGCGCTCAAGGGCCAGGGCGGCCGCGTGTTCGAGCTCCGCGTCAAGGGCGACATTAACGGCTTCGTCGAGACGCTGCGTGCAGCCGGGCTCGATTGTCATGCGACCGATGAAGACATCATGCGCGTGTTCGTCCCCGCCGGCCGCGACGCGCGGTTCCTGTTCGAGCTGGCCTCACGCGAGCGCGTCCAGGTCCGTCACCTGCGCCCGAGCGTGCCGACGCTCGAGGACGTCTTCGCCCATGCGGTAGGGGAGAAGTAAGTAGTAGGCAGTAGGCAGTAAGCAGCAAGGCCGGCGCAGCCGGCCTAATCACCAATCACTAATCACCAATCACCAATTGTCCTGATGCCGATCCACGATCAAGGTTATCGCCGCTACGAGGGACGCCGGGAGCCGCACGGCCGCACGTGGTGGGTGATTGCGCGCGCCGGCATCATGAACATGCTGCGCCAGCGCAAGTTCCTCGGCCTGCTGCTCTTCGCATGGGCGCCGTTCATCGTCCGCGCCGTGCAGCTCTACGTCGCGTCGAACTTTCAGCAGGCGTCCTTCCTGGCGGCCACGCCCGAGACCTTTCGCGAGTATCTCGGCCAGCAGGCGATCTTCGTGTTCTTCATCACGATCTTCGTGGGCGCGGGGCTGATTGCCAACGACCGGCGCGCCAACGCCCTGCAGATTTACCTGTCGAAGCCGCTGGCACGCACCGAGTACATCGTCGGCAAGCTCGTCACGCTGCTTGTCTTTCTCGTCGGCGTCACGTGGGTGCCCGCCATTCTGCTGCTCATCCTGCAGATGATGTTCGCGGGCAACACTGCGTTCATCGCGCGCAACCTGTATCTCTTCCCCGCGATCACGCTGTACTCACTCATGCAGGTGTTCACGTCGGCCTTCGCCATGCTGGCGCTGTCGTCGATGTCCAAGAGCAGCCGGTTCGTCGGCGTGATGTACGCCGGCATCATCTTCTTCACCGCGGCGATGTACAACGCGCTCCGTGCCATGACCGGCAGTTCCGCATTCGCGTGGCTCTCGCCGCAGGATTGCCTCGAGATCATCGGCAACGCCGTGTTCCGCGTGCGATCCGCCTACGCCATCCCGGTACCGGTTGCGTTCGTGGCGATCGCGGTGATCATCGCCGGCTCGATCGTGGTTCTCGAGCGGCGCGTGCGCGGAGTCGAGGTGGTCACCTAGATGGCGCCAATCATCGAAGCGGAACACCTGTCGAAGTGGTACGGCCAGGTGTCGGGCCTGAACGACGTCACGGTGTCCGTGCCCGCCGGCATCACCGGCCTGCTCGGGCCGAACGGCGCCGGCAAGTCGACGTTCATGAAGCTGATTACCGGCCAGCTCAAACCGAGCAAGGGCCGCGTGCGCGTGCTCGGCGAGCCAATCTGGGGAAATCCCGCCGCCTACTTCCACATCGGCTTCTGTCCGGAGCAGGACGCCTTCTACGAGCGGATGACCGGCGTCGAATGGGTCACGGCGCTCGTCCGGCTGAACGGTCTCTCGCAACAGGACGCGGACGCCGCGGCGCGCCGCGCGCTTGCCGCCGTGGACCTGCTCGACGCGGCCGACAAGAAGATCGGCGCCTACAGCAAGGGGATGCGGCAGCGCGTGAAGCTGGCGCAGGCCATCGTGCACGACCCGGCGCTCCTCATCCTCGACGAGCCGCTCTCCGGCATGGATCCGATCGCACGCCGCAAGACGATCCGGCTGATCAAGGAGTGGGCGCGCGCCGGCAAGAGCATCCTCGTCTCGAGCCACATCCTGCACGAGATCGAGTCGATGACCGCGAACATCCTGCTGATCAACAACGGGCGCATTCTCGCGGAAGGCAACGTCCACCAGATTCGCGATCTCATCGACGAACACCCGCACACCGTCTTCATCCGTGCCGAGAACCCGCGCGCGCTGGCGCGCCGCTTCCTCGCAGAAGACGACGTGATCAGCCTGCGGTTCGAGGAGGACGCGGTGATCGTCGAGACCGGCCGACCCGATGCGTTTTACGCCAGGCTCACCGACCTTGCCGCCAGCGGCGAGGCGGGGCCGATCGACGAGGTCACCTCGCCCGACGACAACCTGCAGGCAGTGTTCAAATACCTGGTGAAGGCATGAGCGAGAAGAAGGCGCCCTCCTTCGCGACCGCGGCGGCGCGCATCTTCGAGCTGTCGCTCGGTGAGATGCTCTGGTCGCGGCGCACGATCTTCATGGCGCTCGTGGTCGGCGGGCCGGTGATCCTCGCGATCGTCGCGCGGCTGCTGCAGGCGAGCGGCGTCCCGGCGCTGCGCGTGAACGGCGTCCGCGTCGGCGGCGCCGGCATCTTCGGCATGATGATGTGGGTCCTCTTCATCCGCTTCATCGTCCCGGTGCTGGGGGTCTTCTACGGGACGGCGCTCATCGCGGACGAAGTGGAGGACAAGACGATCACGTATCTCTTCACGCGACCGATTCAGCGCGGCGCGGTGCTCGTCGGCAAGTACCTCGCCTACCTGATCTGCACGACCCTGGTCGTGCTGCCGTCGGTGGTGATCGTCTACTTCATGATGGTGCCCTTCAGCGACGTTCCGTCGACGTTCGGGCTGCTGCTGAAGGACCTTGGAATTCTTGCGATCGGGCTGGCCGCCTACGGCGCCCTGTTCGCGCTGACCGGCGCCGCCCTCAAGCGCCCGCTGGTCATCGGCCTGGTGTTCGCGTTTGGCTGGGAGCAGGTGGCGCTGCTCATGCCCGGATACCTGAAGCGTTTCACGCTCGCCTATTACATCCAGGCGCTGGTGCCTCATGCGATGCCGTCGGACAGCACCACGAGCCTGCTGCAGGCCTTCTTCCGGGAGCAGCCGTCCGCCGGAACGGCACTGTTCTGGCTGGTCGTAGTGCTCGGGGCTTCACTGTTTTTCGCAGCCCGTGCGGTGGAGCGGCGCGAGTACGTTCTGGAGCAGTAGGCGCCGACCTCGACGCGGAACCTTGGCGAAACCGGCCCGTATAATGACTCAGGAGCCACGCCAGATGACCAAAAAGACCCGCCTCTTCCTCCTCGTGGCGGCAGGGGTGCTAATCGTAGGGCTCGGAACCGGGCTGATTGCCTCCTTCATGGGGCTTCCGGCGCTCGCGCTGGGCGGCGCCGAGGGTCCGGACGAACTCAAGTATGTGCCCGCCGATGCGCGTCTGGTGGCTTACGCGAACGTCCGCGACGTCATGAATTCCGAGCTGCGCCAGAAGGTGCGGCAGATCCGGCCTGACTCCGACCGCAAGGACGACTTCGAAGAGAAAACCGGGATCGACGTCGAACGCGACATCGACGAGGTCGTCGCGGCCATGGGCGCCGCTGCTGACGACCGTGAGAACGCCCTGGTCATCGCGCGAGGCCGGTTCAACAACGTCCGCATCGAGGGTCTGCTCCGCGAACACGGCGGTCAGGCAGCCACCTACAAGGGGACCCGCATCATCACCCACGCGGAGCTCCGCAACGAAGTGAGTCACGAGATGGCGCTGGCCTTCATGGAGCCGGGCCTTCTCGCCTTCGGCACCGACGCCGCCGTTCGCCAGGCGATCGATCGTCAACATGGGGCAACCAGGGACATCACCACCAACGACGAAGTGATGGGCCTCGTGCGCGACATCGACGACGGCAATGCCTGGGCGGTCGGCCGCTTCGACGCGATTGCCAAGGGCGCCCACCTGCCCCAGGAAGTTGCCAGTCAGCTGCCGCCGATCAACTGGTTTGCCGCGAGCGGACATGTGAATGGCGGCATCCGCGGCCTGCTCCGCGCGGAAGCGCGCGACGACCAGGCCGCACAGAACCTCCGCGACGTTGTTCGCGGTTTCATGGCCCTGGCGAGGCTCCAGGCGAATGCCAAGCCCGAGCTCACGGCGATGATGAACTCGCTCGAGCTGGGCGGCCAGGGCAAGACGGTCTCAATCGCCTTCTCCGTGCCTTCTGAAGTGATCGACATGCTCGGCGCGATGGGCGCTGCCCACCACCGCGGCGACCCGGATGACGATGACGATGAGGACGAGGACGTGGCGCCGCCCGTGCCTCCCACGCCGCCGCAGCCGCCCGCGCCGCCGCAGCCGCCGCAACCGTCACGCTGGTAATACCGCGTTGCGCGGGTAATCTCCTTCGCTTCCGGACGCTGCGGTAAACGCTCGGCCACCCCGGACCGTAGTTCGGGTAGAGTGATCCTCCAAATGGCCGAGCGCGTTTTCTTCTACGGCACGCTGATGACCCCGTTCAATCGGCCAGGGCGTCAGCGCATTGACGAGCACCTGTCATATTCCGGACGGGGCAGCATCTCGGCCGCGCTGTTCGACCTCGGGATCTATCCGGCCGCTGTTCCCGCGTCCGACGGTCGCGTATGGGGTGAGGTGTACGAAGCGCGCGATGCCGACATGGTGCTCCAGGCGCTCGACGAGATCGAAGGGTATCGTCCCGGCGAGCCGGAGACCAGCCTCTATAACCGCGCGAAGACGCCGGTGACACTCGAGGACGGCCGCACCGTGGACGCCTGGGTGTACTTCTACAACGCGCCGCTCGGACAGGCGCAGCGTATCGAGTCAGGCGACTATCTCGAACACTTGAAAGTGAAGTGACGGTCGGATTCCGGGTTCCGGGGCCCGGATTCCGGATCCCGACTCGTTTATTCCGCGCGGCGGCCGGCCTTGATTGCTTCCATAAAATCCAGAATCACCGAGTGCACGCGCTCGGAGGGCTCGATGAACTCGATCCCTGCGAGGTACATCACGATGTCCTGGTCGACGTCGCTGATGCGGCAATGCGCGACACGGCCCTTGACGACCACGGAGCGGTCGCCGAGCGTGAGCCGAAGATCGTGAAGGGAATCGAGCTGGAGGGGAAAGCGGGTTTCGATCTGGACGCCGCCGCTGCTGATCTCCTTGATCGCCATTGGCTCGAACACCATGATCTCGCCATGGAGTTCGCCGAGGATGGGGACGCGATCGGTGTCGCGCTTTTCAGGCGGCATCCGCGCCGCAGTGTAACACGTTAGTTCATCCGCAGCGCCGGCCGCGACGGCAGCAGCTCCTCTTCCTCCTCAGCGATCTGCGAGATCGCCGCGTCGAAATCCTGGCCCTCGTACTCGGTGGTGTAGGTGAGCACCGGAATCGCGCGCGTCTCGTCATCGAGCTTCAGCATCGTCAGCAACTGGAAGCCGTCGAGATCCTCGATGCGCGCGCACAGGATGACCAGATTCGGGAGCACCTTCTTGATCTGCGAGTAGGCGCGGTCACTCGATTCGACGAAGACCATGTCGTAGCGTCCGGCGTCGAGCACCGTTTCGAGCAGTCCGAGCACCTCGGTGTTGCCGTTGACGACGACAACTTTCTGCACTGGCGTGATGACGTTCCGGTTCGCTGCCATGTCGGTAACCGCCCTTTCTGGTCCCGACTGATTCAGGAACCGTGCCACGAGGCAGCGCGCTGTTTTGTCAGTGTCCGTCGTGCGAGTTGCTGCAGTTCCGCCGACTCAACCACCTCTGCCCTCTGGTGAGGGCATTCCGTGTCAGTGTCTAAGTCTTTCAGTGGCAGCGGGATCCCACGGGCCTTCGGAGGGCGGTGACGTCGCGTGCCGGGTTGAGCATTCCGCCGCACGTTGCCGTCTTGTCGCCAGCCCGACACTTGCGGCTACCCGCTGAATGGGGCACTCTGGGGGCCCTATGGCGACCTCAGTGCAGTCAAAAGTTCAGACCTTCAGCAACTTTATTGACGGCGAATGGATCCCGTCGGTCACCGGGAAGCTGTTCGAAAACCGCAACCCCGCGAACCAGGACGATCTCATCGGCCTCTTCCAGGAGTCCTCCGTGGACGACGCGCAGGCGGCCATTGTCGCCGCCGAGCGCGCCTACGAACACTGGCGGCTGGTGCCGGCGCCCAAGCGCGCGGAACTGCTCTTCCGCGCGGCGGAGCTGATCGTCGAACGCAAGGAGCAGTTCGCGCGCGACATGACGCGCGAGATGGGCAAGGTGCTCGAGGAGACGCGCGGCGACGTCCAGGAAGCGATCGACATGACCTACTTCATGGCGGGCGAAGGCCGCCGTCAGTACGGCCAGACGGTCCCTTCCGAGCTGCGCGACAAGTTCGCGATGTCGGTGCGCCAGCCGCTCGGCGTCTGCTCGATGATCACGCCGTGGAATTTCCCGATGGCGATCCCGTCGTGGAAGATCATGCCCGCGCTCGTCTGCGGCAACACGGTGGTGTTCAAGCCCGCTACCCTGACCCCGCTTTCCGCGCTGAACTTCGTCAAGGTGCTCGAAGACGCCGGCATCCCGAAGGGCGTCGTCAATTTCGTGACGGGCGGCCCCGACGTGGGGACGCTCATGTCGCGGCACGACGCGGTGAGGGTGGTGTCGTTCACCGGATCCACCCAGGTCGGGCGGATGGTGTCGGAGAACGCGGCACCCGGGTTCAAGAAGTGCCACCTCGAGATGGGTGGCAAGAACATCATCATGATCATGGATGATGCCCAGCTCGAGCTCGCGGTCGAAGGATGCCTGTGGGGCGGGTTCGGCACCACCGGTCAGCGCTGCACCGCGGCAAGCCGAGTGGTCGTCCACGAGAAGGTGTACGACGCGTTCATCGAGCAGTTCACGCGCCGCGCGAAGGCGCTGCGCGTCGGGCCGGGGCTCGACGAAAAGAACCAGGTCGGGCCGTCGGTGAGCCAGTCGCAGCTCGAGACGGTCATGTCGTACGTGGAGATTGGCAAGAAGGAAGGCGCGACGCTCCTGACCGGCGGCAATCGCCTTGATAAGGGAGACCTCGCCAGGGGCTTCTTCCATGAGCCGACGATCTTCGGCGACGTCCACCCGAAGATGCGGATCGCGCAGGAAGAGATCTTCGGGCCGGTGGTGTCGGTGATGCGGTGCCGGTCGCTCGATGAGGCGGTCGCCATCGGCAACGGCGTGGCCTACGGGCTCTCGGCGTCCATCTACACCCGCGACATCAACAAGGCGTTTGCCGCGATGCGCGATATCTATACCGGCATCTTCTACGTGAACGCCCCGACCATTGGCGCCGAGGTGCACCTGCCGTTCGGCGGGACGAAGGCGACGGGCAACGGCCATCGCGAGGCGGGCACGGCGGCGCTCGACGTGTTCTCGGAGTGGAAGTCGATTTACGTGGACTTCAGCGGCAAGCTGCAGCGGGCGCAGATCGATACACACGAATTGTGAACACGAGCCGCAGAGGCGCTGAGACGCAGAGATGGAAACGATGATATTCTCCGCGCCTCTGCGGCTCCGCGGCTCGTCAGACATGCCCTGATTACGCTCGATGCCTATTGCAATCGTTCTTCGCGTGGCCGTGCGCGCGCTCGGCCGCAACGTCCTGCGCACCGTGCTCACGATGCTCGGCATCGTCATCGGGGTCTCGGCGGTGATGGCCATGGTGGCGCTTGGGAACGGCGCGCAGGCCGCTGTTGAATCCGAGATGCGATCGGCCGGCGCCAACCTGGTATTCGTCACCGCCGGCAACTACACGCGCGGCGGCGACGCCATCAACATCCGCTCGGGACTTGGCGCGGCG
>Ga0307411_10001319_pt1 | contig 9984 bp, 6 predicted proteins | sample DK1Ometagenome_2_FD_203712 | JGI IMG/M metagenome (GOLD analysis project Ga0307411, IMG submission 203712) | Maize rhizosphere microbial communities from greenhouse at UC Davis, California, United States - DK15-O-1 | ecosystem: Host-associated > Plants > Roots > Rhizosphere > Soil | place: USA...
AATTCCAGTCACCTTTGGCAGGTGAAGTAGCTGTGCCGTCGCCATTGCTGTCACCACAGTAACTATCATCGTAAAATGAAGTAAATACGATTCGTTTTGAAGCTGTTCCATTGGCAATGATCCTGCCACCCGATTGAACATCAAAATTTCCATTTACATCATTACCTGAACATTTAATAATTACACCGGGCTCAATAGTTAACACTGATTGTACTGCAACAGATCCTTGAACTACATATACATTGCCTTCGGTCCAAACGGTAGGGGATTGAATATCGTTGGTAACCATAATTACATTACAGGCAGGGCCACCCGGATTCGTGTTTTCATCACATCCGGTTAAAATTAAACTTAGGCCAAGAAAAGCGCCTGTGAGTGTTTTTAATTTCATACTTGTTTATTTTAGTTATATGGCAAAATTAGACGCTGAACCCATGGGCGTCAATCCTGTAAAAAGAGGATATTTTAAATTTAACCGGCTTTAATCCCTGAAAATTTCTTAAAAATCATGGAAAAAGAGGAGATTAGCTATTCAGCTCTTTATTACATTTACTATCCAGGATCAAATGAAAGAATCTAAAAAATATAGTTCCGCCCTGCACTATAAAAAATGTATGGCTTTGTTCTGGATACTTATTGTTTTTAGTATCTCTGTGAAAATCCATTCACAAAACACTTCATTTGTTTTTAAGAATTACAATGTAAAAGATGGTCTTGCGGATAACAATATCCTGTCTATGTACCAGGACAGCCGGGGTTTTATGTGGTTTGGAACCCACGAAGGGTTAAGCCGGTTTGACGGGACCCGCTTTAAGAACTATATATTCAACAGTACGGACCTTTATTCTATCCCCGGCAATATTGTACAGGATATGACTGAATATAAACCCGGGAACCTTGTAATGCTTTGCAACAGGAAGCTGGTTTTTATGAATACATATACTGACGAATTTAATGATAGTTCAATCTGGAAGAATAAATACATTTACGCTATTACAAAAGCGCAGGATAGTTTATTTTATATTACTACAACTGATTCTACATTTATTACCAAAAATTTTACAGAAGTTCTCGATACTATTATTCCCCCTGCCCAATACAAAAATACCTTTCCTATTATTCATACATTGGAAAAAGACCTTTGGATAGTAGGAACACCTAACGAAATTTTCTTTTACAACCCACTTAAACAAACCTATGAATTGGTGTTCAGAGCCGATGAGGATAAAAAATTTAACCAGCTCCTTTCCTTTTTATATTACGATCGTAAAAACCACTGGATTTATTTCGGGAGCTTTTTCGATGGATTGTTCCGCTATTCCACTGATGGAAAAATATTGAATCAATGGACACCCGGATTTGGAAAAGGTAAATTGCCTTTTCAGCATTATAATTTTTTCATACCTTATAACAACAGCCTTTTCTGGCTGGGTGATCAACGGGCCGGCCTTAACCTGGTAAATATTTTTACCAATGAACATACACATTATGCTGCATCTCCCGGTGATCCTGCTGCACTTTCATCAGATGTAGTTACGGGGTATTATAAAGACAGGGAAGGCAATCACTGGATTGCAACCACCTCAGGGCTAAGCAAGATAAATATCATTTCTTCTTACATCAAAACCTGGAAGGATGAATTGCGCCCTTTTATAAAAGATAATATAATTACGAATATAATAATGGGACCTGATGGGAATTATTATTTTTCCGTAAGTGTTTCCCATAATTTTTATCAGTTTAATTCCCGGTCAGGTAAAATTAAAAAATACGGTATAATACCTATTCAAATCTGGTATATGAATAGCTGGGGAAATAAAATCGTTTTTACCGGTAGTTCGAGGTTAGTTTATACCTATGATCTGATAACTAAAAAAGTAAATATCATCCGTGGGCTCGAAAAGTATTTTATCAACTCCGATCTGCTGGTATTGGCATACCGTCAAAAAAACGGGAACGTTTGGTTGAGTGGCAATGCCGAAGGCGGTTTGGTAAGGATTGACCCTAACGGCAAAACATATCATTACACAAGGGATGGGGAATATGGGAAATTTTCATCGGGCTATTACAGGAGTTGCGTGGAAGATAAAAACGGTGACCTTTGGTTTGGAGTAAATAAGAACTCTAAACTCCTGCATTGGAATTCCAGCCAAAATAAATTGTTCGATATTGATATCCAGTCAAAGATCAAAAATACTACCAGCTTAAACGGTATCAATGATATTCTTTATGATCCCATTTTAAACTGTTTATGGATCGCTTATGACGGAAGCGGATTAATAAAATACTCTATAGATACCGAAGAGGTTAAAGCATACGGCACAAAAGACGGGCTACCCGGGAATTATACCTATGCCCTTAAATTTGATTATAAACACAGATTATGGATAGCTTCAGGCAAAGGCCTCAGCTGTTTTAGCATCGAAGAGGAAAAATTTGTAACCTTTGATACACAAAACGGGCTTGCCGAAGACAATTTTACTTACCACACATTAGAATTTGACTCATCTACAAACAAAATATGTATTGCAGGAACAAATTCCATTATGCAATTTCATGTCGATTCTATCCTCCGGTTTTCTAAAATAAGCTATAAAGTATACCTCGATAAAGTAATGGTAAATGGTAAAGCAGTACATATAGAAGAACAGCAAAGCTTTTATTTTAAACCCAATCAAAACAACATTCAGTTTAGTTTTGTTGCACCTGACCTGGTAAATGTAAAAAAGATGCAGTACAGCTATATGCTGAAAGGGAGTAACAGTGATTGGGTAAACAATGACCTGGAAAATACAGTTTCATTCGTAAACCTTCCCGCAGGAAATTATTCGTTTCACCTTCGAACACGTGCTATTGGTGAAAAAGAATGGACAGAAATGAAACAACCCTTCCATTTTAAAATTCTTGCTCCCTGGTTTAAAACCTGGTGGTTTATTATCTGCATGATAACTCTGGCAGGCATTATCCTTTTTTTAGTGGTACGTTTTTATTACCAGCGTCAATTTGAAAAGAAAAGGATATTACTCGAAAAAGAACTACTGGTTGAGCAGGAAAGAACCCGCCTGGCACAGGAGCTTCACGATGGTTTGGGAAGCATGTTAAGTGGTGTAAAACACTCCTTCTCCTCCTTAAAAAATGAGCTCGATCTTGACTCTGAAAAAATAAAATTATATAACAGTAATATTGATAAACTGAATGCATCAATAAGGGAAATACGGAATATATCACATAACCTCTATTCACATGGGCTCGGTAAAATGAGTATTGGAGACCTGGTAGAAGAATACTGTTATGTAAAAAATTCAGAGCAAAAAATTGAGATATTATTTTCTAAACATTCCCTTAAAGACCTTATTTTAACTGAAGAACAAAATTTTCATATTTTCAGGATCATCCAGGAGTTACTTGAAAACATAATTAAACACTCCGGTGCGAAACAGGCCATCGTGCAATTGAGTTTAAACAATCATGTGCTTTACATTACAGTAGAAGACGATGGAAAAGGATTTGACACATCACGGAAAAATAAAGCCAACGGAATAGGCTTAAAAAACGTAGAAACCCGCGTAAGGTCATTGTATGGAACACTAAATATAAAATCAGAAATAAATCAAGGTACTTCTGTGTTTATTGAAATACCTGTTAAATAATTAACAGCAAAATCTATCAAAAAAAATGAAAGTATTTATAGTGGACGACCACTACATGATAATAGAAGGCATTCATTCCCTGCTTGCCAAAGAGCCGGAAGTTAAATGGTTGGGACATGCCATGAATGCTGAAGGATGTTTGGATTTTCTCAAAACGAGGGAACCGGATATTATCCTCATGGATATTAATCTTCCTGATAAAAGTGGGACCGAACTATGCAAAGAAGTGAAACAATTATATCCTTCCATCCATATTCTGGCTTTAAGTTCATTTAATCAACAAGGGTTTATACAGAAAATGCTGGAGAACGGGGCTTCCGGGTATCTTTTGAAGAATGCAGAAAGGGAGGAAATTTTAGAAGCTATGAAGAGGGCAATGGAGGGCAAAAAATATCTGAGTAAAGAGACCGAAAAAATTCTTCAAAAGGCAAATGAGGAACAGGTGATCATTACAAGAAGAGAAAAAGAGGTCCTGGAGCTTATTGCTGACGGACTTACCAATAAAGAAATTGCGGCCAGGTTATTTATCAGCGTTACTACCGTAGATACACACCGCAAAAACCTGCTTGAAAAATTCGGAGTTAATAATATAGCCTCCCTTATTAAAACCGCAGCCACTCTCGGAATGTTATAAAATACATTACCATCTGCTCCTAAAACATTTTTTTTGTATTAAAAAGAACTCCTACTTTTATCAAATTCTGTAAAGTAGGTTATAATGGAGCCGTTAAAAGAAATGTTCAATAAAAAATTCTATCAGCAATTAGCTGCTTCAATAGGTTCTGCCTGTAAGGATTTTGATGAGAAAAATTTTGTAAAGGATGTTACTCATGATATGGAAGATTTATCCTTAAATCAACGTATGAGAAATACTTCAGTGGTAATGCAAAAACATCTGCCAAATGATTATAAAAAATCGGTGAACATTATGAAAAAGGCGGTTACAAAAATCCCACGGGGATATGTAACACTTATTTTTCCTGATTTTATAGGATTGTACGGGCACGATGATAAAGAATTTTCATTAGAGGCTCTTTCGTATTTTACGTCTTTTGGATCATCAGAATTTGCGATCCGGGAATTTTTGAAAAGAGATCCGCTTGGAACGTTGAAAGTAATGGAAACATGGGCTGAAGATAAAAGTGAGCACATCCGCTGTTTAGCATCCGAAGGGAGCCGGCCACGACTGCCATGGAGCTTTAAGCTGGATGCAATTCTTAAAGAACCAAAACTTACCCGCAATATTTTGGAGAAATTAAAAATGGATGACTCCGCTTATGTTAAAAAATCCGTTGCCAATCATTTGAATGATTTTTCAAAAGACCATACCGGATACATGTTGGATATAGTTAGCTCGTGGAACAAAAAAGATCCGAATACCGCATGGATCATCAAACATGCCTGCAGAACACTTATTAAAAAAGGAAATGAAAGAGCACTTCATCTTTTTGATTTTAAAACCAAAGTAGATGTAGATCTTTCAAACTTTAAGATCAGTTCAGATAAAATTTCCCTGGGAGAATCCCTTCAATTTGATTTTAAGCTTACATCAACCGGTAAAAAACCTCAATTATTAGCAGTTGATTATTGTATCCACTATTATAAAAAAACGGGGCCTTCACCCAAAGTGTTTAAGCTGAAAGAAGTAGAATTAAAACCCGGAGAGGCCATTCATGTCATAAAAAAACAATTATTTCAAGATCTTACCACACGTAAGCACTATAGTGGAAAACATGTGCTTGAAATAATTGTAAACGGGAACATTTTAGGAAAAAAAGAATTTATGCTGGAAGCATAGGCCCTTACATCAGGAATTCATTAAAATTGTTTTTGTGTAAAAACTTAAACTCACCTACCGGATAAGAACGTGAAAAAGACAAGCTTAATTTGGGATTTTTCTTTTCACTCCATTTGAATTCATAAGCATTAAATGATCCGTTTTCTTCTTCGATAAAATCTATTTCCTGCTGAAGGTTTGTTCTCCAGAAATACTGATTGAGATAACGCTGATGAAAAAGATTAAATTTATATCTCTCAGAAACCATAAGGTTTTCGAAAAGCGCCCCCTTATCAGTTCTCAGCTCCACAGGTGAAAAATTATTTAACACCGCATTGCGGACACCATTATCAAAAAAATAGATCTTCTTACCCAATTTAATCTCATTCCGATGGTTCCTGCTTAAAGAGTTTAGCTTAAAAACAATAAAGGTTTTTTCAAGAATATCGATATACTTTTCCACTGTTTCCTTATCGATCCCTACCAGTTGGGCAAGTTCATTGTAGCTTACTTCCGATCCGATCTGCAATGCTAAAGCCTTGAGCAAATTAAAAACTGCAGCTGGTTTTTTAATTCCATCGTACATCAAAAGATCTTTATACAAATAACTATCTGTCAACATTTTTAAGTGTACTATCTCATCTGCTGGATTTAAGACCACATCCGGGAAATATCCATATAACATACGGTTTTCAAGCAATCGTTTTTCGTTTAATAACCCATTTTCGTTTTTCATTTCTTCAAATGAAAATGGCAACAACGTATATTCATACTTTCTTCCGGTTAATGGCTCGTTTATGTCTGATAAAAGATCAAGCGAGCTGCTTCCTGTAACAATTACCTGCACACCTTTTATCTGGTCGTGTATAAGTTTTAATGTAAGGCCGATATTATTTATGCGTTGGGCCTCATCAATTACCACGATCTTATTATTTCCAATAATGGATTTTAAAAATGTAGAAGTCCGGTTTCTCAACATTTCAATTACATCCGGTTCATCCGCATTAAGCCATAAATAGGGTTTACCTGAACTTTTAACAAGGGAAGCAACAAGCGTGGTTTTACCGCATTGCCTGGGGCCGGAAATAATTATAACCTTGCCTTTGAATAGTCTTTTTTGAATTTGAGGATAAACCGACCGGATAATCATAGGAACAAATTTATACGTTTTTTCGACTAAAATCGAAAAATTATATATTTTTTTTCGGTTTAAATCGAAATATTATATGTTTTTTAGGGTTTAAAATCCTTCAAACAAACACTAAGTACTGATAATCAGTATATTAATTACAAGATATGAAAATTATCCAAAATCCTGGCTTAAAGCTCATTTTAGGTACTAGATCTCTTGTCATGGGGGGCATTCATTCTATATCTCATTCTCCCTATGAATTGTTAACTTTGTGCCTCTAAAATTATTGATCATGTCGAATGCATTTTATGCTGTACCAGCCCCAAAAAATGAACCTGTAAAAGAATACCGTCCGGGTTCGCCCGAAAAAATAGCATTGAAAGAAGCGCTGAAAGAAGCGAGAAGCAAAGAGATTGAAGCACCGATGTATATAGGTGGTAAAAAAGTCACTACCGGAAATACACAACGTATGTTTCCTCCTCATGATCATAAACATACGCTGGGTTATTTTCACCAGGGCGATGCAAGCCACGTAAAAATGGCGATTGACGCTGCCATGAAAGCGAAGCATGATTGGGCAAATATGCCATGGGAACACCGTGCAGCCATATTTTTAAAAGCCGCTGATCTGTTGGCAGGTCCATACCGGGCTAAAATGAATGCTGCAACCATGCTTGCACAAAGTAAAAATGCATACCAGGCTGAGATTGATTGTGCCTGTGAACTAATAGATTTTTTACGGTTCAATGTTCACTTCATGACGGACATTTACAAATACCAGCCGGAATCATCGGCAGGTATCTGGAACCGCAGTGAATGGAGACCTTTGGAAGGTTTTGTATTTGCATTAACACCTTTCAACTTTACAGCTATCGCAGGTAATTTGCCAACAGCTCCTGCAATGATGGGTAACACTGTAGTTTGGAAACCTGCCAACACACAGATCTATTCTGCGCAGGTGATCATGGAAATTTTAATGGAAGCAGGATTACCTGACGGCGTGATCAACCTGATTTACGTAAGTGGCCCGGTTGCGGGAAAAGAAGTTACAGCCTCAAAAGATTTTGGCGGATTACATTTTACCGGTTCCACAGGAACCTTTAATGATCTTTGGAAAAGTATCGGTGAAAATTTACCAAACTATAAAACATACCCACGTATCGTAGGTGAAACCGGTGGAAAGGATTTTGTATTTGCACATCATTCGGCAAACGCAAAAGCTGTTGCAGTAGGCTTAAGCCGTGGCGCATTTGAATACCAGGGACAAAAATGCTCGGCTGCCAGCCGTGCATATATTCCGGATAATATCTGGCCGGATGTAAAAAAATATTTACTGGAAGATTTAAAATCTTTCAAGATGGGGCCTACAGAAGATTTTACCAACTTCATCAATGCAGTGATCGATGAAAAATCATTTGATAAGATCGCCAACTACATAGAAGAAGCGAAGAAAAATAAAAATGCGGAAATTATTGCGGGTGGAAACTGCGATAAATCAAAAGGCTGGTTTGTTGAACCTACGGTAATCGTTACTTCTGATCCGAATTATGTGACCATGTGTGAAGAGATCTTCGGACCAGTATTGACCATTTATGTTTACCCGGCGGATAAGTTTGAAGATAACTTACGTTTATGTGATAGCACATCTGAATATGCTTTAACAGGTTCTATCTTCTCAACTGACAGGCAAGCGATTGTTACGGCATCCAAAATGCTGGAAAACGCAGCCGGTAATTTCTATATCAACGATAAGCCAACGGGTGCTGTTGTAGGCCAGCAGCCATTTGGTGGTGCACGTGCCAGCGGAACCAACGACAAAGCAGGATCACATATTAACCTGATGCGCTGGGTAAGCCCGCGGAGTATTAAGGAAACTTTTGTAAGCCCGGTGGATTACAGGTACCCGTTTTTGGGTGAGGAGTAACAAGTCTAAATATCAACCTAGTATAAGAGGATAGGAACTGGCTCAATTAACTCTTACCTGTTAATTAGTTTCGTTATTGTACTTTAAACTATGCATTGAGCGTTGTAATTTTACACTATGCAGGAAACTGAAGAAACAGAAGAGCAAGTTCCACAGAAAAAGTCATTGGCTCAAAAGCTCAATAACAATGTGTGGTTTAAGCTGGGTAAAAACAAATACCTTCTTACCATTATTTTTTTCCTCACCTGGATGATGTTCTTCGATAACAACAACTGGTTTTACCTGAGCAAACTTACTGAAGAAGCCCAGTTAAAGCAGAAGGAAAAAGCATGGTACCTCAGGGAAATAACGGATTCAGAACAAAAGCTTCATGAGCTTACCTCCGATCTGAAAGCACTGGAAAAATTCGGAAGGGAAACTTACTATATGAAAAAATCAAACGAAGATGTATTCGTTTTTTTCTCCGAGAAAAAAGATGAAAATCCTTAAAACAAAAAAGCTACCTTTTTCAAGATAGCTTTTCATGTGTTTGGTGAACCTAATTATGAAACAGTTAAAATATAGAAGTTTCCGGCATCTACTTACGTCTCAATAATCTTATCTTAATTATAAAGAATATCCAATGGCCATTTTTTACCTCCGGCCTTAAAGTCAATTTTAGCTTCTACTTTTCCGTGCCCAAGCATCTGGCGGATAACCGCTACATCAGCACCTTGCTCCTTTAAATGCTCTTCAAAGGTTTTGCTTAAACCAGGAGTGTTGATCTTCTTACGGATCCTTGCTGCCTGTAAAGACGACTTAAGAGCATGCTGGATTGAACGGATGCTATAAGCACCTCCGTCAGCACCTTCAAATAAAAACTTCTCAGGTTTAAACTCTTTCATATACTTAGCCACTATAGCAGCATCTGCTTTTGAAAGACTAAATACTTTATCCTTGCCTGAAGCTGTTTTACGAATGGTAACGCTTCCTGATTTAAGATCTACATCCGATACACGAATGGTAGAAATATCAGAAACACGAACTCCCGCTGAATAAGCAAGGCTTACGATTGCCTTATATTTAGCATTATCTACTGCTTCAAATATCTTCGACAAATCACTGTCAGACAATGATTTAACTTCAGATTTATTACGTGGACGGGAGAACCCTACCGGCAATATATCCTTATTTAGAACTTCCTGGAAATAGAATTTTATCGCATTGACTCTCAGGTGCATCTGGTGATCTTTCACCCCTAATTCGTCTATACAATATAGAAGGTAAGAGCTGATTTGTTTGGTGGTTAATTTACTTACCTGGTTCTCACCTAATAAATACATTAACTGAAGAAGTTCCATACGATAAATACGAATGGTATTATCGCTGTATTTTTTCTTCTTCATTGCCTTTACAACTTCGTCTAAAGCCTTGTTATTAGATTCATTTACGAACCACTCTTTTTTCTTCTGAGAAACATGCTGAGGTGGCTGTGTTACCGGAAGGCCACATTTTCTGCGGT
>Ga0307411_10001320_pt1 | contig 9982 bp, 10 predicted proteins | sample DK1Ometagenome_2_FD_203712 | JGI IMG/M metagenome (GOLD analysis project Ga0307411, IMG submission 203712) | Maize rhizosphere microbial communities from greenhouse at UC Davis, California, United States - DK15-O-1 | ecosystem: Host-associated > Plants > Roots > Rhizosphere > Soil | place: USA...
CGAGTGCACCGGCATGGCCGGCGCTCTGCGCACCCTCAAGCGCTGGGGCGTCAGGCTTCTGCTGCAGACCAACGCCTCCGGGTCGCTGCGCGGCCACATGCCGCCCGGCAGCCTGATGCTGATCGCTGACCACATCAATGCCCCGCAGCGCAGCCCGCTGGTGGGCGAGCCCGGCAGCCAGCGCTTCGTCGACATGAGCGCGGCCTACGACCCCGAGCTGCGCAAGCACGCGCTGGTGCTGGCCAAGCGCGAGAACCTGATGTTGGGCGAAGGCACCTACTGCTGGGCGCTGGGCCCGCAGTTCGAGACGCCGGCCGAGATCCGCATGTTCGCCGCCTGGGGCGCGGATGCCGTCGGCATGAGCACCGTGCCCGAGACCATCCTCGCCCGCCACGCCGGCCTGAAGGTCATGGGCATCGCGCTGATGACCAACATGGCCGCCGGCCTGTCCGCCGAGGCGTTGACGCACGATCTGACGCTGAAGCAGGCGCAGATCTCCGGCGAACGCGCCGCGGCCTTCCTTGCCGCGCTGGTCGCCAGCTTTGCCGAGCTGACGCTATGAGCACGGACCTGAAGGCGGCGGCCCGCACGGCGCTGGCCTGCCTGGACCTGACCAGCCTGAACGACGCCGACATGGCGGCCGACATCGAGGCGCTGTGCCGCCGCGCGCAGACGCCTCACGGCCCCGTGGCGGCCGTCTGTGTGTGGCCGCGCTTTGTCGCACAGGCTCGTGCCGCGCTGCCGGCTGGCATCAAGGTCGCGGCCGTCGCGAACTTCCCCGATGGCGCCCTGGATCTGCAGCGCGCGCTGGCCGACATTGCCGAGATCGCGCAGGCCGGCGGCGACGAAGTCGACGTCGTGCTGCCCTGGCGGGCATTGCTGGCCGACGAGGCGAACGACGTTGCCGAGTTCCTGTCCGAAGTTCGCTTTGCGAGCCGGCCGCTGACGCTCAAGGTCATCATCGAATCGGGCGAACTCGGCTCGGCCGAGCGCATCGCCCAGGCCACGCGCCTGGCGCTGGCGGCCGGCGCCGACTTCGTCAAGACGAGTACCGGCAAGACCAAGGTCGGCGCGACGCCCGCCGCAGCGGCGACGATGCTCAAGGAGATCAAGGCCAGCGGCCTGCCCGCTGCAGGCTTCAAGGCTTCGGGCGGCGTGCGCTCGGTGCTCGATGCCGCCGGCTACATCGCCCAGGCCGAGGCGGCGCTGGGTGCCGAGGCCCTGAACCCGCAACGCCTGCGCTTCGGCGCCAGCGGACTGCTGACCGACATCGAAGCCGTCCTCGCCGGCGCTGAATCCGCCGCGGTCACCGCGGCTTACTGAACCATGCTTGCTCAAGAAATCATCCGCGCCAAGCGCGACGGCCAGGCGCTCAACGAAGCGCAGATCCAGAACTTCGTCGATGGCCTGACGCACAACAGCTGGAGCGAAGGCCAAGTCGCCGCCCTCGGCATGGCCGTTTTCCTGCGCGGCATGGGCCGCGACGAAGCGGTGCTGCTGACCCGGGCGATGATGAACTCCGGCCGCGTCATGCGCTGGCCCGACATGCCTGGTCCCATCCTTGACAAGCACAGCAGCGGCGGCGTGGGCGACAAGGTCAGCCTGATGCTCGCGCCCATGGTCGCGGCCTGCGGCGGCTATGTGCCGATGATCGCTGGGCGGGGCCTGGGCCACACCGGTGGCACGGTCGACAAGCTCGAAGCCATCCCGGGCTACACGACGACGCCGGACCCGATCAAGTTCGACCAGATCGTGCGCTCGCTGGGCTGCGCCATCATCGGCCAGACGGCCGACCTGGCCCCCGCCGACAAGCGCTTCTACGCCACGCGCGACGTGACGGCGACGGTGGAGAGCGTGCCGCTGATCACCGCCAGCATCCTGTCCAAGAAGCTCGCCGCCGGCCTCGAGGGCCTGGCCATGGACATCAAGTGCGGCAATGGCGCCTTCGCGTCCACGCCCGAGTTTGCGAAGGAGCTGGCCGAGAGCATCGTCGCGGTCGCCGGCGGCGCGGGCCTGAGGACGCGTGCGCTGATCACCGACATGAACCAGATCCTGGGCACCGATGTCGGCAACTCACTGGAAGTCATCGAGACCATCCGCTACCTGAAGGGCGAGCACCGCGAGCCGCGCCTGCACGAGGTGACGCTGGCGCTGTGCGCCGAGATGCTGGTGCTGGGCGGCCTCGCTGCCGACACGGCCGCCGCGCGCGTGAAGCTGCAGGCCGCGCTGGACTCCGGCGCTGCCGCCGAGAAGTTCGCCAGTATGGTCGGCGCCCTTGGCGGCCCGTCCGATCTGATGGAGCGGCCCGACGCCTACCTGGCCGCGGCCCCAGTCGTGAAGCCGGTGCTGGCCCAGCGTGCCGGTGTCATCACCACGATGTCGACGCGCGACCTCGGCGTCGCCATCGTCGAACTCGGCGGCGGACGTCGCAAGGCTGGCGATGCGATCGACATGCGCGTCGGCTTCTCGGAAGTGAAACCCCTCGGCACGCGCGTCGCCGCAGGCGAGCCGCTGGCGTTGATCCATGCCACCGACGCTGCGGCCGCAGAACGCGCCATCGCTTCTTACCTGGCCGCCTGCACGCTGGGTGACGCCGACATTGCCGCCGCACCCATGGTGATGGCCGAGGTCGGTTGATGGAACAGCAGGAGCCGCCGCGCCGCGCCATCAAGAGCTTCGTCACGCGCGCCGGGCGCATGGGCACCGGCCAGATCAAGGCGCTGGCCGAGTTGGGCCCGAAGTTCGTGCTGCCGTACAAGCCCGAGCGCCTGGATGCCGAGTCGGTGTTCGGCCGCAAGGCCCCGCTGGTGCTGGAGATCGGCTTCGGCATGGGCGGCGCCACCGCGGAAATCGCCGCCGCGCTGCCCGACCATGACTTTGTCGGCTGCGAGGTGCACGAGCCCGGCGTCGGCGCGCTGCTCAAGCTCATCGACGAGAAGCGGTTGAGCAACATCCGCATCGTCCAGCACGACGCCGTCGAGGTGCTGCGGGACATGATCGGCCCGGACCTGCTGGCCGGCGTGCACATCTTCTTCCCCGACCCCTGGCACAAGAAGCGCCACCACAAGCGCCGCCTCATCCAGCCCGAGTTCGTCGCCAAGCTGGTGCAACACCTGGCCCCCGGCGGCTACCTGCACTGCGCCACCGACTGGCAGCCGTATGCCGAGCAGATGCTCGAAGTGCTGTCGGCCGAACCGATGCTGCAAAACACCGCGGCCGGCTATGCTGACAAGCCGTCCTATCGCCCGTTGACCAAGTTCGAGGCGCGCGGGCTGCGATTGGGCCATGGCGTCTGGGACCTGGTGTTCCGGCGCAAGGCCTGACCCACGCGGTTCCACAATCCGCGCATTCCACTCCACAGCCACTTCGCCTCATGCCTGCACTGCTCCGTTCGTTTGCCGCCGTTTCGCTGATCGCCATGGGCTCGGTCGCCCAAGCTGCCAGCTACCAGATCCCCGACAACATCGGCTACAAGGACGTCACCATCATCCCGAGCAACATCGTCGAGGAGTGCAAGGAATTGGGGCGCCAGCTGTCCGGCTCGCTCGCAGCCGAGCTGACCAAGACCGGCGCCGAAGTGCACCGCGTCGCCACGCTGGACGCCGCCGCCGGCCCGGTCATCGACATCAAGATCAGCAACATGGTGAGCGCGGGCAACGCCTTCATCGGCCATCGCAAGTCGGCCAGCGTGTGGGTCGAACTGCGCCAGGGCAGCGAGGTGCTGGGCGCCAAGGGTTTCACGCGCGACACGATGGGCGGCGCGTTCGCTGGCTTCAAGGGTTCCTGCACGGTGCTGGAGCGCGCGGTGCTGGTGCTCGGCAAGGACGTGGCCCAGTGGACACAGTCCATCCCGCTGCGCACCGGCACCACCGTCCCGGCCGCAGCGGCCAGCGCGCCCTGAAATCTGCGACGCGGTGAACGCCATGCCCGACCCGTCCTCAAGCCCGGTGCGAGGCAAGCACGTCCTGCTGGCCATGACCGGCGGCATCGCCGGCTACAAAATTGCCGAGCTGACGCGCCTGCTCGTGAAGGGCGGCGCGACGGTGCAGGTCATGATGACCGAGGCGGCCGAGCAGTTCATCACCGCGGTGACCATGCAGGCACTGTCCGGCCGGCCGGTCTACACCAGCCAGTGGGATGCGCGGCCGGACAACAACATGGCCCACATCAACCTCAGCCGTGAGGCCGACGTGATGCTGGTGGCACCCGCCAGTGCCGATGCGATCGCCGCGCTGGCGCAGGGCAGGGCGGACGACCTCGTCAACCTGACCGCGCTGGCCCGCCGCATCCACGATTGCCCACTGCTGGTCGTGCCGGCGATGAACCGCGAGATGTGGGCGCATCCGGCCACGCAGCGCAACGTCGCGCAAGTCCGCGCCGACGGCGCCACCGTCATCGGCCCCGCCAGCGGCGACCAGGCCTGTGGCGAGATCGGCGACGGCCGCATGCTCGAAGCACAGGAGATCTTCGACGACGTCGAGGCTTTCCTCGCACCGAAGACGCTGCGTGGCAAGAAGCTGCTCATCACCGCCGGCCCGACCTTCGAGCCCATCGACCCGGTGCGTGGCATCACCAATCACAGCAGCGGCAAGATGGGCTTCGCCATCGCCCGGGCTGCGGCCGAGGCGGGCGCCGACGTCACGCTGGTGGCCGGCCCGGTGCATCTGACGGCGCCTCGCGGCGTGCAGCGTCTGGATGTGCAGACGGCGCAGCAGATGTTCGACACCGTGCTGCCGCTCGCTGCGCACCACCACGCCTTCATTGCGACGGCTGCGGTCGCCGATTGGCGCCCGGCCGAGACGCACGAGCACAAGCTGAAGAAGACCGAAGGCGGCGCCACCGCGCCCACCATCGCGATGGCCGAGAACCCGGACATCCTGGCCGCCGTCGCCCGGTTGCCGCAGCCGCCTTACTGCGTCGGCTTTGCGGCCGAGAGCGAGAAACTTGCCGAGCACGCCGATGCCAAGCGCCGCCGCAAGGGCATTCCGCTGATCGTCGCCAACCTCGGGCCCGCGACCTTCGGCCGCGACGACAACGCGCTGCTGCTCATCGACGAGCAAGGTCAGCGCGAGCTGCCACGTGCAGACAAGCTCAGCCTCGCCCGCGAGCTGATTGCCGAACTTTCCCAACGACTCTGATGCACGCCATTGACCTGCAAGTGCTCGACGCCCGCATGGCCGAGCAGATCCCCGCCTACGCCACACCGGGCAGCGCCGGCCTCGACCTGCGCGCCTGCCTCGACGAGGCCATCACGCTGGCCCCGGGCCAGACGACGCTGATCCCGACCGGCCTGGCGGTCCATATCGCCGACCCGGGGCTCGCGGCGCTCATCCTGCCGCGCTCGGGCCTGGGTCACAAGCACGGCATCGTGCTGGGCAATCTGGTCGGCCTGATCGACAGCGACTACCAGGGGCAGCTGATGGTGAGCTGCTGGAACCGCGGCCAGGCCGAGTTCACCATCCAGCCGTTCGAGCGCATCGCGCAGCTGGTCATCGTGCCGGTCGTGCAGGCGCAGTTCCGCCGCGTCGACAGCTTCGACGCGTCCAGCCGCGGCGCGGGCGGCTTCGGGTCCACCGGCAAGGGTTGACGCAACGACGGACGCCGCGGGCGCCCGTTTCGTTCAGTGGATGGGTTCGTCTGGCGGTGCGCTGGTCTGCACCATGAAGATGGGCTCGCCGACGGAGCCGGCCTGAACCTCCGCCTCGGTCGCGGTGCGGACGTCCAGCAGCGTCAGGTGCATGCGCAGCCCGATGCCGGCCAGCGGATGGTTGCCGTCGAGGACGACGTGCTCGGGATAGACCTCGGTGACCGTGTAGACCGCGTCCGGCATGCCCTCGGTGGCGGCACCTTCGGGCAGGCCTTCGAACTGCATGCCTGGCTCGACATCGGCCGGGAACAGGCCGCGCGCCTCGAAGCAGACGAGGTTGGAGTCGTAGTCGCCAAAGGCTTCCTCCGGCTGCAGCGCCAGGTCGGTCTCGAAGCCGACGTCCTGGCCTTCGAGTGCGGCCTCGACCTTGGCGAACAGGTCCTCCCCGCCGTGCAGGAATTCCATCGGCTCGGCCAGCTCGTCGATGAGCTGGCCCTGGGCATCTTCGAGTCTCCAGCGCAGGGAGACGACACAGGGGCGGGTCACTTGCATGGCGCGGATTTTCGCACGCGGCCCTCGGCACAATGTCCGCATGCAGATCGACCTCCCGACCCCCATGCTGGCCGGCCTCAGCCCGGCGCGGTTCATGCGCAAGCACTGGCAGAAGAAACCACTGCTCGTGCGCCAGGCCTTCGCCGGCATCCAGCCACCCGCATCCCTGAAGGCGTTGGCCACGCTCGCTGCCCGCGACGACGTCGAGAGCCGCCTCGTCACGGCCTTCGACGGCAACTGGAAGCTCAAGCACGGCCCCATCGCCCGCCTGCCGGCGATGAACAAGCCGGGCTGGACGCTGCTGGTGCAGGGACTGGATCAGCAACTGCCCGAGGCGCGAGCGCTGCTCGACCGGTTCCGCTTCGTGCCCGATGCGCGCCTGGACGACCTGATGCTGTCCGTCGCCAGCGAAGGCGGGGGCGTCGGGCCGCATTTCGATTCCTACGACGTCTTCCTGATTCAGTTGGCGGGCCAGCGCCGCTGGCGCATTGGCGCGCAGCGCGACGCGATGCTGCGCGACGACGTGCCGCTGAAGGTCATTGCCAACTTCAAGCCCGAGCAGGAGTTCGTGCTGGAGCCCGGCGACATGCTTTATCTGCCACCGGGCTGGGCGCATGACGGCGTCGCCGTCGGGCCCGGTTGTGTGACAGGTTCCGTCGGCTTTCGCGCGTCGACCGCCGAAGGATTGGCGGCCGAGCTGCTGCCGCGGTTGCTCGATGAGATCGACGAAGCCGGCAAGCTCTACGCCGACCCGCGACAGGAGGCCGTCACCGAGCCGGCCCGCCTGCCGGCGGCGCTCCTCGACTTTGCACGCCGCGCCGTCGAGACGGCCGTGCAGCGCCCGCAAGCGCTGGAGCGCGCGCTGGGTGAGGCCTTGACCGAACCCAAGGCCAATGTCTGGTTTGAGCCCGGCGAGCCGTTGCCGCCGGGGCAGGGCGTCGAACTGGACCGTCGCAGCCGCATGCTCTACGACGCGGCCCATGTCTTCCTGAACGGCGAGAGCTTTCGTGCCGGCGGGCGGGATGCGGCGCTGATGCGTGGCCTCGCGGACAACCGCCGGCTGAGCGCGGCCGACACCGCACGCCTGTCACCAGATGCGCGCGAACTGCTGGATCAGTGGACCGAGGACGGCTGGCTGCAGCCGCAGACCGCATGAACGCACAAACCTTCGCCGGCCGTGCCGAGTTCCAGCGCCTCATCGCGGAGTCCCTCGGGTGGGCTTCCGAGCAGGGCTGCCGTGAGCTGCATGCCTGGGACGCCAATTTCGTCGAGTGGCCCCTCTCCGATACCGGGGTGCTGGCTGGATTGACCGCCTGGGCCAGACACGGCCGCAAGCTACATCTGCTGGCCCTGCAGTACGACGACCTTGCACGCCGCCACCCGCGCTTCGTGCGCTGGCGCCGTGACTACGCGCATTGCGTGGCGGCCCGCGCGATCGAGCCGGAAGTGCGGCTGGAGGCCGCGCCGGAAAGCCTGCTGCTGATCGCGGGCGGCGCTGCCCCGCTCACGCTGCGCCTGTTCGACCGCCATCTCTGGCGCGGCGAATTGAGTACCGACGCCGCCCAGCGGGTGGGCGCTTTGGAGTGGTTTGATGCCCTCGCGCAACGGTCCAGCGAATCATTCGCCCCGACGACGCTGGGCCTGTGAGGGTTTGTGATGTTTTCACTGTTGGTAGCCCTATAATCGTTGGCTAGGCGGGGGAAGCGCTCGAGGTTTTCCGCGTCTTGTTCTGTCGGGGTCGGCCGTTGGTGCATGAAAACACTGGCGCACGACCCCAAAGTTATGGTGTGCACCGTCGTTTAAACGTTTGAGGACAAGTATGAATAAGTCGATCCTGTTGGCTTCCCTGCTGGCTGCTGTTGCTCTGACCGCTTGCAGCAAGAAGGAAGAACCCAAGGTTGAGGCCCCGGCTGCTGTCGTGGCTCCGACCCCGGCTCCTGAAGCTGCCTCGGCTGCTGCCAGCGCCGCCGTTGACGCCGCCGCTTCGGCCGTCGACGCTGCTTCGGCTGCCTCGAAGTAATCACTTCGTCCCCACGGAAAAAGCCGTCGCTGCTCAGGCAGCGGCGGCTTTTTTCTTTCTCGCGACCCTATTCGAGTTTCAGCGGCGCGAATGACGTAACTTTGCGCTGAACGGCGCGGCGCTCAGCCGACCGCCAGCCAATCAAAGCCCAGGTTCGGGTCGGCGACGCGAATATCGTCCGCCCGGCAGTCCAGTACCCGCGCAATGGCTTCGCGGGCCAATGCCGGCGAGTTGTTCTTCTCGCTCAAATGGGCTGCGACGACGGTGCCCAGCGCGCCATGCAGGCAGCGCGACAGCAGATCCGCCGCCGCCGCGTTGGACAGGTGGCCATGCGTGCCGAGGATGCGGCGCTGGAGCATCGGCGGGTAGGGCCCGGCGCGCAACATCGCCTCGTCGTGGTTGCATTCCAGCAGCAGCGCCTGGCAGCACTGCAGCGCCTGCGCCACGGCGGCCGGCGCGCAGCCGAGATCGGTGACGACACCCAGGCGCACGGCACCATCGCTCACGCACAGCTGCAGCGGCTCATGCGCATCGTGGGGCACGGTGAAGGGCTGCAGGGCCAGGTCGCCGAGCGCAATACTTTCGCCTCCGCGGGCGAAATGCAGCAGCCCGACATCGAAATCTTCACGCCCCACGGCGCGCCAGGTGCCGCGACTGGTGATCAGCGGAATGCGGTGGCGGCGCGCGAAGCCCACCGAGCATCCGACGTGGTCGCCATGTTCATGCGTGATGAAGATGGCGTCGACGTCTCCGGGCGTGCAGCCGACGCGGGCAAGTCGGCGCGTCAGCTCACGTTCACTGAACCCCGCGTCGATGAGGACGCGGGTGGTCGTGATGCCTTGGCTGGCCTCGACGAGCGTCGAGTTGCCACCGCTGCCGCTGCCGAGGCTGCAAAAGCGCATCACGGCAGTTCTCCTCCGCCGGCAACGACCTTATTTCAGGTCGTCCATCAGCAGCGACAGGATGCGCTTGGCGTTGTCGTCCGCAATCGCCTGGCCGCGGTCGTCGAGGATGCGCACGGTGCTCTTGTCGCCATCGGCCTTGACCGAGACGCGATAGCGCGTCGGTGCCGCTGCCTTGGCGCCGAAGAGGCGCTGGAAGAAGTTGGGCTCGTCCTGGCCGGCCTGCTCGGGGTCGGCATAGCGCAGGTAGAACAGGCCCGCGGCGCGGTCACGGTCCTCGATGGTAAAGCCGTGGCGGTCCAGCGACAGGCCGACGCGGCGCCAGGCGCGGTCGAAGCCGTCGTTGACGCTGAGGCTGTCGGGCACAGCAGACAGCGGACGGCGGGCGCGCGGGGCCTGGGCCTCGCCACCGACGGCCAGCGGCGACGGCTTGGCCTCCGGCGCCTTGGGCGCTTCGGCGACGACCGCCTTGGCGGCCGTCTCCTGGCCGCCGAGCTTGAGCATCAGGCGCGACAGCATCTCGGCTTCCAGCGTCGGGTCGCTCGGGCGGTTCTGCCAGGAGGTCGAGTCGCGGCTTTGCGACGTGTAGACCTCCTGCATGCCGCGATGGCTGATGAAGATGTCGGTGCCGTTGGTGCCACGTTCGACGCGGGTGCGGTACATGTCGCGCTCGCCGGTCGAGTACAGGCCGTCGAAGACCTTGCCGATGGTCTGCCGGATGATGTCCTGCGGCAGCTTGGCGCGGTTCTCGGCCCAGTTGGTCTCCATGATGCCGAGCTCGGGCTGCTCTTTGGTGAGCTCCAGGCCGCGCTCTTGCCAGAAGGCGCGCAACTGCGGCCAGATCTGCTCGGGCGTGGCGTTGGTGTGCAGCCAGCGGTCGGTGCCGCTGCGCTCCAGCCGGACCTCGCCGGCCGTGTTCGG
>Ga0307411_10001321_pt1 | contig 9978 bp, 10 predicted proteins | sample DK1Ometagenome_2_FD_203712 | JGI IMG/M metagenome (GOLD analysis project Ga0307411, IMG submission 203712) | Maize rhizosphere microbial communities from greenhouse at UC Davis, California, United States - DK15-O-1 | ecosystem: Host-associated > Plants > Roots > Rhizosphere > Soil | place: USA...
CTGCTGATGATCGGCGGCTCCTATCTCGCCTTCGAGGCAACCGAGAAGATCGCCGAGTCCCTGCTCCACGAGCATGCGCATGAGGAGCAGCTGGTCGATGCGATGGTCGACCCCGCCGAGCTCGAGAAGCTCCAGGTCAAGGGTGCGATCCGCACCGATTTCATCCTCTCGGCCGAGATCATGGCGATCGCGCTCGCCAGCCTTGGCGACCTCGATTTCGCGACGTCGGCGGCGGCCCTGGTCGCGGTCGCGCTGGCGATCACTGCCGGCGTCTATGGAGTGGTTGCGCTGATCGTGAAGCTCGACGACATCGGCCTGCACCTCGTCGAACGGCCGGGCGGAGGCGCTCGCGCCATCGGCAACGGCCTCGTGCACGTCGTGCCCAAGCTGCTCCGGGCCTTGTCGGTCATCGGGACCGCGGCGATGCTGTGGGTCGGCGGCGGCATCCTCGTCCACGGCCTCGAGGAGCTTCACCTGCTCGAATTCGTGCCCCATGCGATCCACGACGCGGCGCACCTTGCGGGAGGCTCGCTCCCGGCGGTCGCCGGAGCTGCCGAATGGCTGGTCAACGCGCTCGGCGGAGCAATCGTCGGCCTCGTCGTCGGCGGCATCATCGCCGCCATCGTCCGCCGCTTCACCAAGCACCCGGAAGAGCTGATCGTCGACTAATCGAAAATCCGATCGCCTCTCCCGCGAGCGGGAGAGGTCGACTCGCCGGCAGTCGAGCGGGTGAGGGTTTCCACGCGTTGAAGAAGCAAAGAACCCACGCGCGAGGGGGCTCGGGCGTCAATCGAAATGCAGCCGCCGGTACTTGCCGCGAAAGTACAGCAACGGATCGAGCGCGGCATCGAAGCTCGCCTTGACCACCCGCCCGACGAGGATGTGGTGATCGCCGCCGTCATGCACGCCGTAGCGCTCGCATTCGAACACGCCGAGCGAATCTTTGAGGATCGGCGCCCCCGCCTCGCCGCACGACCAGGGCGTCGCCCCGAAGCGATCCTCGTCGCGCGTCGAAAAGCGGATCGAGGCCGGCTGCTGACCGGTCTGCAGCACGTTGACCGCGAAATGCGAGGCTTCGACCAGCGCGTTCGCGCTCGCCGCCGGCTTGGCGATGCACACCAGCAGCAGCGGCGGGTCGAGCGACACCGAAGTGAAGCTGTTGACCGTCAAACCCGCCGGCTTGCCCTTGTCGTTGAGGCAGGTGACCACCGTGACTCCCGTCGCGAAGCAGCCCAGCGCATCGCGCAAAGTGCGCAGGTCATGCCCGCTGCGATATTCGTGCCGGGTCGGCTGGTCGGCCATGAGGATGCCTATACCCCGCCTCACCGTCATTGCGAGGCTCCGAAGGAGCCGCGGCAATCCAGATTTGTCACACGAAGGCACGAAGAAGAAGGAAAGCCGCGAAGATAAGCTGTACCCCTTCGCGCCTTCCTTCACTTCCTTCGTGTCTTCGTGTGAACCCAATCTTTTCTACAGTGCGAGGAGAAGTTCGGAAGTCAGCGCGAGCACATCGGCAACCGTCTGCTCCAACGATTCCGAGACGAGATAGCGCGGCTGGAAGGCGTCGTGCTTGTAGGGGGTGTTGATTGCCCGTTCGACCGAGAAGGGCAGCCGCTCGACCGAGCCGCTCTCCAGGCTGAAATGCGCCTCGCCGAAGCTCGAGGCGAGGCCGGCGCCCAGGATCTTGAGCTCGCCGTCCTCGCGCGCCAGCCCGAACTCGACGCTGTGCCAGTAAAGCCGGGCAGCCTTGTGCCCCTCACCCGCGGCAATCGCCGCCAGCCCGAGCTCGCCAATGTGCCGCGTCATCTCGGCATAATCGTGGTGCGCCAGCATCGGGATGTGCCCGAACATGTCGTGGAAGCAGTCCGGCGCCTCGAGATAGTCGAGCTGCGCCCGGGTGCGGATGAAGTTGCCGACCGGGAACACACGCTCGCTGAGCATGGCGAAGAACGCCACGTCCGGAACCAGCCCCGGGACGGCCACCGTTCGCCAGCCGGTGCGCGGCTCGAGGATCGCGTTCAGCCCTTCGACGTCAGGCACGCCGGGATGGGCGAGGCGCAGCAGGTCGATCCCGTCGAGGAATGCCGACACCACGCGGGTCCCGAGCAGTTCCACCTGCCGCGCGAACAGCAAGTCCCACACCGCATGATCTTCGGCGCTGAACCGCTCCCAGTCCTGCGGGACGACATACGATTCCCAGCCCGAAAGCCTCCTCTCCCCGGGGGGGAGAGGATTGAGGTGAGGGGGCTCCACGCCCGAAGGAGAGTCCCCACCGTCGAGCCCCCTCACCCTGCCCTCTCCGCGCCGGGGAGAGGGGATTCGCTCGCCAACAATTTCTCCGAACATCATCTCTTCCTTCTCCAGCAACAAAAAACCCGCCGAGCTGAGGCTTGGCGGGTCGAGGTCGGTCGTCAAAACTGAACGCGCGTCAGCCGCTCCCAACCTCGTCGGGATAATAGTAGAGGGCGCTGATCGTGCGGCGGGTCATTGCATGTCCGTATCTCAGGTCACGGCTGAACGATCAATGTCCGGATGCGATCCACTCGGCGATCACATCCAACGCTTCGCCTTCCGCCTCGGCATTCGTCCGGCCGCTGCTCGCGGGGACCTTCAGCGTATGGTCGGCGGCAGCGATGACGTGCAGCGTGGCGCGCTCGGCCAGTTCGGCGACCACGCTCTCGAGCAGCGCCAGCTCCGCCAGCGCGTCGCGCTCGCCCGACACGAACAGCATCGGCAGCTGCATTTGCGCCAGATGCTCCGCCCGCTCGATCCCCGGGTCCCCGGCTGGATGCAGCGGGAAGCCGAGGAAGGCGAGGCCGCGCACTCCGCGCAGCGGCTCCAACGACTGCGCCTGTGAGGTCATTCGGCCGCCGTAGGACCGCCCGCCGGCGAACAGCGGCAGATCGCCCGCCAGCTCGCCCGCCTGCGCCACCGCCGCGCGCACCGCCGCATGGGCGATCCGCGGCGGGTCGGGCCGCTTCGACCCCTTCTCCATGTACGGGAACTGGTAGCGCAATGTGGCAATCCCGCGCTCCGCCAGCCCGCGCGCGTTCGATTCCATGTTGGCGTGGCGCATCCCGACGCCCGCGCCATGGGCGAAGACGAAGAGCGCCTTCGCGCCGTCCGAACGCAACAACAACCCCGACACGCGCTCCGAGCCAACCGCGATCGAGAGCTCCCGCGCCTCCATCACAGCAGCCCGTTGATCGCCTCGGCCAGCGCGCGGTCGCGGTCGGTCACTCCGCCGGCATCATGGCTGGTCAGCCGGAAATCGATCCGGTTCCACACGCTGGTGAACTCCGGATGGTGGTCAACCTTCTCCGCATGCAGCGCGACCCGCGTCAGGAAGGCGAACGCCTCGCTGAAATCCTTGAACTTGCAGGTGCGGGCCAGCGCCTTGCCGCCCTCTTCCAATGTCCAGCCTTCTGGCACATGCTCATCCATCATGACCTCCGCTGCCGTCATTGCGAGGGCCGAAGGCCCGCGGCAATCCAGTGAACAACATCGTGCGCGACTGGATTGCTTCGCTACGCTCGCAATGACGTTTGAATTTACTGTCCTACAGAGCCGCAACTGGTCTAGCTGAAAGCACCGGCGGATTCGATCTCACTGAACGAGGCGCGTCCAGGCTCAAATCGTCGCCGTCACTGCGAACTTTGGGAACATTCGCGTTTCCCGCCCGGCTTGAAATGCCGCGCCTCCAAGCGCAGTTGGGCCGCAAAGGAGACGAGAATGGCCACGCAAGTCGCCGAGAAGGGTCCGTTGGGCCTTGAAAACCCGATGGGCACCGACGGCTTCGAGTTCGTCGAATATACCGCCCCCGACATCGAGCTGCTGCGCTCGCTGTTCACCAAGATGGGATTTCCCGAGGTCGCCCGACACAAGAGCAAGGACGTCACCTTGCACAAGCAGGGCGACTGCAACTTCGTCATCAACGCCGAGCCCGGCAGCTACGCCGAGGATTATGCCCGCGACCATGGACCGAGTGCCTGCGCGATGGCCTTCCGGGTCAAGGACGCCAAGGCCGCCCACGCCCGCGCGCTGGAGCTCGGCGCGACCAACGTCGCGGTGAAGGTCGGCGACGGCGAGCTCGACATTCCCGCGATCGAGGGCATCGGCGGCTCGCGCCTGTTCTTCGTCGACCGCTACGGCGACACGTCGATCTACGAGGTCGACTTCGACTTCCACGCCGACTGCCGTGAACGGATGGCGGCCTCGGATTCCAAGCTCACCTACATCGACCACCTCACCCACAACGTGAACCGCGGCCGGATGTCGCATTGGGCGGATTTCTACGAAAAGCTCTTCAACTTCCGCGAGATCCGTTACTTCGACATCGAAGGAAAGGTCACCGGGCTGTTCTCGAAGGCGATGACCTCGCCCTGCGGCAAGATTCGCATTCCCTTGAACGAGAGCCAGGACGACAAGAGCCAGATCGAGGAGTTCCTGCGCGAATATAAGGGCGAGGGCATCCAGCACATCGCGCTCGGCACCTCCGACATTTACGAAGCGGTCGACATCATCCGCGCCCGCGGCATTCCGTTCCAGGACACCCCCGACACTTATTACGAGATGCTGCCGACCCGCATCGAGGGTCATGGCGAGAGCATCCCGGAGCTGGAGAAGCGCCGAATCTTGATGGACGGCGCCCCGACCGAAGGCCAGGGCCTGCTGCTGCAGATCTTCACCCAAAACGTCATCGGTCCGATCTTCTTTGAGATTATCCAGCGCAAGGGCAACGAGGGCTTCGGCGAAGGCAATTTCAAGGCCCTGTTCGAGAGCATCGAGCTCGACCAGATGCGGCGGGGCGTGATTTGATCCGAATGAAAATCTACAACTCGGAAAAGGTCGAAATCTTCGACACGAACGATAACCGCACCGGGACTGACTTAGATTCAATTGATCTTTCAAGATGCGATCTTCGCGGCGCGGTCCTGGAGGGCGCCAATTTCAGCGATGCCAAACTGAGCGGCACGAACCTTCAAGCTTCGGATCTTTATTGGGCCATCCTGTTTCGCGCCGACCTGTCAGAGGCGGATTTGCGAGAGGCAATCTTGTGCGGGGCTGATCTGAAGGAAGCAAACCTGGAAGGTGCCGATCTGCGGAACGCCAACCTAGGGCGCGACAACCTCAACGGATCAACGCAGTTGCAGGGAGCGCGACTGGCTCAGGCGCAACTTTCGGGGGCAACCCTGACCGGAGCCGAGTACGACGAGACAACAATATTCCCGGATGGCTTTGATCCAGATGTTGCTGGCATGGTGAAAGCTGCGGCATGACCGAAGCTTTTATTTGCGACGCCGTCCGCACGCCGATCGGCCGCTACGCCGGGGCGCTGAGCGGCATCCGCGCTGACGATCTCGCGGCGATCCCGATCAAGGCCCTGATCGACCGCAATCCGGGCGTCGACTGGGCCGAGCTCGACGACGTGATCCTCGGTTGCGCCAACCAGGCGGGCGAGGACAATCGCAACCTCGCGCGCATGGCCGGGCTGCTCGCGGGCCTTCCCGACAGCTCGGGGGGCGTCACTCTCAACCGCCTGTGCGGCTCGGGGCTCGACGCGGTGGCAATGGCCGGGCGGGCGATCCGCGGCGGCGAATCCGACCTGATTATCGCCGGCGGCAGCGAGAGCATGAGCCGGGCGCCGTTTGTCATGCCCAAGGCGGGAAGCGCGTTCGACCGGCGCGCCGAAATCTACGACACCACCATCGGCTGGCGCTTCGTCAATCCGAAGCTGCGCGAAGCCTACGGCGACGACACCATGCCGAGCACGGCGGAGAATGTCGCCGAGGAGTATCAGATCAGCCGCGCCGACCAGGATGCGTTCGCGATGCGCAGCCAGCAGAAGACCGCCGCGGCGCAAGCCAACGGCCGGCTCGCCGCAGAGATCGTCGCGGTCGAAATCCCGCAACGCAAGGGCGACCCGCTCCTCGTCGACAAGGACGAGCACCCACGCCTCACCAGCCTCGACAAGCTCGCGGCGCTCAAGCCGATCGTTCGCAAGGACGGAACGGTGACCGCCGGCAATGCCTCGGGCGTCAACGACGGTGCCGCCGCGTTGATCATCGCGTCCGAAGAGGGCGCCCGCCGCAACGGCCTCACCCCGCGCGCCCGCCTCCTCGGCGCGGCCGTCGCCGGCGTGCCGCCGCGCATCATGGGCATCGGCCCGGCGCCCGCGTCGGAAAAGCTGATGAAGCGCCTCGGGCTCGAGATCGGCGACTTCGACGTGATCGAGCTGAACGAGGCCTTTGCCGCCCAAGGGCTCGCCGTGCTCCGCCAGCTAGGCGTTCCCGACGACGCGCCGCACGTAAACCCCAACGGCGGCGCCATCGCCCTCGGCCACCCGCTCGGCATGTCCGGCGCCCGCCTCGCGCTCACCGCGACCGAGGATCTGCAGCGCACCGGCGGCCGCCGCGCGCTCGCCACCATGTGCATCGGCGTCGGCCAGGGAATCGCGCTGGCTATCGAGCGGGTGTGATGCAGGCGATCTGGGACGTCCTGGCCGCGGTGCCCGATCCGGAAATTCCGGCGGTCTCGGTGGTCGACCTCGGCATCGTCCGCGGCGTCGAGGACGGCAAGGTGGTGATCACGCCGACCTACACCGGCTGCCCGGCGACGGAAGTCATCGAGCGCTCGATCCGTGAAGCGCTCGACGCAGCGGGCTATCGCGACGTGGCAATCGAAACCCGCATGGCCCCGCCGTGGACCACCGACTGGATCAGCGATGCCGGCAAGGCCAGGCTCGCCGCCTACGGCATCTCCCCGCCCGATCTCGCCAAGGCAGCGACCTGCCCGCAATGCGGCTCGACGGACACCGAGGAAGTCAGCCGCTTCGGATCGACGCCGTGCAAGGCGCAATGGCGCTGCAAGGCGTGCCTGGAGCCCTTCGACCGCTTCAAGTGCCACTGATTTAGAACCCTCCTCCTTGATGGGGAGGAGAAACTCACCACTCAGCGAAGCTTCCGTCGCGCGTCCGCCAGATCGGGTTGCGCCAGCGATGGCGGTCCTTGTCGGCCTCGCGCACCGCGGCTTCGTCGATCTCGACGCCGAGGCCCGGTCCTTCGGGCACCGGCAGATAACCGTCGATCGGGGTCAGCGCCGCCTTGTTCCCGCAGAAGTTCAGCAGGTCGTGCCCGCCGGTGTTGTAATGGATACCGAGGCTGATTTCCTGGATCGCATGGTTGGGCGTGCAGGCCGCGATCTGGAGGCACGAGGCGAGCGCCAGCGGACCGAGCGGGCAGTGCGGCGCGACAGCGACGTCATAGGCCTCGGCCATCGCCGCGATCTTGCGGACTTCGAGGATTCCGCCGGCGTGACTGAGGTCCGGCTGGATGATGTCGACCGCGCCGGCATGGAAGAAGGGCTTGAAGTCCCAGCGGCTGAACAATCGCTCGCCGAGCGCGATCGGCGTCGAGGTCAGCTCGGCGATCTGCGCCAGCCCTTCGGGGTTTTCGGACAGCAGCGGCTCCTCGATGAACAGCAGGCCCAGCGGCTCGAGCGCCTTGGCGAGCTGCTTGGCCATCGGCCGGTGGACGCGCCCGTGGAAATCGAGGCCGACGTCCATGCCGACGGCCTGCGCCGCCTCGACGCGCTTCACCACCTCATCGAAGGCCTTGGGCGTCCCGATCCAGTCGAGCTCGGCCGTCGCGTTCATCTTGACCGCCGTGAAGCCCTGCTTGCGCCGCACCTGGGCGGCCTCGGCGATCTCGTGCGGCCGGTCGCCGCCGATCCAGGCATAGGAGCGGACCTGCTCGCGCACCTTGCCGCCGAGCATCTGCCACGCCGGCAGCCCGAGCACGCGCCCCTTCAAGTCCCATAGCGCCTGCTCGAGCCCCGCCAGCGCGCTCATCAGCACCGGCCCGCCCCGATAGAAGCCGCCGCGGTAGCCGACCTGCCAGATGTCCTCGATGGCGAACGGGTCGGCGCCGATGAACCGGTCGCGCAGCGCGGCGAAGGCGCCGTCGACCGCCTCCGCCCAGCCCTCGAGGCTCGCCTCGCCCCAGCCGAAGGCGCCGTCCTCGGCCTCGACGCGCACGAACAGCCAGCGCGGCGGCGCGTAGAAGGTCTCGATCCGCCCGATCTTGCGCCCGCTCATCTTTCGGCCTCTTTCGCCTGGGTACCGCTGCCGCCGAAGTGCCTTCCGGCCGCGTCGTCATCCTCTTGCTCGGGATACTCGTTGACCTTCTTGATCGGGACGATCAGGCACACGCTCTGCGCCGGAAGGACGTTGCGCCAGTCCGCGATCAGTTGCTTGTAGGCGCGGCCCACGTTGCGGATCTTCCGGTCGAGGTCGAACAGGCCGAGCGGGTTTACGTTGCCGTTCTGCTCGCGAAGCGCGGTGTCCCAGTCGACCTGGTCGGTCAGGCTGTACCAGGTGAAGCCGACGGTCGGGATGCCGACGTTCCTCAGCCGGAGGACGTTGGCCCATTCCTTCCACAGCCATTTGACCGCTTCGTCGCCGTGCGGGCCTTCCCACAGATTCGTCTCGGTGTGCATCACCGGCAGGCGGTAGCGATTGTAATATTGCCGCGTGATCTCGCAGTAGCCGAACGTCTCGCCGGCCGAGACCGTATGGCCGTCGGCGAACACGCGGTGCTCGTTCAGCATGTAATAGTCGTTGCCGAGGATGCAGTGCTGCTTCAGCCGATGCTCGAGGAACCAGTTATATTCCTCGCGAGTCACGCCGTGGTCCATCAGGAACTCGTACATGCCGCTGTCGACCCGGCGACCGTAATTGAGGTCGAGCGACAGGAACCGCATCTGGTTGAGCACTTCGGCGCGGCCGATCGCCGAGGGACTGTCGGCATGGTAATATTCCGACGATTCCGACTGGATGAAGATGGCGTCGTGGCGACGCTTGAGGATCTCGATCATCCCCATGACATTCGCCTTGACGATATGCTTGAGCGCCGTGACGAAGGAGGTGTCGTCCTTCTTCTGCTCGTTCCACCAGCCGTACTTGGCGGAGAAGACCGCGCAGATGAACATCTCGTTGATCGGCGTGTAGAGCTGCACCCACGGATAGCGCTCGGCGAACTCGCCCGCATAATGGGCAAAGAGCCGCGGGAAGTCGGGGTTCTGGAAATTGCCGAGCCAGTCGGGCAGGCCGAAGTGGCATAGGTCGACGATCGGCGTGATCTCGCGGCGCCTGAGCTCGGCGAAGGCGAGGTCGGCGAATTCCCAGTCGAACTTGTTGGGCCCGAGGAACGTCTTGTGCAGTGGCGGCCCGTAGCGCAGGTAATTGATGCCGATTTCCTGGACGCAGTCGAAATCCTCCAGCCACCGTTCGTAATGGCCGCAGACCTCCATCTCATCGACTCGGGTCTTGCCGTGGTTGATCGTCGGGATGCTGTTCTCGATCCCGGTCGCGAACATGAAGTTGGCGATGGTTTAGTCTCCCAAGGTCTCGTCAGCCCGCATAGGGCACGTCGGCAAGCCCCCGCACACCTGGAGTGACCATAAACAATCCCCCGGCATTTGGTTGCATTTCGCGCGCCTGCGCGTCGAGGCCGATGCTCGCCGAAGTGACGTAGAGCCGGTCGAGCTCGGGGCCGCCGAAGACGCAGCTGGTCGGCTTCGAAACGGGCATCCGGATCGTCTCCAGCCGCTCGCCATCGGGCGAGAAGCGGCGGATGCACCAGCCATCCCAGAAGGCGATCCACAGGCATCCTTCGGCATCGACCGTCATCCCGTCCGGATAGCCGTCCCCTTCGCCGAACTGGAGGAAGGTGCGCTTGTTCGATGCATTGCCTTCTTCGTCGAGGTCGAACGCGTACGTGACCTGGCGAGCCGAATCATTATGGTACATGCGGTCGCCGCGGGGGCTGAAGGCCGGCCCGTTCGGCACCTTGTAGTCGCGGTCGACAACCGCCCCGTCGACGCCGGGCCGCAGCCGGTAGAGAAAACCGCGGACGTGCTGCTCGCTGTCGTCCATCGTTCCGGCCCAGAAGCGGCCGTCGCGATCGACCTTCCCGTCGT
>Ga0307411_10001322_pt1 | contig 9978 bp, 9 predicted proteins | sample DK1Ometagenome_2_FD_203712 | JGI IMG/M metagenome (GOLD analysis project Ga0307411, IMG submission 203712) | Maize rhizosphere microbial communities from greenhouse at UC Davis, California, United States - DK15-O-1 | ecosystem: Host-associated > Plants > Roots > Rhizosphere > Soil | place: USA...
TTACGACGATAAGCGCGGCAAATGCCCCGAAGCCCATCTTTTGAAACTTCAGGATGGACGGCATCCGCATGCTCATCCACAAACACACGACCCCGATCACCAAGAAGACCACGCCCGGAATCAGCGAGAACACCAGGTCCCACGTGCCGCCATTCAGCGCGTTCGGAAACGGCCGCAGCCATCCGCCGAGCCACAGAGTCACCGCGATCGACGACACCGCAATCATCGCCGTGTATTCCGCCAGGAAGAACAATGACCACCGGAACCCGCTGTATTCGGTGTGGAAGCCGGCGACAAGTTCCGACTCTGCTTCGGGCAGATCGAACGGAGCGCGGTTCGTTTCCGCAATCATCGCAATCGCGAAGATCACGAAAGCGATAAAGCCCAGTCCCCATCCGCTGAAAACGAACCAGGTCTTCTGCGCGAATTGCGACTCGACGATCCCGATCATGCTCAGCGTGCCCGTACCGTTTTGCAGGCTGGTCATCAGCACGGCCGACACAATCGTCAGGCCCATTGCGATTTCATACGAGACCATCTGCGCGCTCGAGCGCAACGAGCCCATCAGCGGATAATGCGAGTTCGACGACCATCCTGCCATGATGATGCCCAGCACTCCCAGCGACGACACACCCAGCATGAACAGGATTCCTATATTCATGTCCGTCACCGCGTGCGTCCGCCCGAAGGGAATAACAAGGTAAGTCGTGAATGCAATCATCATCACGCTGACCGGAGCCAGCCAGAAGACAACTTTATCCGCGCCAGCCGGCACGATGTCTTCTTTCAGGATCAGCTTGAGAGCATCGGCAATCGGCTGCAGCAAGCCATGCGGACCCACGCGCATCGGCCCAAGCCGCACCTGCATGTGCGCCATCACTTTGCGTTCGAGCCATGTCATCAGCATGACCGCGACCGAAACGAGAGCAAAGATCACCAGGATGTAAATCGTCGCCCAGAGATAGTTCCCTGCCTCGCCAGGCGTTACGTTCATATGAAGGTAGTCGGTAAGGGCGCGCATCAGCGGTCCACCTCGCCCAGCACGATGTCGAGTGTTCCAATCACGGCCACCACGTCAGCAACGAGTTGGCCTTTGATCATTTTGTCCAGCGCCTGCAGGTTCACGAACGAAGGGGGCCGCACGCGCACACGATAGGGCTGCGTTGATCCGTCGCTCACGATGAAGTATCCGAGCTCACCCTTGGGCGCTTCGATCGAGTGGTAAACCTCTCCCACCGGCGGCTTCAGCACCTTCGGGATCTTCGCCATGATCGGGCCTTCCGGAAGTCCGTCCACCGCCTGGCGAATGATCTTCACCGACTGCCGCATCTCTTCAATGCGGACCAGGTACCGGTCATAGGTGTCGCCGTTCTTCCCGGTGGGTATTTCGAACTCGAACTTGTCGTATCCCGAGTACGGCTTGGCTTTGCGGAGATCCCATTTCACGCCGCTCGCTCGGAGCACCGGCCCGGTGACTCCCAACGCCTTACAGTCGTCGCCGTTCAGTATGCCGACACCCTTGGTGCGTTCACACCAGATGCGGTTCGTGGTCAGCAGCTCTTCGTATTCATCAATCTTCGGCAGCAGGAAGTCGCAATAATCGCGCACTTCCTTCTCGAAGCCCTCGTATGTCTCGTAAATACAGCCGCCGATGCGGAACGCATGCGTCGTCAAGCGTGCGCCGCAGTACTTCTCGTAAATCTTCAGGATCTCTTCGCGGTCGCGGAACGTGTAGAACAACGGTGTCAGCGCCCCGATATCAAGCGCGTGCGTTCCCAGCCACACATGATGGCTGGCCAATCTGTTCAGCTCGGTCAGGATTACTCGGATGTACTGCGCGCGCGGTGGAGCTTCCGTATTCAGCAACTTCTCAACCGCCTCGCAATAGCCGAGCGCATTCGAGACGGCCGCCACGTAGTCCATTCGATCGACATACGGCGCAAACTGCGCATATGTGCGGTTCTCGGCAATCTTCTCTACACCACGATGCAGGTAGCCGATCACGCACTCGCTGCCGATAACTTTCTCGCCGTCCAGCTTCAGAATCACGCGCAGCACGCCGTGGGTCGAAGGATGCTGCGGCCCCATGTTCAGGACAAGCTCGCTCGAATCGAGAAAGGTCTTCTCCCCTGGCTGCTCAGCGGTTGCAACGTCGTCGTAGAACCTCTCGCTCATTGGCCGCTCTCGATTCCCAGGTTGATCTTCACCCACTCCTGGTCCTGCAACGTAATCGGATATTCCTTCCGCAGCGGATGACCCTTCCATCCATCCGGCAGCAGAATGCGTTTCAGGTCCGGATGCCCCTCAAATTCGATCCCAAACATGTCGTAAGTCTCGCGCTCGAGCCAGTTCGTAGTCGCCCAGATCGAAGTCGAACTCGGCAGCCGCTCGCCTTCCTTGATCATCGTCTTCACGCGAACGCGCTCGTTCGTGGCGTAGGAATAAAGGATCCAGATAATGTCGAACTGCTGTTCGCGCTTTGGATAGTGGACCGCGGTGAGATCAACGCAGTAGTCAAACCCGTCGTCGCGCATTTGCCGCAGCAGGTCCATCACGACAGCCTTATCGACGACGAAATAGTTCTGCCCCAGGTAGCTCCATGCCTCAATTCCCGTCCCGAAGTTCTTCTTGAATTCATTGCCAAGCGGCGATGTCCACGGCTGCGGCGTAGGTCCCGCCGGCTTCGGCGGAACTGCAGGTTTGGGAGGTGCCGCGGCACCAGCAGGGGTCGCCGGCTTGGCCGCAGCCGGAGTTGCCGCGGGAGCCCCTGGCTGTGCCACAGAAACTGCCGTTTTTCCTACACCTTCAACCGTCGGTTTCACTTCTGCCGGGGACGCCGACTTGGCGTCCCCCGGCTGGGGGGAGGGATTCTCAGGTCCTTTAGTCTCGTCAGCCATTCGCTTCTTCTATTTCTATCAGTCTGCTTCCAACACGTAAGCTCTTGCGGTCACATGAACTCGTGACGTACGTCACAAGTTTCAGCATTCCGCACTGAGCACTCAGCATTCAGTCCCTCAACCGCTCTTGCTCTACTCTCTTGATTAGACCCGTGAGCATCTTTCGCACTTCCGTCAGCCGACCGGTCATCTGCTCAAACGCGGGATTTGCGATCATTCCCAAGTCATGAGCAATCAACAACTGACACTCGACTTCGTTAGCCGAGCCCGTGGCATTCTGCAAGAACTTGTGAAACTCACCATTACCCCGACGTCCGCAGCCTTCAGCAATATTCGACTCAATGGATACCGCAGCCCGACGCAACTGACTACTTAAGCCGTACTTCTCTTCCACCGGAAACGTCCGAGTTTCTCGATACAGATCGAGCGTAAGTTGATGAGCCTTTTCCCAGACCTGCAGATCCCTAAAACTTTTCATCCGTGACCTAAACTCTGATTGCTCAATGCTGAATGCTGAGTGCTAGATCCACTCCAGCGCACCCTTCTTCCACACCCACACGTATCCAACAATCAATATCCCGAGGAAGATCATCATCTCCACGAAGCCAAACAGCCCCAGCGCGCCGTACTTCACCGCCCAGGGGAACAGGAAAATGGTCTCAACATCGAAGACGACAAACAGGATGGCGACGATATAGAAGCGCACCGTATAGCGTTTGCGCGATCCGCCCACCGGGTCCACGCCGCACTCGTACGGCATCAGCTTCGTGCGCGACGGACTGTTCGGCCGCACCACGGTGGCCACCAGGATTGTTCCCGCACCGATTAAGAATGCAATGAATAGAAAGATAAAGATCGGTACATAGTTCTGCGGCATAACACCTCGCCAGGCGCGATACTTGCTCCTGGAACGCTGACCGGGAATTCACGCCATACTAGCCCCGTCCGGCGCACCGATACAACATCCCATTTCTATATAATCGTGAGTTCGCTCGCTGTGATTTAGCTCACAAGCAGCTTTTGCCGGCGCGAATCATTTCGCGACAGGAAGGTACCTCTTAGTGGCACTCGACGAGAAAATATACGAACTTCGACGCGACAAGCTGAAACAGATCGAAGCACTCGGCCAGAAATCCTATCCTTATAAATATGAGTTCACGCACTCGATCCCCGAGATCCTCGCCGGATACGAGCCGAAATCTGCCGAAGAACTTACTTCCACTCGCGTCGACGTCCGTGTCGCAGGCCGCATCATGGCCATTCGCCTGATGGGCAAGGCCGGGTTCGCGCACCTTCAACAGAACGGCCAGAAACTCCAGATCTACGTAAAGAAAGATGAGGTCGGCGAAGAGGGCTTCGCACTCTTCAAGTTGCTCGACCTCGGCGACTTCGTCGGCGTCAAGGGATACCTCTTCCGCACGCGCACTAACGAACTCACGATTCACGTCGAGCAGATCACCTTTCTCGCCAAAGATCTTTTGCCGCTGCCCGAAAAGTGGCACGGCCTCACCGACGTCGAACTCCGCTATCGCCAGCGTTACGTCGACCTAGCCATGAACCCAGACGTGCGCGAAGTTTTCGTCAAGCGCGCCAAAATCGTTCAGACGATCCGTCACTACTTCGACGATCGCGGATTCATCGAAGTCGAAACTCCGATGATGCAGCAGATCGCCGGAGGCGCCGCCGCGCGTCCGTTCAAAACGCATCACAACGCGCTCGACATTGACCTCTTCCTGCGCATCGCGCCCGAGCTCTACCTCAAGCGCCTCGTAGTCGGAGGCCTCGACCGCGTTTACGAAATCAACCGCAACTTCCGCAACGAAGGCATCTCCACCCAGCACAACCCCGAGTTCACCATGCTCGAGTTCTACTGGGCCTACGTCGACTATTACGACTTGATGAACGTCACGGAGGAAATCCTGCGCGAGTGTGCCATCGTCGTAAACGGTTCGCCCATCTCGCAGTGGGACGGCAAAGACATCGACTGGAGCAAGTGGACACGCCTCTCCATGCGCGAAGCCATCATCAAGTTCTGGCCTGATGCTGCCGGCGCCAAGCCTGGCATGTCCGTCTTCAGCACGCTCGAAAGTGTCGGCCAGCTCTGCAAGCGCTACAACGCTGCGCACTCGCCGCACATGCCCTACGATCCCAACGCTCCAATCGGCCGCACCATCGCCGACCTGTTCGAAGCCGTGTGCGAGGAGCACCTCTTCCAGCCCACGATCATCTACGACTTCCCCAAAGACGTCTCACCGCTCTCGAAAGACAAGCGCGACGAAGAAGGCTGGGTCGAGCGCTTCGAGGCGTACGCCGGAGGCATGGAAATCGCCAACGCTTTCAGCGAACTCAACGACCCCGAAGAACAGCGTCGCCGTTTCGAGCAGCAGTTAAGCGAGCGCGCCCGCGGAGACGAAGAAGCGCACCAGATGGACGAAGACTACGTCCGCGCCCTGTCCTACGGCCTGCCTCCAACCGGAGGCGAAGGCATCGGCATAGATCGCATCACGATGCTCATGACGGGACAGAAATCCATCCGCGACGTAATCCTGTTCCCACTCCTCCGCCCGCAGGCCACCGCCGAAAGTGGAGAAGAAGAAGCCGCCGCCGCGGAGTAAGGCCAGAAGTTGTTTGAAAGATCCCGGCTTCAGCCGGGACGCTAGACATTCGATGGATTAAGGGCTTCAGCCCCTGAGGTCACCTCTCAACAAATTTGACGCCCCCACTCCCCTCACGCATCATATTTACAGGCGGCCATTCTCACGAAAGCCGACCTTTGATACACGAGACGCAATACACTGTCGTCACGAGCAGGTACCCGCATGGGATTTGACTTCGACCACGAGCAGCGGCGTCAGCTTGGTTACAAGCTGATCGACCACATTAATCAATACTTCGATTCCCTCCCCAACCGCTCCGTCCAACTACCCGCCGACCAGCGCTCTTTCGGACAACTCAGCGACCGCATGCCCGACGTTGGCGAAGACGCCGCCAAAATCCTCGACGAAGTTTCCTCCGAAATGATCGACAAGGGATTCCACGTCCCCAGCGCCAACTACTTCGGCTTGATGAATCCCACGCCGACATACATGGCCGTACTCGCCGAGTCTCTCGTCGCCGCACTGAATCCGCAACTGGCATCGCTCGCCCGCTCGCAATTGGCCTCGAAGATCGAAAGCGAAACCGTGCGCTGGATTGGAGAACGCATCGGATGGGCATGGGCGCGCGCCGGATTCAACGGGCGCCCCATCAAGTGTGACGGCACATTCACCAGCGGAGGCAACGAAGCAAACTTCTCCGCGCTCGCCATGGCGCTGGCATGGAAGTTCCCATCCTTTATAGAAGACGGTATCGCTTCCATCGGAGCCAGTCCCATGTTGTATTCGTCGAGCGAATCGCACCATTCCCTCGACAAGTCGGCCGGACTGCTCGGCCTCGGCCGCAACGCGCTCCGACGCATCCCGGTCACGGATCGCATTCAGATGGACGTAACCAAACTCGAAGCCGCAATCGAGCAAGACCTTCGCGCTGGACACAAACCCTTCGCCATTGTCGCCACCGCGGGCACCACAAATTCCGGAGCCGTCGACGACATCGAAGCGCTCGTTGACCTCGCCCGCCGCTACGACCTCTGGCTCCACGTGGATGGAGCTTACGGCGCCGCTGCCGTTTTCTCCGACAAGCACCGCGACCTCGTCCGTGGCATCGACCGCGCCGACTCCGTCACGATCGATCCGCACAAGTGGCTCGCCATGCCCTTCGCCGCCGGAGTCGTCATCACCTCGCATCCCGAACTGCTCGAAGGCACCTTCGGCGTCGCAACTCCTTACATGCCGAAGATCGCCGGGGCCGCCATTGCCGACAACTTCAAAGTCAGTGCCCAATGGTCGCGGCGCATGAACTCGCTCAAGTTCTGGCTCACCCTGCGCGTCCACGGACGCAAAGCTTACGAAGACCTCATCGACCGCCAGCTCGATCTCGCCCGCCAGTTTGCCGACTGGGTCCGCGCATCAGACCAGTTCGAGCTCGGCGCGCCGCAGGTCCTTCCTATCGTGAATTTCCGCCTCAAAGGCCTTCGCTCAGAAGAAGAGGCCAAGGCCGCTCACGCTGCCATCATCGACGAAGTCACCCGCTCCGGCGAACGCTGGATCTCGCAAACAGTTGTCAACGGCCGCAGCGTCCTGCGCATGATGGTGATCAGCTACCTGACCGAGGAGCGCCACCTGGAAGGGTTGCAGGATTCTCTGATCCACGCCGCCAAATCGACGCCTGCCGCAACTAGGTGATCCGGGGGACCAGCGCACCGCAAGCTCGGACGTATCCGGAACTTGAAGTCCGAAGGAAGAAAGCCCTGAGCCCGGCACGTGAGTGCCGGGTAAGCATAGCCGCCAAGCCAAGTCCGTCAGGACGACAGATCCTCAAAGAGCGCCCATGCTTCTTCAAAAACCTTGCAACTCGTCTCGCGAGCACTCGCGAAAGCTTTGAGCCTCGATGATTTCGCTTGTTGTTGGCTGGATCTGGGTGCCGGTCAGATCAGTCCGAAGGACGAAAGCCTGAGCCTCGATGATTTCGCTTGTTGTTGGCTGGTTCTGGGTGCCGGTCAGATCAGTCCGAAGGACGAAAGCCCTGAGCCCGGCACGTGAGTGCCGGGTAAGCATAGCCGTCAATCCGAGTCCGTCAGGACGACAGATTCTCAAACCCATGATTCTTCAAAAATCGTGCAAACTCGTTTCGAAAATCCTCTCGCCGGTGATGTTCGCCTTGTCCATTGATGTATCGGATCGTTGCATCCGTGTTTGAAATACTTACGCTAAACGCCCCATAACCTTCCTGCCATGCGAAATTCTGCACACCTGCCGGCATTCCGGAAAATATCGGTATCGCTCTTTGGTTGAAAACACGATGTGGAGACGATTGGAAACGTGGGTATGGGACATATGCTGTCGTCCCTGGCGGGACTTGTTTCTTTGAACTCTCATTCCCGGCACTCACGTGCCGGGCTCAGATCTTCCGTTCCTTCGGAACTATTCGGCTTCTTGAAGAGTCTTAATGTGCTCTTCCAACGCCGCCGAGTACTCACGTTCAGCTTGAAGTTCCGACTCTAACTTCTTGATCTGGCTCTGCAAGCGCAATATCTCCATGCGGAGTTTTTGCGCGTCGCTTGACATCGCCCCTGCTGCCGCCGCCGCAACCGACGCCCTGGTCGGCATTGGGGGCGCAGCCTGCCGCTGAACCGTTTCCACGGGAGTTGCCATTGGAGCCGGCATGGCTGCCGCCCTTGCCGCAACCGTCGCCGGAATCGACATCGGCATACCGGCCTGGCCATTCCCCGCTCGCGCCGCACCACCGTTCCCCGGCGCGGCAAAGATCGAACTCAACACCGCATTTGCACTCGACACCGCCGCAACAGGAACCGCTGCCGCCGCCGGCTTCGGATTCAGCAGATGTCTCACGCGCGCAATCAAATCCTGGGGCTGAAATGGCTTCCGAATTAGTTCATCGGCTTTGACCGCAAATGCCTTCTCCGCCACCGCGCGGTTCACCACGCCCGACATCAAGATCACCGGCGTCTTCCCAAACCTCGGATGCTGCTTAATGTGCTGGCAGACCTCGTACCCGTCCTTATCCGGCATGATCACGTCGCTGATCACCACGTCCGGCACAGTCTGCTCCATCTGCGCCAGCGCGCTCGCGCCGTCGTGGCAAGCGAGCACGTTCATGTTCTCGCGCCGGAACGCGATCTTGATCACCTCGCGCATCGTCGCGCTGTCGTCGATGAAGTACACGTTAGGAGTGGTGCTCATAGGATGTCTCCGCCCGCCACGCCTTGCTCTTCGTCGAGTTCGCGCAGCGCATCCAGCATCAATTCGGTGATGGAGCGCAGCACAGTACGCGTAGCCGCCGTGTCCCCTGGAATGAACTTGTAAACGCCTTTGTCACGGCCATTGCAATTCTTCACAATGTGGATCACCGCATCGTCGCCGATCAGGTCTCCGCTTTCCGCGTGCTGCACGTCGCCGGAAGCGAAGAACAAAATCCCGTCCGTCTCTTCCGCGTTGATGTGCAACGCACCCGTCTGGCGCGAATGCGAAAGCATCTGGATCACACCCGGCAAATCGAGGTGCGACAGGCTGCCTTCGAGCGCCGTGTCCTGGCTCTCCAACATCTGCGTCGGCTGGAACCCTTCCAGATGCGATCTCAAAAACGTACGCACATGCTGCGCTATCTGGTCCGGTCCCAGTTTGCGGTCAATGTAGTCGTCGCAACCCGCGCGGAACGCCGTGATCAGCGCATGTTCGCCGCCATCGCCCAGTGCAATGATCGGGATATGAGCGGTCTTCAAATCGCCATGCAGGATCTTCGGGATCTCGTATGCATTCATCTCGCGCAGGTTTGTCGCGCACAAGATCGCCTGCGGAGTGTTCCATTCCAGCATCGTCAATGCGAACGCCGACTGTGTCGCGCTCTCAACGTCGAAACCTTCTTTTTTCAGCGCGTCCGTCAATCGCTTCGCAAAAAATACGTTGCTGTCGATCAGCAGAACCTTGGCAGCCGCTTGGGTTTCCGCGTTCATGCGTTTGCCTCCGGCGCCAGCAGTTTCTCCAGGTCCACAACCTCTATAATCTCGTCCCTCAGCGACAGCAGCCCGCGCACATAGTCCGGCAACTTGCCCGTAGGCGGCAGCAGTTCGGCATTCGTAAGTTCGCATTCGCCGCTCACCGGGATCGCCGTACGTTCTCGCTGCCCTGCAATCTCGCGCATCGCGATCAGGTAGAACTTCCTCGGAGGAACATCCTTCCCCGCGACGATTTCCGCAATATCGCAAACCGGAAGAATCGCACCGCGCCGCAGCAGCACTCCCGAAACATGCTTGGACGTATGCGGGAATGTCTGTGGCGTATCCGGGCGCGCCAACTCGCTCACCCGCGCCGCCGGCAGCGCGTAACGCTTCCGTCCCAGCGGAAACAGCACGAACGCCGCAGATGTGAGCGATGGCATCATGACCGCCCTCCTGCCAGTGCAAGACGCGCGTTCACCGCCGAATCCAGCACCATCAGTTCCGCCGAATTCAATACCGACGCAG
>Ga0307411_10001323_pt1 | contig 9977 bp, 7 predicted proteins | sample DK1Ometagenome_2_FD_203712 | JGI IMG/M metagenome (GOLD analysis project Ga0307411, IMG submission 203712) | Maize rhizosphere microbial communities from greenhouse at UC Davis, California, United States - DK15-O-1 | ecosystem: Host-associated > Plants > Roots > Rhizosphere > Soil | place: USA...
CCGGTTCGCGGCCAACTGTACCAACTCGGCCGGTTGGACGCGCGTCATCGTCGATAAGGGTACCGGCCTCTCGGGAACGAACGTCGGTGAGTACAGCTCTCTGGCCGTGGGCACGGACGGGAAGGTGCACGTGAGCTACTACGACCGGACGGCCGGGCGCCTCAAGTACGCGAGCTGCGGGGCCAACTGCCTTCAGAGCAGTAACTGGACGCGGCAGACCGTGGACGGCGGCTGCAGCATCTACCTGATCTGCACCAACGTGGGGGGCTACACCTCGCTCCAGCTCGCCGGCGGGAAGGTGCACATCAGCTACTTCAATTTCACGAAGCGGGACCTGAAGTACGTCGAGCTCACGCCCTGAGTTGGTGTCCGCCTTTTCCGGGCGGCCGCGCGTCAACTGGTCGCGAACGGGAATCGGAGCTCGGCGGCGAGCTGCCGGGGCGTTGAGTAGGGCGGCCGCCGTCCACCACTTATCAGGGGGGCTGGACCGATGCGACGTGGACTACTGTCTACACTCCTCGCGGCGCTCGGCACCGCGACCGCCTGCGATGTCGATGAGCCTATGGCACCAACCCCGACCGGGGCCCGCCCCGCGGCGGAGGTCGCCGTAACCGCGTTGGCGACCGTGCTCGGCAAGACCACGGTGGACGACGAAGGCGAGGTGGGCGAACACACGTCGCTCGTGTCTAGCTCGGACGGCACACAGCGCATCGCCTACGTCGCCGACAGAGGCACCGGCGACCACCTCGAGTACGCCTCCTGTTCCGCCAACTGTACCTCGGCGGGCAATTGGCAGCGGGGCGTCATCGACCCGAGCTACGGCACAGGGTTCTCGGCCTCGTTGAAGGTGAAGTCAGGGGTCCGGCACGTTGTGTACTTCGACGCCGAAGTCGGCCAGTTGAAGTACGCCAGGTGCAGCGACGGGTGCCTGCTGGAGGGTAACTGGAAGAAAGGTGGGATCGTGAAAAACGAGGCGCAGACCGCCGGACAGTACCCATCGCTGGCGATCGGCGGGAGTGGCCGGCTCTATGTGAGCTACGTCGATGGACCGAATTGGGCACTCAAGTACGGTACCTGCCTGTCGGGCTGCACGTCGGCGGCCAATTGGCAACACGCTACAGTAGACGGGGGCGGCCTCGGCAACGCATCGCTGTACCGCCACTCGTCCATCGCCATCGGCGCCGACGGCCGCCGGCATATCAGCTACCGAAGTGGCGGGAAGCTCAAGTACGCCACCTGCCTTGCCGAGTGCACCAATGCCGCCAATTGGCAAAAGCTCACCGTCGACCAGGCTGCCGGCACGGGCGGCTTCAGCTCCCTCACGATCGACGGCAACGGGGCGCGCCACATCAGCTACTACGACTCGACGTACAAGAACCTCAAGTACGCGCGGTGCGCGAGCAACTGTCTCAATTCGGCGGGGTGGGGCCGCGTCACGGTCGACCAAGGCTCAGGCACCACCGCGGCGGTAGGCCAGTTCACTTCACTCGCGGTGGGCGGGGACGGTACGGTTCACGTGAGCTACTACAGCGAGACCTTCAAAGACCTCAGGTACGCGCGGTGCGTGGGTAGCTGCCTGCAGAGCAGCAGCTGGTCTCGGCAGACCGTGGACGGGATATGCCTTATTCCCCTGTCTTGCCCCAACGTCGGGCGTTACAGCTCACTCGCGCTGGGTGGCGGGAGGGTGCACATCAGCTATTACCGCGACACCGGCCAGGATCTGAGATACCTCGAGCTCACTCAGTGAAGCGGGATGCGCCTCACTCGCGCATCGCCCGGTAGAGCCACGCCTTCGCCTTCACCCAGTCGCGGCGCACGGTACGCGCGGTGACGCCGAGCACCACGGCGGTTTCCTCCTCGGTCAGCCCGCCGAAGAAGCGGCACTCCACCACGCGACTGAGCCGCTCGTCCACCTCGGCGAGGCGCGCGAGCGCGTCGTCCAGCGCGATGAGTGTGTCCGCGCGCTCGTCCGCGGCGCCGGGCGGAGCCTCGGCGAGGGGCTGGCCCAGGTCCGGCACGTCGAGGCTCACTCGCTCCTGGTCCCCGCCGCGCTTCGCCGCTCGGTGCCGGCGGGCGTAGTCCACGAGGATGCGACGCATCGCCCGCGCGGCGACGGCGTAGAACTGCGCCCGGTCCACCCACTCGGCCCGCGTCTGGTCGACGAGCTTGAGGTACGCCTCGTGGACGAGTGCGGTGGTGGAGAGGGTGTGTCCGGCGCGCTCCGCGCCGAGCTGCCGGCGCGAGATGCGGCGCAGTTGGTCGTAGACCAGCGGGAAGAGCCGGTCGAGCGCCCCCTGATCCCCACCGCGCCAGGCGACGAGCAGCTCCGTGATCGCCGAGGCGTCGCCGACGCCGGGCGGTGTGCCTGCTTCGGGTTCCACGCGAGCCATCCTCCAGGTCCGGCGTGCGAATCCTCCGCATCCGGCCGCACGACGCGGCGGCTGGGAGGGCGGACGAGGCCCCGGTTCAAGATGGCGACGCTGCCGCGAAGCGCAACGCGTTCCCACCCCTGCCAGCAGACTCAGGGGTCGACGGCTGGCACCCGCGCGTCCATGCGCGGCTCGAGCTCGGGCACCATGCGGAACGCGGTCATGACCCCCCCGCTCTCGCGCTGCGAGATGGCCGGTGCCCGCCACGTCCCGAATTGCACGAGGTCCTTGGAGAAGACGAGGTCCAGCGTCCAGTCGAGCGCCACACGGACCTTCTTCTCCATGCGCGGCAGCTTGGCGAGGTAGATGGTGCGCCACAGCCACCAGGCGACGAAGCCGGAGAAGTTCACGCCGAAGATGTTCGCGACGCCGGTCCGCCGCCCCGTGGCCGCCAGCAGCCCGATCGTCGAGAACGAGAACGGCCGCATTGGCTGGCCGCGCAACGTGGCGACGATATTGGCCGCCGCGCGGCGGCCCTCGCGCAGGGCGTGCTGGGCCGTGGGCGGGTACGACTTGCCGGTGACGGGATCCTTGATCACCGCGCAATCGCCCAGCGCCCAGACGTTCGGCAAGTCGGGCACGGCGAGGAACTCGTCGACCGTGACGCGCCCGCGCTCCTTGCCGCAGGGAATCGTCTCGAGAACGGGATTGGCGGACGTGCCGGCCGTCCACACGATGGTCCGGGCGGCGATCATTCGGCCGTCGCTCAGCGCCACGCCGTCGTCGGTGAGCCTGGTAACGCGGGTGTTCACCGCGACCTCCACACCGCGCTCGGCCAAGCGGTCCTGCGTATAACGGCCGAGCGGCTCCCCGAGCTCCGGCAGGATGACCGCGCCCGGGTGCACCAGTATCACCCGCACGTCCTCGGGCGTGAGATTCCGGTAGAAGCGGAGCGCCTCGTAGAGAAAGTCGTGGATGGCGGCCACCGTCTCCACGCCCGCGAACCCGCCGCCGGCCACGACGACAGTCAACAGCGGGGCGCGGACGTCCGACGCGCACTCGAAGTCGGCTTCCTCGAGGTGCTTGATCAGCCGGTTGCGGAGCTGAATCGCGTCGCCGAGCGACTTCATTGTGATCGCGCGCTCGGCGAGGCCGGGGATGTCGAAGAAGTTGGTGACGGCGCCGAGTGCGATCACCAGGTGATCGTACGGAAGCTCGTGCGCGTGGGTGCCGTCGGCGTGCGACACGCGCACGCGCTGCGCGACGGTGTCCACGGCGTCCACGGTCCCGATGAAGAGCGTCGTCCGCCGCACGAGCTTGCGCAGCGGGTTCACGATGTGCGTGACGTCGAGATCGCTCGCCGCCACCTCGTGGAGCATCGGGGTGAAGAGGAAGAAGTTCTCGCGATTCACCAGCGTGATCCGCACGCTCCCATCATCGGGCAGCAGCCGCTCGAGCTCTCTGGCGGTCGCCAGGCCGGCGAATCCGCCGCCGAGGATGACGATTCTGGTCGGGCGGGCGCTGTCTGGCGCTGAGAGCAGGCGGACGTGGTGGGTGAGCATGCGTTGGCCGGCGGCGGGTGAGTGCGAATGGTGGGTGCCCAGTGCGAGCTGCGAACCGACGAGTGCGGGCCGCGCGCCAAGACATTTCGAAACGCGCGCATCTCGAGTCGCAGTCTCTTGGGCGCCTGTAATGCTGCCGGCGCCCGGTAGGTTCCCGCCGCGGGTTACGCTGGCGAGCGCACCCGCGGGCTACGTCGACGAGCCCATCGCGGCCGCCTCGATCCTCGGGTTCAGCGTCCGGACGATCACTTCCCCGTCCTGTTTCTTCTCGAAGCTCGTCCAGTTGATCGTCATGCGCGGCCCGGCCATCGGGTCGTGGTGCAGCACGGTGCCGGTGGGGGTCACGCCGTAGATCAGAATCGCGTGACCGAAGGAACGCGGCCCGAAGGTTCCGAACACCTTGCCCACCGCGCCGCCACCCATGAAGGGGCCGTTCCGGCGCAGAAAGCCCTCCATGTCGTTCAGGTCCTTGAAGAACCGCTTGTCGTAGACGTAGAGGTGATTCGTTTGCACGAAACCCACGTCGATGGCGGTGTAGCTCCGCGGCTTGAAGTGGCTCACCTTGCTCTTCACCGCCGGGTCGGTGATGGTCCGACTGCCCGTGTGCCACTGCAACAGCATCTTGAGACACGCGTACCAGCAGCCATTGGCCTTCGTCTGCCGGATGTATCCCGGCTCCTTCATGATCAGCGCCACGGGCAGCCTCCTCGTGAGTGTGGATGACCGACGCGGGTGGCGGCGGTGACCGCGCCGATACTCGTGAAGGGGTCGAGCAGGGTGCCCCGGTTGCCACTCGTGCCGCCATCACCGACGAACCACGGGATGTCGCCGAGGGTGGTCGTCACCGACGCATGGCAACGCGAGCAGCCGCCCGTGCAAGGCGGCGGCGTGCAAGGCGGCGGCACATGATGATAGCCGCACCCGGACGGCCACGCATGGGCGATACTGCCCAGGGCCAGTGGTGGTCGTGGCCGAGCGGTTCAGGGGCCGCTCGACTAGATCGCCCCCGCTCGGCCGTCGCCGTTTGTTTCAGCGCGTGCCGCCGCGAGCATGCCCTCGATCCTCGCCACGAGGCCGGCAGGCACGGCGACCCTCCGCAACTTTTCGCGCAGATCGTTCAGCACGTGGGTCTCGAACGCGTACTCTGCCGCGCACGCCGAGCACGTGGCGAGGTGCTCCTCGACGAGCCGCGTCTCCGGCGGGCTCAGCTCGCGGTCGACGTAGTCGTCGAGGCGGCGAAACACCTCCTCGCAGGTGTAGCGGTCCCACGAACTCATCGCGGCTCCTCGGCAGCGTGTGGCTTCTGCCCGGTTGGGAGGCCCTCGTCATCGGCCAATCGCCGGAGGCTCGGCTACAGCAACCATCGCCCGCGGTGTAGCCGCCACGGGACCGTTCCCTCGTCGTGGTGACGAGCGCGCTCAGGCGTTTCAGTCGCCGGCTGTAATGGCGAGCGCCCGGCACAGGTTCCCCGCCCGCGCCGGAACCTTTCACACCCTCACGTCATTACGGCGCTCCGACAGCCAGGCGCGACGACTGCGCCGCTTCCATCTCGAACGCACGATCGGCGACGCAACAGGAGTGAGAGCGATGAGCGCGAAAGGGTTTCTCGGTGTGGGCCTGGCATTGAGCCTCGCGGCCGGCGCGGCGCAGGGGCAGGTCGCGGAGCGGAAGACATTGACACTCGATGGCGCGCGGCGCGTCATCGCCGCGGCGGTCGCCGAGGCGAGGCGCAATCAGGCCGGCGGGGTGATCGCCGTCGTCGATGAGGGCGGGAACCTCATGGCCCTCGAACGCATCGACGGCACCTTCGCCGCGGGCGCCACCATCTCTATCGGGAAGGCGCGCACGGCGGTGCTGTTCAAGCGCCCCACGAAGGCGTTCGAGGACATCATCAGGAACGGCCGCACCGCCATGGTGGCGTTGCCCGATTTCACGCCGCTCCAGGGCGGCGTGCCGATCGTGGTCGACAGTCAGGTGGTCGGCGGCGTCGGTGTGAGCGGCGCGTCGAGCGCGCAGCAGGACGAGGAGCTCGCGATCGCCGGCGCCAACGCGCTGACGGCTAGCCCCTCCGCGAGCACGGCCACCCAGTCGAGTCCGGCCACGCTCTACTTCGACAAGAGTCGCGTCGCGGCGTCGTTCGCGAAGGGCGGCGTGCTGGTGGGCAGCGCCGAGGGGCGCAACTACATGGTGCACACCAGCCGCCGCGACAAGGACGGCATGGCCGAGGTCCACGCGCTCGACACCGACATCATTTACGTCACCGACGGGGCGGTCAGCTTCGTGACCGGCGGCACGGTGACGGGCGGAAGAGCCATCGCGCCTGACGAGCTGCGCGGTTCCGGCATCCAAGGCGGGGAGACTCGCCGGCTCGGCAAGGGCGACGTCATCATCGTCCCGAACGGCACCCCACACCAGTTCGTCGGCGTCCACGGGCCGTTCACGTACTACACCGTGAAGGTGCGATGATGCAACCGCGCGCCAGGATTGCCGCGCCGCTCGCGATGGCGGCGCTGTCGCTGACCGTCGCCGCCGCGGGCGCCCAGGTCACCCATGACGCGCCGCTCGGCCGCCCCCAGGCCGTGGTCGATCTGCGGACGCCCGAGGGCGCGCGGCTCGTGCGGGGGGAGTGGCGCTACAAGGACGTGAAGGTCGTGGAGGTGGCGCACCACGCCCCCGGGCCCGACCTCAAGCCCTCGGGCCCGCCCAATCGGACGTACGACATCGCCCCGCACGCCGGTGGCGCCGACTTCGACGACTCGCGGTGGGAGACGCTCGACCCGGCCGCGCTCGACGGCCGGCGCGGAACGGGACGGCTCTCGTTCAATTGGTATCGCATCAAGGTCACGATCCCCGAGAAGCTCGGCGGCTTCGACCCCACGGGCGCCACCGTCGTCTTCGAGACCGTCGTCGACGACTACGCCGAGGTGTGGGTGGACGGGAAGCTCCCGCTGGTGGTCGGGCAGACCGGCGGGCCCGTCGCCAAGGGCTTCAACGCGCCGAACCGCGTGGTGCTCACGCGAAATGCGCGACCCGGCCAGCAGATTCAGCTCGCCGTCTTCGGCGCGAACGGCCCGCTGTCGAGCCCCCCGGGCAACTTCATCTGGGTCCGCTCGGCGACGCTCGACTTCTACAAGGACACCGCCTCGCATGCGCCCACCGTGCGAGCGGTCGCGCTGGCGAAGGGCGACGCCGTGAGCGAGACCGGCACGCCGTCGGCCACCGGGGAAATCATCCGCAAGGACCCGGCGCTCGACGCGATCGTTCCGCCCGGCGCCAGGATCGAGAAGCTCGCCGGCGGCTTCACCTTCGTGGAAGGCCCGGTGTGGGTGCGCGACGGCGGATACCTGCTCTTCAGCGACCCGAACGAGAATGTCGTCTACCGGTGGTCGCCGGACGGGCAGGTATCGGTGTTCCGCACGAAGAGCGGCTACGCCGGCGTCGACATCGGCGAGTACACGCAGCCAGGCTCGAACGGACTCACGCTCGACGGCGAGGGGCGCCTCACGATCAACGAGCACGGCAACCGCCGTGTCACACGGCTCGAGCAGAACGGCGTGCTCACCGTGCTGGCCGACCGGTACGAGGGGCGCCGGCTGAACAGCCCGAACGACTTGGTGTACCGGTCGGACGGAGCTCTGTACTTCAGCGACCCGCCGTTCGGCCTGCCGAAGGCGTACGACGACCCGCGCAAGGAGCTGCCGTACAGCGGGGTGTTCATGCTGAAAGACGGCAAGCTCCGACTCGTCGCCCGGGACCTGAAGGGCCCCAACGGGCTCGCCTTCTCGCCTGACGAGCGATTCCTGTACGTCGGGAACTGGGACCCCGCGCGGAAGGTCGTCATGCGTTACCCGGTGCGGCCCGACGGCACGCTCGGCGCCGGCACCGTCTTCTACGACATGACGGGCGCCGAGGGCGAGGACGCGCTGGACGGGCTCAAGGTGGACCGGCGGGGCAACGTCTACGCGTCCGGGCCGGGCGGGCTGTGGATCATCTCGCCTACCGGCACGCACCTCGGCACCATCGTCGGCCCCGAGCACCCGCACAATATCGCCTGGGGCGACGACGACGGTAAGACGTTGTACATGGCGGCGCGCACCGGGGTGTACCGCATCCGGCTCAGCGTCGCCGGCATTCGGCCGTGATGCACGCGCCAAGAGCAGCCGCGGATGCACACTGTGTACTCGGCCACCGTGGTCACGGCGGGAGCTACCGCTGCTCGCGTCCGTCGAGCGGGATTGGCTCGTTCGGGTCGTCCACGCCGTCCGCCCCGGTCGCCGTGGTCGCCGCGGTCGCCGCGGTCGCGGCCGGCGTCGCTGGCGCGGCGACCCGCGCCGGCGCTTCCGCGGCGCGCCGTGCCGGGGACTTCCGCCCGGCCCGCCGCGCCCGGTACAGCGTGATCGCCTTGACGAGCAGCGCCAGGGCGACCCACGTCGCAACCGCGGCGAGCGGAATCGTGACCACGCGCGGCCAGCGCACGGCCACGACGGCGACGCCGAGCAGCAGCGCCCCCATGCCGGCCACGATCCGCGCCTCGGTGGGCGCCAGCACGCGGTGTTCGGTGATGGCGGCGCCGACCGTGTTCCCGAGCCGGAGTGCGCCCGCCGCCGCGCGCGACGCGCCGCCGCCGACGCTGCTCACGCCGACAGCGCGCCGCCGCCGGTGCCCACCGGCCCGCGCTCCGGAGGGCTCGGCGCCGCGTTCGGCGCCGCGATCGGCGGCGCGTCGCCCCACGCGTCGCCAGCGCGGCGTCAGGCTCAACACGATCTCGGTCGCGTTCGCGAGGTCGTCCTCGTACATGCGCTGCATCGCCGCGGCGAAGTCCTCGTCCTCGATCACGGCGTCCAGCTCGTAGTTCCCGATCCAGCTCGCGAGGTTCAAGTTGCTCGACCCGACGCGCGCCCACCGGCCGTCGGCGGCGGCGGTCTTGGCGTGCATCATCGGCCCCTTCCACTCGAAGACGCGGACGCCCGCCTCGAGGAGCGGGCGGAAGCCCGCCTGGGAGAGGGGGCGCAGGACCGGGATGTCGCTCGCGCCCGGCACGAGGATGCGCACGTCTACGCCGTCGAGCGCCGCCGCCCGGAGCGATTGGACGTACGACGGCGTGCCGGCGAAGTAGGCGTCCGCGAGCCACAGTGTCTCGCGCGCCGCGGCAGCCACGAGCTGGTCAAGCCGGAGCAGCCCCGCCGTCCCGGGAGTGCTCGCCACGACGCGAACGGCCACGTCGCCTGCCGACGTCATCGCGGCGCGCGACACCCGCTCGTCGGGCGGGAGCGGATCGCCGATCACGTCCCACACGTGCGCGAAGGCGCGCTCGATGTCGGCCACGGCCGGCCCGCGGATCTCCACCCCGGTGTCGCGCCACGGCAGGATGCCGCGCGCCGGGTCGCCCGCCCACATCCGTCCGACGCAAAGCCCCGCGACGAAGCCGACGCGTCCGTCCACCGAGAGAATCTTGCGGTGGTCGCGCTGCAGCCAGCCCACCGGGTTGGTGAGCCGCGGCGGATTGAAGCAGCGCACCTCGACGCCCGCGGCCTGGAGCGACCGCCAGAAACGCCGCGACGCCTTCCCGACGCCACCCAGCCAGTCGTAGATGAGCCGCACTCGCACGCCCTCGCGGGCTTTTGCCGCGAGCGCCTCCGCGAACAGCGCGCCGGTGGCGTCGTCGTGGATGATGTAGCTCTCGAAGTGGATCGTCCGCTCCGCCGAACGGATGGCGTCGAGCCAGGCTGGATAGTTCTCGGCCGCGTCCTTGAGCAGGCGCACCGCGTTCCCCCGCACGAGTGGCGCACCCGCCGCGCGCGTGAACGCCTGGTCGATCAACCGCCGCGGATCATCGCCGCCGCGCTCGGCGCGCACCACGGAGGGGAGAGTCATGTCGATGGTGCTGAGGGTTGAGGGTCGGGTGCGGCGGGTCGGGTGCGGCGGGTCGGGAGGGCTCCGCTGCGCCTCCGACCCGTACTGTCCGACCCGTACTATCCGACCCGTACTATCCGACCCGTCGTATCCCACCCGCCCCACCCGACCCTTCAATAACCTCACCACTTCT
>Ga0307411_10001324_pt1 | contig 9976 bp, 8 predicted proteins | sample DK1Ometagenome_2_FD_203712 | JGI IMG/M metagenome (GOLD analysis project Ga0307411, IMG submission 203712) | Maize rhizosphere microbial communities from greenhouse at UC Davis, California, United States - DK15-O-1 | ecosystem: Host-associated > Plants > Roots > Rhizosphere > Soil | place: USA...
GTCGCCGATCCGCTTTGCCGCGATGCCGCCCGCGCAGGAGGAGCTGCACGTCGCCGTCGCCGCGCTGCGTCCCGCCCGCCGGCCGCTGATCGTCGCCGGCGGCGGCGTGCTGTATTCGAAGGCGACGGATGCGCTGCGTCGCTTCGCCGAGACACACGGCGTGCCGGTCGTCGAGACGCAGGCGGGCAAGGGCGCGCTGCCCTGGGACCACGCGCTTCAGCTCGGCCCGATCGGCGTCACCGGCGCGACGTCGGCGAACGAGGCCGCGAGCGAGGCCGACGTGGTGCTCGCCGTCGGCACGCGGCTGCAGGATTTCACCACCGGCTCGCACTCGCTATTCGCGAGCGCGACGCGCATCGGGCTCAACGTCAATGCGCTCGACGCGATGAAATGGCGTTCGCTTCCGCTTCGCGCCGATGCGCTCGCCGGCCTGGCCGCGCTCGATCGCGCGCTTCCCGGCTGGACGGCGGACGAGGCTTGGACGCGTTCGGCGAGCGAGCGCGGACAACGCTGGCGCGACGAGGTGCTGCGCATCACCGGCGTGCGCGATGTGCGCCTGCCCTATGAGGGCGAAGTCATCGGCGCGATCCAGCGCTCGGCGGCCGATTCGCCGCGCGCCGACATCGTCGTCTGCGCGGCGGGGTCGCTGCCCGGCGAGCTGCACAAGCTCTGGCGCACGTCCGAGCCGGGCGGCTATCACGTCGAGTACGGCTATTCGTGCATGGGCTACGAGATCGCCGGCGGGCTCGGCGTGAAGATGGCGCGGCCCGACCGCGAGGTCGTGGTCGTCGTCGGCGACGGCAGCTACCTGATGCTCAATTCGGAGATCGCGACGTCGGTGATGCTCGGCCGCAAGCTCGTGATCGTCGTGCTCGACAACCGCGGCTACGGCTGCATCAACCGGTTGCAGCGAAGCGTGGGCGGCGCGCCGTTCAACAACCTGATCGACGACTGCGTCCAGGCGGCCCCGGGCGCGCCGGCGATCGACTTCGCCGCGCACGCGAAGTCGCTCGGTGCGCTCGCCGAGCACGTGGCGAGCCTCGATGCGCTCGAGGCCGCGCTGGTGCGCGCGCGCTCGGCGGATCGCACGTCGGTCATCGTCATCGACACCGACCCCGCGCGCTCGACCGCCGCGGGCGGCTGGTGGTGGGACGTGGCGGTGCCGGCGGTGTCCGAGCGCGGCGCCGTGCACGACGCGCGGCGCCAGTACGAAGCGGCCAAGGGATCACAGCTGCCGTGACCCGTCGCTCACGACGTCCGTACAAGGAAAGGCCAACAACGTGACGACCGGTTTCGACGTGCGCATCGGCATCAACCCGATCTCGTGGAGCAACGACGACCTGCCTTCGCTCGGCGGCGAGATCCCGCTCGAGACGGCGCTGTCGGAGGGCAAGGCGATCGGCTACGAGGGCTTCGAGCTCGGCAACAAGTTCCCGCGCACGCCGGACGCGCTGCGCGCCGTGCTGACGAAGCACGGCCTCGCGCTGGTGTCGGGCTGGTACTCGGGCCGTCTTGCACGACGCAGCGTCGAGGAGGAGATCGACGCCGTCGCGCCGCATCTCGAGCTCCTCGCCCGCAACGGCGCGAACGTGATGGTGTACGGCGAGGTGGCCGACGCGATCCAGGGCGAAGCGAAGCCGCTCTACCAGCGTCCCCGCTTCTTCCGTGACGACCAGTGGCGCGAATACGGCGACAAGCTGACGGCGTTCGGTCGCCATCTGCTGACGCGCGGCGTGCGCCTCGGCTATCACCATCACATGGGCGCATACGTGGAGGCGCCGGCCGACGTCGATCGGCTGATGGCGGTCACCGGCGAGGAAGTGGGCCTCCTGTTCGACACGGGCCACATGACGTTCGCCGGCGGCGACGCCGTCGAGATGCTCTCGCGTCACGTCAGGCGCGTGTGCCACGTGCATTGCAAGGACGTGCGCCCGCACGTCGTGCGCATGGCGCGCAACCGCAACTGGAGCTTCCTGCAATCGGTGCTGAACGGCGCGTTCACCGTGCCGGGCGATGGCAGCATCGACTTCTCGGCGATCGTCGGTCTGCTGCATGCGCACGGCTATCGCGGCTGGCTCGTCGTCGAGGCCGAGCAGGACCCGGTCGTAGCGCCGAGCTACGTGTACGCGAAGAAAGGCTACGACCACCTGCGCGAGCTGGTCGACGCCGTGACGGCGAACGAGCGCACGGCGGCGTGAAGGAGGAGCGATGAACATCGTCGTCAAGGCCGACCGCTCCGCGACCGAGCTCGTGCGCGTCACGCCGCAGTCGGCCGGCTGGCGCTTCGTAGGCTTCACCGCGTATCGCCTCAAGGCCGGCGAATCGGTCGCGGTGGCGTTGCCGGGGCGCGAAGTGTGCATCGTCGTGCTCGCGGGCAAGGCGGACGTCGAGGCCGCGGGGAGCCGCTGGACGAACCTCGGCAACCGCGACAGCGTGTTCGACGACCGGCCCCCGGTCGCCGTGTATGCGCCCGACGGCGGCGACGCGCGCATCGTCGCGCGCAGCGACTGCGAGATCGGCGTCGCGCACGCGCCGGGCGGCGGCTCGCTTCCCGCGCGTCTGATCGAACCGCACACGATGAAGCGCAGCGTGCGCGGCACCGGCGCGAACACGCGCTACGTGTGCGACATCCTGCCGCAGAGCGAGCCCGCCGAGCACCTGCTCGTTGTCGAGGTGCGCACGCCGTCGGGCCATTCGTCGAGCTATCCGCCGCACAAGCACGATCGCAGCGCGCTGCCCGAGGAGAGCGAGCTCGAGGAGACCTACTACCACCGGCTGCAGCCGCCGCAGGGATTCGCGTTCCAGCGGGTGTACACCGACGATCGCTCGCTCGACGAGTCGGTCGCCGTCGAGGATCACGATGTCGTGATGGTGCCGCGCGGCTACCATCCCGTCGTCGTTCCCTACGGCTACGAGTCGTATTACCTCAACGTGATGGCCGGCCCGGTGCGCGAGTGGCATTTCGCCAACGATCCCGCGCACGAATGGATGTTGAAAGACCGATGAAGAGCGCGTCGTACGGGCAGGCGATGCCGCACGGTCGGCAACGCGCGCTTTTCATCGGATCGTCACTCGGGCGGGCAGCTAGGGGCGGCCGTCGCCGCCCGCGGATCAACAGCAACGGAACAACGAGCGTCGTGCGCACGCCGCGGTCCGGTGAACCGCGACGACTCATGGAGAGCGGATGATGGACGTCGCGATCTTCGGCGCCGGCAGGATCGGCAAGATCCATGCGGGCAACATCGTGAAGCAACCGGGCGTGCGGCTGAAATGCGTCGTCGATCCCGACAGCGCCGCCGCCGGCGCGCTCGCCTCGCAGCACGGCGCGGTGGTCGCGTCGGTCGACGATGTGTTCAACGATGCTTCGGTCCGCGCGGTCGCGATCGCGTCGTCGACCGACACGCATGCCGACTACATCCAGCGGGCCGCCGCATCGGGCAAGGCGATCTTCTGCGAGAAGCCGGTCGACCTCGCGATCGGACGCGCGCGCGAGTGCGCCGCCGCGGTGAAGCGCGCGGGCGTCCCCTGCATGATCGGATTCCAGCGCCGCTTCGATCCGACGTTCGCCGCGGCGAAGAGCCGCCTCGAGTCCGGCGAGATCGGCACCGCCGAGCAGCTGGTCATCACCAGCCGCGATCCCGGCGCGCCGCCGCTCGACTACCTCAAGCGCTCGGGCGGCATCTTCAAGGACATGCTGATCCACGACTTCGACGTGTTCCGCTGGATCCTCGCCGACGAGGCCGAGACCGTGTACGCGACCGGAAGCGTGATGACCGATCCGAATGTCGCGAAAGCCGACGACGTCGACGTCACCGCCGTCGCCATCCGCACGAAGTCGGGCAAGCTCGCGTTGATCAACACCAACCGCCGGGCCGCGTACGGCTACGACCAGCGCTTCGAGATCCTCGGCAGCAAGGGCATGCTGCAGGCGGGCAACCACCGCCCCACCGAGGTCGTCGCGTGGACGGAGAGCCACGTGGCCGCCGACAAGCCGGAGTATTTCTTCCTCGAGCGCTACCGCGTCGCGTACGCCGCCGAGATGGCGCATTTCTTCGAGTCGCTCGCGTCCGGCAAGCCGATGCGCACGTCGATCGAGGATGGCGTCAAGGCGCTCGAGCTCGCCGAGGCGGCGACGACGTCGTGGCGCGAGAAGCGGATCGTCACGCCATGAGCGCGCGTCGGGTCAAAGTGGGAATGGCCGGGCTCGGCCGCATGGGCGCCCGGCATGCGCGCAACCTCGCGTTCCGCATCCCGGGCGCCGAGCTGGTCGCCGGCAACAGCCCGTCGACGGAGGAGCGCGAATGGGCCAGCCGCGAGCTCGGCGCGGCGCGCGTCTATGCCGACTACGCGGAGCTCCTCGCCGATCGGGATGTCGAGGCCGTGTTCATCGCCACGCCCACGACCGAGCATGCGACCCAGATCATCGCCGCGCTCGAGGCCGGCAAGCACGTGTTCTGCGAGAAGCCGACGTCGCTCGCGCTCGCCGACTGCCTGCGCGTCGAGGAGGTGGCGCGCCGCCATCCGAAGCTCAAGGCGATGATCGGTTACGTGCGGCGGTTCGATCCAAGCTATCGCGACGCCTATGCGCGCGTCGCGCAGGGCGCGATCGGCACGCCGTTCCTCGTCAAGTCGCAGACGACCGACAAGCACGATCCATCCGGCTTCTTCGTCAAGTTCGCGCCGAAGAGCGGCGGCATCTTCCTCGACATGAGCGTGCACGACATCGACACGGCGCGCTGGTTCCTCGGCGGCATCCGGCCGCTTCGCGCGTTCGCGACCGGCACGGTGGCGGTGCACGAAGGGTTGAAAGCGTGCGGAGACCTGGACAACGGCGTGGCGATGGTGGAGTTCGAGGGCGGGAAGATGGCGGTGCTGCAGGCGTCGCGGACGATGCCGCACGGCCACGAGACGAGCGCGGAGATCACCGGCACGACAGGCCGTCTGACGATCGGCGCGGGCGCGCGCAGCAACCGGGTCGAGATCGCCGACGGCACCGGCATCCGCCACGAGTGCACGCCGACGTTCTACGAGCGCTTCGAGGAGGCGTTCCTGCTCGAGCTGTCGGCGTTCGTCGATGCGGTCCGCGACGACACGCCGCTGCCGCTGTCGCTTCGCGATGCGACGGAGGCGACCCGCATCGGCCTCGCGATCCAGCAATCGCTCGCCACGCGACGATCCGTCGACATCGAGCCGTCGGCGTGAGCGTCGAGAAGCGCTACGCGTTCCTGCGGCGCCTGTCGCGCGAAGCCGGCGAGCTCGCGCACGACTTCTGGCGACGGCGCGACGAGCTCGTCGTCGAGATGAAGGGTCCGCAGGACTTCGTCAGTCACGCGGATCGCAACGTCGAGGACGTCATCCGCGCCGCGATCGCGCGCGAGTTTCCAGGCGACGCATTCCTCGGCGAGGAGACGAGCGCCGGATTCGCCGGGCAGCACGAGCGCCTGTGGATCGTCGACCCGATCGACGGCACGCACAACTTCCTGCGCGGCATCCCGTACTGGAACGTGTCGATCGCGTACGTCGAGCGCGGCGAACGGACGCTCGGCGCGATCTGCGAGCCGGCGGCCGGCGCGGTGTTCCATGCGATGCGCGGACACGGCGCCTGGCGAAGCGACGCACGCGGCGATGCGCGACTTTCGGTCGCGGTCACGAGCGAGCTTCCGGGCGCCATCGTCTGCGTCGGTCATCACGACCGCTCGCCCGACTACCGCTATCTCGACCTGCGCCGCGCGCTGATGGATCGCAACGTGGCGTTCCGCAACTTCGGATGCGCGGCGCTCCAGCTCGCGCACGTGGCGGAGGGCCGCTACGACGCGTACGTGGAGCTCGAGCTCTCGTCGTGGGACGCGATGGCGGGCCTGCTGCTCGTCGAGGAGGCGGGCGGCCGTGTCGGTGCGTTTCCGGGTCCCGGCGGGCTCACCGTGCGCGCGCCGGTCATCGCCTGCGCGAACGGCATCGCCGACGCGCTGCTCGACCTCGTGCGTACGTCGGCGAACGTCACAGTGTAGACGCGCGACCGCCAGGGCGGCGGCTTGCCCGAACTGCGCGACGCGCGCGTCGCGTACTTCCTGGTCAGCTCGCGGGCTTCGCCGCCGGCGGCTTCGGCGGCACGGGCTTCGGCTTCGGCTTTGGTGCGGGCGTCGTCGACGGTGTCGCAGCAGGCGCGGGCGCAGCCGCGGCCGGCGTGGCGTTGACGAACGTCGCATCGAAGCGCGCGAGCGCGGGATTCGGTTTCGCGAGCGCGTCGAACGAAGCCGGCAGCGTGGACTCCAGCGCCGCGAGTCGATCCTGCGGCGACGGATGCGTCTTCAGGAACAGCGCCATCGCCGAATCGTCCTGCGGCGTCGCGGCGAGCGTCTGCAGCACGGCCGCGAGTCCGTACGGCTCGTAGCCGGCGCGTGCGGCGATGACGACGCCGATCCGATCGGCTTCGAGCTCCTCGTCGCGCGAAAGCCCGCGCACGAGCCCTTCGAGACCCACGCGCGCGACGGCGCGCCCCGCTTCGCCGGCAAGGCCGCCGCTTTTGAGCGACGCGAGCTCGAGCGCGAGGTTCTTCCCCGCCTGCTTGCGGATGTCGTTCAGGTGGTGCCGCTGCACGACGTGCGCGATCTCGTGGGCGAGCACGCCGGCGAGCTCGGCCTCGCTTCGTGTCCGCTCGACCAACCCGCGCGTGACGAACACGTGGCCGCCCGGCGTCGCGAACGCGTTCACCGTCGGCGCGTCGATGATGCCGAAGCGCCATGGCAGATCCGGTCGTCCGGAGTTCGCCGCGAGCCAGCGCCCGACGTTGTTGACGTACTTCTGCTGCTGCACGTTGCGCGTGAGCGGCGCGGCGCCCAGCAGGCCGGCGGCGACGCCGCGCCCCAGCTGGATCTCTTCCGCCTCGGGAATGTCGCGCGTCGCTTCGGCGGCGCTGGTGGCGACGCCGGCAGCGGCGCCGAGATTGACGCCGCCGACGCTGTAGCCGCCGAGCACGCCGCGCAGGATGTCGCGATTGGCCGGCGCGGCGCCGGTTTGCGTGCCGCCGCCGCTGTCAGGCGTGGCGCAGGCGGTTGGAAGTAACGCGGCGAGCACGGCAAGCGCGCCGACGACAATGCGTCGTTGCGTCATCGCTTGGCTCCGAACGCCGATGCGTCGGCCGCTTTCAACGGATCGACGTTGCGCGGCTGCAATTGCCCCGCGCGCGCGAACGATTCCGCCTCGGGGCGCGTCGATGCGTGGCCGTCGAGCGCGGTCAGTGCCGCCATGTTCGGCGTCGAGTTGCGAAGCATCTCCTCGTCGAGTCCACGAACGCCGGTCGTTACCGTCGTGCCGCGTGCGCCGGACGCAAGCTGCAGCGTCTGCGAGATCGAGGTGCCGCTGCCGGTCTTCGGCGGCCCGTCCCGCGACGTCGCGAGCCGAACGTCGAAGAGCTTCGCCCAGCCGGTGCTGTTGCCGGCGGTGAGCTGCACCCAGGCGCCTTCGCGGCGCGCGATGTCGACCGCCGTGTTGGCCGGCAGGCTGGCCACGGCGCGCGCGTCGCTCGCGGGCGCCTGGCGAAGATCGATCGCTCGCACCGTGACCGCGGGCTCGGCGAACACCGCGGGACACAGGCCGAGCAGGACGCCGCTCAACGCGAGGGCGGATGACAGTTTCATGTCTTCTTCTCCAGGACTGCGAACAAACGCACCGGCGCCGTACGGCCCTTGACCGTCACGTCGCCCACATCGCGGAACGCGTACGCATCGCCGGCGAGCTGCAACGTCGCCTGCGACACCAGCACGCGCGAGCGGCCCTTCGTCTCGCCTTCGATGCGGCTCGCGAGGTTCACCGTATCGCCGATCGCCGTGTATTCGAGCTTGCGCTGCGAGCCGATGAAGCCGACGACCGCCGGTCCGCTGTGGAGGCCGATGCCGATGTCGAGCGGCTGCGAGGTGGCGTTGACGGTCTGGTTGAAGCGCTCGAGCGTCGCCGCCATGTCGAGCGCGCAGTCGACCGCGTGGGCGGCGTGCTGCGGATCGTCGGTCGGCGCGTTCCAGAAAGCCATGATCGCATCGCCGATGAACTTGTCAAGCGTGCCGCCGTGGCGAAACACCGTCTCGGTCTGCATCGTCAGGTACTGGTTCAGCAGCGCGACGACCTCTTCGGCGGTGTGCTTCTCGGACAGCGTCGTGAAGCCGCGGATGTCGGAGAACAGCACGGTGATCGTGCGCGATTCGCTTCGCATGTCCTCGAGCCGCACGCCTTCGGCGATCAGCTGGCGCACGATCCTGCCGTCGAGGAAGCGGCCGAGGACCTGCTCGCGCTGCTCGCGGGCGCGGCGCTCGGCGCGCCAGGCGCGGATCGCGGCGAGGAAGAACAGGAGCCAGGCGAACGCGAGCGGCGATCCGATCAGCACCAGCGTTCCGCGCGCGGCGAGCAGCGCGTAGGCGATGCCGATGACGGCGAGCGTCGTGAGCACGAGGACGCCGAAGACGACGACGATGCTGCGGCGCTGCTGCAGGGCGGCGAGGAGTGGCAGGAACAACCCGAGCAGCAATCCCGCCGACCAGGTCGCCGGCGCGCGTGCGAGGTGCCGCCCGTTCTTGAGGTTGTCGATCGCCGTGGCGAGGATCTCGACGCCGGGATGCAGGCTCGAGATCGGCGTCGCGCGGAGATCGCGCAGGTGCGTTGCCGACGCGCCGACGATCACGATGCGATCGCGGAATTCGTTCGGCGCGCGCGTCGGGGCCGAGCGCTGGAGGTCGTCGTAGACATCCACGAACGCGATGCGGCGATGCGAAGCGGGACCGGCCGGCCAGGCCAGCGCGAACGATACCTCGCTGCCGCGCTCGCAATGCCGCGGCGCATCGGTGACCAGTGCGCCGGGTTCGGGCATCGGCCAGCCGAACGCACGTGCGAGCCGCAGCGGCAGCGAAGGGATGGCGAATCCGCCTTCGCTGCATGCGAGCGCATAGCGGCGGCCGATGCCGTCGGCGTCCTCGACGAAGTTGATGTAGCCGGTGCGCGACCACGCCGCTTCGTCGAGCACGAACGGCAGCTGCATCGGCTTTCGCGCGCCCGGTTGCGGCGGGACCAGCGCGAGGAGGCCGAGCTTCGGCGCGACGTCGGCGAGCAGCACGCCCTCGCTCGCCGACACGCGATCGAGGAGGCGGATCGGAAAGTAGGCGTTCGGCGCCTTCGCGACCGCCTCGTTCAGGACGGCGTCGTGCTCGGGCCGGTAGACGTCGGGCTCGTAGAGCTCGACGTCGAGCACGACGGCCTTTGCGCCCTGACGTTCCATCGCCACGAGCAACTCGCCGTATACCGATCGCGGCCAGGGAAACCGGCCGACGCCGCGCGAGGCGTCGGCCATTTCGGCGAGCGAGCGATCGTCGATGTCGACGATGACGACGTCGGGATCGGCGGGTACGCTGCGCGCGAGCATGCGCACCATGACATCGCCGAGTCGCCAGTCGAGCGTCGTCAGGCCGTGCAGCCACGCGAGGTCGGCGAGCGCGACGATCAAGAGCAGCACACCGATCGAGTACAGCGAACCGTCACGCGAGAGGCGCCCTAGCATGGCGCGGATGCTAGCGCATGCGATGGAGATAGCGGCTGCCGCTGGTGCCCGACTGGTCGATGTTTCTCCTTGCGATCGCCGCACGAGACCAGCATTTTCACGAGCGACGCGAGCGTGGGTGCAAAGGCGCCCTCACCCCCGGCCCCTCTGCCGCAGGCGGGAGAGGGGAGCGGAAGCGGATCGATCGCGTTGCAGGTGTCGCGATTCCGCGTGCTGTGGTCGTTGCGGAGAAGGTCCCTCACCCCCGGCCCCTCTCCCGCAGGCGGGAGGGGGAGCGGAAGCGGATCGATCGCGTCGCAGGCCTCGCGATTCCACGTGCTGTGGTCGCTGGGAAGGTCCCTCACCCCCGGCCCCTCTCCCGCAGGCGGGAGAGGGGAGCGGAAGCGGATCGATCGCGTTGCAGGTGTCGCGATTCCGCGTGCTGTGGTCGTTGCG